>CENZ01069804.1_pt1 | contig 64433 bp, 56 predicted proteins | sample 361341 | NCBI WGS metagenome assembly CENZ01 (sample SAMEA2619782, study PRJEB7988) | marine metagenome | biome: marine biome (ENVO:00000447); feature: deep chlorophyll maximum layer (ENVO:xxxxxxxx); material: "saline water (ENVO:00002010), including plankton (ENVO:xxxxxxxx)" | depth 50 m
TTCGAAACCCCTAGGGGACGCCATTTTTTGTAGCCCGGTAACCACCGGGCTTTTTATTGTCTGCTGAATTCGTGTTGCCATTTGCGAGTTTCCTACGCGATACTCCGTCGCTCTGTGACAGCCTTGTGTCCAGGGCTGGAGAAAAAGTTCGACTAACTACACAAGATGCTATGAACGTTGCGATATCAATCAAGGATCTGCGCAAGACCTACGCCAATGGATTCGAGGCGCTGAAAGGAATTTCCCTGGATGTTGAGCAGGGGGACTTCTTTGCGCTTCTCGGCCCTAACGGTGCGGGTAAATCCACCACGATTGGTGTAATTTCTACTTTAATCAATCGATCGTGTGGACAAGTGCAGGTTTTTGGTCGCGATGTGGATAACCATGTCTACGAAACCAAACTAGATCTTGGTGTCGTCCCTCAGGAAGTGAATTTTAATCTGTTTGAACGGGTTGAGGATATCGTCATTACCCAAGCAGGTTATTACGGATTGCCTCGCAGTCTCGCGCGAGAGCGCTGCGAAAAATACCTCAAGCAACTCGGGTTGTGGGAGAAGCGGCGCGACCGTTCACGTTCACTCTCTGGCGGCATGAAGCGCCGCCTGATGATCGCTCGCGCCTTGGTGCATGAGCCGCGGCTCTTGATCCTGGACGAGCCAACTGCCGGCGTGGACATCGAACTGCGTCGCTCAATGTGGGACTTCCTTATTGAACTCAATCGAAATGGCACTACGATAATCCTTACGACACATTATTTAGAAGAAGCGGAGCAGCTGTGCCGAAATATCGCGATCATCGACAACGGATCCATTGTCGAGAATACCAGCATGAAAAAGCTGCTGGCGGAAGTCGACTCGCAGGTGTTTATTCTAGATATTGCGAACGCGGTGGCTGCAGATCTGCATCTGGACATCGAAGGAGTGAGTGCTAAGAAGGTCGAGGAGCATTCCGTCGAGGTGGCAGTATCAGCCGGTGTGAGCATCAACGGTGTTTTTGCAGCGCTTGCTGCGCAGGGTCTTGAAGTCACTAGCTTGCGAAACAAGAGCAACCGTCTGGAGCAGTTGTTTCTCGACAAGGTAGAAACTAACTAGGCTTGCAAAAATCTATGTACTCCAACCATAAACTTATCGCATTCGAAACCATCGTTGTAAAAGAAGTAAGGCGATTCTCAAGGATCTGGGTCCAGACCCTGGTGCCGCCCGCGATTACCATTGCGCTCTATTTCGTCATTTTCGGTAACCTTGTTGGACGCAGAGTGGGGGAGATGGGTGGCTTTCAGTATATGGAGTTCATCGTTCCGGGACTGATCATGATGGCCGTGATTCAGAATTCCTATTCAAACGTAGTTTCCAGCTTTTTTAGCCAAAAGTTTCAGCGCAGTGTCGAGGAGCTCCTGGTTTCTCCGGTGCCAAATTATGTCATTCTGTCCGGGTTCATCGTGGGAGGCATGGCGCGGGGGCTTGCAGTAGGCGCAATTGTGACTTCTCTCGCCTTGTTTTTCGCTGATATACAGGTCGCCCATCCGCTGATCACGATCTCAGTCGTCCTGCTTACTTCTATTGTGTTTTCCCTGGCGGGATTCATCAATGCGGTTTTTGCCAATAGTTTTGATGATATCTCGATTATCCCGACCTTTGTGCTTACACCGTTGATCTACCTTGGTGGCGTGTTTTATTCCGCGCAACTATTGCCGCCATTCTGGCAAACGGTTAGTGCCTTGAATCCAATTTTTTATATGGTGAATACTTTTCGCTATGGCTTTCTGGGTAGCTCCGATGTCGATGTGATTTGGGCGTTTATGATCCTGGGAATCTTTGCTGTATCACTCTATGCCGGGTGTATCTGGTTATTACGCCATGGCACTGGCATTCGCAACTAATCTGGTTCAGCTAATGTCGACAAACCCACTAGGCGAGAGTATCCCCAATCCCAGTAAATATGATCCGGGTATTCTTTATCCCATCCCGCGCTGGTCTGCGCGTTCATTGCTGGATATCGATAAGAAACTCCGCATGTATGGATTCGATCACTGGCGTGCCTATGAGCTTTCATGGCTGAACCAGAAGGGCAAGCCGATTGTTGCCATGGGTGAATTTTACTTCGATGTGGATTCGGAAAATATTGTGGAGTCAAAGTCACTGAAGCTTTACCTGAATTCCTTGAACCTGGAACGGTTCAGTGATTCCAGCGAGTTAACCGGTGTGATTGCTAATGATTTATCTGCGCTGAGTAAGTCTAAGGTGAGGATTCGCATTCACGGCCCTGAATCTAACGAACTTGCAACGAATCAAATTAAAGAGGGTAGGCTGCTGGATTCACTGGATGTGGAGATTAGCGCAGAATCACCGGAACAAGCGCTGTTGCAAAAAAGTGATGAAGTGGTTTTTGACGAGTCGGTTCGCACCGAATTATTTCGCTCGAATTGTCCGGTAACCGGCGCTCCCGATTGGGCCAGCGTCGTCATCCGTTATACTGGCAATAAAATATCTGAACCAGAGCTACTGCATTATCTCTGCTCGTTTCGGCATCATCAGGGATACCACGAAGAATGTGCTGAGCGCATCTATCGCGATATTATGCTGCGCTGTGAGCCGGAAGAGTTATTTGTAGCAATGAATTACCTGCGGCGAGGCGGTATCGAGATAAACGTTTACCGTTGCTCAGATCCTATCCCCGTAGACGTCGCTAATCCTCGGTTGATCCGGCAGTGATGGCTTGAATTCGGCATAGTGCTGGGATATGGTACGCGCCGCGTTGAACAGGGATTGTAGAATTTGGCCTAGCCAAAAGCTAAATGAACCCCACCCGTAAGGCGGACGGGAATCTTGGAAACAGAAAAGAAAGATTTTGAAGATACGGTGAGGTGTCCGAGTGGTCGAAGGAGCACGCCTGGAAAGTGTGTATACGGCAACGTATCGTGGGTTCGAATCCCACCCTCACCGCCAACAAACAAAAAGGGGCCCATCGGGCCCCTTTTTATTTGTCTGCTGGGAGGGAGCAAGTTGCAGAGCCCCATTTGACCAGCCCCCAAAATTAGCCACACCTCACCCAAGATAGTATCCTCCAGTTCAGTAAAAAATTAGTCTGACTCAGGGGAAGCTATGCAATTTCTGCCAAGCAATTTGATCTCGATTTCGTCTGTCATCATTTTGGCCAGCTCTGTCATTACCGCGAACGCCCAGGACTGGCCCAGTTATGGTGGTGACAATGGCTCTAGCAAATATTCGCCGCTGGATCAGATCAGCGCCGAGAATGTAGATCAGCTCGAGATTGTTTGGGAGTGGCTGAGTTTGGATAACGCCACGGTGGCGAGCAACCTCGCAGACGGCAACAATCGAGCTGTGCCCGCTGGCTACAAGGCGACTCCCCTGGTGGTGGATGGAATCATGTACGTTTCTACATCGTTTGGACGAGTTGTAGCACTGGACGCAGCCAATGGTGAATTACGGTGGTCATTTGACACACGTGCATGGGAAGCCGGGCGACCCATGAACCTGGGATATAACACGCGTGGAGTCGCTTACTGGGCGCGTGGCGACAAGAAGCGCCTATTTTTCGCAACCTACGATTCTTATCTTTGGTCTATCGATGTGGTCAGCGGTACGCCTGATGAGAACTTTGGTGATGCCGGTCGTGTTGACCTGACCCTTGGTCTGGGTAGGGAATTTGATCGACAGCTTTACGGGGTAGTCTCTCCGCCGTTGGTGACAAATGACCGGGTGATCGTTAATTCTGCTATTCATGATGCGCCTAGCTCTATTGAAATGCCTCCAGGCGATGTGCGTGCCTTTAACCCTGACACAGGGGAGATGGAATGGATCTTCCATACCATCCCGCAAGCCGGTGAATTTGGTAACGACTCCTGGGAAGATGGGTCTTGGGAGTACACCGGTAATACCAATTCCTGGACTATCATGAGCGCTGATGATGAGCTAGGAATCGTCTATATCCCCATCGGTACACCCACCAACGACTGGTATGGCGGCAAGCGTCCGGGGGATAACCTGTTCGCGGAGAGTCTGGTGGCCGTGCGTGCAGAGACCGGCGAAAGGATTTGGCATTTTCAAACGGTTCACCATGGCCTCTGGGACTATGATTTGCCGGCTGCACCGACGCTTATTGATATCAATGTGGATGGCCGCCCGATCAAAGCGGTGGCGCAGATATCAAAACAAGGTTTTACCTATGTTTTTGATCGTATCACCGGTGAGCCGGTCTGGCCTATCGAAGAGAGACCGGTGCCGCCCAGCAGTATGCCTGGAGAGGTGGCATCACCTACGCAGCCGTTTCCTACTAAACCGGCCGCTTTTGAGCCACAGGGAATTAGCGATGAGACCCTGATCGATTTTACCCCTGAGCTACGCCAGGAAGCCCTGCAGATCATCGAAGAGTTTGATTATGGGCCTTTATTCACGCCTCCTACACTGCGTGGCACAATTCAGTTTCCAGGCTGGGGGGGTGGAGGCGAATGGCACGGCGCTGCCTTCGATCCTGATACTGGTCTTTACTATATCCCTTCCGCCTCGGTGCCTATTGTGGTTCAGCTAAGAGAGGCCCGCCGTCAGCGCGCCGAGTTAGGCTATGTTCGTGGTGGGGCGATGTCGGTTTCCGGGCCCCAGGGACTGCCGCTCACCAAACCGCCTTATAGCCGCATCACGGCGATAGACATGAATTCAGGGGAGCATGAGTGGATAGTTCCCCATGGCGAGGGCAACCGTCAGCAGATCATTGATATGGGCATCCTTGATCCTGGTCCTGTTGGCAGCACCAGCCGCACTGGGCCAGTGCTGACCAAGACGCTGTTGTTTATGGCCCAGAGTGATGGCGGCAGAAACCTCTTGCGGGCATTCGATAAGGCCAGCGGTGCCGTTGTGCATGAGGCAGAATTGCCATTACCCCCGGCCGGCACGCCCATGACTTACATGGTTGGCGCTAAACAATATCTCAGCATTGCTGTGGGGGGTGGACAGGATTCCCGTTTGGTGACATTGGCGTTACCGTAGCGTAAGGGCTCGCGCGCAAGGGCGACTCCCGTGTTATCATTACTCTTGGTAACTCTTGTCGGTCCCTTCGCAATGGTAGGTTATGAACTCCGCCAGGCCCGGAAGGGAGCAACGGTAGTAGCTGATCCATGTGCCGGGGTGTGGCTGGCGAGGGTTACCACTTTTGAATTCCAGGCGTGTCTTCACCTTTGCTGCATAATCCTCATTGAATAGCATAAAGAACCCATGAGCTATCAAGTTCTCGCCCGCAAATGGCGACCCGCAAACTTTACCGAAGTTGCCGGACAGGGGCATGTTCTCAAGTCCCTCATTAACGCGCTGGATAATGAGCGCCTGCACCACGCCTATCTGTTTACCGGAACCCGCGGAGTAGGGAAAACCACCCTGGCCCGAATTCTTGCAAAGTGTCTGAACTGTGAAACCGGCATTACCTCCAAACCCTGCGAAAGCTGCGCCGCCTGCCATGAAATAAACGAAGGCAGATTTATCGACCTGATTGAAGTTGACGCCGCCAGTCGTACCAAGGTCGAAGATACACGTGATTTACTGGAAAATGTTCAGTATTCGCCTTCTCGAGGCCGCTTCAAAGTGTACCTGATTGACGAGGTGCATATGCTTTCAAATCATAGCTTCAATGCCTTGCTAAAAACGCTTGAAGAGCCGCCGTCGCACGTGAAATTTCTATTTGCAACGACTGACCCGCAAAAACTGCCGGTGACGATTCTGTCCCGCTGTCTGCAATTCAATCTTAAGAATCTCAGTCCTCAGCTGATCGTGGAATATTTGCAGAAAGTCCTGCAGGAAGAGGATATCGCGCACGAAGCGGACGCACTGTGGCAGATTGCATCGGCGGCTGCCGGCAGCATGAGAGATGCCCTGACCCTTGTCGATCAGGCAATTTCCTATTGTCAGGGGCAAATTGTGCACGCCGGGGTAATCGAGATGCTGGGCGTGCCAGAACAGGCCCAGGTTTTTGAGCTGCTCTCAGCTATGGCCAGGGGAGATCTAGCCAGAGTGTTGGAGCTGGTCAATGCTATTTCTGATCGCACGCCGGACTATGCGCATACTCTAGATAGTTTGCTGTCCACCCTGCATCGCATTGCCCTGGCCCAGGCTGCGCCGAATGCGGTGGATAACAGTTTTGGTGATCGGCAGCAGGTACTCCAGCTGGCGTCAGTTTTCGCGGCGGAAGATATCCAGCTGTTTTACCAGATCGGGGTTAAGGGCAGAGGGGAACTTCGATTGGGCGTCGACATGCGCTCGGCGTTTGAAATGCTGTTGCTGCGCATGATGGTGTTTTCCCCCAGTCTCGTGAACCAGGATTTGTTGCCAACACAGTCTGAGCAGGAAAGCGCCGCCGCAGCGCCGAATGAACAATCCAGCGAGTACTCCACTGCGGCAAAATCCGACGCTGCTGCAACAGGAGAAGCGCATGCAGTGGAGCATGAGCAGGCGCTAAAAAAAAAGACCTTAGCGCAGGAAGCTGAAGCCAATTCTGATGCAGGGCCATCACAGCAGAAGCCGCCGGCGTTAGAATCGCAGTCTCCGTCGGAACAAGAGCCAGTACCATCGCGGGAACCTCGACCCGAGCCATCACCGCAATTATCAGACGAACCACCACTGAGTATATCGACTAAGCCGCCACCAGAAGAGGCCGTGCAGCGATCTGAAACTCACCAGACAAGCGCCGCGGAAACTACTCATGCCTGCGCTGCGAAGCCATCTCTGAGCGCGCTTGATCATGCACAGTGGCTGCAGATCTTTACCTCACTACCAGTCTCTGGTATCGCAGCTAACGTGCTGGCCAACACCCAATGTATGGGTGCAGAGGGCGCGTCGCTGAATTTGCTATTGGCAGAGGATCAGAGCGCAGTATTCAATGCTGATTTATTGCCAAAGCTGTCCCATGCTTTGAGTCAATATTTTGATGAGACGGTTGACGTGGTAATTAATATTGGAGAAGTCTCTGAAGAAACACCGGCTGCGTGGGCCGAGCGATTGAAGCAGGAAGGTATTCAAAACATGATTAATGAGTTTGAAACAGATTCCAATGTCCAGCAGCTGGTCGATCGATTTTCAGCCTCAATAGAGAAAAGCAGCATCACGCCAGTAAAGAGTAAGGCTTAAGAGAATGACTGATTTTAATGAATTAATGAAACAAGCCCAGCAGATGCAAGAGCAATTTAAAGAAGCTCAGCTGAATCTGGTGAGCCTGATCGTAGAGGGTCAATCCGGCGCCGGACTGGTCTCGATCAAGATCAACGGCCGGCATGATGTGGTTGGGGTAAGCCTCGACGATTCCATTATGTCTGAGGACAAAAGCTTTGTAGAGGACTTGATCGCTGCTGCATTTAATGACGCAGTTCGTAAGTTGGAAGACAAGAGCAAAGAAACCATGGGCTCAATGGCCAGCGGTTTTAAGCTCCCCGAAGGCTTCAAGTTTCCTTTCTGATCCGTATTCGAGCTGAATCATGAATAGCAGCCCTTTGTTGGAAAAATTGATCGAGGCATTTCGTTGTCTGCCGGGAGTCGGGCCGAAATCGGCCCAACGCATGACTCTGCATCTGCTAGAGCGCAACCGGGATGGTGGCGTGAAGCTCAGCGCAGCATTGAGTGAGGCCCTTGAGCATGTTGGCAACTGCGAGTCATGTCGAATATTTACGGAAGAGGCGCTGTGTAGAATCTGTGCAAGTAATTCCAGGAACAGAAAAATCTGTTGCGTGGTTGAATCCCCGGCCGATGTGTTCGCAATTGAGGGTTCCGGTACCTATCGCGGTGTCTATTTTGTTTTAATGGGCCACCTGTCACCTATAGACGGCATTGGCCCGGAGCAGCTCGCAATATCCAAACTGGTAGATCGAGTTAAACAGGAAGAAATCGAGGAAGTAATTATCGCAAGCAATCCTACCGTAGAAGGCGATGCAACAGCCTATTATATCGCTGAACAACTCAAGCCTTTAAATGTCCTGGTGTCCCGAATCGCACATGGCGTGCCAGTGGGGGGTGAGTTGGAATATGTAGACGGTGGAACCCTGACACATGCATTTACGGGTCGAACTCCAATAGCGGGACGTTGAAACATGCAGTCGAATGATGGAAGGGAAGTAGTGTTCATCTCAGATCAGGTCGCGCTAGACGAAGCTTGTGAAAATTGGTTTAAGCTGCCCGCGCTGGCACTGGACACTGAATTTGTCAGGACCAATACGTTCTATCCCAAGTTGGGTTTATTGCAGCTGGCAGACGATTCAAATTGCTATCTCATTGACCCGCTGGAAATTCAGGACTGGGCTCAATTCGTAAAAGTACTGCTTAACCCCGAGTGCGAAATCGTCATGCATTCTGGCGGCGAAGATTTGACCGTGCTGCTGACTTCATTGGGCGCTGTGCCCGCACGATTTTTCGATACCCAGATGGCCAGCGCTTACGTCGGACTGGGCTTCTCCCTGAGTTATCAGGCGCTGGTTCAGACGGTTACGGGTAAAGAGTTGCCCAAGGATCAAACTCGCTCAGACTGGCTAAAACGGCCATTGACTGATTTACAGCTTGAGTACGCCGCTAACGATGTCTGTTACCTGTTACCGCTTTACCGGGAGTTAACGGAGCGTCTTGAGCAGCGCGGTTTTCTGGAGTATCTGAGGCAAGATACAGCGCTTCAGGTCGAGAACAGCGTAAGCCTTGAACAACCTGACAACTGGGCGAAAATCTACACCGGTGTGAGTAATGCCTGGAAACTCAAGGGGAAATCTCTTGCCTGCCTGCAGGCTCTGTGTGTGTGGCGCGAAGAGGTTGCTCGTTCACGGGACCGGCCCAGAAACTGGATTGCCAAAGATAACGAGCTATTCGCATTGGCCTGCTTGTCTGAATCTGGCCAGACCATCACCGTCTCAGACTTCCGCAACTGCGAAGAGTTGAGCAAGGAGCTTGTGCGTAAACAGGGCGAGTCTTTGCTAAATTTAGTAAATGCCGAACGTGATGCCAGCCGATCAAGCCACAACACCGTGAATCCGCCCTTGTCACCACGCATGCGCAGAACCGTCAAAGCTTTCCGTGAAGTGGTGCTGCAGCGAGCGGATGAAATGGACATAGCTCCAGAACTACTGGCGCGAAAGAAACATCTTACGGCAGTGGTCTTGGGCGTGGAGCGTGACGGTAAGCCGGGGTGGCCAGCGGACATGGCGGGCTGGCGCCGCGGCGTGCTTGAGAGAGACTTTGATGACATTGTGTCAGGGCAGAAGGCATGAGCCCGCTCGACGGCCCCAAGCCCAGAGTTAAATTCTGGGAGTTACCCCTAGAGAGTCTGTCAGCACAGGAATGGGAGCTGCTGTGCGATCACTGTGGGCGCTGCTGTTTGAAGAAGCTGGAAGACGAGGACACTGGCGAGATCGCCTGGACACGCGTCATTTGCAGATACCATGAGCGTGAAAGTGGGCGCTGCGGTTGTTACCCTGAGCGCACTGTCAAAGTGCCGGAGTGTATGGACGTCAGGCAGATGAGCCTTGCCGACGCGCGCTGGATGCCGGCGACCTGCGCCTATCGACTGCGCTTCGAAGGCAAACCATTGCCGCAGTGGCATCCTCTGCTAACCGGGTCAAACACGGCATTGCAGCATGCTGAGATTCAGGTCGATGAAAGAGCGCTGTCAGAAGAATATGTGCACCCGATGGGCTACCACGAACACGTCATCAGATGGGTGGACTCATAGCGCTTAGGCAGCTTGAAAACTGTATTCGAGACACGGGATAAGGGATGGAAACGGAATCCAATTACTGGTTGATCTGGTTAATTTATATTGCTGCTGCCGTGCTGTTTCTGGGAATTTTCTGGCGCATCACACGGCTACAGGGCTGGCCCTGGCTGCGTTTCAGCCTGCGCGGACTGATGCTGGCTCTCATCTTTACTCCCTGGTATGCCAATATTGAGGGGAGCAACCTGGCGCCAGCCTTGATGGTTGTTGCTCTCGACGCCATTACCGTGGGAATGTCTGCGGCGCCGCGCGCCTTGGTACCGCTGCTGTTGGCCTTGGTGGCCGCTGAGGTGCTGGCCACTATTCTGTATTTTGCTGTGCGAAGAAAGAGAAAGACACTAAATACAGAGTCTTAGCGCATAAAACTCGTGTTTTTTGTAAAAATTTCTGCTTTGCCACTTTCCCCCTGACTGGTTTTCTGATTGAATTTGCGATCCTTGCCTACAGCAGGTTTTGGGGCAACAAAAACAACAGCTTATGCAATTGAGAGGTTAGTCATGAGTCATTTCATTTCACTCCTTTTCATCATGGTCCTGGCGGGAGCTGCTGGTGGTGTGATTAATTATTACACTGTGGCGACGCGACGGGCTTCCGATACGTTCATGCTGGTACGCTTTATGATGCTGGGGATCTTTGTTACTTTCCTCGTGCCTTTCGTACTGAGCGTTTTTGGCAGCACACTGATCGAGGAGACTGCGGGAAATGCCACCAATATGCTCAATTATGTGGCTATTTGTCTTGCGATCGCTATTTCTCCGCGCTTCTTCATGAGCAATGTCGCAGATAACGTCCTGGCGGAGGCTCGGGCAACCTCAGACAAGGTTGATTTGCTGCAATACCAGCTGCGGCAACTGCAGGAAGAGCTGCTGCCTTTGATCGATACGGAAACCGAAGATGATACCCTCGCGGAGCCAGCGCAACTGGCGGAGGCTAACCGCGAAGAGCTGGACGTAACCAGCTCCAAAGTGCTAAAGACCCTGGGCTGTGGCCGCTTCATATATCGCTCGATGACGGGTCTATGCCGAGAGGCTGACACTGACGAAACCACCATGATGAAGACGCTTGGGTTCCTGACACTAAAATCCCTAGCAGGAAGAGTTGGTGGACGCAAAGGTGTGAGATGGTACATCACTGAGCGCGGCAGGCGCATGATAGAGGTTGGAGCCTAGCGCAAGTTCTGTGGGTGAGTATGAAGCGATTATCCATCGTTTCAATTTAGTCCCAAGCAAATCCAGAAGCGGGGGTTTTCCTGTATAAAAGGGAGACCCCTGTTTACAATGTACGATTTTTAGAATTTGGAACCGTAAGAATGAACTTTATCGGAACGGAAGATTACGTCGCAACCGACGAACTGCAAATGGCAGTAAACGCCGCGATCCAGCTGCAAAAACCACTGCTAATTAAAGGCGAACCCGGCACAGGCAAAACCATGCTGGCTGAAGAAATAGCGAAGGCGTTGGATCTTCCACTGATTCAGTGGCACATCAAATCCACTACGAAAGCGCAGCAGGGCCTGTATGAATATGATGCAGTGTCTCGCCTGCGCGATTCCCAGTTGGGTGATGAAAAAGTTCATGACATATCCAACTACATTATCAAGGGTAAGATCTGGCAGGCTTTTCAGTCCGAAAAGCAGTCGGTATTGCTTATTGACGAGATCGACAAGGCTGACATCGAATTTCCTAATGATTTGTTGCTTGAATTGGACAAAATGGAATTCTTTGTTTACGAGACCAAGGAGCTGATCAAGGCAACAACTCGTCCCATCATTATTATCACCAGCAACAATGAAAAAGAGCTGCCTGACGCCTTTCTACGGCGCTGCTTTTTTCACTATATCGAATTCCCAGACACGCTCACGATGGAAAAGATTGTGGACGTTCATTATCCAGGCATCAAGAAAGAACTGGTCAGCAAGGCGATGAGTATCTTCTTTGATGTTAGAAAGGTTCCGGGCCTAAAGAAGAAGCCCTCCACCTCTGAATTAATCGATTGGTTGAAACTGCTGATGGCTGATGATATTCCCGCAGACATCCTCAAAGACAAGGACGCCAAGAATGCGATTCCTCCACTTTATGGTGCATTGCTAAAGAATGAGCAGGACGTGCACCTGTTGGAGAAACTAGCCTTCATGCATCGAGCTAATCGTTAATGCTGATAAATTTTTTTATGACGCTTAGGCAAGAGCGGCTTCCGGTTACTTTTACCGAGCTGTTCGCATTGCTTGAGTGCCTGAGACAAAACGTCATTTATGGCAATGTGGAGGACTTCTATTACCTCTCGCGTTTGTGCCTGATAAAAGACGAGAAGCACTTTGATAAGTTCGATAAGGCATTTGCAAAATATTTTGAGCAGCTCGATCTTATCGATGACCTGTCGCTTCATCAGATACCGGAAGATTGGTTGAAAAAGCAATTCGAATCCATGCTTAGCGATGAGGAAAAAGCGCAGATTGAAGCGCTCGGTGGTCTCGAGAAGTTGATGGAAGAATTCCGTAAGCGTATGGAAGAGCAGGAGAAACGTCATCAGGGCGGTAATAAATGGATAGGTACTGGCGGCACTTCGCCATTCGGTGCCTATGGTTACAATCCGGAAGGCATTCGAATTGGACAGGAAGAGGGTCGCAATCAGAGTGCCGCCAAGGTATGGGATCGTCGTAATTATCGAGATCTCGACGACTCAGTTGAAATTGGTACACGCAACATAAAGATGGCGCTGCGCCGGCTGCGAAAATTTGCTCGTACAGGTGCAGATGAAGAGCTGGACCTGGATGATACCATTTCCTCCACTGCCAGGAACGCAGGCCTGTTAGATATCAAGATGGTGCCTGAGCGTCACAATGCCGTGAAAGTGCTATTGTTTTTCGATGTGGGTGGTTCTATGGACCCCCATGTCAGACTCTGTGAAGAATTGTTTTCTGCCGCTCGTTCAGAATTCAAACATCTCAAATATTTTTACTTTCACAACTTTCTGTATGACTCCGTGTGGAGCAAGAGCCTTCGCCGTCATGCAGAAACCACCTCGACGTTCGATCTTATTCATACGTACACCAAGGACTACAAAGTAATTTTCGTAGGTGATGCCACTATGGCCCCTTACGAGGTTACCCATGTGGGAGGCAGTATCGAACACTATAATGAAGAGGCCGGGGCTGTATGGATGCAACGCATCACAGACGCCTTTGAAAATCTCGTGTGGATAAACCCGACTCCCAAGGACTACTGGGAGCATAGCTACTCAATTGAAATTATCAGGGAACTGATCGATGACCGTATGTTTCCTCTATCCGTAAAGGGATTAGAGGAAGCCATGGCATTGCTTACGAAGTAATCAACATGGAACGTCTACCCTCAGAGCTGGATCCGAGCAAGTTCCGCTCTCTATCTGAAGTCTATGATTATATAGGGGCTGAGCATGGCGACCTAAATGCCTACAGTTGTTTTGGCCGGGCGCTCACCTACGCTGAATGGGACGTACTGGCCGAACGTTTTGCGTCTTACCTGCATCACGTTGCCGGTCTCAAGCCCGGTGACCGCATTGCCATTCAGCTGCCCAACTTACTGCAATTCCCGGTTGCACTGCTTGGCGCAGTCAAGGCTGGACTAGTTGTTGTCAATACCAATCCGCTTTATACGGCGCACGAAATGGCGCATCAGTTCAAGGATTCGGAGGTCAAGGCTATCGTCATACTTGACAGCTTCTGCGCCAAGCTGGAAGGCATTATTGATGAGACCAAAATAGAGAAGGTGATTGTATCTGATCTTGGCGATCTGCAGCCAACACCGAGACGCCTTCTGCTCAATGCCGCAGCGAAATTCGTCAAACGCGCTGTACCGCGCTATAAGTTACCGGGTTCAGTGAAGTTTATAGACTGCATTGCTTTTCAAGGCCCGAAATTGCCTGGCGATCTTAAGAAGGGCGCTGACGATGATGTTGCACTGATTCTCTACACGGGTGGCACAACGGGTTTCGCCAAGGGCGCTATGCTTAGCCACAACAACCTGATTGCAAACATGATGCAGCTACGGTCTCGCTGCTTGACGGTAATAGCTGACAAAGTTGAGAATATCGCTGCGCCACTGCCGCTCTATCACAGTTATGCTTTCCTTCTGCATTGTTTGGCAATGCCATATGCTGGCAATCACAATCTGCTAATCCCTAATCCTCGGGATTTGGAAAGTGTGGTTGCCCTGTTTGCCAAGTATCCGGTAAGTGGGTTTGTGGGGATAAATTCCTTGTACCTGGCGCTATTACAGAATGAAAAATTCAGGGCGCTGGATTTCAGCAGCACCAGGTTTTGTGGTGCTGGAGGTATGCCAATGTCTACTTCAGTGGCCAGGCAGTGGCATGAGCTCACAGGAGTTGAGATTTTCGAAGGCTATGGTCTCACCGAATGCTCTCCGGTAGTTTCGGTAAACATGCCTGGAAAGGTTCGTCTGGGTACAGTGGGTCAGCTGGTGCCTGAAACAGAGATCAAAGTTGTCGATGAGGACAACAACGCAGTGAGCCCTGGAGAGCGTGGCGAGGCTTGGATCAGAGGCCCACAGGTCATGCTTGGATACTGGGTGCAAGAACAGGCAAGCCGAGATTCGATTACTGAAGATGGCTGGTTCAAGACCGGTGATTATGTTGAGGTGAGTGATGACGGTTACATCACCATCGTAGACAGGAAGAAAGATATGATCCTGGTATCGGGTTTCAATGTATTCCCGAACGAAATAGAAGACTGGGTTGACCATCACCCTGATGTGCTTGAATCTGCTGCGATTGGAGTGCCGGATGATCGGACCGGAGAGCGCATCAAGCTGTTTGTTGTAAGCAAATCCGGGCAGGAACCCACCGACAGTATCGTGAAACACTGCAAAGAGGGCCTTACTGCCTATAAAATTCCTCGAGAGATCGTATATGTGGAAGATCTGCCGAAATCAATTATCGGTAAGATCCTCCGCCGCGAACTCAAATAATGTGCCATTGGGCATAATGCTTAACTCAGTCATATGTGAACTCGGATTCCCGTGATTGAAGAACTCCTTACTCAGCTCCCTGAATGTCAGGCTGGTGACCAATATCGCTTTCGCCAACGCCTGAAGTCTCTACAAGCTCAGAGAGCTGATAAATCAAGACTTGATAAGTTGCGCAAGCTGCAGCAGGCGATGAAGCATTCGCAGCAGCTATGCCTGCAGCGTATGCGTGCTATACCTGCTCAGATCGATTACCCATCGGAACTACCTTTCAGCGCCAAAGCCTCGGAGTTGGTCGAGTTGGTGCGCGACAATCAGATATTAGTGGTAGCTGGCGATACCGGGTCTGGCAAAACCACGCAACTGCCGAAAATTTGCCTGCAAGCTGGTCTAGGTCGTAAAGGGCTCATCGGGCATACGCAGCCGCGGCGCTTGGCGGCAGCTTCGGTTGCGAATCGAGTTGCTGAAGAATTGGGCGCGAAGCTTGGTAAGGGTGTTGGCTATCAAGTAAGGTTTACTGAGAAAGCCTCCCCGGAAACGTATCTCAAGATTATGACCGATGGCATCTTGCTGGCTGAGATTCAGCAAGATCGATTCCTGAATCGCTATGAAGTGCTAATCATTGATGAGGCCCATGAGCGCTCTCTCAATATCGATTTTCTGTTGGGCTATCTCAAACAGCTGCTCACGCGGCGGCCAGAGCTCAAACTTATCATTACTTCGGCAACGATTGATGTTGAGAAATTCTCCCGGCATTTTTCCAACGCGCCAATCATGACTGTGTCCGGCAGAACCTATCCGGTGGATGTGCGCTACTCACCGCTGATAGAAAAGGTCGAGGGTCAGTTTTATAGTGATGTCATCATCCAGGGCATTGTGGAAGCAGTGCAGGAAATACAGCGGTCTGATCGGAGCCGAGGCAGTGGCTCCGGAGATATCCTGGTATTTCTGGCTACGGAGCGTGAAATTCGCGAAACAGCCCTGGCGCTGCGCAAAGCAAAGTTCGCCGCAACTGAGATTTTGCCGCTCTATGCACGACTCAGGCAATCTGAGCAGTCCCGGATCTTTAAGCCTCACGGTGGTCGCCGCATTGTGCTTTCCACCAACGTCGCCGAGACTTCAATTACGGTGCCGGGTATCAACTATGTGATTGATACGGGTTTTGCCAGAATTTCCCGCTACAGCCTGCAAAGCAAGATACAGCGCTTACCTATAGAGCCTGTCTCTCAGGCCAGCGCCAATCAACGAAAGGGACGCTGTGGTCGACTCGCCGATGGGATTTGTATTCGACTTTATGCCGAGTCTGATTTCAATGCGCGCCCGGAGTTTACTGATCCAGAAATTCTGCGCACAAACCTTGCATCAGTGATTCTGCGTATGTTGTATCTGCGCATTGGTGAGGTCGGAAGTTTTCCTTTTATTGAACCGCCGGAATCGAAGGCTATCAATGATGGCTTTAAACTGCTTGAGGAGCTTAATGCGCTTGATGCCGGGCGCAAGCTCACCAGAGCAGGGCGGCAGATGGCAACTCTGCCAGTGGACCCCAAATTCGGCCGCATGCTGGTAGCAGCGAATGCGCAGAGCTGCCTCGCGGAAATGTTGGTCATCGTGAGTGCCCTTAGTATCCAGGACCCTCGAGAGCTAGGCGGGGAAAACAGACAGAAAGCTCAGGAGAGTCAGCAGCAGTTTCAGCACGCGGATTCGGACTTTCTTACTCTGGTGAAGCTATGGGATGACTATGAGAAGCAGCGTCAGGATCTGACTCAGGCGCAATTACGCAAATTTTGTAAACAGCATCACTTGTCGTTCATGCGCATGCGGGAGTGGCGGGAGGTGCATCGGCAGCTGTTGCTAGCCTGTCAGCAACTGAAATTTCGTCTCAATCGCGAATCCGCTAGCTATGAGCAGGTACACAAGGCGATCATTAGCGGCGCGCTGAATCAGGTAGCCTGCAACTACGAAGGCAAGACCTATCAAGGCACTAGAAACAAGAAATTCGTCCTGTTAAACAGCTCCTCGCTTGCAAGCAAGCGAGTGCGCTGGATTGTAACAGCAGGTCTAATCGAAACTGCCCAGACGTTCGCCAGTATGGCTGCGAGGATTGAACCCGAATGGATTGAGGAAATGGCGCTACACCTGGTCAAACGAGAGTGCTTTGAGCCGCACTGGAGCAGGAAGCGTCAACAGGTTATGGCTTATGAGAAAGTCGCATTGCTGGGGCTGACGGTCATTGAGAAGCGACCTGTGGCGTTTGAGAGCTACGACCCGATAATGGCCAGAGAGCTATTCATCAAAGAAGCATTGGTCAACGACGAACTGCAATTGCAATCAAATTTTTTGAGTCGGAACCGAGAATTCCTGGCCGAACTCACAAAACAAGAAGAGAAGCTGCGTCGCCCCGATTTCCTGGTAAGCGAACGTGATATCGCGAGATTCTACGAACAAAGCCTGCCTGCAACAGTGGCTTCTACAGCAGATCTAAGATCCTGGATTAAGCAGGCAACGCCTGCAGACTTAAGCAGTCTGGAAATGACCGAGCAGAAGCTGTTTGATGAGAAAACTGCTCATCACGGCGAGACAAACTATCCAGATGCGGCTGCGATCAATCATAACCAGCTAAAGATTGACTATAAGTTTGAGCCGGGTGACAGCCGTGATGGGGCAACGATCGACGTACCGCTATTGATCCTGCCGCAGTTGCGACAAACTGATATCGACTGGGCTGTGCCGGGTATCTTGCGCGACAAGTGTATTGCCTTGCTGAAGTCCTTACCGAAAGCCTGGCGAAAGCAGTTGATACCGGTGAGTGGTTTTGTAGATGAGGTGCTTCCGCTTATGTCGGCGAACGATGGTGAGCTGCTTGATGCACTCTGTGACCAGATCAAGATATTGAAAAACATTGCCATCGAACGCGGTGAATTTAAAGAAGATAGCCTGCCGCCGCATCTGCGGGTGAAAATTCGAGTTGTAGACGATAAGGGCAGAGAGCTGGCTTTTGGTGAACGACTGGCTGATCTCCAGCAGCAACTCGACGTGAAAAATGAAGACTCGTCTACCGCTGCGGGTAGCGCTGGGTTCAACCATGTTATTGAGCGGGAGCAATTGCGGGACTGGGATTTTGATGTGCTCCCCGATTCGCTCCAAATCGGAGATGAGTTGGTGCTTATTCGCTTTCCTGCGCTCGTGGACAATAGCTCAAGCGTGGCCATCAAACTGTTTGCAGAGCCGGGTCGCGCGTTGATTGAGCATCAAAACGGCCTCATTCGATTGTATATGTTGCGGACGCCGCAACAGAAAAAAATCATCAAGAAACAGTTTGATGAATTCCAGAAAAAACATGTGTTGAAATATGCGCCGGGTATGCAAGGTTTGGTCGACGATGCGGTCATGGCGTGTTACGCGGAGGCTTTTTCAGTTCGAAATATCCCAGTAAGAGACCGCGAAGCCTTTGTGCAGCAATATGATGAAGGGCGCGCCCAACTCGCTGATCACGCCAACCGTCTGCAGAAGTTGCTGCAAAACATCCTGGATATTCGGCTAAAAGTGGTGAGCCATCTCAACGCCTTGCCAGATGAGGGTTTGGGCTACGCTGAGGCCGATGTCAGAGAGCAAATCGAACATTTGCTTGCGCCTGGGTTTCTTCGCAATACTTCTTGGGAATGGCTGCAACAGTACCCGCGTTATTTCGAGGGGATCATGAAGCGGCTGGAGAAAGCCCCGCATCTGGGACCTAAAGATGAGGAGGCCGTTAAAGAATTACAGCTCTATTGGCGCCGCTACCAGGAAAAAAGTGATCTGGGACACACCAAACTTGCTTCTGAAATTGACTTGCTACGTTGGATGATTGAAGAATATAGGGTATCGCTTTTCGCGCAATCACTAGGAACCAAAATTCCCGTTTCCGCCAAGCGTCTGGACAGACGTTTTCAACTTCTCAGTGACTAGATTGCTTGTGATAGCAAAAAGCAGATACCTTTAAATATCAGTTGCCAACGAAAGGCATTCTCTCTCGAAGCACATGGATTAAACCTGTGATTTATTGCATATATTTCAGGCTGGTTATAAAGGCCCGAAGTACTCCCAGGCTGAGTGTATTTAGATTCAGGTTAGTCTTCATGCTTTGGGTTCTGTTGGGTAGTGCAAGTGCTTCGGCGCAAGCTTACGATCCCTGGATTGACGCAAATCAGCGTATTTATGCCTTCAATGATTACTTCGACCGACTGCTTGTGCGACCCATCGCCACAACCTATACAACGTTTGTACCGCGTTTCGCGCGGCAGGGTATCGGAAACTTCTTCAGTAATATTGATGACATCAATGTGTTTGTGAATGATCTGCTGCAATTGAAAATGGATGATGCCCTCAGCGACTCCAGCCGGTTTTTAATCAACACTACAATCGGTGTGGGAGGTTTTCTCGATGTTGCCAGTGATTTGGGGTTCACGAAGAATGAGGAAGACTTTGGTCAGACTCTTGGTGCCTGGGGAGTTGGGACAGGACCCTATGTGATGCTCCCCGTGTTTGGTGCAAGTAATGTAAGAGACTCTTTTGGTCTGGTGCTTGATACCTTGTTTAATCCTATTCAATATCATGATGAGTCCGCCTTGCGTTACCCATTATTGTTGCTGGAAGAGCTGGACCGGCGCGCGTCTTATCTGGCTCTGGATGATCTGGTGAGTGGCGACCCGTACCTGTTTATCCGTGAAGCTTACGTCCAACGGAGGAACTATCTTGTCAATGACGGGCAAATCGAAGATGAGTTTGGTGGTTTTTAATCAGATCTGGCAGCCAGACTTGCTGCTGCAAAGTGCGAGGAGTCAGGAGTCACGCGCTGCCAGTTTAGTCTTGATAAAATCCTGGTGTGAAACATAGATTAAGTCAGCAACTTTCCGAATCAAGGCCTCTTCATACTTATCCAGCTTTTGATCTGAGAAAGCGACCCGCCACATATTTTCGACCAGCTTCATCTTCTGGGTATAGTCATACTCGTCGTTTATCAAGCGGGTGAACTCATAAAGTGACGTGGCTTGGTGCGCTTCTTTCTCTGCCAGGCGCATCATGTCATTCAAGTCTTCCTCTGGGATTCGCAGACTGCTCTGGAGCAGTGCCAGGAATTCTTCCGTCTCTCGCTCATCTAATTCGTGATCAGAGTTGATCACCTCGATTAGCAGGGCGGCACAAGCCAATTCAGTCTTGGAAACGAGCTGATTCTCAGGCTGTGAGTCATTCGCCAGTTTTTCTTCAAAAAAAGCTTTTATTGAATTGAACATGAGTATTTCTCTGTACTAATTTCCTCTGGTATCGCGACCGGTTAGCCAGATCAGCTAACAAAGCTTAGCGCTTCCATTATGACATTTAATCCAGCGTTTGGCTTATGACCATTCTCACTCAGGTGACGCCGAAATTGTTTGCCTCCGGGCTGGCCTTTAAATAGGCCTAGCAAGTGCCTGCTCATGTGTTTGAGCGGAGTGCCCTTTGCTAGCTGGGCTTCGATGTAGGGCACATAGTCCAGCAGATATTCCTGTCGGCTCTTGGTGGCGTTTGCTTCGCCATATAGCAGAGAGTCTACCTGGTGCAGTAAATAAGGATTCTGGTAAGCCTCGCGTCCCAGCATCACGCCATCGACTTGCTGCAATAACTCCTGCGCTTGCCCGAGGCTCCCAATGCCGCCGTTGATGATAATTTCCAACTCCGGGTATGATTCTTTAACCGCAAATACCCGGTCGTAGTGCAGCGGGGGAATTTCTCGGTTCTCCTTGGGGCTTAGCCCCTGCAGGATGGCTTTGCGAGCGTGAATAATGAACATCTTGCAGCCGACGTTGGCAATGGTTTCAACGAATCGCAGGAGCTCATCCAGTGAGTCTCTGTCATCAATTCCGATGCGGGATTTAACGGTAACGGGACAGTCCACAACGCGCATCATGCTGGCGATACATTTCGCGACTAAATCCGGTTCTGCCATCAGGCAGGCCCCGAAAGCGCCAGATTGCACACGATCGCTGGGGCAGCCTACATTCAGGTTGATCTCATCGAACCCGGCCTCGCGGCCTAGCTGCGCTGCTTCCGCCAGCTCGGCAGGATCGCTGCCGCCCAGTTGCAGCGCCACCGGATGCTCTGCTGGATCATACTGCAGCAGATATTGCGCATCGCCATACTTGAGGGCGGCGCTGGTTACCATTTCCGTATACAGGAATGCTCTGCGGCTGAATTGGCGGAGGAATACGCGATCGTGACGATCGGTCCAATCCATCATCGGTGCTATGCAAAAAATGTGGTCTGACATGGTCGTGTTTAGTATGGCGCCATGGGTGAATAGGAGTTCCTGCAATTGCTGCAGGGTTCTATCGAATGCACTGCCCGGAGTCAAGAATTCTCGACGAGTCATAGGTTTTAGCCAGCAATAACGTATAATTGCGCACCATCAATTACATAGCTGCAACTGAACCGAAAATCACATGCCTGACGTCAAGACTCGAATTGCACCTTCACCTACCGGTGATCCCCATGTGGGAACGGCCTACATCGCGCTATTCAATCGCTGTTTTGCCCATCAGCATGGCGGCAGTTTCCTGCTGCGCATCGAAGATACTGATCAACAGCGCAGCACCGGGAAGTCTGAGCAGGATATTCTCAATGCGCTGAGTTGGCTTGGTCTGAGTTGGGATGAGGGGCCTGATGTGGGAGGAGACAGCGGCCCCTATCGTCAAAGCCAGCGCACGGCAATCTATCGAGAACATATTCAACATTTGCTGGACAAGGAGCTGGCGTTCCCATGCTTTTGCAGTTCAGATCGGCTGACAGAATTGAGACGGGAGCAAATGGTCGCAAAACAGACTCCGGGTTACGACGGCCATTGTCTGCAGCTTGAACCTGGCGAAAGAAAGCGGCGCATGGACAGCGGCGAAGCCCATGTCATTCGCATGGTAGTGCCCCGTGAAGGCGATTGTCGTTTCGATGACATGCTGCGGGGTGAGGTGAGTATTAATTGGGCACAGGTTGATATGCAGGTATTGATCAAATCCGATGGCTTGCCTACCTATCATTTCGCCAACGTAGTGGATGATCATCTGATGGGGGTCACCCATGTCATTCGCGGAGAGGAATGGATTAACTCGTTGCCCAAGCATGCGTTGCTATATGAATACTTCGACTGGGAGTCACCCACATTCTGTCATATGCCGCTTCTGCGCAATCCCGACAAGAGCAAGCTCAGCAAGCGTAAAAACCCCACCAGCATTAATTACTATCAGGATATGGGTTATTTGCCGGAGGCGCTGGTTAATTATCTCGGCATGATGGGATGGTCCATGCCGGGCGGTGAAGAAAAATTCTCTTTAGCGGAAATGGAAGCGGCATTTGATATCAGTCGGGTCTCTTTGGGTGGCCCAATTTTCGATATTGAGAAGTTGGACTGGTTAAACGGACGCTACTTGAGAGAAGACCTCAATGATGCTGATTTTGCTTCGCGTTTCGTGGTCTGGGCTAGTAAGGACGATCGGCTACACAAGATCATTCCGCTGATTAAACCCAGGGTTGAGCGGTTCTCAGATGTAGTTGGCCTGGCCAGTCAGTTCATCGATGGTGTAGTGCCGCTTACTCCGGCTCAATTCGAGCACAAGGCGCTAAGCCAGGATCAGTGTCTCCGAATCCTTCAATTCAGCCTGTGGCGGCTGGAATCCCTATCGGAATGGGATCGGGATGCCATCGAAACGGCAATGCAAACCCTCGCCGCGCAGCTGGACTTAAAGATTCGGGACTTCTTGTTTCCGCTGTTCGTGGCAATCAGCGGCAAAGCGGTTTCTACTTCAATCATGGATTCCCTGGCCATACTCGGTCTCGACGTGGCGCGGGCCAGACTGCGAAATGCTCTGAGCGTATTGGGAGGCGTCTCCAAGAAGCTGGCGAAAAACCTGGACAAGGAATACCGGGTTCTTGGGCAAGCTGAACAGCCCGATTGACAGCCCCTTAGGGGGTGCTTAGAATGCGCCTTCCTTGCTAACCGGCAAGCGTGGGGCCTTAGCTCAGCTGGGAGAGCGCAACACTGGCAGTGTTGAGGTCACCGGTTCGATCCCGGTAGGCTCCACCAACTCAATCAGCTTACGTGCAGGTTCTTTGCTCGCTGGGCAGCAAGCTTACGAGAATATCTGGTGCTTGACCTTCTCGAAGCGTTTGCTCCGTTTAGCAACGGCTCGCTGGCCGTAAGCTGAATCACAAAAGCATCTGTTGCCAGAGCCTGTCGCAGGGTGACTCCTTTCAGGCGCTTTATCCCCCAAACAAAAAGCCCAGCAAATACCTCCGCCAGGCCTTACTGCTAACAGGGCTTCTAGCTACTACCCTGGATAATCCCGCTTCGTATATCCCTTGTACAGCTGGCGCGGGCGACCGATGCGGTAGGAGTCGCTTAGCATTTCGTGCCAATGTGCAATCCACCCCGGCGTTCGACCGGTAGCGAATATCACAGTAAACATACTAGTCGGAATGCCAATCGCTTTAAGAATAATCCCAGAGTAGAAATCCACATTAGGAAACAGCTTGCGCTCTATGAAATATTCATCCTCCAGCGCAATTTTCTCAAGCTTCTTGGCGATACGCAGAAGCGGGTCATTCTCGGCGCCCAACTCTTCCAGTACTTCATCGCAAATGCCGCGGATAACAGTGGCTCTTGGGTCATAGTTTTTATAGACACGGTGACCGAATCCCATGAGGCGGAAAGGATCATCCTTGTCCTTGGCGCGCTTGATGAATTCTTCTATTCGTGACTCATCACCAATCTCATGCAGCATCTCCAGCACAGCCTCATTGGCGCCGCCGTGGGCGGGGCCCCAGAGTGCAGCAATGCCTGAGGCAATGCACGCATAAGGGTTAGTGCCCGTGGAGCCGGCCAGGCGCACGGTTGAGGTTGAGGCGTTCTGTTCATGGTCCGCGTGCAGCAGGAATAAGGTATCCATAGCCTTGGCCAGCACCGGGCTCACTTTTGGTGGCTCGCAAGGCGTGCCGAACATCATGTGCAGGAAATTTTCGGCTAACCCCATTTCATTCTGCGGATACATGAAGGGCTGGCCCACACCATGCTTATAGCACATTGCAGCTAGCGTGGGCATTTTTGCAATGACCCGGTACGCTGCTCTCAAGCGATGGTCGGGGTTATCGATATCCAGATCATCGTGGTAAAAGGCTGACAGTGCGCCAACCACGCCGCACAGCATGGCCATGGGGTGCGCGGTGCGGGGGAAACCCCGGAAAAACTGGTGAATCGCTTCGTCTACCATGGTGTGGTAGCGGATGGTATTGACGAATTCATCGTTAACTTCGGGAGAGGGCAGTTCGCCGTGTAGCAGGAGATAGCAAGTCTCAAGGAAATCCGACTTCTCTGCGAGTTGTTCGATAGGATAGCCGCGATGCAGTAAAACGCCAGCGCCACCATCAATAAAAGTGATTTCAGAGTCACAGGATGCCGTGGAAACGAAACCCGGGTCATAGGTGAAAACACCTTGGCTGACCAGGCTCCTGACATCGACGACGTCGGGTCCAGAGCTACCGGAGTAGACGGGTAAATCTATGGGATCTGCTTTCCCGTCAATGGTTAACTGGGCCTTCTTGTCGCTCATACCATACTCCTGTGCAACGTTGTATTTCTTGGGGGATAGAGGAAATGCTAGTAATTTTAGCCTGTTAAAGACCCTACTTAATCTAGAATTTAGCGCTAATGTCGGACCAAATTGGGCAGAGAGAATAGGGAGGAAGCGCGGGTCTTGTCAAATGTTTGTCCCGCTATGTGTCCTTGGAGCTTGTCAAATTCGATAACAGCACTCCTGTGTTCTCCCTCCTGCGAAAAATTCATTTATAACGACTGAAATCCCGTCATTTTGTGCTCTTACTTGAATTGGTAGGTATTGATTATCTCCACACTAATTTAACGCTGACAACCCCTTGTCATAATCGATGTCCCGGCACCTAGATTTATTGTATTGAAGGGGTAGAAAGCATATACTTCGACGCCGTTGTAATTCCCCAATTTGTGTAATTATTTCAACTAGTTCGTGAACTCTTAAGAGTTTTCAAAAGTATCATAAATGCGTCTCTAAATGACGCCGGATAAGTTCACTGTGAAAGATACGCGACCTGTTAATCTCGACATAACCACATTCAAATTTCCGCTGCCGGCGATTACCTCGATTCTACACCGGATCTCTGGCGTTGCCCTGTTCATCGCTACCGCCATACTTCTCTACCTGCTGCAGCTGTCACTGTCTTCTGAGCAGGGTTTCAGCGAAGCAGTAGCCATCATGGACGGGACGCTCATGAAAATTGTTCTCTGGGCCATCACCACGGGTTTGTTTTATCACCTGATTGCCGGCGTCAAACATCTGCTTATGGACCTCGGTTGGGGTGAAACCAAGCAGGGTGCGCAGTTGGGTGCCCAGATAACGCTGGGGCTTGCGGTACTCGCAGCAGCACTCGCGGGGGCATGGATATGGTAACTAGTGCAACCAGCCTTAGCCGGTCGGGCCTCTCAGACTGGATTATTCAACGCTTCAGCGCGCTCATCCTCGCCGCTTACAGCCTCTGTATCCTGGCGAGCTTTTTGACCACGCCGGAAATGGGCTACGCAGAGTGGCGTGCACTCTTCGATTCCAATCTCATGCGGATATTCAGCATCTTCACTCTGTTCGCCCTTTGCGGTCATGCCTGGGTAGGCATGTGGACAGTCGGCACCGACTATCTCACCGAACGTCAACTTGGCGGTGGCGCTACCGCGATCAGGCTGGTCTATCAGGCGATCTGTGTTTTGCTCATAGCAGTCTATCTGCTGTGGGGTATTTCAATTTTTTGGGGTAGTTAGATGGCGGGTTATCGAAGTATTTCTTTTGACGCAATAATCGTTGGCGGCGGTGGCGCCGGCATGCGCGCAGCGCTGCAATTGGCGCAGTCCGGACATAAGACTGCGGTCATATCGAAAGTGTTCCCTACTCGCTCACACACGGTTTCAGCCCAGGGTGGCATCACCTGCGCGATCGCCAGCGCTGACCCCGATGACGATTGGCGCTGGCACATGTATGACACCGTGAAAGGGTCAGACTATATCGGTGACCAGGACGCTATCGAATATATGTGTAGCGAGGGGCCGCAAGCGGTGTTCGAACTGGATCACATGGGCCTGCCTTTCTCGCGCACCGAGAATGGCCGCATCTACCAGCGCCCATTCGGCGGCCAATCCAAGGATTTCGGTAAGGGTGGGCAAGCAGCCCGCACCTGCGCCGCGGCTGATCGTACTGGTCACGCATTACTGCACGCGCTGTATCAGGGCAATTTGAAAAACAACGCGGTATTCCTTAACGAATGGTACGCGGTCGATCTGGTGAAGAACCAGGACGGCGCAGTAGTTGGCGTCATCGCAATCTGCATCGAAGATGGCGAAACCGTTTTCATCCAAGCCAAAGCCACAGTGTTCGCGACCGGTGGTGCTGGTAGGATTTACGCGTCGACTACAAATGCACTTATCAATACCGGTGATGGAATCGGCATGGCGATGCGTGCGGGTTATCCCATGCAGGATATGGAAATGTGGCAGTTTCATCCCACCGGCATCTATGGTGCCGGCACCCTGGTTACCGAGGGCTGTCGCGGTGAAGGTGGTTATCTGATCAACAAGGATGGCGAGCGCTTCATGGAGCGATATGCTCCCAATGCGAAGGATCTAGCGGGTCGAGACGTGGTGGCGCGCTCCATGGTGTTGGAAATTCTTGAGGGGCGTGGCTGTGGTGAAAACGGTGACCACGTCAAACTGAAGCTTGATCATCTTGGAGAAGAGGTACTGAATGCCAAGCTGCCAGGAATTCTGGAGCTTTCAAGAACCTTCGCTCACGTTGATCCGGTTAAAGAACCAATTCCTGTCGTACCAACCTGCCATTACATGATGGGTGGAATTCCGACCAACGTCCATGGACAGGCCTTGACACAAAACAGCGCAGGGCAAGACGAAATCATTCCCGGCTTGTTCGCGGTGGGCGAAGTCGCCTGTGTATCCGTTCATGGGGCCAACCGACTTGGTGGCAACAGTCTGCTTGATCTGGTGGTGTTTGGCCGCGCAGCGGGCAAACACATCGAAGAAATGCTGTCCCAGGGCATTGAGCAGCGCCAAGTGTCACAATCAGATGTGGAGGCAGCCTCGGAGCGCTTGGAGAGGTTGAACGAATCTACCTCGGGTGAGAGCGTTCCGGCTCTGCGGGCTGAATTGCAGCAGGTCATGCAGAATCACTTTGGCGTGTTTCGCAAAGGCGATTTCATGCAGGAGGGAGTCAAGAAGCTCGAATCGATTCGCGAGCGTCTGGGCAACCTTTACCTGGAAGATAAGAGCGCAACATTTAACACGGCTCGTATAGAAGCATTGGAGCTGCAGAACCTGTTTGAAGTAGCTGAAGCGACAGCCATAGCTGCGGAAGGCCGAACCGAGAGTAGGGGAGCGCATGCGCGAGACGATTACCGTGAGCGTGATGATGAAAACTGGTTATGCCATTCCCTGTATTTTCCAATTGATAAAAAGCTTGGCAGACGAGAGGTGAACTTTTCACCGAAGACTGTCGATACATTCGAACCTATGGTTCGTACTTATTAATTTTGGAATTGGCTCCATAATTAACATTTTCCTGATTAAGAAACTGATAGAAGGTTATAGATAACGTGTTAGTTAGCATCTACCGATACAACCCGGAAACAGATAGCAAGCCAAGCATGCAGGAATTCGAAGTGGCTTTGCCTGAGGGCAAAGACCTGATGGTGCTGGATGTACTGGCCTTAGTGAAAGAACAGGATTCATCGGTTGCCTATCGACGTTCCTGTCGAGAAGGTGTGTGCGGGTCCGATGGTATGAACATCAACGGCACCAATGGCCTGGCGTGCATTACGCCGCTCTCTGCAGTTGGTGGGTCCGCTAATAAATTGGTATTACGACCGCTCCCTGGGTTGCCTGTGATCCGCGATCTGGTGGTCGATATGTCGATTTTTTACCAGCAGTTCGAAAAGGTTAAGCCTTATCTGATTAACAATACGCCGGCACCGGCGATTGAGCGACTGCAGTCTCCTGAAGATCGCGCCAAGCTCGATGGTCTCTATGAATGTATTTTATGCGCCTGTTGCAGCACTAATTGCCCATCGTTCTGGTGGAATCCAGATAAATTTATCGGCCCGGCAGGATTACTGCAGGCTTATCGGTTTCTGGCAGATAGCAGAGATACAGCCACTGCGGACAGGTTGGCAGACCTTGATGATCCATTCAGCGTTTTCAGATGTCGCGGAATTATGAACTGTGTTGCGGTGTGTCCCAAAGGGCTTAATCCTACGCGGGCGATTGGGCATATCAGGAGTATGCTTATTTCGCAGGGAACCTAAAGCGGTCACCAAGCCGTGAAAATGACTTTACCCCGTTTTCTATTAGTGGGGTTTCGAATAGTCAAAGGACAGGACAATGCAAGAAAACGTAATGGAATTAATGTGGAGCACCGGACATCTTTCGGGCTCCAACGCTGAATATGTAGAGGAACTTTACGAAAGCTTTCTTTCTGATCCTGATTCTGTGCCCGAACAATGGCGGTCTTTCTTCGAATCCTTGCCTTCACCAGACGGCAGGGGTGCTACCCAAGATGCCTCACACGCGGACATAAAGCGCGACTTCAAGACCCTTAGTAAAGTCAGCCGCTACGCACCCGTTCTTAGCAATGAGGCGGTAATTAATTCAGAACACGAGAGCAAACAAGTTCATGTTCTGCAGTTAATCAGCTCATACCGGGTGCGAGGTCACCAAAAGGCGAATCTTGATCCGCTCGGCATCATGCATCGCGAGCGTGTGCCCGACCTAGAACTTGAGTTTCATGACCTTTCCCAAATCGACTCCTCCACTGTATTCCAGACCGGATCACTGTTTATCAGTAAAGAAACGGCGCCACTTCGGGACATTGTGGATACGCTCGAGCGTATCTACTGTAGCTCCGTTGGCTATGAATATATGCATATCGTCAATCTTGAAGAGAAGCAGTGGATTCAGCAGCGTATTGAGGGCAACGATGGCTACCCGACTTTTGAAAACGAAGTTAAGCGCCACCTTTTGGAAAGACTGACCGCGGCTGAGGGCCTGGAAAAGCACCTCGATTCCAAGTATCCCGGCACCAAGCGGTTTGGGCTTGAGGGTGGTGAGAGTCTGATTCCGTCCCTAGATGAGTTGGTGCAACGAGCGGGCAAATATGGCGCCAAGGAAATCGTATTGGGCATGGCTCACCGTGGGCGTCTCAATGTCTTGGTTAATATCTTAGGAAAAAATCCTGCTGACCTATTCGATGAATTTGAGGGTAAAGCCGTTTATGAAAGTTCTGGAGACGTAAAATATCACCAGGGTTTCTCTTCAAACATCATGACTGCTGGTGGCGAGTTACATATGGCGATGGCGTTTAACCCATCCCATCTGGAAATCGTCGCACCCGTCGTTGAAGGGTCTGTTCGCGCAAGGCAGGCACGTCGAGATGACGCTAACGGGAGCCTGGTGCTGCCTATTATTTGTCACGGCGACGCCGCCTTTGCTGGACAGGGTGTGGTAATGGAGACATTTCAGATGTCCAACACCCGCGCCTACTCTACTGGCGGGACCGTGCATATCATTATTAACAATCAGGTAGGTTTCACCACGCACCGGCAGGATGATGCAAGATCTACCGAATATTGTACCGATGTGGCAAAAATGGTGCAGGCGCCTATTTTTCACGTCAACGCTGATGATCCCGAGGCCGTATTGTTCGTGACCCAATTGGCCTTGGATTTCAGATATGAATTTAAAAAAGATGTTGTGATTGACCTGGTTTGTTACCGTCGCCGCGGCCATAACGAAACCGATGAGCCCTCGGCTACTCAGCCGCTCATGTATTCTGCGATCAAGCAACATAAATCAACGCGAGCCTTATATGCCGCAGAGTTGGTTTCTCGAGGTGTAGTGTCTGACGAAGAAGTCAGTAACATGAATAGCAATTTCAGACAGGAATTAGATACAGGACAGCATGTAGTCAAGAGTCTGGTTAAGGATCCATCCATCGAGCTATTCGTGGATTGGAGTCCCTATCTTGGTCATGACTGGAGCCCGCATTTTAATACCTCAATGCCGGTTGCAAACTTGCAGGCGCTTGCCAAGAAGCTGGTAGATATTCCAAATAGCGTCGCGTTGCAGCGTCAGGTTAATAAAGTCTACGCCGATCGAGCAGCAATGGCTTCCGGTAAGATGCCGGTGGATTGGGGTATGGCCGAAACACTTGCCTACGCGAGTATACTGACCAGTGGCAACAAGGTGAGAATTACCGGTCAGGATGTTGGACGCGGCACGTTTTCACACAGGCATGCAGTGATCCATGATCAGAAATCAGGTCAGGACTACATACCACTGCAGGAACTGGCAAAGGACCAGAGCGATTTCACGATTTACGACTCGCTGCTGTCCGAGGAAGCAGTGCTGGCATTTGAATATGGTTTTTCCACGACTACGCCAAATGCGCTGGTGATCTGGGAAGCCCAGTTTGGTGACTTTGCCAACTCTGCCCAGGTTGTAATTGACCAATTCATAACCAGCGGCGAACACAAATGGCAAAGGCTCTGTGGCTTGACGCTATTACTTCCCCATGGCTACGAGGGGCAGGGGCCTGAGCATAGCTCTGCGCGACTTGAGCGCTTTCTGCAACTCTCCGCTGAGCACAACATTCAGGTGTGTTTGCCTACAACGGCTTCCCAGGTTTTCCACATGTTGCGAAAACAGGTGCTTTGCCCGTTGCGTAAACCTCTGGTGGTGATGTCTCCCAAGAGTCTGTTGCGACATAAGGAAACTGTTTGCTCAATGGAAGAGTTAGCAGACAGTAGTTTCCAGGTCATCATTGATGAGACTGATGAGATCAAAAAAGAGCAGGTGCGTAAGCTCATTATTTGTAGTGGCAAGGTTTACTATGATCTGCGCGCCGAACGTCGCAAGCGTGATATCAGTGACATCGCCATTGTTAGATTAGAGCAACTTTATCCCTTTCCGCAGGAAGACTTTGAGCAGTGTTTACTGCAGTACAAGAACGTAGAGTTGATCACCTGGTGCCAGGAAGAGCCCATGAACCAGGGTGCCTGGTACGCAAGTCAGCACCATATCCGGCGTGCGCTGCACGCACATTTTCCAGAAATATGGCTTGAATATGCCGGCAGAGATGCTTCGGCCGCAGCCGCAGCTGGCTATCCGGCCTTGCATATCAGCCAACAAGAAAAGTTTATCGACGAAGCGTTGACTTAAAAGCAGAACAAATACCAGGCATAAAGCCTAAGAGTAGGACTAGTCATGACAGTTGAAATTAAAGCACCACAATTACCGGAGTCTGTGCCCGATGGGACTATTGCGACCTGGTATAAAAATGTAGGTGATAGTGTCTCCCGGGATGAACCCTTGGTAGATATTGAAACAGACAAGGTTGTTATCGAAGTCGTTGCACCTGCCGACGGCGTGCTCACAGAGATCCTGAAAGACTCTGGCGAGACTATTGTCAGCAATGAAGCCATTGCGAATATCGAGGCCGGTGCGGCCGCTGCTGCAGCGCCCGCAGTTGAAGCGGCGGTAGCGGAAGCAAGCGCAGCGGCGACAGCACCAGCTGGCAGTGAAGCAGAAGGGGACTCCCTCTTGAGTCCAGCCGCTCGCAAAATGGCGGAAGAAAACAATCTGGATGTCACGACCATCAAAGGCACAGGTAAAGACGGTCGCGTGACCAAGGAAGATGTGGTTCACCACCTGTCGGGACAATCTGCTGCGGCAGTGACTACTGCGCCGGCAGCTGCAGCGACCGGCGATTTGTCAGCGAACAACGCGGGTCGAATCGAAGAGCGTGTGCCCATGAGCAGGTTGCGGGCGAAGGTTGCCGAGCGACTCCTCACTGCAACGCAGACAACTGCGATGCTGACCACATTTAACGAAGTCAACATGCAGCCGGTGATGGATATACGTAACCGCTATAAAGAAGAATTTGAGCGGACCCACGATGGTGTCAGACTAGGCTTCATGTCATTTTTCGTAAGGGCATCTATCGAAGCCCTGAAGCGCTATCCTGCGGTGAATGCGTCCATTGACGGTAACGATATTGTTTACCATGGCTATCAGGATATCGGTGTTGCCGTCTCCTCACCGCGTGGTCTGGTCGTGCCAGTGCTGCGAAATGCCGACAACATGGGACTGGCCCAAATTGAAAAAGGCATTCGAAGCTTCGGCGAGAAAGCGCGCGATGGCAAACTTGCCATTGAAGACATGACAGGCGGCACTTTTACTATTTCAAATGGCGGCGTATTCGGTTCACTGTTGTCCACACCGATTCTCAACCCACCACAAACAGCAATTCTGGGTATGCATAAAATCCAGGATCGTCCAATGGCAGTAAATGGCGATGTGAAAGTTTTGCCAATGATGTACCTGGCGCTCTCATACGACCACCGCATGATTGATGGCAAAGAAGCGGTTCAATTCCTGGTTACCATCAAGGAGTTACTGGAAGATCCAACAAGATTGATTCTGGAAATCTAATCCCCCAATTTGGTTAAGACACTATGAGTAAAGAATACGACGTTGTTGTAGTTGGTTCCGGCCCTGCGGGTTATCACGCGGCAATTCGCTGTGGTCAATTGGGTTTCAAAACTGCCTGCATCGAGAAATGGCTTAACAAGGAAGATAAAACCGTATACGGCGGAACCTGCCTGAATGTGGGCTGTATTCCTTCGAAAGCACTGTTAGACACTTCCCATAAATATGCTGAAGCACATCATGACTTTGAGACCCATGGCATCAAGGTGTCTAAAGTAGGTATCGATGTGCCGGCCATGATTGGCCGTAAAGACCAGGTCGTTAAGCAGCTAACCCAAGGCGTAGCGGGCTTGTTTACCGCCAACAAGGTCGATGGGATAACTGGCACGGGTAAGGTAACCGGTGCGAATTCAGTCGTCGTCACTAGTCATGACGGCAAGCAGGAAGAGCTTTCTGCAAAACACATCATCATTGCAGCCGGTTCAGTGCCGATTGATATTCCACCAACGCCCGTCGATCAGGAAACAATCGTCGATAGCACCGGGGCGCTCGAATTTCAGGAAGTTCCCAAGCGCCTTGGCGTGATTGGGGCAGGCGTTATCGGGCTCGAACTTGGTAGTGTCTGGGCACGTCTGGGTGCTGAAGTCGTGGTGTTGGAAGCCATGGATGATTTTCTACCTGCTGTGGATCGTCAAATCGCAAAGGAAGCAGCGAAGATTTTTACCAAGCAGGGTCTCGATATCAAGCTGGGCGCTCGGGTAACTGGCAGCAAGCTTGGCGGTAAAGGAACCAAAAAGAATGTGGTTGTTGAATACACGGATTCAGATGGTGACCAGAAAGCGACTTTTGACAAGCTGATTGTAGCGGTGGGACGCAAGCCTTACACCGTGGATTTGCTAGACCCCTCAGTGGGCATCGAATTGGATGAACGTGGATTCATCAAGGTGAATGATCAATGCGCCACCAGTGTGCCTTCTATCTATGCCTGTGGTGACGTTGTGCGAGGCCCGATGCTTGCCCATAAAGGCATGGAAGAGGGCGTCATGGTCGCAGAACGATTAGCCGATAAGAAGACGCAGGTGAATTATGATCTGGTGCCTTCGGTGATCTATACACATCCGGAGGTTGCCTGGGTAGGAAAGAATGAGGAAGAACTCAAGGCAGAGGGCATAGAGTACAACTTGGGAGTATTTCCGTTTGTAGCCAATGGCCGAGCTCTTGCTGCCAATGATTCTGATGGCATGGTCAAACTCATCGCTGACGCGAATACCGACCGTATCCTGGGGTGTCACGTAATTGGCGCCAGCGCCGCTGACTTAATGCAGCAGGTGGTTATTGCCATGGAATTCAGCGCCAGCGCCGAAGACCTGGGCCTCACCATGTTCTCGCATCCCACTCTATCTGAGGCGGTACATGAGGCTGCCCTGGCGGCAAATGGGCATGCGATTCATATCGGTAATCGCCGGCGCCGTAAATAAATGCTTACGAAATAAATACAAAAAACATTAGTCTGGAGTCTTAATGAATCTACACGAATATCAAGCCAAACAGCTGTTTGCTGAGTATGGGTTGCCCGTTTCCAGCGGTAAGGCTGTTGATACACCCGAGCAGGCCGCTGCAGCGACTGCTGAAATTGGAGGTGACAAATGGGTAGTCAAAGCCCAGGTTCATGCTGGGGGTCGTGGCAAGGCCGGCGGCGTCAAGCTGGTGGATTCAGCTGAAGAAGCCAGCGCGTTTGCTGAACAATGGCTGGGCAAAAATCTGGTCACCTATCAGACTGACGCTAACGGCCAGCCAGTGAGTAAGATCCTGGTAGAAACCTGCACGGACATCGATCAGGAGCTCTATCTGGGTGCCGTGGTCGATCGGTCGACTAGACGAATCGTCTTCATGGCATCTGTTGAAGGCGGTGTGGAGATTGAAAAGGTCGCTGCCGAAACACCGGAAAAGATTCTTAAGGCGACTATTGATCCCTTAACTGGTGCGCAGCCTTACCAGGGCAGGGATCTGGCATTTAGGCTCGGTCTCGAGGGCGCGCAGATTAAACAGTTTACCCAGCTTTTTCTCGGGCTGGCCAAGCTGTTTCAGGAGTTAGACCTGGCGCTATTGGAAATCAATCCGCTGGTCATCACCACTGAGGGTAATCTCCATTGCCTGGACGGCAAGATCAATGTCGATGGCAATGCAATGTATCGTCAGCCCAAGCTACAGGCGATGCATGATCCCTCTCAAGAAGATGAGCGTGAGGCCCAGGCGGCAGAATGGGAGCTCAACTATGTTGCCCTCGACGGCAATATAGGCTGCATGGTGAATGGAGCAGGCCTGGCCATGGGAACGATGGATATTGTCCAGTTGCACGGCGGTAGCCCTGCAAATTTCCTGGATGTGGGAGGCGGGGCGACAAAAGAGCGTGTCACTGAGGCCTTTAAGATCATCCTCTCAGACGAAAATGTCGCGGCAGTGCTGGTCAATATATTCGGCGGCATTGTTCGTTGCGACCTGATTGCTGAAGGTGTGATTGGAGCCGTTGAAGAAGTAGGTGTCGAAGTCCCTGTGGTTGTTCGCCTGGAAGGTAATAACGCTGAACTGGGGCGTGAAGTCCTGGAGAAAAGTGGGCTAAATATTATTGCCGCCAATTCTCTATCTGATGCCGCTGAGAAGGTCGTTGGTGCCGCAGGAGGTGCAGCATGAGTATTCTTGTTAATAAAGACACTAAGGTGATTTGTCAGGGCTTTACCGGTTCACAGGGAACATTTCACTCTGAGCAGGCCATCAAATATGGCACGCAAATGGTCGGCGGCGTGACCCCTGGCAAAGGGGGGCAGGTACACCTTGAACTGCCGGTCTTTAATACAGTACAGGAGGCCTATGAGGCGACCGCAGCCGATGCCTCTGTAATCTACGTGCCAGCGCCATTTTGTAAAGACTCGATTCTCGAAGCGGCCGAAGCGGGCATTAAACTCATTGTCTGTATCACTGAGGGAATCCCAACCCTCGATATGTTGGTGGCTAAAGAAAAGTGTGACCAACTTGGTGTGCGTTTGATCGGGCCAAACTGCCCAGGAGTCATCACTCCCGGCGAATGTAAGATTGGTATCATGCCTGGGCATATTCACCTGCCGGGCAAGGTCGGAATTGTGTCACGTTCAGGCACGCTGACCTACGAAGCCGTCAAGCAGACCACAGACCATAGTTTTGGTCAGTCATCCTGTGTCGGGATCGGCGGTGACCCTATTCCCGGCTCCAATTTTATCGATATCCTTGCCATGTTTGAAGCAGACCCAGCCACTGAGGCTATTGTAATGATTGGTGAAATCGGAGGCACCGCTGAAGAAGAGGCGGCTGCGTTCATCAAGGCAAATGTCAGTAAGCCGGTGGTTGCCTACATCGCAGGGGTGACTGCGCCTCCGGGTAAGCGTATGGGGCATGCCGGCGCCATAATTTCCGGCGGCAAAGGGACGGCAGACGAAAAATTCGCCGCTCTCCAGGACGCTGGTGTAAAGACCGTCCGCAGCCTCGCCGATATCGGCGCAGGCCTGTCAGAAATAACCGGCTGGTAACAGCCGCACCACCCTCAAACTCTCCCTCCAACTGTCCTTGTGTGCCCGATAATTTTTATCGGGCAAAAGGTTCTAAACACGCCAGCGGATATGGTAGTCTTGTACTCGAATTCGGCTTAATACGCTGAATTACAGGGAAAATTTGGCATCGTTGTGGGCAATGAATGGATCACACTTTGTCACGCGGACTTTGGGTTACTTAGCTTCTCAAATCTGAAAAGTTTGAGTAGAACGGTAACCCTTGTCCGGTTTATTTTCAGGGAAAAGCTGTCACAACCGAGTGAGCTGAAAACTCAAGGACTACTCAGACAGTTTCAAGTTAGGAAGGAAGGACTAAAAAATAATAGTTTTCCGTGTCTAAGTTGATACGGGTTCAATAATAAAAACCCGTCTCGCCATTAGATTCGCATTCAACTTATTAATATTAGGATGGCACATGAAAAACCGTCGCATTAACCGATTGAGTATGTCTGCTCTAGTAGTACTCATGTCGAGCCTCTTCGGAGTTGCGCAAGCGCAGGACATTCTGGTCGATAGCAGTATTCTCGATCAGGCTATGGATGTTCTGGGTGAAAAATACTCCGAGTCTGCCGAAGTGCAGGTTGAAATAACCCGTCTTGCTAACGAAGCAAGTTCAACATTCGAAGAATTCAAGCGCGCAAACGATAACCTGGAGTCACTGTTGGTGTTGAATGCTGGCTATCGTCGCCAGATCGCAGCCCAGGAAGAGCAGATCGCTACGCTGGACGAGTCAATCGCCAGTGTGGAAGAGGTGACTCGAGAAATTCCACTTTTGATGGAGAAGATGCTTGCTGCGTTGGAACAGTTTATCTCCCTCGATTATCCATTCCGAATGGACGAGCGTATGGCTCGTTTGCAATTCGCCAGAGATGCCATCGACAACCCGGATGTATCCATCGCCGAGAAATTCCGTCAGGTGCTGGTGATGTATCAAACCGAAGCCGCTTTCGGTCGGACTAATGAAACCTACCCAGATACTATTGAGATTGGTGGCACTGAACGTGATGTAAATGTTGTTCGCATCGGTCGTGTATCATTGATGTACCAGACCACTGACCGTCTTGTAACTGGTGCCTGGGATAACAGTACCCGCCAGTGGGTGGAATTACCCGCCAGTGAGTACCGCCAGGAAGCTCAACAGGCTAACCGAGTGGTCTCAAACCTGGATGCACCCAGCATTCTCTTCTTACCTGTTATGGCTCCGGAGGCACAGTAATGAAAGCTCTACATAAAATTACCAGCCTGTCCGCAGCGGCACTTATGATGTTGCTGACATCTGCACAGGGCTACGCACAGAGTTCTCTGTCCGATCTTTTGAATGCGGTTGAAAACGACCGTGTTGCGGAATCTGAGGAATATCAACAGCGCCTGCAGGAATTTGAACAGAATGCAGCGCGTCAACAGCAAATTCTTGATACTACGGAAGGCCGTATAGTCGAGCAGGAAGGACTTCAGGTTCAGCTGAGTGACCAGTTCGAGGCGAACGAAGTGATCATCGCCGACAAGCGCGAGGTTCTGCGAAATCGTCGCGGTGACCTCAACGAATTGTTTGGCACCCTGCAGGGCGTCGCCGGTGACTTTCTGAGTAATTTCCAGGACTCTCTTATCAGCGCCCAATACCCGGGTCGAACAGGCGAGCTGGAAGTGATAATCGAACGCGCAGGTAGCTCAATCGAGCAGCTCAACATTTCTGAAATGGAGCGCTTCTGGTACTTCATGCACCAGGAAGTGACCGAATCAGGCCGCGTTGTTACCTATAATGGTGACGTAGCGCTTCCCAGTGGTGAAACGGCGAACCGTTCTATTACCCGTATCGGTACATTTAACGCGATTTCTGACGGTGAGTACCTGAGCTACCAGGGCGAAGTTGGCCATCTGCAGGTTCTGCCTCGGCAGCCAGCGGCAGACGTGCTGTCGGCAGCCAATGCACTGACTTCATCAAACTCTGGCTTTACCCGCACGGGCATTGACCCCACGGGCGGTGTTGGCGGACAGGTGATGGCTAACCTGGTGAACTTTCCGAGTGCCCAGGAACAGGTTGAAGCAAACGCAGGTGTAATTGGCTTTATTATTATCGGCGTCGGCGTTGTAGGTATTATCCTTGGCTTCTTCCGTCTGCTGATGCTGACACTCGTGTCAGTCAAGGTTCGATCCCAGCTGAAGAGCGACAAGGCCTCCAAGAACAATCCTTTGGGTCGAGTTCTTTTGGTTGCGGAGTCTAACCCGAATGCCGATACCGAAACCCTGGAACTGAAGCTGGGTGAAGCGATTCTGAAAGAAACGCCTTCACTGGAAAGCTTGCTGACTCTGATCAAGATGATCGCAACCATTGCGCCGCTGGGCGGCTTGCTTGGTACGGTGACTGGTATGATTCAGGTGTTCCAGCAGATCACGGTTTATGGTGCAGGTGACCCGACTATTATGGCGGGCGGTATCTCCCAGGCCTTGATGACTACTGTGCTTGGTATTGTGGTTGCGATTCCTACGATCTTCATGCACACCGTGGTTAAGAGCCGCAGTGACAACATCATCCATATCCTGGAAGAGCAGGCGACTGGCATGATTGCACAGAAGGCGGAACGTTCCGCAAGCACTCAGGCTTAAGTCAGGAGATAGCTAAATGCCTCTGTTTCTTTTAGATATTCTTGATGCTATTGAGGCCTTCATGAATCGAGGTGGACCCGTGCTGACAATCATCATGGGTCTGCTCTTGGTCAAGTGGTCACTTGTGTTTGAGCGCATCTGGTATATCAATACTACTCATAAAAAGAATGTGAAGAGCACACTGGCCGAGTGGAATGCGCGCTCAGACAAATCTTCATGGAGCGCACACCAGATTCGCACCATGTTGATTTCGAAGATCTCACTGGACGTGCGTAACACGCTGCCCATCATCGAAGTACTTGTCACGATATGTCCATTATTGGGCTTGATCGGGACGGTAACCGGTATGATCGAAGTGTTCTTTGTGATGTCGTTTAGCGGCGGCGGAGACGCCAAGTCTATGGCTGGTGGCGTTTCCAAGGCCACAATCCCGACCATGGCGGGAATGGTAGGCGCGATCTCTGGCATCTTTGCATTCAACTATTTGAAATCCACAATCGACCGGGACCTGGAATTTCTGGAAGACCACCTTCCAATTAATCAGTAGTCCTGCGATAGGTATAGGTTTTAAAAAATGAAATCAGGTTTAATGAAGAAAAAGGACCAGGAAGAAGCCGGTGAAATTGACCTGACACCGATGCTCGATGTGGTCTTCATTCTTCTGATTTTCTTTATCGTAACTTCAGTATTCGTAACAGAAGCTGGAATTGAAGTCAGCAGGCCGGAAGCATCAACAGCAGAAGACACTTCCGGCGATATGATTTTGATTGCAGTTGGTCCAAATGGCGACATTTGGATCGACGGTGATCAAATCGATCCCCGATTTATTCGGTCTCGCTTTGAATTACGCCTGGCTGATGCTCCAAACTCATCAGTCATTATTCAGGCAGATCAGAGCGCGAATAACGAGCAGGTGATGTTGATCCTGCAAGCGGCTAGAGAAGCCAACATTGACGACGTCAGTATCTCCGCGGAGGCATAGAATATGATCTTTGTAAGATGGATAGTTTCCATGGCAATGGCTACCGGCATCACGTTGGGGCTTTTCTATTTCATGCAAGCGTTGATTGCAACGGGTGAACGATTTGACCAGCGTGTAAACGTGGTGAAGATTGTCGATGCCACCATGCCTGACATCGAACTCGAGGTCATCGAGGAAATCGATAAGCCAGAGTTGATCGAAGAAGTTGTGCAGGAGACTCCGGACACACCCGAAAAACAAATTAGCCTGGACTCTGGGCCTTCTCTCAATATAGAGCGCGCCTCAGTAGAGATAGACACAGGGCTTTCATTGGATAATGCATCAATATCAGCAACTGACGGAGATTATTTGCCACTTGTTGCTATTGCGCCGCAGTACCCAACGCGTGCTGCTCAGCGGGGTATCCAGGGATGGTGCCTGGTGTCATTCACTGTGGACGGCATGGGCAACGTGGTAGAGGACACCATTACGGTAGTCGATGCAGAGCCAGCGAATATCTTTGACCGTTCTTCCATTCGTGCCGCGACCCGATTCAAGTTTCAGCCGCGTGTGACAGATGGACAGGGCGTAGAAGTCCCCGGTGTTCAATATCTGTTTAGATATCAGTTAGAGGAATAACTTTGACCATGAAAAAGGTTAATAAACTAACTCTTACGTTCCTTACCGCTCTTCTGGCAGCACCATTTATTTTCAGCCAGGTGGCAATTGCTGGTGAGGACGAACAAAGAGCGCCGCCCGAGGCGCGCACTTCTGGTACCTTGAGTCAGCAGGTTATGCGGGCCATAACTGAGATTCAGGAGCTTATGTCTCCTGAGGATCCGGAAGATGAACCTAACTTTGCGCAGGCGAAAATAGCATTAGATGACTTGCGTGAGCGACGTTTCGACCGCATGAATGACTTTGAAAAGTCGACGCTTCTTAGCTTCTATACTAATTACTATCTGGGTATCGAAGATTACGTCGGTGCTATTGGTATTTTCGAGGAGACTCTGACTATTGAGGAACTGCGCAGCGATGTTCGCTTGCGTACCCTTCGGTCACTAGGCCAACTCTATGCCGCCGAAGAAAATTGGCCCAATTCAATCCGGAATTACCAGGCTTGGCGCGAACTGTCTGAAGTTGAAGATACAATCGTGTACAAGGGGCTATCCTACGCCTATTACCAGCAAGAACTGTATGCTGAAGCATTGCCATTCTGGCTGGATTACATGAATCTGTCGATGGTTGAAGGTGAAGAGTTAGGGCGTGACGATTACGCCTATCTCAATGGTATTTACTTTGTGCTCGAAGACTTCGATAGTGCGCTAGATTTGACCAAGACCATGATCGTAAAATTCAACGATTCTACGGACTGGCTTAACCTGAATGCAGTCTACGCTAGTCTGGATATGGAAGAGCGCAGGGTACAAGCCCTGAATCTCGCCTATATCAACGGCTATGTTGACGATGAAGCGCGTTACTTGAATTTGGGTCAGTCACTTGCTGGTATGGATATCCCCCTTACAGGCTCCAAGATCATCGAGGAAGGCCTGGAGCAGGACATCATCGAGACCAATGAGGATAATCTCAAAATCGCTAGTCAGATGCACCTGATTGCCAGTACCTACGCGCAGGCATTGCCTACTGCGCTACAGGTAGCTGAAATGTCTGATAGTGGTGATGCCTGGGACAATGTTGGCTATATACATTATGTCATGCACAACTATACTGACGCTGTTGAGGCCTTTCAGGCGGCTATAGATAAGGGTAATCTGAGTAATTCCTCAGATACGCTGTTATTTCTCGCCCGTGCTCTCATGGAAATCGATGAATTTGACGCTGCTCGCTCAGCCGCGCGCCAGGCAGCTGACGCTGCTGATGAGGATGATCGCGATTCTGCCAACCAGTATCTGACTTTCATCGACAGCAGCGAGCAACGCTACAACATCATTGCCCAGCGGAAAGAAGAAGCGATCGATTTTTACGAGTCATATCCTTCACTGATTGACTAGTTTCAAGTACTTGAAATAGCGGGGAGCTGTCCCCATAAAATAACCCGATCACCTCGTAGTGATCGGGTTTTTTAATGGCAATTATTTATTGACGCTAGAAACGTAATAACACGAGACGAAATATGAGCACAGACACCCAGGCTGAAACTCTAGGATTTGAGACAGAAGCGAAACAGCTTTTGCATTTGATGATTCATTCTCTTTACTCCAACAAAGAGATTTTTCTGCGTGAACTGATATCCAATGCCTCCGATGCGGCTGACAAACTGCGGTTTGAAGCACTCTCCAATGCAGAACTCATGGAGCAGGATTCAGATCTGAAAGTGCAGATCGATTTTGATAGCGAAAATAAGACAATTACCATCTCCGATAACGGCATCGGCATGACCAGGGATGAGGTAATCACGAATCTGGGTACCATCGCCAAATCCGGCACGGCTCAATTTCTTGAATCATTGACCGGTGATCAGCGCAAGGACTCCCAGTTGATCGGGCAGTTTGGGGTGGGCTTCTATTCGGCATTCATCGTCGCAGACGAGGTCGAAGTAAGGACTCGTAAGGCTGGAGATGCCGCTGAAAATGGCTCATTGTGGCGCTCCAAGGGCGAATCTGAATTCAGTATTGAGGTCGTCGAAAAGGCGGATCGGGGTACTTCGGTTACATTGCACCTGAAGCCAGATGAGCAAGAGTTTGCTGAAAGTTTCCGACTACGGAGTATTGTGAAACGTTACGCTGACCACCTCTCGCTGCCGGTAATGATGGAGAAGCAGGACTTCGCAGCACCGGACGAAGGCGGAGAAGAACAAGAGAGTCAGGGTGCTGAGGCAAATGCCGAGAAGGTGGCAAAATATGAAGCAGTAAATGATGCCAAGGCGCTATGGACTCGTCCACGTTCTGAAGTTGATGAGGACGAATACAAAGAGTTCTACAAACACGTCAGTCACGATTTCGAGGATCCGCTTGAATGGAGCCACAACAAAGTTGAAGGAAAACTGGAATACACCAGCTTGCTTTATATTCCTGGGCGCGCACCGTTCGACCTTTGGAATCGCGATGCTGCACGCGGCCTGAAGCTTTACGTACAGCGCGTTTTTATCATGGATGACGCTGAGCAATTTCTACCGCTGTATCTGCGCTTCATGAAGGGCGTAGTGGACTCTAACGATATCTCTCTGAATGTCTCTAGAGAGATTCTGCAGAAGGATCCAGCTGTGGACTCGATGCGCAGCGCCCTGAGCAAGCGCGTGCTGGATATGCTGGATAAGCTCCGCAAAAAGGATCAGGAAAAGTATCAGATACTCTGGGAACAGTTTGGTCAGGTTCTTAAAGAAGGGCCAGCGGAAGATTTCGCTAATCGAGAAAAAATAGCGAAACTGCTGCATTTTACAACTACACGCAGCAAAGGTGAGCAGCAGGATCAAGGGCTTGAAGATTATGTTTCCCGTATGAATGCAGACCAGGACAAGATCTACTATCTTGTTTCCGATTCACTTATCGCGGCCAGGAATAGCCCGCACCTGGAAATCTTCAAAAAGAAAGGTATCGAGGTCATTCTTATGCATGACCGCATCGATGAGTGGTTAATGGGACACCTAACTGAGTTTGACGGCAAACAGCTGCAGGATATCTCCCGTGGCGAATTAGACCTTGGCAAACTCGAAGACAGCGAAGACAAGAAGCAGCAGGAAGAATCGGAAAAAGCGCTGGAAGGCCTGGTGGAACGAATGAAAACTGTGCTAGAGGCGCGTGTCAATGAAGTCAGAATCAGCCACCGCCTTACCGACTCTGCGGCTTGTCTTGCCATTGATGAAGATGCAATGGGCGCTCAGATGCGCAAAATCATGGAGGCGTCTGGCCAGCCGGTGCCGGAATCCAAGCCTAATTTTGAGATTAATCCGGGCCACCCTCTAATCGAGCGAATGGATGGTGAGCAGGATGAAGAACGATTTGGCGACCTGGTAGAAATCCTCTTTGGCCAGGCCAGCCTGGCAGAGGGTGGGCAGTTACAGGATCCCGGGGAATTTTCGGCCCGCCTCAATAAGGTGCTGCTGCAATTAGGCTAATGCGGTATAGGTGGTTTTAGCGACTGAGAAGCGTTGGATAGCGACTAGCCGCGGCAGAAAGGCTAATAGCGATCGGGGAAGGGACTCGGAATTCAGCCCCTTCCATTTGCCAAATCTACATTTGCTCCAGCGTTTCTATGCCTAACAGGTCTAAACCCTGATGCAGGGTGTTCGCTGTTATGGCACAGATAGCGAGACGAGTTTCCTTCACTGCGGATTCAGCTTTTAGAATAGGGCAGTTTTCATAAAAACGCATGAACAGCCCTGATAGCTCAAACAAATAGTTGCAGAGCTGATTTGGATAACAGTCTTTTCCTACTGCCTCAACGATTTCTGCGAGCTGCAAAATCTTTATAACCAGGTCTCGCTCCTCCACATGATTGAGATCCCCCATCACAGAAGAAGTGATGTCCGGTTCTTTGCGCAGTATGCTTTTAATACGGGCGTAAGCATAAAGCAGGTATGGAGCTGTATTGCCTTCAAATGACAGCATTGTGCTCCAGTCAAAAATATAATCGCTGGTTCGGTTCTTCGAAAGGTCTGCATACTTGACAGCCCCGATGCCTACTCGTTGCGCAATGGTTTGCTTCTGCGCTTCATCTAGGTCTTGGTTCTTCTCGGATACTAATTGATAGGCGCGGCTCACTGCTTCTTCTAAAAGCTCCGCAAGTTTAACAGTGTCTCCGGATCGGGTTTTGAATGGGCGACCATCTTTGCCCATCATGGTGCCATATGACACATGTTCTAGAGACAGCTCGTCCCCGGCAAACCTGGCAGCCTTGGCCACAGCGAATACTTGCTGGAAATGCAATGATTGACGAGCATCGACCACATAGAGAGATCGTTGTACATCCCAGCTTCGGCGCAGACGAACGGCGGCTAGGTCTGTCGTGGAGTAGAGGTATCCCCCGTCCGTCTTTTGAATGATTAGAGGGAGAGGCTCGCCGTCTTTTCCCTTAAACTCAGGTAAAAAGACACACATGGCGCCATCAGAATCAGTAAGCAAATCGGCTGCTTTAAGATCCTCAACGATGACTTTCAAATCATCGTTGTAGCGGCTCTCGGCATCAAGGTCCTCGCGGGTGAGAGTGACATTGAGCAGATCGTATACTGCCTCGCAATGCTTGAGGGATTCATCGATGAACTGTTCCCAGACCTTCAGATACTCGGGGTCGCCACTTTGTAAGCGCACCACGTTGTGTCGTGATCGCTCTGCAAATTCAGGGTCGCTGTCGAAGCGGTCTTTGGCATTTCTATAAAATGCCTCAAGATCCGACAGAGCATTAGGCAGTCCTTTGGTGTCGCCCACCACTTCCTGCATATAGGTGATGAGCATGCCAAACTGCGTGCCCCAGTCTCCCACATGATTTTGCCGAATCACGGTGTGTCCAAGGCGCTCCAATACTCGTACGATAGCATCGCCGATGATAGTTCCTCGCAGATGTCCAACGTGCATTTCTTTGGCAAGGTTGGGAGAGGAATAGTCTACGGCGACCCTTTGTGGGCTGGCGGTTAAAGGAACGAGTTGCTGAGGTTCACTCAATGCCAGGTTCGCGCGTTCTAACAGCGCAGTGTCGGACAGGAATATATTGATGAAACCCGGGCCGGCGACTTCCAATTTTTCGATGAGGGGAGAGTCTGCTGAATTAAGGGCCGCGACTACCTGGTTAGCCAATTCGCGGGGATTGGTTTTACGGCGTTTGGCCTCGGCCATTACGCCATTGGCCTGATAGTCGCCGAATTCTGGCTTGGAGGAAGTTATGACATTGGCATTGCAGGCATCAGATTGGGTTACCTCAGCCATGGCGCGGCTGATTAGATCATTGAGATAACTTTTTAGGGACTGCATGCCTTGTCCTTCCTTGGCTTGTTAAAAAGGGGAGGATTGTACACCATCTTGCAAGAGGGGGATTGATGTAAAATGCCTACCCCATTCAGTTGTCAGCAGGGCGGAAAATCTTGGAAACGACGAGTCAGGTTCAGTTTATCCAGATCACTGAGAAATACAGTGGTCAAAGGCTGGATAATTTTCTCATCCGCGAATTGAAGGGGGTGCCTCGCGCCCGAATCTACCGCCTGGTTCGCCGTGGCGAGGTGCGCATCAACAAGAAGCGTGCAAAACCAGAAAGCCGTCTAGCCGTTGGAGATAAAGTCAGAATCCCTCCTCTGGTGATGGAGCAGCCGGGAACTCTACCAAAGCCATCGCCCGGGTTGATTACCGCGCTGCAAGAGGCGGTGTTGTTTGAAGACGCTGATTTACTGGTATTGAACAAGCCAGCGGGTTTGGCCGTCCACCTTGGCTCCGGGATCCGGTTGGGGCTAATTGAGGCGGTGCGCCAGATACAGCCGGAGTGGGGTGAGGCAGAGCTCGCCCATCGCCTCGATCGTGACACTTCTGGTGTGCTGGTGATATGTAAAAATATGAATGCTTTAGTAGAGTTACAAGCTCAATTTAAAGCCAAAACTGTTTGCAAGCGCTACCATGCCCTGGTGCAGGGGAATTGGCCAGCAGAGTTACTTGAAATCGATGCACCATTACAGAGAGTGCTCGCCGGCTCTGGCGAGCGCTTTGTGCGCGTCAGCAAGGAGGGCAAACCTTCCAAAACATCGTTCGCTGTGCTAGAGAGATTTTCTGCCGTGACCTTGTTGGAGGCGCGCCCGCAAACCGGTAGAACCCACCAGATTCGTGTACATTGCCAGTATGCCGGGTATCCGATTCTGGGAGACGAGAAATACGCACAGAATTCTGGCAAGGTAGCCAAGAACCCTCAGGCTGAGGCGAAATATCTCTGTTTGCATGCGGCAGAGATCACGTTTAAGCGGCCAGGCTCGGGGGCCCCCTTGACGGTGCAGGCACCCCGGGATAGGACCTTTGCAGCCCAGGTCGCCAGAATAAGAAAAAAGCTATCTAATTCAGACTGATAGGCTATTTTTAGAGTTAGAAATAACTGTATTTACACTTTGACACGCAGGGTGTCTGGCCCTATTATTGCGCGCCTATGACAGAAGCCCAGATTCCAGCTTATGTGGATGTCCGCAAGGTATTCGATCAGGAAGCAGAATTCTCTGGGCCGGTAGGTCTTGAGCGATTACCCAGTTTCTCCGATTGCCTGGCAAGCACACAGTGTCAGGTATGGGCAAACCTGCGTTTTTGCACTGATACGGGCCGCAGCGTGATATTGGGTAATATTTCTGCGAATGCAGAGGTCAGCTGTCAACGTTGTCTGGAGCCCGTGTCGATTGAGTTGGGAGATGAGATCAAACTCGCGGTGCTCGATAGTGAAGAGCAGCTTGAGACCCTTGAGGAGCGCTGGGAACCCTGGATCATAGAAGATCCCAAGATACAGTTGGCAAGCCTGGTGGAAGAGCAATTGATGTTGTGTCTGCCACTGGTAAGTTATCACCCTGATCCCAACTGCGTTGATGCACTTGGCTACCAGCAGCCACAGTCTGCTGCCGACATTGAAGATCAGGAAGCGGGTGCGGAAAACCCGTTTGCAGTGCTTAAATTACTGAAGCAAAACGACGAACAAGTTTGATATTTATTGGTTTTAAACGCTTAAGAATTTTGGAGAATTAACATGGCTGTACAGAAGAGTAAGGTAACCCGTTCGAGACGTGACAAGCGTCGCACGCATGATGCGTTAACTGGGCCTACGATTTCTACAGACCCCACCACAGGCGAGCGTCATCGCCGACACCACATCACGGCGGATGGATTCTACAAGGGCAAGAAAGTCCTGGATCGCGGCGACGACTAGTCTTGAGTGATAACAAACGCATAGCGATTGATGCTATGGGTGGTGAGGGCGGTGTCGATGTTACCGTCCCGGCTTCTCTGCGGGCTTTGCAGGAGAATCCAGAATTAGAGCTGGTACTGGTAGGGGATGAGCAACGCATGTCGCCCCTGCTGCATGACGCCGAACAAGAGTCGCTGTGCCGATTCCGGATGATTCACAGCGACCAAGCCATAACCAATGCCGATAAGCCCAGAAACGTTTTGCGTTCAGGGCGGCGCTCCTCAATGTTCCTTGCCACTGAGTTGGTGAAACAAGGGGAGGTGGGTGCGATGGTGAGTGCGGGTAATACTGGCGCACTGCTGATGGTTGGTCGTCATCTGTTAAAGACCCTGGATGGCATTCAAAAGCCTGCCATTGTTGCCACTATCCCCGGTGCAATGAATCAGAGTTACCTGCTGGATGTGGGTGCCAACCCTGAATGTGATCGGCAGCAGTTGTTCGAATTTGCGGTCATGGGCTCTGTATTGGCTGAATCGCTTAATGGTGAGTCCGTTAGCGTAGCTCTGCTAAATATTGGTGCAGAGGAATATAAGGGGACCAACGAGGTGCAACAAGCCGGCAAGATGCTGGAGGATTGCGACGCCGTCAATTATATCGGTTTCGTTGAAGCCAATGACCTGTTTGATGGTGCGGCTGATGTTGTGGTTTGTGATGGTTTTGTGGGTAATGTGACCATCAAATCCAGCGCCGGAGTTGCCAATGTCATTAATAAGCTGCTGGCTGCGCAGATAAGAGAGAGCATGCTGACCCGTCTGTCGGGATATGCCCCCAATTCGATACTGAATCGCTTATCGAGCCAAATTAACCCGCAGCGCTTTAACGGCGCCAGTTTGCTGGGCTTGCAGGGCAGTATTGTTAAAAGCCATGGAAATGCGACCAGTGAAGGTTTTTTCTATGCGATTCAACAGGCCATACGCGAGATTGAAAATAAGGTGCCCCAATTGATTGCCAACCGGGTAGCTGCCATCATGTCGCAATCAGATTCGCCGATTGCCCGATAATACATCGCCTCAAGTAAAATTATAAAACCAGATATCACGACAGCAACAGACAGCCTACATGCAGAAATTTGGATTCGTTTTCCCTGGCCAGGGCTCACAGAAACTGGGCATGCTTGCCGATCTCGCCAGTAATAACACATCAATCAGTGAAACTTTTGATGAAGCTTCTGCAGCTCTTGGTCTCAACCTCTGGGAGATCTGTCAGCACGACCCTGACAATATTCTCGATCAAACCCATATTACCCAACCGGTTTTGCTTACAGCCTCGGTGGCAATAGCAAGATTGTGGAAAGAGCAGGGTGGTTCTGCGCCCGCGATCCTGGCAGGACACAGTCTTGGTGAGTACTCCGCGCTGGTATGCGCTGGGGTGCTTAGCCTTAAAGATGGGGTGCGGGTTGTGCACCAGCGCGGCAAGTCCATGCAGGCGGCAGTTGCTGAGGGAACCAGCAAGATGGCAGCTATAGTGGGTCTTGAGAACTACCAAATCAACGAAATCTGTGATGAAGCAGAGACTGTCGGAGCGGTGTCGGCGGCGAATTTTAATTCGCCCGGACAGACCGTCATCGCTGGAGAAACCGAAGCCGTAGACCGCGCGATTGTGCTCTGCAAAGAAGCTGGTGCCAAGCGCGCCTTGCCTCTAAACGTCAGTGTGCCGTCCCATTGTGCCCTAATGCGTCCTGCAGCCAAAAAATTGGAAACTGTACTTGAGGGCATAGAATTTAATAGCCCTCACACGCCGGTGGTACAAAATGTGAGCGCTGATATTTATGCGGACCCGGAACAAATTAAGCAGAACCTGATCAGGCAACTCTATGAGCCTGTGCTCTGGGTAGATTGTGTGAGGATCATGCACAAGGCGGGAGTGAGCAAACTGATCGAATGCGGTCCGGGCAAGGTGCTCTGCGGCCTGATCAAGCGCATAGAATCGGACATCGTGTGCCTCGGCAGCGAAGACGAAGCCAGTCTAAATAGCGCAATTGCTGAAGTGTCTGCCTGAAAACAATATTTTCGAAATAATTCCAAGCATAGGGTTCTTCTCAGGAAAAGTTCATGAATGATGACGCTGTAGTTGCATTGGTAACTGGCGCGAGTCGAGGAATCGGCCGCGCAATCGCACTGGAACTGGGTAAGCAGGGGATGACAGTAATTGGCACCGCCACCAGTGACGCTGGGGCCGAAGCGATTTCCGCCTATCTTCAGGAAGCAGGTATTACAGGAACTGGCATGTGTGCTGATGTGGGCAACGATGAGTCGGTGACCGCGCTGGTGAGTGGAATTGGCGAACAATTCGCTATGCCGACAGTGCTGGTCAATAATGCGGGTGTCACCCGAGACAATCTGCTTATGCGAATGAAGACAGACGAGTGGGATACGGTCATTAACACCAACCTGAGTTCAATGTACCGATTGTGTAAGGCCTGCGTTAAGGGTATGACCAAAGCCCGCACTGGACGCATTGTGAATATTTCTTCAGTGGTCGGGTCCAGCGGCAACGCAGGCCAGAGCAACTATGCTGCCTCGAAAGCCGGCATAGAAGGATTTACCCGTTCACTGGCAAAGGAAATTGGGTCGCGCGGCATAACCGTAAACGCCGTAGCGCCAGGATTTATCGATACGGATATGACCCGGGATCTGCCTGAGCAGCAAACCGAAGCGCTGTTGGCGCAGATTCCCCTTGGCAGGCTGGGGCAGCCTGAGGAAATCGCTGCAGTTGTGGGTTTTCTATCCTCATCTGAGGGCGGCTACATCACAGGCGAAACCCTACATGTAAATGGCGGAATGTACATGGGGTGATTAAAATCACCCGCCAGGATTAGCGACGTGTTTAAAGGTCCTCGGAAGGTGGTTAAATTTTCACCAATCAGGATATTTTAAATTAGGCATTACATTGCCAACAAATAGAGGTAAAATTGCGCCCTTGATGCGGGCGGCTGCACGGAAGCAAGGCAGTTGTCACAGAGGGGCTGTAGGACAAAGCTTTAAGAAACAAAGAGTTAGGAGCTAAAAAAGATATGAGTAGCATTGAAGAGCGCGTTAAGAAAATTGTCTGCGAACAGCTTGGCGTTAAGGAAGACGAGGTCAAGCCTTCTGCTTCATTTGTAGAAGATTTGGGCGCTGATTCACTAGATACCGTCGAACTGGTAATGGCACTCGAGGAGGAATTCGAAACTGAAATTCCTGACGAAGAAGCCGAAAAAATTACCACCGTACAGCTCGCAATCGATTACATTAACCAAAACCTGTAATCTTCAGCCCGATGAATTGACACGAAGCTACTCTGGAACCTTCTAGAGTAGCTTTTGTTTATTGGGCGTTTGTGAAATGACCACGGAGCCATCAACGTGAACGGTAGAAGAATTGCTGTCACTGGTCTCGGTCTGCTGACACCAGTTGGTACTGATGTGGCTAGTGCCTGGGATGCCATTTGCAATGGCAAAAGTGGTATTACCCCCATCACTCGATTTGACGTTAGCGAGTTTTCCACTCGATTCGGTGGTTCGCTTCAGGACTTCGATCGCGACAAGTACATCGCCCCCAAAGAGGCCCGCCGCATGGATGAATTCATGCACTATGGCATCGCTGCGGGTGTGCAGGCGCTGGAAGATTCCGGTCTGGAAGAGAGTGGGTTTGACCCTGAACGATTCGGCGTGGCGGTCGGATCTGGCATCGGTGGAATTACGACCATCGAAGAGACCGCGCTGCAGATTCACGAGTCCGGTCCGCGAAAGGTCACGCCTTTCTTCGTCCCTGGTTCAATCATCAATATGATATCCGGCAATCTGTCGATCCGCTTCAATCTAAAGGGGCCGAATATCTCAGTTGTGACTGCCTGCACCACGGGCACCCACAATATCGGGCTAGCCGCGAACATGATTAGTAACAGTCAGGCTGACATCATGCTGGTGGGTGGTGCGGAAATGGCAACATCGCGGGTTGGTCTCGGCGGTTTTTGTGCCGCCAGGGCGTTATCAACCCGAAATGATGATCCGGAACGCGCGAGTCGGCCTTGGGATAAGGATAGAGATGGCTTTGTACTCAGTGACGGCGCTGGCGTCATGGTGCTGGAGGAGATGGAGCACGCACAAAAGCGCGGAGCTACTATCTACGCCGAGCTGGTTGGATTCGGAATGAGTGGCGATGCTTATCACATGACCGCACCGTCTGAAGGCGGAGAGGGTGCCGCTCGCTGTATGCGAAATGCGCTACATAGCGCCCAGCTTGATCCCAGCGAAATAGACTACATCAATGCCCATGGCACCTCGACGCTAGCTGGAGATGTGGCTGAGAGCCAGGCAGTCAAAACAGTGTTCGGAGACCACGCCCACAAACTGTGTGTTAGCTCCACCAAATCCATGATTGGGCACTTATTGGGAGCTTCGGGAGCCGCTGAGGCGATCGTCTCGGTGTTAACTCTGCGTGACCAGATTGTGTCCCCGACGATCAATCTCGACAATACAGAAGAAGGTTGCGATCTGGACTATGTCCCACATACGGCCAGAGAGCAACAGGTGAATGCGGTATTATCAAACTCGTTCGGTTTCGGCGGAACGAACGGCAGCCTGATCTTCAAGCGGGTCTGATTCTTCTTCCCATTTAATCTAATGCACTTCAAGCCAGCGACGGGGTTCAGTGAGGACGCCGCAGGGTTTCCAGTACTCTGCGCATCGTCACTTCCATGCTAGACTTTTGCCTTTCCTGTAGCCTTAATGGCTGACTGGTAAGACGCAGCCGATAGCATAGAAATGGATCAAGCCCTTAATGCCCAGTCTCACTAGAAAGGCAATCCTGAGTTTTGGATTTAGCCTGCTGCTTTTGGTGGCACTGTTCGCCTCTATCTCGATGCATCGCTTCCAGCAGCCGCTTGATTCGGTTACCGACGCACGCGTATTCGAGGTCTCGCCTGGAAGCTCACTCACTCGAATAACCAATGATCTCACCGAGCAAGGGATACTGACTTCACCCTTGTTTTTCAGGATAGCTGCACGCTGGGAGGGTGTGGAGGCGGATCTACAAACCGGAGAGTATCGTATTGAGCCTGGGATAAGCACCGCCGACCTGCTAGCGAAAATGGTCGCTGGTGATGTAATCCAATATCGAGTCACCTTACTTGAGGGCTGGACGATTACTGAGGTTATGGAAGCGCTGGCCGGCCAACCTGAACTACAACAGACTCTTGGCGAGGCATCAGCCACCGAACTCGCGGAGGCGCTTGAGCTAGAATCAACTAATCCAGAGGGGATGCTGCACCCGGAGACTTATTTCTATATAAAAGGTACCACTGACCTGGAGCTGTTGCGCCGGGCGCGAATACGTCAAGAAACTATCCTCCAGGAACATTGGCAGAATCGTCTGGGGGCGTTGCCGTTCAATTCTCCCTATGAGGCGCTGATTCTGGCTTCTATTATAGAAAAGGAATCTGCGGCTACCAGCGAGCGTGGACATATCGCTGGTGTGTTCGTACGGCGCCTTGAGCAAGGTATGCGACTGCAGTCTGACCCCACTGTGATATATGGTATCGGGGAAGACTTTGATGGAAATCTTACTCGCGAGCACCTAAGGACGACAACGGCATACAACACTTATCGTATCTCAGGGCTACCGCCGAGCCCAATTGCATTGCCTGGTGAGACATCAATTATTGCCAGCCTTAATCCCTTGCCCGGTGATAGCCTTTATTTCGTTGCACGAGGCGATGGAACACACTATTTTTCTGCAACGCTGGAAGAACATAATGCCGCCGTGAATCGATTTCAGCGGCAGGCTAATACGGAGCAGGACGGCAATGATTAGGCCTGGTAAATTCATCACTCTTGAAGGCGGGGAGGGAGTTGGCAAGAGTACAAACCTTGCTGTCATCGAGTCATACCTTGCTGAAAATGATGTTGAATATATTGTAACCAGAGAGCCAGGTGGCACACATTTAGCTGAAAAAATTCGCGATTTGATTCTGGATAACCATGATGAGCCAATGGATGCGGCGACTGAGCTGCTTCTGGTTTTTGCAGCACGAGCCCAGCACCTGAATACCAAAATAAGACCTGCCATCGCCAAAGGGAAATGGGTTCTATGTGATCGCTTCACCGATGCCACCTACGCCTATCAAGGCGCGGGACGTGAATTAGGAAAGAGATTTATAAGTGCCCTGGAGGACTTGGTGCAGGGGGAGTTGCGACCAGATTTGACTGTAATTCTTGATCTTGAGCCTGCCACCGGCCTGAACCGTGCAAGTCAGCGCGGCGCGTTAGACAGGATAGAACAGGAGCAAATCGATTTTTTTCATCGTGTCAGAAGTTGTTATCTTGAAATCGCAGCAGCGAATCCGCAACGATGTGCACTAATAGATGCATCAAAGCCCTTACTGGCAGTCAGGGATCAGCTGTTGGAAACCCTTGAACAACGCTTGAGAATCTTTCTTGATGAGCGATAGTCGACAACTTTTACCGGTGATTCCTTTGCCCTGGCAGCATAGTCAGTGGCAAAGCCTTGCTAGCCAAATGCAGAACCAACAGCTTGCACATGCCTATTTAATAGCTGGTGCAGGTGGTCTTGGCAAAAAGCTGTTCGCGGAAAGATTTGCCCAATTGCTGCTCTGCAATTCGCCACAGGGAGGAATGCCCTGCGAAGAATGCAAGAATTGCTTGCTCGGCAGCTCGATGCAACACCCTGATTTGTTGCGCGTATCGCCGGAAGACAATGCAAGGGATATTAAAGTTGACCAGATCAGGGAGGTGGCTCAATTTCTATCCAGAACAAGCCACGCTGGCGGTGCCAAAGTAGTGATCGTTGATCATGCGCACCAGATGAATGTGAGCGCAGCAAATGCCCTGTTGAAGACTTTGGAAGAGCCTCATCCCAATAATTATCTGTTCCTGGTAACAGATTCACCTGGCGCTTTAATGGCAACTGTGCGCTCCCGTTGTCAGCGTCTAAAGTTCCATACACCTGGTTTTGAAGAATCACTTGATTGGCTGCGCGCCAACGTTGTGGGCGAAGAAGATGAGGTTAAGTTACTGGTCGCTGCCAACAATCATCCGGTTCGCGCGATTGAGTTAGCCCAGAGCGGCGCCTATGAGGCGCAGCAGGCCTTTATTACCACCCTTTGTGGACTGTTAATGGGAAACCAGTCAGTAAGCCAGGGTGTAAATCAGGCTGGAAAACTAGGTGAAGATTCAGCGGTTGGGTATTTGCTCAATACTTCGACTATATTGATTAAGTATCTATTGAATGAATCACAGCAGCAGGGCGGATATTATGTTTCGCTCTTGGGGATTGCGGAGCTGTTGAGAGACTCTGATCAGAATAAAAAGTCTCAAATGGCTTGCTTGTTAGCCTTCTATGAATCAGCGCTGGCCTGCAGGCAGCAGTTGCAGAGCTCTACCAATCCCAATCCCCAGCTCATTATGGAATCGTTACTCTGGCGTTGGCACCAGCTGCCTTTGGGCATCCGAGCCTGATAGCCAGAGGATGCTTCGTCGCGTCAGGTAGGCGCAACAATGGCTAGAGTCTATGGCTGGACACTGCGTTCTCTCACTTACTATTAAAGATGAAACGGTTCTGTATGCGGCTTATATGCCCTTCATACAGTACGGAGGCCTGTTTGTGCCGACAAACCGCAGTTTAGAACTGGGCAAGGAGGTGTTTGTGTTGCTCAAGCTATTGGGCGAGCCTGAGAAGATACCAGTAGCAGGCAGAGTCGTGTGGATCACGCCAGCCAGAGCCCAGGGTAAGCGGCGCAGGGGCGTTGGCATACAGTTCATTGAACCGGAGGGTACACTAAGGGCCAAAATCAAAAACATCCTGGCCGGGCAGCTAGAATCAGGCAAAGCCACGCATACGCTGTGACTTATGCGCTTTACCCATCTGTTTGGCAAAAAACCTGAAGTCTGGGCAGACTTCAGGCTCATACCATTAGGAGTAACAAATAAAGGAATACACGAAACCCGGAGGTTTCTATGAAGCATCTGCTCAGATGGGTGTAGGAGATAACTTCAGTATTCTAAGTAAAGAACATTGTGGGGAATTTGCCAGAATTTCGCTATAGTATTTCAATATCAACTTATGAAGATATTAATTTATCTATGTGTTTCATATCGTTACTTCGCTTACTAAATCTGTCACATAATCTCCAATGGCAAGGCTGGCTGTGAGTCCTGGAGACTCGATGCCGAATAGCTGCAGCAAGCCAGGTAAGCCGCTACTTCCCGGCCCATGGATGCAGAAATCAGCTGGCGGTTCGCCAGGGCCTGATAGCTTGGGCCGAATACCCGCATAGGCAGGGGACAATCTGGTTGGATCCAGGGATGGAAAATAGCGCTGTATGGCCTCTGCAAAGCCTGCTTGTTTGGCAGGATTAATCCTGTAATCAATCTCGCCGACATACTCAGTATCGGGGCCGAATCTGAGTCGCCCTGCCAAATCTTGGGTGCTGTGAATTCCAAGCCCTGCAAGCCCCGGTTCTGGCAGGGGGTATATCAAGTGCTGAAAGGGGTTGCGCCCGCCATAGTCGAAATAGTCACCCTTGCACAAGTGCTGGCTTGGAATACTTGCTTCATCGACGCCCTCGACCCGCATTGCCAATGATTGCGCCTGCAATCCTGCACAATTAATAAAGCACTTTGCATTTAGAATATAGCTATCTGATTTCCCGGCATTAAAAATTTTTGTCTCTACGTCGAATCCACTATCTATCGGATGGATAGTGGTCACTTCAGTGCGCGCTGCGTAGGTCACACCGGCAGTTTCAGCCAGTCTTAAGAGTGTTGCCATGAAGTGATGCGAGTCCAGGATGCCGGTGCTTGGTGAATACAGTGCAGCTGCCGCCTGTAGATTCGGTTCTGCCTGCAGCAGCCGCTCCTGGTCCCACAACTGCAGGTCTTCAACGCCATTTCTGTGGCCCTTTGCCTTTAACTGCTCCAAGCCCGGGTCAGCTTTATGCTGTGAAATTATTAGCTTACCAATGTTTCTATAGGGAACTTGATAGGTTTCACAGAATCGGTAAAGCGCCTGCTTGCCGGCCACACAAAGTCTCGCCTTGAGGCTACCCTCCGGATAATAGATACCTGCATGAATAACCTCGCTAAGGCGGCTACTGGTGTGCTGGCCGAAGCTACTCTCCTGCTCGAGGATGACTATACTTGCGGTCGGCATCCGCTCCGCAAGCCGATGGGCGAGGGCGAGGCCTGCAACACCGGCCCCCGCAATACAAATGTCGAAACTATCCATAAACAGCAACCAAGCCCGGCGGGACAGCTGACGGGGGGGTCCACGGTGTCTGCCTAAGCCCGAGCATTAAGCTTCTGCACCTGGCGAAAAGTGAGATTGATTCTGGCTTCTTTTAGTGACTTCACTTTTGGTAATTGATGCAGCCATCTATTTTGTATACCTTTTCCCATAACCAGGATGCTTCCATTTTTAAGCCAGATCTGATGTTTTTCAGGCGGTTGGCTATGTCTGCTCTTGAGTTGAAATGGTCTGTCGGCGCCCAGGCTCACAGAGGCAATGACGGGGTCATCGCCAAGCTCGGCTTCGTCATCCGCATGCCAAGCCACGCTGTCCAGCCCGTCTCGGTAAAGATTTAATAATACTGAGTTAAATGAGCACTGGCTTAGTTCCTCGGCGCGGCGTCTAATTTCCAGTACCGTAGAGTGCCAGGCAACAGGCTGAAGCCGCATCCCGGAATAACCATAGAGGCTGGCTGCATCTCCCATCCAGCACTGCAGGCACGGCACCTCGCGGCGCTTGCCGCCGATCCACAGGCTTTCCTGGCGCCATGGGATGTCTTGGTAAAGCCTGTCGAAAAGCGCTTGGCTTGTCTCACGATCGAAAGCGGTGGGGAAATCCACCAGCGCAGCGTCGCCAAGTTGCAGCGTCTCGCCCTGGTCTGGCTGGGAATTTAGGTCGAATAGTCCGGACTGATCCATCTGCTGCTGCGTATAGATTACTGTGTTAGGCGTCAGGGCTCAGGCATAATGCGCTCTGCGTGATATGACTAGGCAGAATTTACAAGAAGGATACAGCAACTTGAGTGATTTTGATTTCGATTTATTTGTGATTGGAGCGGGTTCTGGTGGCGTTAGGGCCTCTCGCATTGCCGCGAGTCTTGGCGCTCAAGTTGCCGTAGCCGAAGAGCGCTATTTCGGTGGAACCTGCGTCAACGTGGGCTGCGTGCCCAAGAAGCTCTACAGCTATGCCGCGCATTATCGGGATGACCTGGAGGACAGTCGAAGATTTGGCTGGAGTAGCCAGGATCTAGGCTTCGACTGGGGCACGTTAAAAGCCAACAAAGATAAAGAAATCAATAGATTGAATGGTATATATAAATCAATTTTGGACAATAACGGCGTCACCGTATTCGAGGACCGGGCGCGCATGCTTGGCCCAAACCTGGTTCAGGTTGGAGACGCTCAATTCAGCGCCCGCTATGTGCTACTGGCTGTTGGTGGTTGGCCCTATATCCCTGAATATACAGGCTCAGAGCACGCAATCACTTCAAACGAAGTGTTTGAAATGGAGCAATTGCCGAGTTCAATGGTAGTGGTTGGGGGTGGTTATATTGCTGTCGAATTTGCCAGTATATTTAGCCGACTTGGGGTTGATACAACCTTGCTGTACCGCGGAGAGCGCCTGCTGCGGGGTTTCGATGCAGACGTAAGAGACCTTATTTCCTCTGAAATGGGTGATCACGCACGGCTAATTCTTAGCGATGATGTTGAGCATGTAGTGAAAGAAAACAATTCTTTAAGAATACATCTTAAGTCTGGACTGGAAATTGAGGCTGAAACCTTGCTGTCTGCAACTGGGCGCGTGCCTTTGACCCAGGATCTGGGGCTTGAAAATACCGCAGTGAAGCTGGATGAACGCGGCGCTGTGTGTGTGAATGAGGAGTTTCAGACCGCAGAGCCCAGTATATACGCGGTTGGAGACGTAATTGACCGGGTTGCCTTAACGCCTGTGGCCTTGGCTGAGGGCCAGTGGCTTGCGGGCAAGCTTTTCGGCTCGCCGGCACGGGATGTGAGTTACCACAACATTGCGACTGCAGTATTTTGTCACCCAAACGTTGCAACTTGTGGATATAGCGAAGAAAAAGCACTGGAGGCCGGCTTAGAAATTGATGTCTACGTGGCCAGGTTTAAGCAACTCAAACACAGGCTCAGTGGCCGCGAGGAATACAGTCTGTTCAAGTTGATCGTTGAACAGTCATCGGATCGAGTGATTGGCGCGCATATTGTGGCGCCAGATGCTGGTGAGTTGATGCAGGGAATTGCGGTAGCAATGACTGCAGGCGCCACCAAAGCACAGTTCGATGCAACCATTGGCATCCATCCAACATTGGCGGAGGAATTCGTCACCATGCGTGAAAAACGTGTATCGAGGGAAACTTAGCGCTGGTTGAGTTTATTGCGTCAATACAATGAGAAAGCCAGATAGCCCAGATAATCAAATAACTATATATTTCCGGTAATAAAGATTACCGGAAATAGCTAAGCAGTTAACTATATCCCGTTTCTAGCACATATGCCGTGACCGGCGGACCTCCAAAGCTTGAATCCGAAATCATTCACTCTACTTTTGACTGTAGTTTAAACCCGAGTGTCTGCACTGTGTTTTCGCTACAGGAGATATACAGCGCTTGTTTCTGTGAATTGTAATCTATCTAAGCTCACCCAACACGAACCGCTTAGATTTGAGCCGGGTCAGCTGGCTCGACGCAATACACAGCGTGCTGAGTCAGGATAATGATTGCCAGGGAAAATAGCGCAAATCACGCGCACACAAAAAACGTGGCGAGCCCTGTTTAGCCACCTGACATATTTAAACGCGAACGCACGAGCCATGTGTCTGCAACTTAGTGCCAATGCGTAATAATGTTAAGACTAGGGCGCCGTTAAACACAGCAACCCGCTGTTTTTACTCCGGAATTACTATAAAAAGGCAAACTTCTCTGCAACATGGCCGTCTCTATCTGATATTAAATAGGCACCTTCGACAGCTTGAGGCACAACGACTTCCACACAGAACCGGCAAAGGCGTCAAGATCTATAAAACAATTAACTACTTTAAGTAAGCAAAGCATCTTATTGTTTTTACGCCTTAGGTGCCTTCATTCTTTTCGAAATTGACAGCAATTTGACCCGTCTGATGATCTGAAAATTAGACTACCAAGCGCATTGAAACGCCCGACTGAATTCATCAAAAAAAAACCATCTGAGCCACTTGGGAAAAGGTATATATGCTCCAAAACTATAATTTAACGTGTTTATGTACTCTGAAATATTGTCTTGAGGCAATTTTGGCAAGTGCAGCACTGATGGTCCGCCTGCCTGCGTCATTTAGTGCAGATCGGCACGATGTCCACCCTGCCCATCCTGCGCTATTTCTGCATGCCTGAAGATCTGGCAGGAATTTCCGTAAGCCAAGAGATTTAGCACAAATCTATCCTTTTGCTGGCATACGGATAAATCAGACAGGCTGTCGCCGCTGTGCAACGCTTTTGTGGACCCGCCAACCGTAATACTGCCCTGGATAACCCGCATCTGCTGTCCCGGGGTTAATCGACTTTCCTACTGCTATATCGCTATGCAGTTTCTGGTTTCTGTTTCCTTGCTAAATGCCATGTAAAAGTGACTACAACTGAAGATACAGTAAACTTAATATTATTTCTGTGTATAACTTGTACCCTTCTGAATTTAAGAATTAATAAAATTCTTAATCAGCGCCTTTCAGATGCTTTTTTGCAAGTTAGACTCTCCCGGGGTCCCTAATAATCACAAATATCAGCAGGGAACGCAGGTCTGGAACCCTCGTCGAATGATGTCTTTGGGGACTCTAGTCAGGAATAAGGTAAAGGGCTGGGTTTCGAGTACGTGACAGGAGAAATCGGACTCGGGGACCATCTTGGGGAGAAATTCTACATTGGCGCAATTCCCCACCCAAGATGAGAATGGGTGAAACAGCAGATTAAGCTATTCATCTGTAAGACTTAAAGCCAAACAGCTAGCTACCGATCTAAGTTTATATAGAACTAAAATTAAACCTCGTAAGTTGCGAATATTGCTGGCCATAATGTATGTATAACATAAAGATAAAGCACATACTTCATGTCAGTTAATAAGAGCCCTATAGCCTTCTTCGACACCCTTGAGGAAATGCCGAATCCTTTCAAGGTGCCGGTGCAGTCACTTGACCACCTGATGCCCGAACCCCCTGCTGATGCGGTCTCGGATTACCAACATGCCAGCGAGTTTATCTATAGCTATCGCGGCAGTCCTGACACGTTCAGTACCTACCGCCGCGAAATTGAACACTTTCTGCACTGGTGCTGGCTGATTGCCCATAAATCTCTGCGTGAGGTGGTGCGCGAAGATATTGAAACCTACGTGGAATTTAGCAGACAGCCACCTAAAGCATGGATTGGCGAGAAAAATGTACCCCGCCTTTTGAGTAAAAATGGAGAGCGGATCCCTAATGCTGACTGGCGTCCTTATGTGAATAGCGGCGGAGAATACGTTGCTTCACAATCTGCAATTCAGAGTCTTTTCAGTGTTTTAAGTAGCTTTTTTAACTTTCTTATTCAGGAGAAATTCCTGTCTGCCAATCCGGTTTCGCAGATGCGTCAAAAGAGCAAATTTATCCGCAAGCACCAGTCCCAGGGCAAGATCAGGAGACTTTCGCCACTACAATGGGAGTATGTGGTTGAAGCCGCCGAGAGTCTTGCGAAACAAAAGCCTGCCGTGCATGAGCGCACTCTGTTCATAATGAAGGCCCTGTTTGCGATGTATCTGCGGATCTCGGAATTAGTGGAGACGCCACGTTGGCAGCCGCAGATGGGGCACTTCCAGCGCGATCAGGAGGGAAACTGGTGGTTTCTGACGGTGGGTAAAGGTAACAAGGAACGAGAAATATCCGTCAGCGACGCCATGCTTGAGTCTCTCAAACGCTATCGTTTGGCTCGGGATCTGCCGCCCTTTCCCGGCCCTGGCGAACCTACCCCCTTGATTCATAAGACGCGCGGAAAAGGTGGTCTGACCAGCACCCGGCAAATAAGAGGCATTGTGCAGCAGTGTTTTGACGCGGCAGCCGCAAGAATGCGACATGAGGGCTTCGATGAGGAGGCAGAGCGCCTGGGAGACGCCACGGTGCACTGGCTCAGGCATACAGGCATTTCGGAGGATGTGAAACACCGTCCCAGGGAACATGTGCGAGATGATGCCGGCCATGGTTCCAGCGCAATTACCGATCGCTATATCGATGTGGAGCGAGCGGAGCGCCATGCTTCGGCTCGCAACAAAATCATCCGTTAAGGAACTTTTGCGGGAGCTGTGACGTAGTTGTTACTGTGCTCGGTGCAGTGCCCGAAAAGATGCATAAAATAGCTTCTCTCGTTCACTCATATAGCATACTCTCTGGATAAGATGCGGGCCCTGTGGCTGCTGCACTTCCACTATTGATGACCGGATCTCAAACTCACAGCGGGGATTTATGAGCAGTAGGATTGGACACAAGTTTTTCAAGACATGCCAAGTTGGATTAGCCTCCTCCTTGGTCCTGGCATCCGGTTTCGGACTTGCACAGGAATCAGTGTCTCAACTCAACACCGTTCTTGACATAGACGCCTTGTATGAAGCGGTTGAGCCCGAGGCCATCCATGGCAAGACCGCGGTGGAATTACTGCAACAATTGCAAACGAAGCATTATTCCTCCATCGAAATAAACGACGGCTTCTCTTCCCTGCTATTCGATAGGTACATGGATGCCCTCGATGGCTCACATCTATACTTTCTGAAAAGCGATATCGATGAGCTCAGCGCCTATCGCTATACCCTCGATGATTCGTTGCTAGACGCTGATGTAGACCCCGGCTTTGAGATCTATAACCGATACTATCGTCGTGTGCTTGAGCGTCTTATCTACGCCATCGATCGGGTAGAGAACCACGTCTCTGAAATGGATTTCGCCATTGATGAAAGTATTGAGTTGGATAGGGAGGATGCTCCCTACGCGGCCTCAGTCGAGGAACTGGATGAAATCTGGCGCAAGCGCACCAAGAACAGCGTATTGAGCCTGAAGTTAACCGGTGACACCGATGAAGAAATCGCAGAGAAGCTGGCCAAGCGTTATCGCAACCAATTGAGTCAGGTTCTGAAAACGAACAATCGCGATATTTTCCAGGCCTACTTATCGAACGTAGCGAAAGCTGTAGATCCCCACACCGACTATTATTCGCCCAGAGATTCAGAAAACTTCAATATGCAGCTCTCGCTATCATTGCAGGGCATTGGCGCTCAACTCACCACAGATGAGGAATACACCAAGGTGGTCGAACTGATCACAGGTGGCCCAGCCGAGCGTGGCAATGAACTGCAGGCTGGTGATCGCATTATCGGAATTGGACAAGGGTTAGACGGCGATATCCAGGATGTGGTAGGAATGCGTCTCGATGATGTGGTATCACAGATACGTGGCGAAAAAGGCACGGTCGTTCGGCTCAATGTAATCCCTGCCGAGGCGGCTAGTGAGTCTAGTGCGACCGTCGTCAGTATCACTCGCGATATGGTCAAGTTAGAGGACCAGTCAGCCAAAAGCGAAGTTCTGGAGCTGAGCTATCGCGGCGAAGATCACAAGGTAGGCGTTATCAGCCTGCCCACTTTTTATTTCGATTTCGAAGCAGCCTCACGCGGCGAGGAAGACTTCAAGAGCTCAACGCGAGACGTTCGTGCCCTGCTGGAAGATCTCAAGACTCAAGAAGTCGATGCGGTTGTGGTAGATCTCCGCAATAATGGTGGTGGCAGCTTGAGTGAAGCCAACCAACTCGTTGGCCTGTTTATTGAGACTGGGCCTACCGTACAGATCCGCTATTCAGGTATTCGCAACGGTTTTACGCGGGCCTTTGGAGACAATGATCCGGAAGTCGCATACAGTGGACCGCTGGCTGTACTGGTAAATCGTACTAGCGCTTCAGCCTCCGAGATTTTTGCGGGTGCTGTTCAGGATTACCAGCGCGGTATTGTGCTGGGTGGCCAGACCTTTGGTAAGGGCACAGTGCAGGAAATTATCCCGATGGACTTTGGTCAGGTGAAAGTCACGCGCTCGAAGTTCTATCGCATATCCGGTGCGAGCACTCAGCACCGTGGTGTTATACCTGATATTACTTTTCCTGACTTCTACGATGCTTATGATGACATAGGCGAAAGCAGTCTGGATGGCGCTCTACCATGGGATACAGTTCGTCCAGTAGAGTATCGCCCCTACTTTTCAATTCAGGCCATGCTGCCGCAGTTGCGTGAACAGCATGAGCTGCGTGCGGAAGAATCTCCAGATTTTATTTATCTGCTTGAACAGATTGAGCGCACCCGCAAGTATCGAAACAGGGAGCAGTTGTCACTCAATGAATTACAGGTCAAGGCGGAGCGTGAACGCAATCGGCGTGAAGAATTCGACGCTGAAAATATGCGTCTCTTTCTCAAAGGTCTCCCTCTCAATAAATGGGTCGAAGAAGACGATTTGAATGTGGATGAAGATGAAGAATCTTCAATTGCAAACAATGACACGCTCGCCAGCGACGAAGCAAGCGATGAAGAAGAGGATGAGGCCGACCCACTATTGCTTGAAAGTGGCCGTATCCTCGTCGACTTTATCTCACTCAACGGTAGACGCCTGAGCGCAACCGATCGATTACCTGGGTCTCGCTAGTACCCTACTCTAATTTCCTTAATCGATCTTTCGCATAAAAAAAGGCCCTCTGGCGAGGGCCTATAGCGAGCGGGGTCGAGCTCTTGGAGGACTCAATCAATTTGAAGTTGATTGATTTTTCATTAAACCAATAAATTCTGACCACAGCCTAGGCTAATCGGGGCTATATGAGGGTCAATTGTAGCTGGAGTGTGGCAGGTTTGATTGGCGGATTTGGGCTTCGCTGGTTTGCCCGTTGGTCCGACAATATGAATGAAGTCGGGCGGAAATAGTCAGAAACGGATTTTGGCCCAAATTGCTTCGCAATTGGCTGAACTCTAGGGTTTTTATCTCTCAGCCTCTACCTCTAAGTCTCGAGATATGTTGAGATTATGGGGTTCTGGGAGATTTGAGGACTCTAAGCTAAGGCAAGAATTGGCGGAGGAGGAGAGATTCGAACTCTCG
>CENZ01042211.1_pt1 | contig 63189 bp, 66 predicted proteins | sample 361341 | NCBI WGS metagenome assembly CENZ01 (sample SAMEA2619782, study PRJEB7988) | marine metagenome | biome: marine biome (ENVO:00000447); feature: deep chlorophyll maximum layer (ENVO:xxxxxxxx); material: "saline water (ENVO:00002010), including plankton (ENVO:xxxxxxxx)" | depth 50 m
TCATCGGTCTTGTCTGGTTCGAATGTCGGTGACCCAACTTGTGGATCTTCCAGAGTATCCAGGGCTATGCTGGCGGTGTCTGGGTGTCGCTGGGTCACGGTTGTGCAACAGAACGCAGCATGCCGTATGGTTACGGTGACGTGAATAGGACCACCGAATACGCGGAAGATTCCTGTTGTGTATCGTCATTGTGACCTCGTTTGCCGTGAGAAGCCTATGACACAAACTCATGATGTTGTGCTTGTTGATGGTTCATCCTACCTCTTCAGGGCTTTCCATGCGCTCCCGAAGCTGATGAGTACCAAGGGTCGCCATACCGGGGCGATCAAAGGTGTGATCAGCATGATCCGCAAGCTGCAGGAGGACCATCCTGGTTCCAAACTTGCGGTGGTGTTTGATGCCAAGGGAAAGTCGTTCCGCAATGAAATCTATTCGGAATACAAAGCCAATCGAGCGAGCATGCCCGATGATCTGCGGGAGCAGATCGCGCCGATCCACGAGATCATCAAAGCGATGGGGTTGCCGCTGATCATCGTCGAAGGTGTCGAGGCGGATGATGTGATTGGAACGCTTGCTGTCCAGGCGGCGAAGACGGGACGTTCCGTGTTGATTTCGACGGGCGACAAGGACATGGCTCAGCTTGTTTCCGACAGCATCACGCTGGTTAACACGATGACAGAGACGGAAATGGATCCAGGAGGTGTGGTCGAGAAATTTGGTGTGCGTCCGGATCAGATCATTGACTATCTTGCGTTGGTGGGTGATACCTCGGACAACATTCCCGGCGTCCCCAAATGTGGTCCAAAGACCGCTGTCAAATGGCTGGCAGCCTATGAAACCCTCGACCGTGTTATTGCCGGTGCTGAGGAGATCAAGGGTAAGATCGGAGAAAACCTGCGTCACTCGCTGGAACTGTTGCCAATGTCCCGGGAGCTGGCAACAATCAGGCTCAACGTGGCGTTGACGGATGAACAGTCAGATCTGTCGAGCGCCGATCCGGATGGTCCGTCACTACAGCAGCTTTTTACCGAGTACGAGTTCAAGCAGTGGGCCGATGAGTTGGCAGGGGGAGCACCCATGGCATCCACACCGGTCGATTACGCCGCGATGACCACCGAGAATGAACTTCGTAACGCCGTGGCTGAATGGCAGACGGCGGATTCCGTAGCGTTGACGCTGATGATGAGTGACGACCACTACATGGTTGCAGACATCGTTGGCGTGGCGTTTGCGGCCGTGGCTGGGCGGGCACGCTATGTGCCGGTGACATCGCCGGAAGTCTCTTTGCCGTTGGACGAGGTGTTGGATGCGCTTCAGTCGGGTCTGGCATCGGGGCCGCCAAAGCTCGTGAGCTACAACGCAAAACGCCAGCGAAACATCCTGCGTCGACATGGCATCTTGCTCACAGATCACACGGATGATCCGATGCTCGAAAGCTATGTATTGAATTCTGTAGCGTCGAGGCATCAGATTGATGACCTTTCGCTAAAATACCTGGGGCGTCATTGTGCCGGGTATGAAGACGTTGCCGGTAAAGGTGCCAAGCGAAAGGCATTTGCCGAGATCCCTTTGTTGGATGCAACGGCGTTCGCCTGTGAGCAGGCTGATGTCGCACTGCAACTCCATACGGAGTTGTCGAATCGTCTCAACGAAGAGCCAAAGCTCGGGTCGGTCTATCGCGATATTGAGCGCCCGTTGTCGGACGTACTGTCGGACATTGAATTCCAGGGGGTGTGCCTTAACTCGTCGCTCCTTGAAGTACAGAGTGCTGAACTTGAAGACTGGATGGTGAGTGCGCAGAAGGAGGCTCACGAGATAGCCGGTCAGGCCTTTAATCTCGATTCGCCGAAGCAGTTGCAGGAGATACTGTTCGACAAACTGGGTTTGCCCATCATCCGAAAGACGCCCAAAGGACAGCCATCGACGGCGGAACCGGTGCTGCAGGAACTCGCGATGGACTACCCGCTGCCGCGCATCATTATTGAGTATCGCGGCCTGCACAAACTGAAGTCGACATATACCGATCAGCTGCCCAAGCAGCTCAATCCATCGACCGGACGGATTCATACCACCTATAATCAAGCCGTCGCCGCAACAGGTCGATTGAGCAGTCAGGACCCGAACCTGCAGAACATTCCCATTCGCAACGACGAGGGAAGGAAGGTCAGGCAGGCGTTTGTTGCACCGTCAGGTCAACTTCTGATTGCGGCTGACTACTCTCAGATCGAGCTGCGTATCATGGCGCACCTGTCTGGTGACGAGGGCCTGGTGACGGCCTTCTCGGAAGGCAAGGACATCCATCTGGCGACGGCTGCAGAGGTGTTTGGCGTTGCCGAGGAGGAGGTCCATGACTATCAGCGACGAAGTGCAAAAGCGATCAACTTCGGATTGATCTACGGCATGTCAGCATTTGGTCTGGCTCAGCAACTGGGCGTCTCTCGTTCTGACGCGCAGGAGTATATCGATCTGTATTTTGATCGCTATCCTGGTGTTCACGCCTATATGGAACGAACCCAAGCGCTGGCAGCCGAGCAGGGATATGTGGAAACGCTGTTTGGTCGACGTCTCTATCTTCCCGATATCAACGCGAGCAATTTTCAACGGCGACAAGCCGCCGAGCGTACTGCAATCAACGCACCGATGCAGGGCAGCGCCGCGGACATCATCAAACGAGCGATGCTGTCGGTCAGCGAGTGGCTACGCGATGCTCCCGTGGACGCTCGCGTGATCATGCAGGTCCATGATGAACTGGTGCTCGAGGTGGCTGAGCAGGACGTTGATGTTGTGGCAGACAAGGTCTCTGCCGCGATGGGAGCTGCCGCTGAGCTGGCGGTTCCCCTGGTTGTTGATGTTGGTAGAGGCAGCGATTGGGACGTGGCTCACTAGACGCGCCGTGCTGATCCTGACTCAGGAGTACCAGGTTCAGTGACCCAGCCTGAGAGGGTCTCAATGAGTGCATCCCGGCCGATATCGTGGGTCGATGACAAGACCTGACACGTTGAACTGTCGGGCAACTGACGTTTGACGTCCATGAGTGCCTGGTTGCGCCGGCCGGGTTTCAGCTTGTCACATTTCGTCAGCAGGACATGGCATCCGATACCGGTTTCGGCGGCCCAGTGCACCATTCCCTGGTCAAACTCCCTGAGTGGATGTCTGATATCCATGACCACAACAACCCCCACCAGGCTGTCGCGATGGCGAAGATATTGATCAATAAAGCGGTGCCATTCTTCACGCATCTTTTCAGGGACCTTCGCGTAACCGAAGCCAGGGAGGTCAACGAGCCGAACGTCCGGTGTCACCTCAAAGAAATTGATGAGCTGCGTCCGCCCGGGTGTCTTGCTGGTTCTTGCGAGTTTGCCCTGACGTGTGACGTAGTTGATGGCCGAGCTCTTCCCTGCGTTGGAGCGTCCACAGAACGCAAATTCTGATCCCTGGTCAGGCGGGCATTGCTTGAGCGTTGATGCACTGGTCAGGAACTGAGTTGTATTGAATGGAAGGCTCATGCAAGGCGCAGTTATGGGCGAATGACAGGTATCAAAACAGGGTAAATCGAAGATCGTTTTGGTATGATGCGCGCCTAGTTTATCAGCCGATGGTTGTCATTGCGGCATGCTTACCATAGCCTTTCCCCAACAATTCGCCTTTCTTTCCTCGCTGCGATACGTCGTCACGTCAGCCTGTGTACTTGTCCTGACATTGTCCATTCCACAAGTCCTGGGGGCGGATGCCGCGCGAGGTCAGTCTCTGACAGAAACCTGTACCGCATGCCACGGAGAAGATGGCAACAGCATCGCGGGGTCGTTTCCCAGTATCGCAGGGCAGGGTGAGCGCTACCTGGTGAAGCAGCTCCGGGACATCAAATCCGGTGAGCGATCGGCACCTCTGATGGCGGGCCAGCTCGACAATTTCGAAGATCAGGATCTGATCGATATGGCGGCATACTATTCGTCACAAACCCCGAAGGGCGGTGCCGCAAAGGCGGATCTTGTTGAACTCGGTGAGACGATCTATCGCGCCGGCATCAGCCGTAAAGGTGTTGCAGCGTGCTCATCCTGCCATGGTCCGGATGGCAGCGGCAATGATTCAGCATTGTTCCCGGTATTGAGTGGCCAGTGGCCGGAATATACCGTCGCCCAACTGAAAGCGTTCAGAGGCAAGCAGCGCAAGAACGATGGTGATGCCCAGATGATGCGGTCGATCGCTCTTGATATGAGTGATGTTGAAATGGAAGCGGTGGCGTCGTTCCTCTACGGCCTGAGATAGTTACGGTTGATGACGATCGTCTGATCGCTGCAACCTTCCTGGTGAAGCCGGGTCAGAGATGATGTCAGTCTTCGAGTGGACGGTAACAAGACCATGAAAACTCTCATGCGACAATGGACGCTGATTTTGGCGCTGATGATGATCGGTCTGTCGGTATCAGCAGCACCCTATCGGTTCGAAGAGGGTACCCACTACGTTGCGCTTTCGGTGCCTTACGAGACCGCAGATCCGGATCGCATTGAGGTAACGGAGTACTTTTCATATCGCTGTCAGCACTGCTTTCGGTTTGATCCGGTTGTGGAACAATGGAAGTCTTCACTGCCCCAAGATGTCCTGTTCAACAGAACGCCGGCGATGTGGGCCCGCCAGGATGAGGTACTGACCCAGACGTATTATGCGCTGCAATCGATCGGTCAACTAGAGGCGGTTCACCCCGCTATCTTCGAGGCAATACATCTACAAGGCAGGCAATTTCCGGATCCTGTGGAGATGGCTGAGTATCTGGCCGAGTTGGGCATTGATACGGAAGCCTTCTCGAAGGCCTATAAGTCGTTTGGCGTTCGCTCTAACGCACAACAGGCGCGTGCGAGGGCCAACATGTACCGGGCACGTGCAGTACCGGCGATTATGGTTAATGGCAAATATCGTATCAGCGGTGATCTTGCCGGATCGAATGAAGCCATGCTTGAAGTTGCAGATTTCCTGATTGAGCGAGAGCGGCGCGCCCGCGCCAAAACGTCAAACTAGCAGTTCCTCTGGCTCAGGTTGTGTTTGGGCGTCGACACGCTCCTTGAGTTCCTTGCCGGGCTTGAAATGGGGTACGTACTTCCCGGGCTTGTGAATGCCGACTTCACCGGTCTTGGGATTTCGTACCACTCTGGGGTGTCGATAGTGATTGCTGAACGTCCCGAACCCCCGAATTTCGATTCTGGATCCGGTCGAGAGCCGGTCGGACATCAATTCGAGCATGGTATGAACCGCCATGTCGACATCCCCGGTTGTCAGCTGGTCCAAACGATCTGACATCCTTTTAATCAGGCCGGACTTGTTCATACACTCCCACAAAGACGGGTTCATTAGTTCCACGTCCTATGTTACGAATAGGTACCTAGTAATCAATATCTTATAGCGAATTTATGAGGTCATAGATTAAGTATTAAGTGTGAATTGAATCACGCCTCCGGTTTGCATAGAATTCGCCATGGCGATTTCCACCGTCGTAACTATTCCCCAGCGGATTAGCCGCTATATCCTGATTACCAGGCTTGTCGTGCGGGCGCGTCTGTCCCGTCGCAGTTCCTGGTGCGTGCACTGGAGTACCCTTTGGCGACCATCATTGACGACGTTTCGAGGACATTTTCCGAATACCTGCTGATTCCGCGACTGACCCGGAAGGGGCAAACTGCAGAGGGTGTGGACCTCAAGACTCCCGTATCAGCGGTGAGAGGTAATCATGCGCCTGGTTTCTTGATGAATGTACCGATCGTCTCTGCTTGTATGCAATCGGTGTCAGGTAGTCGCCTGTCGATTGCACTCGCACGTCAGGGCGGGCTCGGTTTCATCTTCTGTTCCCAATCCGTGGCATCCCAAGCAGAGATGGTGAGACAGGTCAAAAGCCACAAGGCAGGGTTTGTGCAGAGCGATACGAACGCGACCTCGGACATGACCCTTGACGAAGTGATCAGGTTGATGAAGGAATCTGGCCATTCAACGGTTCCGGTGACGGATGATGGTACGTCTTCGGGAAAACTGGTGGGCATCATCACTGACAAGGATTTCTGGCAGTACGAGGACGATTTGTCACGTCGCGTATCACAGCATATGACGCCCCTGACCGATGTAATTTTTGGTCCTGATGGCATCTCGCTACGCGAGGCGAACCAGCTTTTACACCAACACAAGAAAGAATGTCTGCCAATCGTGGACGAACAGGGCAACCTGACGGCCCTGGTTTTCAAAAAGGACTATGAGGATCATCGCAGGCATCCCCAGGAGTTACTGGATGAGTCCAAACGTCTGTGCGTTGGGGCGGGCATCAATACCCATGACTACGAGGAGAGGGTACCTGCGCTCATGGACGCGGGGGCGGATGTCCTCTGTTTTGATGCGTCTGATGGCTTTACAGAGTTTCAGGCGGAGGGTATTGCCTGGATGCGATCGCGGTACGGTGATGATGTGGTGATCGGTGCCGGTAATGTCGTGTCTGCTGAAGGTTTTGATTATCTGGTCGAACGAGGCGCCGATTTCATCAAGGTGGGTATCGGTGGCGGCTCTATCTGCATTACCCGCGAGCAGAAGGGTATTGGTCGTGGTCAGGCGTCCGCCCTGCTGGAAGTGGCCGCGCGCCGGGACGCCTATCATGAGGAAACAGGTCGATATATTCCGATCTGCTCGGATGGTGGGTTGGCGAATGACACTCAGATTGTGGTTGCACTGGCCATGGGGGCTGATTTTGTGATGATGGGTCGCTATTTCGCGATGACCGAAGAGAGTCCCACACCGAAAACATCCATTAATGGACAGATCTATAAGCCATATTGGGGAGAAGGCACTCGACGTGCACAGAATTGGCAACGGTACAGTGACGCGATGGAGACTCGAAAACTGATCTTCGAAGAGGGCGTGGACGCGTACGTACCGTTTGTGGGTCCGGTTTCGGAGGTACTGGAAACCACGCTCTACAAACTCCGAAGTACGATGGTGAATATCGGATCAGACACACTGTCTGAATTTCGTGAACGCGCAATACTCACCAAGGTTTCCGAACAATCTGTTGTCGAGGCCGGCACAGGCAGCGTCTTTAAGTTCAATTCCAACGCTGAGGTGGAATCAAGCGGGTGGGGGCAGGCCTGACACGATATCCCGGGTGCCTGTGACCGCCAGGATGGTCACCACCTGTTCGAAGAACATGATTGTCGGGGAGGCGTTGGGTATAATTCAGCATCGCTCGTCACCATGTTCATTTTCGAAGGAAGCGCTGTGAATCGAGGTTTGTTGATTGCCATTTTCCTGTGCGTGTTGCCCGCATACGCCGGGCCCGTCGAAGATGCTATCGAGGATCGAATCGCTCGGGTTGGATCGGTGTGCGTTGAAGGACTGGGTTGCGCCTCTGCCAGCGTCTCCTCGGGGGGTGGTGGCGCTGAGGGGCCTGAAAGCTTCTACAGCGTGAGTTGTGCCACATGTCATGCGATGGGGATCGCCAATGCGCCCAAGTTCGGCGATGCGTCACAATGGTCGGCACGCATCGACAAAGGTCGTGAGGTACTTTATAACAGCGTGATCAATGGTATCGGAACGATGCCGGCGGGAGGCACCTGCGCCAATTGCTCAGAAGATGATCTGAAGGCCATTGTCGACTACATGCTCGACGCGTTGGAGTAGATCAGATTCGGCGTCGGCCTTTACAAGGTCGGAATCACTGAGTTTCACAGAGCGCGTTCTCTTGGCGTAAGCTGATCGCTTCGGTGAGATGTTGCCTACTGATCTGGCTGAGGTCTTCGAGGTCCGCGATCGCGCGCGCCACCTTCAGCAACTTGTAATAACCGCGCGCTGAAACCCTCAGACGGTCCATGGCGATGTCGAGGTAATGCGCGTCCCTTGGTGCCAACTGACAGAACGTCTGCGTGCCCCGCGAAGACAGCTGCGCATTTCTCTGACCCTGTCTTTGTATCATTCTGTCTCGAGCAGGTTCTATTCGATGCTTAACGTCGTCATGTTTTTCAGCAGGAATCGGGTGAGGATCCCGGAGTTCACGTATAGCGATTCGAGGAACATCAACGTGGAGGTCAATTCGATCCAGCAATGGTCCGGATAGTCGCTGACGATATTGTTCCACCGTGTCGATGGCGCATCGACAACCTCCCTAGGCATCGCCGAAATAGCCGCACGGACATGGGTTCATTGCCGCAATCAACTGGAAATCTGCGGGAAACAGCGTCTGGTAGGCGGCCCTGCTGATCATGATCTGACCCGATTCCAAGGGCTGACGTAACATTTCCAATACATGCCGACTGGAAGGCAGTTGGCCAGCATGGTCTTCCCACTACCCGGTGGTCCGGTGAACAGCAGGTTGTGACCACCTGCGGCAGCAATCGTGAGGGCGCGTTTTGCCTGGGTATTTCCCTGAACATCGTCGAGTCCGGCACCTTGTGACCTCGATCCTGGTTCTGCCGGGGGCAGCGCACAAAGCTCTCCTGAGCGTAGTTGATCTCCCAGCGTCGCAAGGTGATCTGCCATGTAGATGTTGGGTCGATTGGCGATTGCTGCTTCCATCGCGTTGGCCTGCGGTACGACGATGGGTCGGTCGGTTGCGAGAACCGCTGGGAGCCAACCGCGGACACCCCGGATCATGCCATCCAGTGTCAGCTCTCCCAGGAACTCCATTTGACTCACCCGTCCCGGCGGCAACTGACGATCGGCCGCAAGTACTGCGACGGCGATCGCCAGGTTCACGCTGAGTTTGCCCGATGTCCGTGCAAAACCTGCATTCACAATGGCACTGTGCACCCGGTCTTTGGCTTCCTTCACGGCAGTATCTGGTAGTCCAACGATCACAGTGCGGGAAGACCGGCTGCCACATCGGCTTCCATAATGACTTCCAGTGCGTTGACGCCGATCAGGTCGCGGGTCCGGGTAATCGAAAAGTTCACTGGCGCGATAATGAGTGAGGGATTCGAAACCAGTGCGACCTTGTACGTTGAGAGTGAACAGGGGTATAGCTGCCCGACCTAGCGTCAGAACCTGTCTCTGAATCTTCTAGGCCAGCAATCCTTGGTCGATAAGCGCACCGGCATGAACCACCTTCTAAATCGTACGCACCCTGATGGTGCACATATGGCGCATTGTCCGGTGATAAACACGTCTAATGTACTGAAAAGTGGCAGTCTTCAAACTGGCATGGTGGATGCTTAAGTAATAGTAAGACAGCAACCTGGCGGTTGGCGTGTGTCTGGCAGCAATCCTCACCTTTCTGTTGATGGATCGGTTGTTGGCATCACGATTCGATGGCCGGGATGGGACAATGTCGGGAACTGGCCAGAAAATGTCAGTAACATATTGATTGGAGGACGCAGCGATCGATCATCAACGTAGCCAATCGTTGGGAATTTCGATACATTCTGTCTCACTCGACAGGGCGGACATTACGGAGAAAACACAATGAAATTAGTATCAGCCATCATCAAGCCCTTCAAACTGGATGACGTCAAAGAGGCGTTGTCCGAGATTTCCGTAAAGGGCATGACCGTCACGGAGGTGAAAGGTTTTGGTCGCCAGAAGGGACACACCGAATTGTACCGTGGTGCAGAGTACGTTGTTGATTTTCTGCCCAAGGTCAAGATCGAGGTTGCCGTTGCTGACGAGAATCTGGAAGCTGTTATTGAAGCCATTTCTGGCGCCGCGAACACCGGTAAGGTCGGCGACGGCAAGATTTTCGTCTCGCCACTCGACGACGTGATTCGTATCCGTACAGGTGAGACGGGTAGCGAAGCGGTTTAGCTTTTGACGAATTCAGCAGGGTGACATCTGCCACCCTGCACCTCTATCGTTCACACCTGATCGGTCCAATACGGGTCCGTTGATGACGGCCGAGTGGGTATAATCACTCGATCGTCCAGCGGAATCATCGTCATGAAATATCGTAGCACCCGCGGTGGTGTGTCGGGACTGTCGTTTGTTGAGGCTGTCATGATGGGCCTCGCTGACGATGGCGGATTACTGGTCCCTGATTCGATTCCAAATGTATCCGAGGAGATGGCGAGTTGGGCCGATGCCAGCTATGGCGAGCTCGCAACCGCTATCATGTCGCGATATATCGACGACATTCCCCATGAAGTTCTGTCGGAGCTTGTTCGAACGGCCTATGCCTCTTTTGATCATCCGGATGTCACACCGGTGGTCCAGGTTGGTGACGTTCATGTGCTTGAACTCTTCCATGGTCCGACACTGGCCTTCAAGGATGTGGCACTCCAATTCCTCGGTGCGGTTTTCGAATGGGTGCTGGAACGTGATGCGAAGGCGATCAATATCGTTGGTGCGACGAGCGGCGATACAGGAAGCGCGGCGATTGCGGGTGTCCGCGGCAAGCGCAACATCAATATCTTCATTATGTTTCCCGAGGGAAGAACGAGTCCAACACAAGAGCTTCAGATGACAACTGTCAGTGATGCGAATGTGCATAATATCGGGGTCGAGGGCAGTTTTGATGACTGCCAGTCGATTCTCAAGGAGACGTTTTCAGATATTGAGTTCAAGCGCGCTCACTCGCTTGCTGCCGTCAATTCCGTCAATTGGACGCGTGTTCTGGCTCAGGTGGTGTATTACTTCTTCGCATGGTACCGGATTGGTCAGCCTGCACAGTTTGAGGTCTGCGTACCCACGGGTAACTTTGGGAACATATTTGCGGGTTACATCGCGCGCCAGATGGGCCTGCCCATCAGTCGCTTTATTCTTGCGACCAACGAAAACGACATTCTGCATCGCTTTTTCTCGACGGGGGTCTATTCGAGGGGTGAAGTTAAACAGACTCATAGTCCAGCGATGGACATTCAGGTTTCAAGCAACCTTGAACGATACCTGTACTTTCTGATGGGTTGCTCGGGTGAAAATGTGCGTCAGTTCATGGCGCAATTCGTGAATGAAGGACATGCTGAGATTCCCATGAATACTCGGATCCTAGATGACTGCTTCCATTCAGGGGCAGCGGATAACGAGGCGACACTCAAGACGATCCGAGATGTCTATGACGAGACCGGGTACGTGTTGGATCCACACACCGCGGTTGCTATGCATGTGGCGTCGAGTCACCGTGGTGATGGACCCCTCCTGGTACTTTCCACCGCTCACCCGGCCAAGTTCTCCGAAGCCATCGGTCTGGCGGGCGTTCCAGTCGTAGGACACCCTTCACTTGATCAGCTCTCCGAACTGCCGACACGAAAACAGGTCATTCCCGCCGACGTCGATACGCTCAAGCAGACCATTGTTCAGCTCTCTGCACACTGAGTGTTGTCGGGCGCGGAAAGCGAAGGCCGCGAGGAACCAAATGGAAAAATCGCTCCTGCCTGTTCAACAGAACTCGGTGATTGCGTGTGGCAGGTCCCGGATGTGTTCGATGACCAGGTCCGGTTCTGTGTCTCCCACCTTCTGTGAGGTCTTCCCGTTGATAACGTGAATAGAACGCATGCCAAACCGATTGGCTGCGTCGATATCAAGAACAGGATCGTCGCCTACATATACGACTTCACTGGCCGAAACCCGAGTTTCCGCCAGGGCTGCCTCAAACAGATTGGGTGCGGGCTTGGGTGCGCCGACGTCTTCGGCCGAAAATGAAAAACTGAAGTGCGATGCGATGGTGAGTCGGCGTACGTCAGCGTTGCCATTGGACAGTGCACCCAGCACAAATCGTGTCGAGAGATCAGCCAGGCATTCCTCGGCGCCGTCAAAGTACTCAACGTCATGTCTGGCGTGAAGGAATACCTCCATAGCTTCTTCTGCGATCTGTCGCGCGTTGCTTTTTCCGTGTCGGTCTAGCGCCTCGGTGATGCATTTGCACCGAAGCTCCGTCAGCTGGTAAGACAGTGTCGGATCCCTGATGAGAAGCTGATCCCGAATAGCGCCCATATTTCGAGCGGCAGCCGGCCAGTCTCGAATGGACCCACCCAACCACCTGTTCAGCGCCTTTTCCGCACCGGTGATCACGGGTTTGACCGGCCATAACGTATCATCGAGATCAAAAGCAATGACCCGTACCGTCATGTCAGGTCCTGCTTCTTGTGGGCTCTTGGATGCGCCTTATCGTAAACCTCGGCGAGATGCTGGAAGTCTAGGTGGGTATAGATTTGAGTCGTCGAGATGTTCGAGTGTCCCAGCAGTTCCTGAATCGCCCGCAGGTCCCCGCTGCTTTCGAGCATGTGGCTCGCGAAGGAATGACGCAACATGTGCGGATGCGCCCCACCGTGAATTTGTTGAGTCTGAGCCCACTGTGAGAGTCTTTTCTGAATGGTTCGTGGCGAAATCGGACGACCACGTTCGGACAGGAACAGCATGTCTGTATCGATATCGACTGCTGTTTTTTTAGGAGCCCTCGGAGCATCTGTGCGTATGGAGGACCATGTTTCAAGCCATGCCATGGCAACTGATCCAATAGGCAATACCCGCGTCTTGTTACCTTTCCCTGTGACGCGGACCGTACCATCCTGCCAGTCCAGATCACCGAGGCGAATACCGGCGAGCTCACTCAGCCGGAGACCAGACGAATACAGTAGTTCCAGCATGCATCGATCGCGGACACCGTGCCAGCTCCCATCACTGAAGGACAGTAGTTGACTGATCTGGTCTGTATCGAGGGTTCTGGGGAGCTTTCGACTGCCCTTGGGTGCTCGCACACCCACGGCCGGATTGTCCGAAGCCGCCCCTTCGCGCATCTGGTAGGCAAAAAAAGACCGTAGTGCGGACAGCCCGCGAGAGAGACTCGCGCTGGAGATTCCCTGATGATGTCGCGCGCTGACAAATGCTCGGATGTTGTGTTCGCTGAGTTTGGTCCACCTCGGTTCGATCTGAGAAGACGGGTGTCCTTTGGTGGCCATCTTGCCGCAAAAAAAATTCGCCGCCTGCAGCAGGTCCCTCTGATAGCTGGACACCGTGTTCGGCGACAAACGCCGTTCCGCCGAGAGGTATTCGAGGAAATCAGCGATTCGAAGTATTTTTGCGTTCATTCTCGGAAAGTCGAAGGACGAAAACGTGGCAACAACGCTGCCAGTGCGTCCGTCACAAGCGTCAACAGAGTAGTTTCGAGCTGACTATTGAAGTAGCCGGGCTCCGGATGCCCGAGTGCCAGTAACGTCATTGGGTCTTGTTCGAGCATGATCACCACTGCAGACGAAGGGGTTTCGTTGGCTTCCATGGGGAAGAGCCAGGAACGTTCCTCCTCTCTGAGAGGCCCCATGTAGGTCGTCTGGGTATCAAAATGTGTCGTGTAGTATCCGGGCATGTCCTCACTCCGGGTGAAGTGGGCGACATCGTTGATGGATGTTGATTCTTCACCGATGAAAAGAAGGCTCACGCTGAATCCTAGTTCATCACGAAGTCCGATGGAGAGGGCAGCGTAGAATGCCTCGGCGTCCTCTGCAGCGATCAGGGCCAGCACCAGGGTCTTCGTGGATTGAAAGATCCCCTCATTCCGTAGCGCATTGCGTTTGAAGTCTTCTATCAAACGACGATTTTCAACATTGCGCTCACGCAGGAGGGCGACCTGACGATCCATTAGGGAGATAGCGGCGCCCCGCGGTTGCGGGAGGCGCAGGCTCATCAGCAGCTGATCACGGTTCGCAAAAAAATCGGGATGCGTCTCCAGAAAACGCACCACACTGGACTCATCCAATGTGTCTGGTTCCTTGGTGGGACTGGTGTCCGATGGGCTCATCGTTTCTCCTGGCTGAAATTAGTAGACGAGGTTAAATGTGAACACAACCCTCAAACACCCTGGCTGTGGGACCGGTTAGCAAGACAGGTTCGGTTCCGCCCTGCCATTTAACCTTCAGATCGCCACCTTGCAATGTGACCGTGACATCATGTCCCAGCAGGCCTTGCAGAATACCGCCCACGACTGCTGCACAGGCGCCGGTTCCGCAGGCTTTTGTTTCTCCAACGCCACGTTCGAATACCCGAAGCCGAATGTGATCCCGTGACAGGACCTGCATAAACCCCACATTGACGCGATTGGGAAATCGTTCGTGATGCTCGATGAGCGGCCCCAGCTGTGATACGGGCGCCTGATCCACCTCCGACACGGTGAGGATTGCGTGTGGATTCCCCATGCTGACGCTTGCAATGCGTTGTCGACCAACCCCGGGGACATCCAGTGGGTAGAGTACGGCCTGTTTGTCCGCGACAAATGGAATACAGGCTGGTTTCAGCTCAGGTGTTGCCATATCTACCGTCACTTGGTCCTCATGGACATGGCATGTGACAGTACGATTGCTGGTCTCGATCTGAAGCTGGGCTGCACTCGTTAGACCACGGTCTCTCACGAACCGCGCAAAACAGCGCATCCCGTTGCCGCACTGCTCCGCTTCACTACCATCCGCGTTATAGATAGTGCAACGAAAGTCTAGGTCAGGCTGCGTTGGCGGTTCAGCAACCAGAAGTTGGTCGAAACCAATGCCGGCGTGCCGATCTGCCATGCGCGTGATAAACGCGGGCGTAATGCGTATGTTCTGGCTGACAAGATCGAGCAATACGAAGTCATTACCAAGGCCGTGCATCTTGGTAAATCTGGCAAGCATGGCAGGTCTCGTTATTCTGAATAGGTCAAGGTTACCCGGCGTTCACCAGGATGCAAATCATTGATGCCCCATTCAGGAAGGCAGGGTGGATTCACCTCGCCACAGGTCGGACAGTGATTCGCGCTCCCGAACGACAATCACCTGGTCGCGATCGACGAGGATTTCCGCGGCGCGAGGGCGTGAATTGTAGTTCGAACTCATCACGAAACCGTACGCCCCGGAAGATCCAATGGACAACAGATCGCCTTCTACCAGGCTGAGCTCTCGATCTTTGGCTAGAAAGTCACCGGTTTCGCAGATGGGACCCACGACGTCGAATCGGGCTCGTTCGCTAGGTGTGGATTCCCGCACAGGAAGGACGCTCTGCCAAGCCTGATACAAAGCGGGGCGAATGAGATCGTTCATGGCCGCGTCTGTCACAGCGAAGTGACGCCCCACATTTTCCTTCAGGGTCACCACTCGTGTCAGAAGTATGCCGGCATCGGCCACAAGGCTGCGCCCCGGCTCGAGCATGATGGTGAGTGCACGTTTGCCGAGGTGCTTGTCCACCATCGCAGCATAGGCGACCGGGTCGAGTACGGCTTCGTTCTGATACGTGACGCCCAGCCCACCTCCAAGATCCAGGTGTGTGAGCGGAATCTGTTCACGCTGCAATTGATCAACCAGGGGAAGCAAACGCAAAAGCGCATCTTCAAAAGGTTGGATATCGGAGATCTGGGAACCGATGTGACAGTCCAGTCCGATGACTGAAAGTGCCGGGTGGTCTGCTGCGAGCTGATAGAGTGCGAGCGCTTCCTCAGCATTGACGCCGAATTTGTTTTCCTTGAGGCCAGTCGAGATGTACGGATGTGTACCCGGATCGACATCGGGATTCACCCGGATGGAAATGGGTGCCGTGGTACCGAGCGCGCCGGCACGATCAGCCAGCTTGTCCAGTTCGGACCTCGATTCAACATTGAAACAACCAATACCTGCCCCCAGTGCCTGGTCAATTTCCCAGACCTGTTTGCCAACGCCAGAGAAGATGACGCGCACAGGATCACCGCCGGCTTCAAGTACGCGCGCCAGCTCACCCCCTGAGACGATATCGAATCCGGCACCCCGTCTAGCCAGTACGTCAAGAACAGCGAGATTGCTGTTCGCCTTGACCGCGTAGCAGATCTGATGTGGGCGGAGGGAGAAAGCGTCGTCGAGACAATCCCATGCGGTTTCAATCGAAGATCGTGAATAGACAAAGGTCGGCGTGCCATGATCCGAAGCGATCTGTTCGAGGGGGACCCGTTCTGCATACAGGTGGCCATCATGGTAATGGAATGTCACAGCAAGACCTTTCGTTCGAAGTACGTGGAGACCGATTGGCGTTGCGTTTCCCGCGATGTGTCCTCAGGCAGAAACAAAGGTCCCTTTTGCCCGCAGGAGAAAAGGCACAACGTGATCATGAGCATCACGAGCGTTCTCCGCAGAAGATGGTTGATCGTTGGTGGAATGCGATTCATTGCAGTCGTTGTCGTGCGGCGGTGACGGCCGCCCTTACCTGGGTTGGTGCGGTGCCGCCGGGGTGGTTCCGTGCATTGACTGAGCCGGACAGTGTCAGATAATCGAAAACATCCTGCTCAATGACCTGGCTCGCCCTCTGCAGCGTTTGCAACGGAAGATCAGCCAGATCGACACCCTGGTTTTCGGCTTGCGCGACGAGCGCGCCGACAATGCCATGTGCATCACGAAAGGGGATACCTTTTCTCACCAGATAGTCCGCTAGATCTGTTGCTGTGGAAAACCCCGTCGCCGCTGCTTTTCTCATATTGTCTTTCTTTGCGACCAACGCCGGGACCATGTCGGTGAACGCGATCAGCACGGACATCAGGGTATCGACCACGTCAAACAAGGGCTCCTTGTCCTCCTGGTTATCGCGGTTGTATGCCATAGGTTGTCCTTTCATTAGCACGAGCAGTGCGGTGAGATCGCCATAGACCCGGCTTGTCTTGCCTCGGGTGAGCTCAGCAACATCGGGGTTCTTCTTTTGCGGCATGATGGATGAACCGGTACAGAATCGGTCTGGTAGCGATACAAAGTCGAATTGCGCGGAGGTCCACAGAATTAGTTCCTCGGACCAGCGCGATAGATGCATCATGGTCAGACTTGCGGCGGCTGCAAACTCGATCGCAAAATCCCTGTCGCTGACGGCATCAAGAGAATTTGTTGAGATGCTGTCGAATTCGAGCAGTTCCCGTGTGAATTCACGATCGATCGGATAGCTCGTTCCTGCGAGAGCTGCCGATCCCAGTGGCAATACGTTGATACGCTTTCGGCAGTCGACGAATCGGGCCCGGTCGCGCTCGAGCATGGATTGCCAAGCCATGAGGTGATGACCAAACGTCACGGGTTGTGCAACCTGCAGATGGGTAAAGCCGGGCATGATGGTGTCCGCCTCGGCCTCCGCAAGCCCAATGATACCGAGTTGAAGTGCTTTCAGTTGATCGATCACACGATCACAGACCTGTCTCAGGTAGAGTCGGATGTCCGTTGCGACCTGATCGTTCCGCGATCGTCCGGTGTGAAGCTTCTTGCCGACATCGCCGATCCGCTCAGTCAACGCCTGTTCAATGTTCATGTGGACGTCTTCGAGCGCCGTCGACCAGGTAAACGCTCCCTCGATGATCTCATTGGCGATGGCTTCCAGCCCTGTGATGATTGCCTCGGCCTCCTTGTTGGTCAGAACGTTGACTTTGCTGAGCATGGTGGCGTGTGCAATCGATCCACGTATATCAACCTCAGCCAGCCGCCGATCAAAGCTGACGGATTCGGTGAAAGCTTCAACGAATGCATCGGTTGCTTCCTGAAAACGGCCATCCCATAGCTTTTGCGTGCTTCCAGTGGAATCGCGCGGTTGTTGTTTGTTGACCATGATCTGAACCTGTCTCGTCGGGCTGTTGGCCTCGTGAGGCGTCTGTGGCGGAGTGATGTACCGGTTTGGTGTCAACCGCCGAAGGTGGGCGATTATAGCAACGTGCAGGTGATCTTCTATACTAAGCGGTTTGCGCACCAACGAAGCAGAGACAAGATGAACAAGGAAAACGATGGTATCGAGGTGGAGGATTTTTTCCTCCCGGACCTTTACCACACCCAGAGTATCCTTTTTTGGTACTGATCACCGAGTTTCTTGTCTTCGCGTAGGTACTCGCGACGTCAACGTTGACCGATTTTGACTGGGATCGCCTCGGATGGACCTCTTTGTTTGTCCAATGGACCGTCCTGGTCTCGGCAGCCGCATTGTGTGTACTGCGGCCGGTTCTGATGCAGATGGAGAATATGTCGGCGACGTTGACTGGCTATACGCTGATCCTGCTACTAACTGATTTTTTCAGCGTGTTGGGTGATTTTCCTCATGGGCGAATCCCATTGGCAGATGTACAACACAGGTGCAGTCATGCGTAACGTCCTGATCGCCGGAATCATGGGTGGTATCGCGTTTCGATACTTCTATCTTCAACACCAGTTGCGTAGACAGGAGCAGGCTGAACTGAACTCCAGGATTCAGGCACTCCAGTCACGGATCAGGCTGCATTTTCTCTTCAATTCGATGAATATCATCGCGAGTTTGATTGTGGTGGATCCGGATCTGGCAGAACAGCTGGTTGAAGACCTGTCTGAGCTGTTCCGTGCGAGCTTGAACGATGACAGCGATCATCCGGTTGCGCTCTCGGAGGAGCTTACGCTCTGTAGAAAATACGTGAACATCGAGACTTTACGCCTCGGTGATCGGCTTCACGTAGACTGGCAGGTGGAGATTGATGAGCATGAGGTGAAAATACCGCTGCTGACCCTGCAACCACCTCTCGAGAATGCCATCTACCACGGGATACAGCCGTTACCGGAAGGTCGCGTTGTGACTGTGCGTATTGGCGAGGAAAACGGGAAACTGGTGGTACGAAGTCGCAATCCACTGGCCTAACAAGGTGGCCATGAAACCGAAAACTGCATGGCGATGGACAATCTCCTACGCCGCCTTTGCGCCATCTATGGCGAAGCCGCATCACTCGTGGAAGACGAGGGACCGGACCACCACTACCACACGACCGTGTCCTATCCGATGGGTCTGGCGCCAGCGGCCAGCTGAGACCGCACCCCCTTGATCGTCGCGACGTCCTGTACGTCTTGCGCCAAAAAGGGGCCGGTTTAGCCTGTTAAACGGATCGACAAGCACGCCGCAATCGGATGTCGCGACATTTAGTTTGTGACCTGCGTCAAGAAAACCGACACTTTTTTGTTGTTTCGTCCCGGAGTGCGCGCTACGTCGCAGTTTTGTGGATCGAGGAAGGTAATTTAGCGTCAGATGGCACTGGTAACGCCTATCACTTCCCCGCCGACGAGCGGTTGATATTGAGGGCCAGTGCGCGATGAGCGAATAAGCAACGCTGGAGCAAACGATGAAAGTACTGGTTGCAGATAACGAGCGATTGGCGCGGGAGCGCCTGAATCGGATGGTAGGTACATTCGACAACTACGACGTGGTTGGCGAAGCGGCAAATGGTGATGAGGCGGTTCAGAAGTGTATGGGGTTGGAGCCGGACATTATACTTCTGGATATTCGAATGCCTAGTTCTGACGGAATGGACGCGGCCAAGCGAATCTCTCAGTTGCCCTCACCACCGGCAGTAATTTTTGTACAGCGTTTGAAGAGCATGCGGTTGATGCTTTGGCTGCAGGCTGCCTCTTGAAGCCGTGCGACGCGAAGCGCTGTCTGAGGCACTGGACAAGAGCGGGCGAGTGAATCGTGTCCAGATGCGTGCAGTCAGCGGTGAAGAGCCGGACAACAAGATGCGAACTCACTCAGTGCTCGGACGCGGCGTGGTTTAGAACTCGTGCCACTTAACGAGATTCGTTTTTTCCAGACTGACCTCAAATACATCACGGTCCGTCACGAGAACGGTGAGGTACTGATCGATGACACGTTACGTGACCTCGAGAACGAGTTTGGTGACAAGGTTGTTCGTATTCATCGGAATGCGTTGGTCATGATGGATCATCTTGGGGTGCTTGAGCGAGATGCTCGTGGCCACTATCAGGTCAAAATGCGTGGCGTTGATGAAAAACTGGCGGTTAGTCGACGTCATGTTTCTGGCTTGCGCAAACTGGTACAGGCGCTCTAGTCGCGCAGCGATTCAGGTACCCCAACAATAGAGGGCAGCCAAGGCTGCCTTTTTTGTGGCTGGTGAGCGTACTTGCACTTTTGCCTGTATCTCCCTAACGTCGCGCGGAACCGGACCTTGATGTCACGCCGATGAAGACGATTCGAATTGCCACCAGGAAGAGCCCGCTTGCGTTATGGCAGGCAGAAAACGTTCGCTCGCTTCTGCAGGGAGTCGCGCCGGAATGGTCGATCGAGTTTGTCGGTGTCGTGACTGAAGGCGATCGTGATCAAACCTCGCCCCTTACCAAAATTGGCGGGAAAGGCGTATTTGTCAAAGCACTAGAGATTGCGTTGCTCGAACAGAAGGCAGATATTGCGGTTCACTCAATGAAGGATGTTCCGTCCGTTCTGGCACCGGGACTGCAGCTGAGTGCAGTGCTTGCGAGAGAGGATCCGAGGGATGCGCTGTTGTCCGAGCTATACACCTTTGACACGCTTCCAATGGGTGCGCGTGTGGGGACGTCAAGTCTGCGTCGTCGCTATCAGCTGGCACACAAACGCCCCGATCTTGTTTTTGAGGAGCTGCGGGGCAACGTTGATACACGGCTCAGGCGTCTTCGTTCAGGAGACTTTGATGCCATCGTATTGGCGGTCGCGGGGCTGAAGCGTCTTGGGCTGGCGGACGCGATCACAGACTACCTGCCCATCGAAACATCTGTACCGGCAGCGGGTCAGGGAGCTATCGCGATTGAGTGTCGTGACGAAGGTATTGAAGATCTGATTGTTCCTTTGACTGAACTCGACCATGACATGACCGCTCTGTGCACGTCCGCCGAACGGCAGGTCTCATCTTCTTTGTTCGCCACATGTGATCTACCCGTGGGTGTTCACGCAGAGTCGATACGCGGCGACACCGTGAGGATGACGGCCTTTGTTTCGGACGTGGAAGGATTACGACAGGTTCGGGCAACGTCAGAAGGTCCTTCGGCGATGGTCGCTGATGACCTGTTGCACCGACTGAACCACCAGAACGTCAGGGAGCTGATTGTATCCGGCAGTACACCGACGTGAATCCGACATTGCTGTTGATCCGACCAGCAGGTAGCAACGATCAATTGGCAGGTGCGTTCACTGCGCTCGGGTGGCCGGTTATAGAAAGGCCACTGACACGCATTACATCAGTGGACGAGGGTGTTGATGACCGTCGGCTTGCAATGAGTCTCGATCGGTTCGATCACGTGATTTTTGTCAGCCAGCATGCGGTGCTCACTGGCCTTCCGCGACTTGCGGCGTTCTGGTCACAGTGGCCGTCAGGTTTGCGCTGGTACGCGGTTGGCGAGCGGACTGCAATGATCTTGGAGAATGAGGGAGCCCCCGAGGTTCTGTTTCCTGCTGTCAGTGGCAGCACAGGTCTGCTTTCCCTACAGCCACTCGTCGACGCCGCGGATTCAGCGGTACTCATCGTGAAGGGCGAGGATGGACTTGACGATCTGGAGAATACCTTACTCGAGCGACAGGCTAGGGTAGAGAACCTGACGACCTATCGGCGCGAACTCTGTAACGGCGATAGGGTCGAGCACCAGATCAATGGATACGTGGTGCCTGTCTATAACAGTTCCGTGTTACCAGGTCTGAAGAGCGTGTTGATGGACGTGCCTGATCACCACCAGGTGTTGGTCGCGGTATCGGAACGAATCGCAGAGGCCGCCACCGCCATCGGTTTTAAAAAGGTGCTAATCTCCTCAGGCTTAGAGCAGATCGCGGTTGCAACCTGTATCGAAAGTGCCAGACGCTGGCTACCCTATGACAAGCCCTGATTGCTGTCGATGTTGATGACACAAGTTTCACACTGATATGAGCGAAGAAGACACCAGGATGTCTGACGAGGATGTTGAATCGAACGATGGGCGTAAGAGCCAATCCACGACCAGGCAACCCACCACCAGACAGCCTACAACCAGTCAATCCGGAAAGGACAAGCGATCGCGTGATGCGCGCTCGGGAGGTCGCGTTCGGGGCGCCCCAATCTGGTCATTGAGTGCGCTTTTGATCGCGTTGGCTGCATCGGCGGGCGTCGCCTACCTCTATGTTGAACAGCAACGCATCAGCGAACAGTTCATTGACCTGGCTCGAGGCTGGACTGCGGTTGATGAAACACGTGCAGCGCAGGCTTCAGCGCATCAATTGAACGACGCCACCAGGGTGGAGGTGAGAGATCTGACCTCGAGAATGGTACAGGTTGAAGATTATCTCAGGACTGGTGACCGGGATACGTTGCTGGCCGAGGTCGATGCGGTACTGTCTGCGCAGCTGTCCGAGGTTCGTGAGCTTGTTGGGCCGTCTCGTGAGGACTGGCTGTTGGCTGAAGCGGAGTATCTTTTGCGACTCGCGAGTCAGCGATTATTGATGGATCGTGATGTGCCTTCGGCGATCGCACTAATACAAACCGTCGATGACATTCTTGCCGATGCACATGGACTGACCGTTTTCGAACTGCGGGCGAGTCTGGCGGAGGACCTCGCTGCGCTTGGCGCGGTTGCGGATCTGGACACGGAGGGTATTTTTCTTCGCCTCAATGCCCTGATCGGCAGGGTTGACGTCTTACGCCAACAACAGTTGATCTACCAGATGGACGTTGAAGCGGTTCCCGAGGTATCGGATCCCGGTGCCACGGTCTTGGGAAATCTGACGTCCATGCTCGGTTCCGCAGGGAGTCGTATCGCAGCGCTGGTGGACTATCGTGTTTCAGATGAACGGGTTCAACCGGTGTTGCCTGCGGAAGAGGAATACTACCTGCGGCAGAATCTGGTCATGAAGTACCAGCAAGCGCAGCTGGCCCTGCTCAGCGGTAAGCAGGAGATTTTTGTCACCAGCATTGGGGATGCCCGGAACTGGATCAACCGGTACTTCGATGGACAGGATGTCGAGACCAGCTCGGTTCTCATTACCCTCGCAGAACTGGAGAGTATCGACACTACCCGTGAAATACCGGATATCAGTGTGTCGCTTCGATTGGTTCGCGAACTCCAGCGTCGCGGAGAATCCACTAGGGGTGAATCGGAGAACGGCGTTTGAACAGAACCCTCATCTACCTGTTCGTGGTGGTACTGGCAGCTGTCCTGCTGGGGACCTGGATGCATCGTGACCCAGGCTATGTATTGATCTCGTATGCGGGACATACACTCCAGACGAGTCTCTGGTTGCTGATCGGTTTTGTTCTCGTGACAGTGGTGGTTCTCCGCTATGGATACCGGTTTGTTGCGTTGATGATCACGTCCGGGGGCCGTCTATCTGCATGGCGCGAAGCGAGGCGCAAGGACAAGGCAACAAACTTCACGATGCGCGGTATGGCGCTGATGTATCAGGGCGAATTTGAGCGAGCAGAACGGTACCTGGTATCGGCCGTGGAGGACAGTGATGTACCCGCCATGAATCTGCTTTGGGCGGCGCGTTCAGCAGATGCTGAAGGTCGTTCAGACAAGCGCGATGAATACCTTCAGCGAGTGTCTGCACTTGACACAGGGATGGGACCGGCAGTCGCGGTTGCTGCTGCAGAGATGGCCATGGCTCGTCGAGACTGGCACCAGGCGCATCAATTCCTTGCCGACGCACCCGATAATGACCATGTCCTGCTAATGCGCGCACGTACGCTGGCGGCGCTGGAGCGGTGGCAGGAGCTGAGTGAATGGCTGCCCGCGCTTATTCGAACGGGTGGTGAGCAAGTGAAGATGATCGCCGATTCGTGCGCGTTGGCGCTGGTGACCCAGGAAGGGCTTGGTGACAACGAACGACGAAGGCAGCTGGATCGGTTGCCAGTAGAACTGGTGACACCAACGGTGACGCTCGCATGTGTGCGACATCTATCGGAAGAGACCGCCAAAGAACAGCTCCTGAAACGCGCGATACGAAACCACTGGCATCCGGACTTGTTGGTCGCCTACGGGCAACTGGGGTCAGCAACGGTTGCTGCAAGGTTGAAGGTAGCAAACGGGTGGTCGAGTGCACATTACAACGATGCGGACTATCATCTCTGTCGGGGTCTGATCCTGGAGCAGTCCAACGATTTTACCAAGGCGCGGGAAGCATTTGAGCGAAGCCTCGCGCTGTCTCCAGGACCTCTGGCCAGTGAACGGCTGGGTTACCTGGCGTCCTTTGAGGGCGACTACAAGCGGGGAATTGAATTTTTCAAGCAGGCTATCAGAGGATAGGCTGACAGAGCGTCGGTATCGTCCGGGGACTGAACCCTGGGAATGCTGGTCAGGCCGTTGGTCTCGGCGCGTAGCTGAAAATATCTGACTGCATGTTGGCTTCCGCCATGCCGTGCTCCACAAAGCGATCGAGCGTTGCATAGACCATCGCTGGTCCACCACCTACGACAACAGAAATGTCAGACAGATCGCGAAAGTCCGTGAGTGCAGCCTCACCGACGAGCCCTGTGCGTCCTGTCCATGAGGGTGAGGTATCGGGGTCGCTCACGACCGGCACATAGGTGACCAGATCATGAACGGCCCAGGATTCGCAGAGATCATTCATATACAGGTCGCTATCGGCCACGACACCCCAATACAATGCAACGGGATGCTGAATGCCCTGATGTAGCACGAATTCCAGAATGCTCTTCATCTGAGTGACGCCGGTACTCGCGGCGATCAGAATCAGTGGTCGTTGAGGAACCTTTGTCAGGAAACAGTCACCCCTTGGAATCGTGACCGTCAGTTCGCTGGCATTGTCCAGCATGGCCTCAATCTGGACTGAGTCTTCAGATCCTGGCGTAGGCCGAATATGTAACTCGATCAGGTCCTGCTGATGGGGTGAGCTGGCGATGGAAAACGGACATTTCTTTTCCGGTAGGTGCAACTCAAGGTACTGCCCGGCGTTGAACGAAACGTCCGCGCGGGAGGGTACATCCAGAACGATCTTACGGGTGTCGTGATTAAAGTACTCTATCGATCGGACAGAGCAACGTAGCACCTGAGGCACGTGAGGTATCAGTTCCGTTTCATCGACGCGAAGAACTCCTCGTTGGTCTTGGACTTCTTCATGCGCTCGAGCAGGAACTCGATAGCGGCCAGATCGTCCATATCGTGGAGAATTTTCCTGAGAATCCAGACCTTCTGCAGGTCTTCCTCGGACATCAGCAATTCCTCACGACGGGTACCTGAACGCCTGATATTGATGGCTGGGTAGACTCGCTTTTCAGCGATCTTGCGTTCCAGGTGCAGTTCCATGTTGCCCGTGCCCTTGAACTCTTCGTAGATCACCTCATCCATCTTCGAGCCGGTGTCGATCAACGTGGTAGCAATAATGGAGAGGCTGCCCCCTTCCTCGACATTTCTCGCGGCGCCAAAGAAACGCTTGGGCCGTTCCAGCGCATGCGCATCCACACCACCGGTCAGGACCTTGCCGGAAGCCGGAATCACGGTGTTAAAGGCGCGTGCAAGACGCGTAATGGAATCAAGCAGGATGACGACGTCTTTCTTGTGTTCGACCAGTCGCTTGGCCTTTTCGATCACCATGTCTGCCACCTGGACGTGGCGTGAAGGCGGCTCGTCGAACGTACTTGCAACCACTTCGCCGCGTACTGATCGTTGCATTTCAGTGACTTCTTCGGGGCGTTCATCAATCAGCAGCACAATCAGATGGCATTCCGGATTGTTGCGCATGATGGACTGTGCGATGTTCTGGAGAATGAGCGTCTTACCTGCTTTCGGCGGCGAAACAATCAAACCTCGCTGGCCCTTCCCGATAGGAGAGGTGAGGTCAATGATGCGTGCCGTCAGGTCTTCTGTACTGCCGTTACCGGCCTCCAGTGTCAGTGCTTCGTCTGGAAAGAGCGGCGTAAGATTCTCGAACAGAATCTTGCTCTTGGTTTCCGATGGGTCCGCGAAATTGATCTGATCAACCTTGAGCAGTGCAAAATAGCGTTCATTGTCTTTCGGTGGCCTGATCTTGCCCGACACGGAGTCACCGGTGCGTAGGTTGAAACGACGTATCTGACTTGGAGAGACGTAGATATCGTCGGGGCCGGCGAGGTAGGAGCTGTCCGGAGAGCGCAGAAAGCCGAAGCCATCCTGCAGTATTTCCAGGGTCCCATCGCCGTAAATGTCTTCACCGCTCTTGGCATGTTTGCGCAGGACGTTGGCGATGATGTCCTGTTTTCGTGATCTGCCGAGGTTATCCATGCCCATTTCACGGGCAAGATCGAGCAATTCTGGAATAGGTTTGGTCTTAAGGTCAGTTAGATTCATATTAGGTGCGTTCGCCGACGGGCGACAAGTGAAGATAAAAGGAAAATGATTAGGTTAAGGAACCGGGTGGACGTGGGTGATGTCGGCCCGTTGGGATCAGGGAGAATGCTTGAAGTGACCCCGTAACAGCAGATTGTGTCGCTGTTGGATGTGAAAAATGGCCGTTTTTTGAAGTGATGTCAATCGATTTTTGCGAGGCAGACCCCCGAAATCGCGGGGGTCGCTCGAATATCATCGGTTGTCGGTCAGATGTTGCTGTCCAGAAAAGCGGTGAGCTGGGACTTTGATAGTGCACCCACTTTGGTCGCTTCGACATTGCCATCTTTGAACAACATCAGTGTTGGAATGCCACGAATCCCATACTTCGGTGGTGTTTCCTCGTTCTCCTCGATATCAATCTTGCAGACCCGCATCTTGTCTCGATATTCCGATGCGATTTCTTCGAGGATAGGCGCGATAACCTTGCAGGGGCCACACCATTCGGCCCAGTAATCTACCAACACGGGCACATCAGATGTCAGTACATCGGATTCAAATGAGTCGTCGGTGACATGGGTAATGTCGCTCATGGTCAGGGCATCTCCTGTTTGTCTTTGGTGGTGAAGCAGTTGTTGACGAAAGGACTGTATCCTAAGCGCTTGCTCAAACGCTGACAACAGATCGATCGAGTGTGTGACGAACAGCCACTTTCTAGGTCGCGAGATCCTCGGCCATCTGCTTCGCGAAGTACGTGAGAATGGCATCTGCACCGGCACGCTTCAGTCCCACGAGAGACTCGGACACTATCTCCGACGACAACCAACCGTTGGCGATGGCAGCTTGTGCCATGGCGTATTCACCGCTGACCTGGTACGCGAACGTTGGAACGCCAAATGTATCCTTGACCCGTCGGATGATATCCATGTAGGGCTGGCCTGGTTTGATCATTACCATGTCAGCGCCCTCCTCCAGGTCCAGTGCGACTTCCTGCAGCGCCTCGTTACTGTTGGCCGGGTCCATCTGATAGCTGTACTTGTCACCACCGGCAAGGTTGGTTGCCGATCCGACAGCATCTCGGAACGGGCCATAAAACGAAGAAGCATACTTGGCGGAATACGCCAGGATACGCGTATTGATATGGCCGCCGTCTTCAAGCGCGTTCCTTACGGCGCCAATGCGGCCATCCATCATGTCTGATGGCGCCACGATGTCGGCACCGGCATCCGCATGGGACACCGCTTGTTTAACTAGGACGTCCACGGTCTCGTCATTTATGACGTAGCCTGCATCATTGAGTAGTCCGTCTTGTCCGTGAGTGGTGTAGGGATCCAGTGCTACATCAGTGATGACGCCCAGGGAAGGCACTCTGTCTTTTACGGTTCGAATGCAACGCTGGACCAAACCGTCGGGGTTGTACGCTTCTGCTCCGTGGAGAGACTTGGCGTTGTCAGCGGTGACAGGAAAGATGGCAATGGCCGGAACACCCAGTGAATCCAGGTGGGCAGCTTCTTCAGCAACCAGATCAATCGATTTTCGGCAAACGCCAGGCATGCTGTCGACCGTTTCGGTCTGTCCGTTCCCTTCTATGACAAAAACGGGGTAGATGAGGTCGGCGGGTGTCAGCTGGTGCTCTTGCATCAGGCGCCTGGAAAATCCATCGGCACGCATTCTGCGCATTCGCGTTGTGGGAAAGCGACGTGTCATCGAGGGACCTCCCTGGGTTCATCGCGCAGTATAGCGAATTTGACGACCATCCCCGGCGGGTCTTTAATGAAGCTCGCATTCAATGGCACTGATCGGGGATATCTCAATGAAGTTCGGAATTTTCTATGAACACCAGCTACCGCGGCCGTGGAGCGAAGGGATTGAGTTGCAGCTGTTTCAGGATGCCCTGGATCAGGTTGAGCTCGCCGACAAGCTGGGTATCGACTATGCATGGGAAGTGGAACACCACTTTCTGGAGGAGTACTCTCACTCTTCAGCACCGGAGATTTTTCTGTCAGCTGCCTCTCAGCGGACCAAGAATATCCGACTCGGACATGGCATACGCCAGGTCATTCCGAACTACAATCATCCGGCCAGAACGGCTGAATGTATCGCCACGCTGGATCTGGTGTCCGGTGGCCGTGTTGATTTTGGTACAGGCGAGTCCTCGGCAATCCTTGAACTTGGCGGGTTTGATATTCCTGTTCAAAGCAAGCGTGCCCAGTATCTGGAGTCCACCGAGCAGATTGCCAATATGCTGGCGATGGATCCTTACCCCGGTTACGAGGGGGAGTACTTCAGTATGCCGTGCCGTAACATCGTGCCAAAACCGGTACAGAAGCCACACCCACCGATCTGGGTGGCATGCTCGAACCGCGAGACGATCAAGATGGCTGCCCGACTCGGGATTGGCGCACTGACTTTTGCGTTTGTGGATCCGATGGACGCGAAACATTGGGTCGATGAGTACTACAGTATTATCAAGAGCGATGAATGTGTCCCCGTCGGTCACGCAGTGAACGCGAATATCTGCATGGTCACGAGTTTTTCACTGCACCATGATCGTGCAACCGCCATCCAGCGTGGTCTTGAAGGGTTTGAGTTCTTTGGGTACGCCCTGGGGTCATTGTATGGATTCGGCGCTCACAAACCCGGCCGAACCAATCTGTTTGAACAATTCACCGAACAGCGACACAAGCGTCTGGAAGAGAACCCGATTGATATGACCCAGGCGCTTGGACAGGAGCGTGGTGGTATTGGCACACCTGATGACATGAAGGTACATCTGCGCAAGTTCGAAGAGGTTGGCGTGGATCAGGTCACCTTTATCCAGCAGGCCGGCATGAACAAACACGAGCATATCTGCGAGTCACTGAATATTTTTGCAGAGGAAGTTATGCCGGAATTCAAGGAACGGGAGGCGGACCGGCTTTCAGCGAAAGAAGAAGAGCTCGCGCCTTACATTCAGGCGGCAATGGAGCGCAAACAGTATATGGAGCCCCTGACGGACGACCAGATTCCGGAGTTTCCGGCATTGGGTCGTTCAGTTGTTGAAGGAGAGGGTGATCCCAATAAGCAGGCAACTAGTTAGTTAAGTCACTGTCTTTCCAAGGAATTCGTGTTACAAGAGTGACTTTATCTCTCAACGCGGGCCTGTGTTTCTTTTCTTAATAGTCACCTTGGGTGTAATTTTGTCTGACTTGACAAGAGGGACCAGCGCTTTACGGAGTATGCAAGCGATAGGTTCTGCAAGTGGGGGCTTATGACCCAGTATTCATCTGAGAGTGGTGAACTAGGGAGTCGACAGCGATGTTGCTGAAGATCATCGTGTTGGTCGTCATAGCTGCGTGTGTCGCTCCGCTCTTTATTGAGGGACCCGGTGGCGAGCCACTGATGACACTTGATGATTGGTTTGAATCCACGGAAATATCTGTCGACAAGGTGGTGGTGGTTTACAAGTGGCAGGATGGTGAAGGTAACTGGCACTACACGGATGAGCTTCCGGAGGGTGTTCCTGGTGAGGTCGTCAGCCTTGATGAGCCCATCAATGTACTACCTCCTCCCGGCACACCCCCCACGCGGGATGTCCAAAGTGAAAGCCAGCGCCTTGCAACCGCTGCGGCGACGCTTCCTGGTGGCCTGACCGTTTCACCGGATCAAATGGGCGAGATGATGGAAACGGTGGGAAACCTTCAGCAGGACCTCGACGACCGGCCGAGGAGATCAGGCAGCGTAGTAGTCAGGCGCGTTGATATCCTTCTGTCCGTGTGTGGTGAGCGGGCGTAGCATCTGCCATGTTGCAACCGCGCCGAGACCGATGAACGCCACCAGCGTCCATCCAGGGATGCTGATGCCCAGAAACGACCACATGACCTCTGCACAGGTCCCATCACCCGACAGGACCATGGCGAGAACCTCTGTGAGGGGAAAGACTTCCAACAGGTAGTCAAGGGAGGCGCCACAGGCGGGTACCTGGTCCGGTGGCAGGCTCTGTAGCCAGAGTTGCCTTGATGACAGGCCTCCCCCGCCAACTGCACACAACAACGATAGGCCTGCGTAAGTTCTGAAGCCCCAATCACGTGGGCCATGCAGGAAGGCGATCAGGCAGATTCCGCCGACTGCAATCATCATGACGCGTTGCATCACGCAAAGCGGACAAGGTTCAAGGAGCATCACGTGCTCCATATACAGGGCGATGGCCATCATCGCGGCGCAGCTGGCTGCAACGATGGCGTTGGTCGGGCGAGGGGAAGGTAGTCGTTGGAGAATTTCCCGCATCGGTGTTTTCCTAAATCAGGTGATTCGTCAGCTCAGCCACCTTCTGATTGGCATGCTCTACGAGATGTGGATAGAACGCTAGGAAGTCTTCTTCCAGTTCAGGCAGATGAGGCTCAATTCCTGGCATGGCATCGGCCAGTGGATTTTGCTTGCGCGCCCTTTGGGAGACGGCACGCAACGTTCTCTCAATGAACATGGGTTCATGATAGCGCTCAAATGAGCGATGTCGTTCCATGGATTTCGCCATTGCACGTGCAGGTTCAGGCATCGAAGCACTGTGACTGTCCCATGCAGCATAAGTTTCATCGCAAAACTGACCAATATCGATATCAAGCAGGACGTCCCAGTGACGGGCAAGACAATAGTCGTAGATGACATCCACCGCGATGGGCGAATATCGTCCGAGTGACGAACGAAGTCTGGCGGCACTGGCGGCAAACACCGGATGTGCATCGCTGAAGACATCGATCGCACGATGAGTCTGAATACCGGACACGATCTTTGTTGGAAACTGATGGTTCAATCGCCCCTTAACAAAATCGCCTAGGAAACCTCCGGTCATCAGCTCGGGGTCGGGATACATCAGACTGACATGACAGAGATAATTCACTGGCGCGGGCCGAATTGTGTGAGATCAATGATGTGTCTAGCTCGTGGTGTCAGCGAGGGAAGTGCGGATGTCTTCGTATTCAGCATTCAGGTTGGCGAGAAATGTTGCAAAAGGAGCTTCCTCCAAAGCTTCTCGGTCTACGAGCTGCGTCAGTGAATACTCTGCATCTGCCTTGAATTCTGACAACGTGTCTGGATCTGGGGAGCGGATACTATCGTGCTGCTGGCGTGCGAGCTCAGTGCCAAACTCCACGAAACCGATCCGCTGATCGACCATCCGTGTGAGCATCTCGGCACTTGGCGTCCGCGCCGGTTCTCGGAGCTTTTCTCGCTGCTGTTTCAGGCTCGAGACGTAATGCTCACCAAACTGCTGCGCCCACGGCTCAAGTGCATCCATGACCTTTGTACCCCACGCTGATAGCGAACGTGCGCCGGAAGGTGCATTCAGCAGCAACTTGTCAGGACTATCGCGCCCTTGCCGTACAACGCGCTGAAGGTTCTCCGTGACCGCAAGGCAACGTGTTGGTGGGTGAATCCGGCTATCGCTGAACAGGCAAAAGGTCAACAGAAGGTCCAGGAAACGGAGAGCGTCCGCATCAATGCCCAGCGTGCTAAATGGATTCAGATCGAGCAGTCGCACCTCCACGTATTCAACCCCACGGCGCGCGAGGGCATTCAGGAAATTCTCGTTGGCTTCAGGAATGCATTTCGCTCGGATGCTGGTATAGAACTCTGCCTCTGACTGAAGCAGATTGCTATTGAGTTGGAGAATGGAGGAAGGGTCTGTGTTCAGGTGCACGTAAGGTTCATGTGGTGTCGTGGTTCCACGAGCGATTGCCGCGATGTAACTCTCAATGCCGTTATAACAAACATCCATCAAGCCGTTCTGGGTTTCGCTTTGGTAACCCAGGTCACCGTTGCGAAGCGACGTGGCGTGGGGGCTGTACAGCGTTCCTTCGTCGAGCTGGATGAGATCATGTGCCGCTGCCTTTGCGAATGACGACGTGATGGCGGGAGATGCGCCGAACAGGTAGACCGGTAGCCACGACAAGTCCCGGAAATTTCTCATCAGCCCGTAATATCGTTCGTTCCTGTACGGTGTGGTGTTCGGGGTTTTGTCTGCCGCGGCCAGTTGGGTAAAGATCGTGTCATCCGGTGAAAAGTTGTAGTGGACCGCAGAGATGGTCTGCATGCTTCGACCGTATCGGATGCCGAGTCCACTTCGATAGGTTTTCTTATGGAGGGCAACGTTCGAGTTGCCGTAGTCGGCGAGAGGGATCTTCGAATCGCTGGGTAACAGGCAAGGCATACTGGCGGGCCACAACAGTTCTCCGTCGAGCGAATGGTGCACGTATTGGTGGATACGGGCGAGTTCAGCGAGTACGTCATCCACGGATGTGAACACTGGTGTGATCAGTTCAAGTTGTGACTCACTAAAGTCGGTGGTGATCTTTGGGTGCGTCAGTTTCGCGCCCAGTGCGGATGGATGCGGTGTGAGTGCCAACTCGCCGTTGCTTGTTACACGAAGAGATTCACGCTCGATACCGCGATTAAACGAGGTCTCGCCGATATCAAACTCTGATGGCTTCAATCGATCTGCTCTCGAAATTGGATGATTCGGCGGCGTTGTTTCTTGCTCGGTTTTCCTTCACTCGATATTGCATTGCCTGCGAGTTTGCGCCGCTCCGAGGCGGCGTCCCTGAGAGCAAGACTTGCCTCGGTCTCCTGATACAGCAGCGCAGCGGCAGTCGCGTTTCCACGGTTGTCCGATAACGCAGTTACCACGATAACCTTTTCATCGTAGCCCTGACGGATTTGTAGTGTCTCACCGACTATGACCTCCTTGCTCGGTTTGGCCCGGATACCGTCAACGTGAACCTTGCCCCCATTGATGGCGAGCTTTGCCTTGGCACGCGTGCGAAAAAAACGTGCGGCCCAAAGCCATTTGTCCAGCCTGACTTTTTCCATTGGTTCCATAACGACCGGCATTTAGATAGCGCGGCCCAGCATGTTACCAAATCGGCGCAAGAAGCAGCATGCTGGTTTTGCAGCTTATGGAAAGCTACTGTAGGGTCGTCCAAAAATGTTAGGTCATATCGAATGAGTTCTCTTGTCACCACTGAGCTGGTGGACGCCCTGGTTGGTTACGCCAGAGAGGCAGGTCGCGCGGTTCTTGAAATCTACGAACGAGAGGATTTTGGTGTTACAACCAAGGCTGACGAGTCTCCACTCACCGAGGCCGACCTCGCATCTCATCGAATTCTCATGGCGGGTCTTCGGTCGGTGAGTGAGGAGCTTCCGATCCTGTCTGAAGAATCTGAGATGCCACCCTACGATGAGAGGAGGCAGTGGAGTGCATACTTTTTGATTGATCCACTGGACGGTACCAAGGAATTCATCAACCGGAACGGAGAGTTCACCGTCAATATCGCGTTGATAGAAGCCGGTGTCGCAGTGATGGGGGTGGTGCATGTCCCGGTCACGGGAGTGACCTACATAGGTTTCACTGGCTCGGACAGTCGATCCGCACGCGTCATTGATGGCGATGACAACGCTGTCCCGATATCGACTCGTTCCCAGAGTCCTTCTTCATTGGGTGTGGTCGGTTCCCGACGGCACGGTAGCGAGGCGCTTTCCGCTATGGTGAATCGATTGCAGGACGAGTTTGCAGATGTTGAATTCCTGAGTATGGGGAGCTCTCTCAAACTGTGCCTTGTCGCAGAAGGGAAAGCAGACTTTTATCCCCGGGTCGCCCCAACCTGCGAATGGGATACAGCCGCCGCGCAGGCGGTGGTGGAAGCTGCAGGTGGATGCGTCGTCGACGATGCGCTCAACGTCCTGCGATACAACCAGAAGGACGACATTCTGAACCCCCACTTTTTTGTCTTCGGAGACACCGACGCGGACTGGATCAACCGGATTGAACGAATTCGGTGTTAGTCAGCCGGGGCCACTCGACGTGTCTCATGTCGAACGCGGGGAAGTAATAGGCAGTAATAGGCAGGACAGGAGATCACATCATGGCCGACCGAACCAAGATACCAAGGCCGAGGCCGACACCGGAGACGCAGCACTTCTGGGATGGAACCCGGGACGGCAAGTTGCTGCTCCAGGCATGTAATGACTGTGATGGGGTGTATTTCCCGCCGCGCCCGTTCTGCCCAATCTGTTCATCCCGGGAGGTTCGCATTGTTGAAGCCAGCGGCAACGCGACACTCTACAGCTATGTCATTAACCATCGTCCCCATCCGGGGTTTGATGGGCCGTACGCGATCGCCGTGGTGGCGTTGGCAGAAGGTCCACGCATGATGACCAATATTGTCAATTGTGACCAGACACCGGAGGCGTTGCAGTTGGATATGCCGCTCAAAGTGACGTTCGAGCCTTTGACGGATGACATCACGCTACCCTACTTTGAGCCAGCGGGAGGTGTGCAATGAAACCAGGATCCATTGCGATTGTCGGTGCCGCGGAGACGACTGAACTGGGGAAAATCCCGGGAATGAGTCAGACGCAGCTGCATGCTGATGCGGCGCTCAATGCGATCGCAGATTGCGGCATAAAGATGCCTGATATTGATGGCATCGCGACAGCCGGAGAGTCCCCGATCAATCTGGCGCATTATCTTGGCATTGTGCCGAACTGGGTCGACGGTACCGGGGTTGGCGGTTGTTCTTTCATGTTGCATGTAAGGCATGCGGCGGCCGCTATTGCTGAAGGACTTTGTAACACGGTCCTAATTACGCATGGTGAAAGCGGACGATCGGGGGTTGGCCGGGGTGGCTTTGGTGGCGGCAGCGCGTCGCTGGCCGCTCAGTTTGAATCCCCGTACGGTCCGATGGGGCCACCATCCATGTTTACGATTCCCGTCTTGCGTTACATGAAGGATCTTGGCTTGACCATAGAGCAACTGGCAACGGTCGCGGTCGTACAACGGGAGTGGGCAGCGCTCAATCCACGCTCCTCATACAAGGATCCGCTGACCGTTGACGATGTCCTGAATGAACGGATGATTGCCTATCCGTTTACTAAACTGATGTGTTGCCTCGTGACTGACGGCGGCGGTGCGTTGATTCTGACCGCGTCGGAACGCGCCGGTGACTTCCCGACCAAACCGGTCTATCTGCTGGGTACAGGAGAAAGCGTTGAGACGCCCATGATCAGCCAGATGGAGGATTTCACGTCTTCACGTGCCTTCAGGGTTGCCTCCCGCAGGGCATTTGAGGAATCCGGTGTGACCCATTCAGACGTAGACCATTTGATGATCTACGATGCTTTCGCCCACTTGCCGATCTATGGTCTGGAAGATCTCGGCTTTTGCGAGCGTGGGGAAGCCGGGGCTTTCATCGAAGAACGTCATACAGCGATTGGAGGCCGGCTCCCGGTCAATACGAACGGTGGGGGACTTTCGTATATGCACTCGGGTATGTATGGCATGTATGCCCTCCAAGAATCGGTTCGGCAGCTTCGCGGGACCGCGCCGGCGCAGGTGTCGGGTGCGAAAATCTCCATTGCACATGGTGTTGGTGGCATGTTTGCGGCAAGTGGGACAATCGTCATGGGCAACGAACGCCCGTAGTCTGAAATGAGCGTTCGACACGATGCGGAGGACAGGATGAAGAGGACGTGTGGTCTCAGCTAGCCAAGCTGCAGGCCAATACCAATCCTGCCGAGGAGAATAGTGTATATCCATACAGCTATGGCTAGCGAGTGTGGAAATACTACTCCCATCAAGTGAGCAACTGAAGCGTACAAAAGTGGAGGTTTCTCAGCACAAGAAGTGTTGACTTCGAAGAGTTTCACGCAACGTTTTGAATTCAGCCGAAATTAAGGAGAGTTTCGTGAATCACAATAGCCGATTGCCGTGGCATGAGAGGATTCTTCTGGTGAATGCACACTAAGTACTGAGTCTAATGCTGATTTCGGACAAACGATCGTTACTGGGGTATGAACGGAAATGCAATTTATTCAATTAGTTATGGACAATCAGGGACGAGGTACATATAGTACCGACATGCCCACCGAGCACGGAATACACTCAAAGGCCATAACATTATAAACAGCGTTTTAGCCCTCTGTACAGGAAAATATGCTGAAGTGACTGTCGAGGTTGTTTACAGGGCATGACAAGAGCACGATGAGTTTGACCAGGATTTCTTCAAGAGGTGAACCTGGCGAAGTTTTACAGCAACAAATATCCAGCAAGGGCAGATCAGCTGCAGCCACAACGACGCAAGTGCAAAAGGCTGACTGTACCAGTGCGAGGTCCATAGTTTGAAACCTGCCTTCCCGGCGTCTAACGACGGTATCTGGGGCGGTGGGCCTTTATTTTTGGGTTTTTGACCCGATACAACGATCAGGAGGTTTTAAGTTCACTAAGACACAACACACCATCCGCCGGTTCATCTGCGGATGAACGCCCATTTCACATTGACCGGAGCCAGCCTATGAACAGCCACAACCGAGAAGGCGATTTCGATTCCATCCTGGAAGATGAGTCCCTAGACAACGCGCCTGAGGATTTAGACGCATTGGATGTGCTCGCTGAGAGTGAGGCGCTGAACGAAGAGGAATCCGGAGACGAAGAGGGCAAAAACTCGCGCCAGTCTCAGGTGCGCATGTTGATTGAAAAGGGTCGTCAGCAAGGTTATCTCACATACGACCAGCTGACTGAGAACCTTGAAAACAGCATTACTGAGTCTGACGAGTTCGAGACCATCGTTCAGATGTTTGAAGAGATAGAGATCCGTGTCTATGAACGGGCTCCGGACAACGATGCGTTAAAGGCCGATGGCACAACAGAAGACGACAGTGGTGATAGCGCGGTGCTCTCCTCCATTGATTCTGTGGTCGGTAAGACCATGGACCCGGTCCGCATGTATATGCGCGAAATGGGTACGGTTCCGCTGTTGACCCGGGCGGGTGAAATTGTCATCGCGAAGAAAATTGAAGATGGCATCCGCGAAACCATGTCCATCCTCTCGCGTTACCCGGGCGTTGTTGAGTATGTGCTGGGTCGATACGATCAGGTCATTGATGATGAAGCTGAACTGACAACAATCATCAGTGGGTTCCTGGATCCTGAAGATTCGATACCGGATATGTCACAGATTGCTGAGGCGAAGTCCAGCGGTAACTACAAGGCGAGTGAATCGGACGAGCCGAATAAGGCGCTTGACGAGGTACTCGGCCATAAACGGTTCAAGTCTATCCGTTCTTTTCACGGCAAACTGGGTCGGGCTATCGCCAAACACGGCCGCAACAGCAAACAGTCGGAGAAACTATTCGTCAGCCTGGCGGGAGTATTCTCTTCGCTGAAGCTGGTGCCTGCTGTAATGGATCCGATCCTCGAATTGGTGAAAGACGACATCGCCAGCATACGCGAACAGGAAAAACAGATTCGCGATCTGTGCGTGTCCAAGGCCAAAATGTCTAGAGAGGATCTGATCAAGCATTTTGTGGGTCATGAGAGCGACACTGAGTGGCTGGAAGAATTGGTCGTGTCTGACGCTCCTTATGCGGGACAGCTGAAACGCTACCGCGTTTCAATCCGCCACGGTATCAAAACCATTCGGAGGATTGTTGATCGGACCGGCCTTGAGGTCGCTGAGATCAAGGATATCAATCGAAGACTCTTTGTGGCCGTAGGTAAAACCCGGGCTGCCAAGCGGGAGATGATTGAAGCGAACCTGCGCCTGGTGATTTCGATCGCAAAAAAATACACAAATCGGGGGCTGCATTTCCTCGACCTGATTCAGGAAGGCAACATCGGGTTGATGAAGGCAGTGGACAAGTTCGAATATCGTCGTGGGTTCAAATTCTCGACGTATGCGACCTGGTGGATCCGTCAGGCCATTACCCGTTCGATCTCTGATCTCGCTCGAACGATTCGGGTACCGGTTCACATGATGGAGACGGTCAACAAACTCAATCGTTTGACCCGACAACTCATTCAGGAGCTCGGACGGTCTCCGACGATCGAAGAGTTGAGCAAGAAGATGGATCTTCCCGAAGACAAGGTGCTGAAAGCGATGGAAGTGGCCAAGCAGCCAATATCGCTGGAGACACCTGTTGGTGACGATGATGATTCCACAATGTGGAATCTGGTCAGTGACACCACAGTGGAGTCTCCGATGGAACACGCAACCGATGAGGGATTGCGCGAGACCACGAGTCATGTGTTGACGGCGCTGACAGAACGTGAGGCCAAGGTGCTCCGGATGCGTTTTGGTATCGACATGAACACCGACCACACACTTGAAGAGGTGGGTCGTCAGTTCTCAGTGACACGTGAACGGATTCGTCAGATTGAAGCCAAGGCGCTACGCAAGTTGCGTCATCCGGCGAGGTCTGCACACCTTCGAAGCTTCATTGATACCAGTCAATCCTGATGGATTGATGCGCAGACAAGTGATGTGATGTGATTGAGAAAGGGCCCACCAGAGCATGGGCCTTTTTTTGATCTGCGGTTGCTGGACATCTAGTCGTCTCGGTAGTCTGGCTCGCGTTTCTCCAGAAACGCACTGACACCTTCCCGCATATCGCCGGTCGCGGAGATCAGAATCTGCTGGCGATCTTCCATCGCTATCACTGCGTCGAGGCTTGGGGCATCGATGCTCATGTTCAGACAGTCCTTGGTCAGGCGAACGCCCATCGGTGAGTTCCGTATAATGTCCTTCGCCATTTTGAGACCGGCTTCCATTAACTGATCCTGTTCGACGATTGCAGAGACCAGCCCAGATGAGAGCGCACGTTCAGCTTCTATGAAGTTACCGGTCAATAGCAGTTCACTGGCAAGCGCACTACCGACCAGGCGTGGCAGAAAGTAGCTGACGCCGACGTCGCATGCGGACAATCCAATGCGTATAAACGCCGCGTTCATGCGAACGGTTGGCGTCGCAATCCTGATGTCGGACGCGAGAGCGAGGCCAAAGCCGCCGCCACTCGCCGGGCCGTTGATCAGTGAAATGATTGGCTGCGGTGCGCGGTGCATTCGCAACATGATCTCACTGACGCGTCTTTGTGTACGCATCCCGTTCACAGGACCAGCAGGTTCATCGGAGCGGTCTTCCTTCAGATCAAGGCCCGAACAGAACCCTCTGCCTGCGCCCGTGAGAACGACCACTCTGACCGTATGGTCGGTATACAGTTTTCCAAAATAGTGTTGCAGTTCGAGCATCATCTGGCGTGACAGCGCGTTCAGGGCTTCGGGTCGGTTGAGCGTGACGATATCAAGCGCGCCCTGTTTCTCGACGGTCAGGGTGTCGTAGCTGCCATCCGGGTTTACGCGAGGTTCATGGAACTCGGACATGTTGTTTTTTTACCTGGTGTTTTGTGGTCGTTGTTGTCCGATGGTACCGCAAATGCGATCAGTCTCGCGTTGCCGTGGTGAAGGTTACCTGAAATAATTGCCCGACTCGCCATAGCTTTTTCTGCACCATGGAAAGGTCGCGTACCAGACCTCGAGTCCGATTCATCCCGTTTCGTAAACGGGAAATCGTGGAGATGTGTGTCTCTGCCGAAGCCCTCAAGGGAACGGATCAAGACGGATTCCGCCGATTCTGTCACCTGCCGCAAAGTGTTTTCCACTTCGAATACCACAGTACGCTCGAAGCGCTCAATGACCACTACGCGCCTCAACCCAAACCGAGACACCCGCAAGGTGGACGTGTTCACGACAGGTGCGGGTAGCGACTTTGTAGCGCAGCTGGAACAAACCCTGGACAAAGCCAATTATGAACGGGTCACACAGGAGGTGATCAGTGCCGCGATGGAAGAGTCTTCCCTGTTCAAGCTGAAGATCGACATCAACTTTTATGACTTCGATGAGGCCGTCCTGTTTGCGCGTGGCGAAGGGGAGCGTGAGGAACAGTTTCCTCATGGTTCAGATGGTGGAAAAGGACATTCCGTTTCAGCAACTATGATCGTGTGATCTTGTACATTAAGTACAGCGAGTCCATGGTGGCACGACGTACGTTATATAAGCTTGGCACCGCTATTCTGAAATGTTCCCAAATCCGACATTGAGATGTTGTTTCCCAATACGCTCGTCAGCATGAGGTTGATTGACAAGCTGTTGATTGGTGTTCTCGCGGTGGTTGGTGGTGGGATCGTGTTGACGACAAAACTCGGCTCCTCGCTGCTATTGTTGGGCACAACTATCGGATTTTGGTTCGGTCTGGTTGCAGAGCCTTTAGAGATCGATGATGCTGCTTTGATTGCGCTCCTGCTTGGTACCGGTGCGCTCGGTAGTTTTGTGTATCGACAGTTCAGCAACTTCAAGCACCGCAAGCTGCTGTTTATGCAGACCGTCGCAGAGAACCTGTATTTCAAGAACCTGGATAACAATACCGGTGTTTTTTACCGCCTGATCGATGACGCTGAAGAGGAGGAGTGCAAGGAGGCGATGCTGGCATATCTTTTTCTCTGGCGCCATCCGGATAAGGCGACCGATTCCGAGAAGCTGGACAGGATGATAGAACAGTGGTTCAGGCAACACTGGCAATGTGAGCTGGATTTTGAGGTTGATGATGCGCTCGGCAAGCTCAGGCAGTTGTCTCTGGTTGAGGCGAATGATGACGGCATGTTGCAGGTAAGTGATATCGACCAGGCGTGCGAAATCCTGGATCGTCGTTGGGATGAGTGTTTCCAGTATGAGCACCCGCATCATTATCGATCACGATCACATCATAACGACCCCTCGGAACCCAGACGTCAAAGGACAAATGGATGCTAATGGAGGATTGGGGTGACTGAAGAGCAATCGAGAATTCGGGGGATCTGGTGGCAGCTTTGGCGTCCACGACCGGTCTGGATGTCAGGCGTGATGCTGTTTTGCTTCTATATGACGTTCATCTATATGCCGTTTGACATGTTTCTCAAACCGGTCGAACAGGACGAGGAAGTCTGGTTTGGCATCGTGTTGCACGGATGGTACGCCAAGGCGACGGAGCCACTGCACTGGGTGATTTACGCTGCTGGTGCGTGGGGCTTCTATCATATGCGTGGATGGATGACGCCATGGGCGGCGTTGTACACGTTGCAGGTGGCCATCGCGATGCTGGTGTTCTCCGGCATAGATCCCCGGGGTGCGGGATGGCTTTGGGGCCTGTTACTGGCTTCAGTGTTTTGCGGTCTGGCCGCTGCGCTCTGGTTCAGCAGAGCGCATTTCGGAGAGCATGATTGATGTCCTTTGTTGGCGACGCTTGGTAACAGGCTGTCCAGTCTGACTGAGCCTGATAAGACGCTGTCTGTGTCGAGCAGCAGCGATGACACGCTGGATCCGGTGCCAATGCAATCGAGCCTGCGACGCGAATTCAGTTTTCTCTGTAGTCACGCAACACACCACCTGGCGGTTATTGCACTTATCATGGGCCAGTTTGGTCTTGTTGCGCCGCCATCGCTGGGGGTTGCGGCATCGACCAAGAAACATCTGCAGGAGTCCTCGGCATCGGTCGTCGCTGACTGAAGCGGGTTTGCCGGAGACGAGACACAAAAAAGGGGCTTAAAGCCCCTTTTCTGATCAGCGAGTGGCAACCCTTAGAACTGATTCATGGTGTTGTCCTTGCCACCTGCCAGTAGTGCATTTTCGCCCGCAAAGTACTCTTTGTGGTGATCTCCCAGGGTAGTCCCTGCCATTTCCTGGTGTTTCACAACTGACATCTCGCGCCGGATTTCCTGACGTTGTACGCCTCGAACATACGCGAGCATGCCCATGTCGCCGAAGTACCCTTCGCTCAGCGTGTCTACACCCAGGGCTGTCTCGTGGTATGTAGGCAGCGTGATCAGGTGATGGAAAATACCTGCATGAGCCGAGGCGTCACGCTGGAAATTCTGGATCAGGCGGTCTGCTTCAACCGCGAGTTCAGATCCATCCAGGGAGACATCCATCAGCGCTTTCTCGTCACCTTCAGGATCTGGGTACATCGAGATATCCTTCCCGTCGGCCTTCATTTCTCCATACACCTGTTGGCGAAACTTCAGTGTCCAGTTGAAAGACGGAGAATTGTTGTAGACCAGCTTCGCGTCTGGAATTTGTTCGCGAACAGCGTCCACCATCTCTGCGATCTGAGCCACGTTGGGACGTTCGGTTTCGATCCAGATCAGGTCTGCGCCATGTCGAAGGCTGGTGATGCAGTCAAGGACCACGCGGTCCACACCGGTACCTTCCCGGAAGGAATACAGACCGTTATCGAGTCGTACCGGTTTAACCAGCTTTCCGCCCTGGTGAATCGTAATGTCGTTCTCTTTCAGTTCGTTGAGATCGTTGACCTCTTCTGTGTCCAGAAAGTCGTTGTACTGGCTTGCCAGGTCGCCGGTCTCGCGGGAGACGGGGACTTTCTGGGTCAGACTTGCTCCAAGTGAGTCTGTGCGGGCAACGATGACACCGTCGTCGATGCCCAGTTCGAGGAAGGCATAACGAATCGCGTTGATCTTCGAGATGAAGTCCTCATGGGGAACGGTCACCTTTCCGGCCTGGTGGCCACATTGCTTGACTTCCGATACCTGGTTTTCAATCTGAATGGCGCAGGCACCGGCTTCGATCATCTTCTTGGACAGCAGATAGGTGGCTTCTTCGTTACCAAACCCGGCGTCGATGTCTGCGATCATCGGAACGACATGGGTTTCGAAACCGTCGATCTGATCAATGATGGCGTTTTCGTTGCCACCCGCTTCACGTACGTCGTCCAGTTGAGCAAACAGCTTTTCCAGTTCGACGGCGTCAGCCTGTTTGAGGAAGGTGTAGATCTCGCCGATCAGACTGGGAACGCTCGTTTTCTCATGCATGCTCTGATCTGGCAGCGGTCCGAACTGGCTGCGCAGGGCCGCGACCATCCAGCCACTCAGGTAGATGTAGGACTTGTCCATGGTGCCCTGATGGCGTTTGACGGCCATGGCGAGTTGTTGTGCAGTGAATCCATGCCAGCAGCCCAGGGACTGTGTGTAGTTGGAAGGATCTGCATCGTAGTCCGCCATGTCCTTGCGCATGATTTCGGCGGTATAGCGTGCGATATCAAGCCCGGTTTTAAAGCGGTTCTGAAGGCCCATACGTGCGGCCGATTCGGCGTTGATCCCGTTCCAGGCGTCAGATTTGGATCCTCGGAGGGACGAAAATCGGTCCACTTCCTGAAGATAGTGGGATGTCGTGATGATCTTTGGGTTTGCTGACATATCAGTCCTCTAGCAGGTCAAAAAGATGGATGGCTTCGTTTCGTTAGGGGCGCGAAACTTAGCAACGGCCCTCGTAGAAGTTAATGGAATGTTTGGATAGTAATATATTCTATTTTGGAAACATAAAATTTTGGGCCCGGGCGATGGGCGGCCGGCAGTGTTCAGGAGGTGTTCAGCGAGATCAAGGCACACTGCTGGTTGTTCCATACAAGAGGTACCGAATATGAGACAGACGGTCAGTTGTTTGCTTGGCGCGCTGGTGCTGGCGGGATGTGCCAACGATCCCATCATTGACATGCGGGGAGTGGACGAACAGAAGTATCGCCAGGATCTGGCCGATTGTCGTGGGTATGCCAGTCAGGTCAATGTTGCCGAGTCGGCCGCCAAGGAAGCGGCGATCGGTGCCGCCGTCGGCGGGCTAATTGGTGCCGCCGTTGGCGATAGCGAGACTGCGGAACGTATCGGTGGTGCGGCTGCGGTTGGAGGCGCGGCCGAGGGTGCTGAATCTGCCGAGAAGCGGAAGCAACGGGTGTTGCATCGTTGCATGAAAGGTCGTGGATACAGCGTCCTGGGCTAGCTGATCATTCCACGGTCATAGGGCAGGCCCATCAGATACTGCGCCGCGGTCTGGTAGTTTTCAGGCCGACCCTGCAGATGCTGACTGATCACGTGGATGTCCTGAAACCTCCTTTGGATATCGTTGCTACGGTAGATACTGTCAGTGCTGCAGAGGTTGTAGAGTCGATCGGTGATGTCCCGCGACTTTCTGATCGTGTGCGTTGCCGCAATGCGAAGTCGAAAACGCTGCTGTTCTGCGAGTTGCGGCTCGGACTGTGATGCCATCGTCCCCCAAACGTCATCGACCGCCGTGTGCAACATGGCCTCGATCGCCTGCCATTCTGCGTAACACTGTCCGAGCTCGGACTGTACAACCGGATCTTCGGACAGCGTTTTACTCTGGAAACGCTTCACTTTTGCCGCGGAACGCTCCACGGCAAATTCCATTGCTGCCCGTGAAACACCCAGTGCGACCGATGCAAAACCACACGCAAACATGAGATTGGTAGGAAACTGATACAGCATGGGTGCCTCTGCTACAGGGTGTGGAGAGAGGACGTAGTCTTTCGACACAAACAGATCGTTGGCCTCGAACGCATAACTGGCGGTACCGACGAGACCCGCTACCTCCCAGGACCGATCAATCGTCACCTGCGCCTTGGGAACAAACGCGAGAATGCCTCGTTTGACACCGTTCTCCTTTGTCGTGCAGGCAGCGATCAGCCAGTCGGCATGGGTGATGCCACTGCTGAAGACCCATCGTCCGGAGATTGAAATACCCCCATCAACCGAGGCGGCAGTGCTACCTACCGGGGGCCCATTGGCCAGCGTAACATTTGGGTGGGTCCAGATTTTCTTCGCGAGTTGATCAGGCAACTGGTGTGAAAATGTTGAGAGCACGGAGCCCTGGTTCATGGCCCAGGCAGTGCTGCCGTCAGCTTCGGCCATCCGCTGAATGAGACGGATATATTCGGGGAGTGCCATTTGGGACCCTCCCAGGTTTTTCGGCAACAATAACGTAAAAGCACCGGCTTGCTTGAGCTCCTTCGCGAGCTCGACGGGTATCTGACGTTCCTGTTCGATGGTATCTGCCTGTTCACGAACCTGTTCGTGAAGGGTATTTTTGAGCCGCTCAATGTTGTCCATGCCGCGCAATCTATCACAACCGAGATCATGGCCACGATTGCACACGACGCAGAGATACAGAGATACAGAGATACAGAGATTGAGAGACCCAGAGCCGTCCTGTGACACCGAGTCAGGGCGTGTGTAGAAAAAAGTCTATTGGTCAGTTGGTTTGGCGTAAACTGCGCACATCGATAGAAGGATGGCGCCCACTCTGGCTCGCGCTCTAGTTCGCATCGTGGTCCGCATGATGGCTTGCCACGCCAGGGTCTCAGGATGGAACTGAACTCCAAAGGCTATTGGGACGCACGCTTTTCATCCGGCGACTGGCAGTCCCGTGGCGGCGCATTAAAGGAGAAAGCGGTCCAGCGCATCTGTATCACAGGCCTTATGAGGAGCCGCTCAATTCTGAACACGTACGCCGCTACTCGTCGGGACACTTTGAAATTGTACTGTCAGGGTCTGCGGAGCACGTATTTCTGGCAAAGTACTGGTCTGAGTATGGTAGACGTCATCTCCATCTACATCTCAAGAATCTGGGCAGAAGTTTACGTGGCAAACCTTTACGACCACGCAAGATGCAGATTATGTTCCGACTTGACCTGATCTGATCCGCGAAGGGTCTGTCGGCGTACACCGAGGTTGGTAGTGACTTCGATTCTACACTGGCAAATGTGGTATGTTGCGCGGTCACAAATGAGGCAGCCGAGGAGCCGTCATGGCGTTACCTGAACAGTCACTCCAACTTCATTCCACCGTTCTGGGCAACGGGACATTGCAGTTGTCTTTGGCAGAAGTTCAAACACCGCAGCCCGGTGACGGTGATGTGCTGATTGAGGTAGCGGGCTCGCCGATCAATCCATCAGATCTGGGGATGTTGTTCGGACCTGCGGATATGACGACAGCACGTGAAGAAACTGTTGACGGCAGGCCGTCGGTAGTCGCGGATATCCCCGAGCAGATGATGCGTGCCATGGCCGGTCGCGTCGACCAGGCATTACCACCAGGCAATGAAGGTGCGGGTGTCGTGGTTGCAGCCGGGAGGGATCCCGAAGCTCAGGCATTGATTGGTCGGACCGTTGCGATACTCGGTGGTGCCATGTACTCGCAATATCGTGTGGCCCCTGCGAGACATTGCCTGGTACTCAACGAAGGCACTACCCCGGCACAGGCAGCATCCTGCTTCGTCAACCCGCTGACGGCATTGGGGATGGTTGAGACTATGAAGATGGAAGGTCACGCCGCGCTCATTCACACGGCAGCTGCATCGAACCTGGGTCAGATGCTGGTGAAGATCTGTCAGAACGATGGTGTTGAGCTGGTCAATATCGTCCGCAAACAGGAACACGTGTCGTTACTCAAGGAATTGGGGGCGATCCACGTCTGCAATTCAAGCGACGATGATTTTATGGACCGGTTGACTGACGCGCTGGCAGAGACGGGCGCAACCCTTGGTTTTGACGCGACCGGTGGTGGTCAACTGGCAAGTCAGATCCTTTCCTGTATGGAAGCAGCCCAGGCGAGACGGGCGCAGGGGTTCGATCGCTACGGATCGACGACACACAAACAGGTCTATATTTATGGTGGTCTTGATAGGAATGTGACGACCCTGACCCGAAACTACGGTATGTATTGGGGGATGGGTGGCTGGCTATTGACCCCGTTTCTTCAGAAAATTGGGCGGGAAGAAGCCGATAAGCTGCGCAAACGGGTTGCTGATGAGATCGACACAACCTTCGCCAGCAGCTACGTGAAGGAAGTATCACTGTCAGAAATGCTTACGATTGATTCGATCCGCGTTTTCGGTTTGCAGGCAACCGGTCAGAAATACCTGGTGAATCCAAGCCTGACATCCTAAGGTCAGAACGCGATCATCCGAAACAACAGGACGAGGAGGCCCGAATGAAGAATCTGACGAGGAGCCTAACGAAGGCAATGAGGGGCACACTGGCGATTGTAGTGGCTGTGTTGTTACCCGGAACTGCCCATGCCCTGAACGTTGGCGATCAGGCCCCGGATTTCAAGCTGATCGGGTCGGATGGCAAGATGTACACCTTGTCCCAGTTTCGCGGAAAACAACCGGTGGTGATTGCGTTTTTTCCGAAAGCGCATACTGGTGGCTGAACGCTGGAATGTAAGGCGCTGCGTGACAGTGACCAGGAAATCAGAAAGTATGATGTCGCCTACTTCATGGCGAGTACCGACAAACCCGAGAACAACAAATCGTTCGCAGAGAAAAATGAAGCCAGTTTTCCGATTCTGTCTGACCCATCAAAAGAGATGTGTGAGTCATATGGGGTACTAGCGACCTGGGGTTTCGCTCAACGATGGACGTACTACATCGATATCGACGGCGTTGTTCGCATGATTGATAAGTCGGTGAGTCCGCGAACGGCCGGGGAGGAGCTCGTGGGGCATCTGGAGACGCTTGAGCTGCATCGGTCCATGCCGGGGGCAAGCGCAGGTGAGATGCAGGAATGACTGCGAATCGGGTAGTCGGGTACATAGGTACGCCCTCGTGCGGAAGGTCGCTCTCCCCTGTACGTCTCTGATTCAGCCTGAACGCGTGTCGTCAGGATGTCCCAATAGACAACAGGTTTTCGAGCGGCTGGTAGAGCGCTTCGAGGTATGCGACGTCGTCGTTCTGTAGCGTAATCTCAGTGGCTCCCACCAGATCCTCCAGCTGACTTAACTTGGAAACGCCAACAACCGGTGACGCAACACCGGGTCGACCCAGTAGCCAGGCGAGGCTGATCTGCGCCGGTGTGCATTCGTATTTACCTGCGATTTCCACCACGCGAGCGGCGATATCAAAATCGCGTTCGCCCCGGTACAACCCCTCCGTTCGGATTCGATCCCGCCCCTGAGAACGTGCGGTGGAACCACCTTCAAAACCGCCCTGGTAGGCGCCTGCCAAAATACCTCTGGCCAGTGGCGACCATGGCGTCAGCGAAACGCCACTGGAAACACAGTAAGGGTTCATTTCGCGTTCTTCTTCGCGATAGATCAGGTTGTAGTGATTCTGCATGGAGATAAATCGTGTAAAACCGTGTTGCGTCGCCGTCATTTGCAGCTCCGTGAATTGCCACGCGAACATGGAAGACGCACCGAGGTATAGGACCTTACCTGCTTTGACGACATCATGAAGCGCTTCAAGGGATTCCTCGATTGGGGTGGCAATGTGACCAGGAATGCCGTGGGGGTGGCGGTGGATGATCAGCTGATCGATATAATCAAGTCCCATGCGTTTTAGCGAGGCATCGACGGACTCCATGGTGTGTTTGCGCGACAACCCAACCTGGTTCGGACCCTGACCCATCGGCATCGAAACCTTCGTGGTGACCACATACTGATCACGCGGTAACAGCTCCCTGAGCAGCTCACCGACCACCTCCTCACAGGAGCCGAGGCCGTACACGTTGGCGCAGTCAAAGTAGTTGAGCCCTGCCTCGATGGCCGCCTGAAAGATCGGCCTTGCCTCGTCCACGGACAGCGTCCAGTCACCCTGATGACCGCGACCGGGCTGACCGAAATTCATCGTCCCGAGACAGAGTTCTGAGACGCGAAGGCCGCTGGGTCCAAGTGGTACTGACTTCAACATGTGGGATCTCCCGGGTGATTCTTGCTGCTCCTGCACTCGATGGTATCAAATCATCCACCGCGACATCTGTCGCTTGTCCTTGTGTAGTTGTTCGAACTTGTGGGGAACCGATAGACTGCGCCTCCGGCTCAATGGAGCACAGGTCATGAACACAATCGGTCAGCATCTTCCGCCATCCTCGCATGTGGACGTGTTGATTGTTGGTGCAGGTATCTCCGGGATTGGTGCAGGCTGGCACCTGACCCATCGTTCACCGGGTCGATCCTGGCAGATTATTGAATCACGCGATGAGATCGGCGGCACCTGGGATCTGTTTCGTTATCCGGGTATTCGATCTGATTCGGACATGTTCACGATGGGCTTTTCATTTCGTCCGTGGACCGAACCGCGCGCGATCTCCTCAGGTGAGTCCATTCGGCAGTACGTTAACGATGCCGCCGATGAGTTTGATCTGAGACGACACATACGATTTGGATGGACGGTCACCGCAGCAGATTGGGACAGCGCACCGGGTCATTGGAATGTGACGCTTGTCGGGCATACCGGTGGAATCCATGCGGGTGAGACGCTCACCGTGACTGCCCGTTTCTTGTTCATGTGCAGCGGGTACTACCGTTACTCACAGGGATATCTGCCGAGTTTTCCCGGCATCGACGATTACGAGGGAGTGTTGGTGCACCCTCAGCGTTGGGACGCTGCCATAGACTATAGTGGCAAGCGCGTGGTGGTGATTGGCAGCGGTGCAACAGCGATGACCCTTGTGCCTGCGATGGCAGAATCGGCCGCAAAGGTCACGATGCTCCAGCGATCACCCACCTATGTCACGTCCATGCCCTCGATCGATCAGGGGGCAGTCAATCTGCGCAGGCGCTTTGGGGACAGATGGGGGTTCCACCTGTCACGGTGGCGAAAGATCATCGAAGCCATGGTGTTTTTTAACCTGTGCAGACGCCAGCCAGCACGAGTTCGACGGATGTTGCTTGGCGGTGTGCGCGCTCAACTGGGACCAGACTACGACATCGCTACCCATTTCACCCCAGACTACAATCCTTGGGAACAACGTCTCTGTCTTGTGCCTGACGGAGACCTGTTCGCTGCGATCCGAAGTGGCCGGGTGAAGGTGGTCACCGATCAGATTGAACACTTTGACGCACAAGGTGTTCTGCTGAAATCAGGAGAACGGCTTGATGCTGACATTGTTGTTACCGCGACGGGGCTGGTCCTGCAATTATTCGGTGGTGCGGAGATCAGCGTCGACGGGGTCAGTGTAGATTGGGGGTCGCGTTACATGTACCGGGGCATGATGTTCAATGGGGTGCCCAACTTCGCGAATGCCATTGGGTATACCAATGCGTCCTGGACGCTGAAATGTGATCTGACCTGTGAATACGTCACCAGGGTGCTGAACCGAATGGAGCGTGATGGGGCCGCGTGGGCATGTCCTGATGACCCATCGACAGAGATTGAGCCGGAACCGATGTTGGATTTCTCGTCAGGTTATGTGCGTCGCAGTATCGATCATCTGCCCAAGCAGGGAACCAGAACCCCATGGAAGCTCTACCAGAATTACCTGCGTGACCTGCTGGCACTGCGTTACGGCCGGCTGCGGGATGGCGTCTTGCGGTTCGGTTCTGGCGCCCTGAGAACGGAGAAACCGGGTGCGATCACTGGCGCTCTGCAGGACGATACCTCTCATTGCCGATCAGTCGCAGACATCGCGGGAGGATGAGATGTTCTGCCGTGCCTCAACCGAAAGAAGACCGAACCTGATATGACCTACGAAAACCATCCCCTCTGGCCAGACGGCGCCCCCCTCAGCAATGGCGCCGATGCAATCGATACTCCTCGGATCACTGTGATGCGCGCGTCTGCAGAGCGTCGCGCTCAATGTGCCGTTGTGGTTGTTCCGGGGGGTGGCTACCGGATATTGGCGTCCGATCACGAGGGGCTACAGGTGGGCCACTGGCTCAACCGTCAGGGAATAGATGCCTTTGTCCTGCGCTACCGGTTGGGGGAGAAATATCACTCTGATATCTCCCTGTTGGATGGCAAACGTGCGGTTCGATGGGTTCGGGCTCACTACCATACCGAGGACACTGCCGAGGATGGCCGTACACCAGTAGGCATGCTTGGTTTTTCAGCGGGCGGGCACCTGACCGCCGCGGTGGGTACTGGCTTTGACGAAGGTGACGGCGAGGCAATCGATGTTGTAGAACGTGAAAGTTGTCGGCCTGACTTTCTGGTCCTGGGATATGCGGTGACCAATGGACAGCTTAGGGGGCGAAAAGCCGACGAATATACGCCTACGGATGTTCGTGTGAACGCCCACACACCACCGGCATTCATCATGCATACCCATGAGGACAGTATTGTACCGAGTGACCAGGCCCTAGTGTTTTACACTGCGCTGTGTCAGCACGGAGTGCAGGCGGAACTGCATGTGTTTGGGAGCGGGGACCATGGCCTTGGACTGGGCGTTGGTGATCCGGATTTGAACCTCTGGCCGGACCTGCTGGTCCGTTGGCTTCGGCGCAACAACTTTGTCCACGCGGCGCAACGATGGTCTGTGAATGGGAACATCAGTATTGACGGTGCCTCGACCGGAGGCTGCTGGGTTAGCCTGGTCCCTGATGATGACACCAGGCCTTTTGCACGGGCCTACGTGACGCATCATGCTGGAGGTCAGTTTCTGATTCCGGCTGCAATGGGGCCACAGAGCGGGCCGCATTGCGTGATTGTTTCTGTGGTGTCGCGAGCGATGTATGACGCGAAAGCAGAATATTCAATGGATGATGTCGTGACCTACGAACAACGGGTCACCATAACGGGCGACACATCGCTTGATCTGGTGCTTAAAGAAGCTGACAGGGTGGCTCACGATGCTGTTCACTAACGCCTTTGTATTTCGCCTGACACGTTCAATCACCATGTCCGAAGATGATCTTGAGTCAGCGCTTTCGGCGCATCAGTTTGTCCCGTGTAGCGGCATTCGACCGTCCAGTTTTGGCTGGGTTTCCCCGGTGGCGAACGAGCAGGATGATGAAGACGCGCCACTTCAACACACGGTTGCAGGTTGCCATCTGCTTTGTGCGCGTCGTGAGGACAAAGTGGTGCCAGCGAGTGCTGTTGCGGAACAGGTTGCAGAACGTGTCTCCCGGGTGGAGCAGGTCGAGGGAAGAAAGCTGTCAACGCAGGAGCGACAGAATATCAAGGACGACGCCTTTGCCAGCTTACTGCCGCAGGCCCTACCACGGTCTAAACAGATACTCGGGTACATTGCACCAGCGGATCAACTGCTGATTGTGGGTACTACATCACGACCCGAGGCTGAAATGTTCCTTAATACACTCAGGGTGTCGTTGGGCAGCCTGCCAGTGGTACCACCTCCGATTCGAACGAATCCTGGTGATTACTACACACGCTGGTTGACGACGCGAGAGCTCCCGGATCACTTCTCGCTGGGTGATCAATGTGATCTCACCGATCCCGAAGAAGGATCATCGGCGTCCTGCCGGAGGCAGGATCTGGCGACCCGCGAAGTTCGCAATCACGTCGAATCCGGCAAGATCTGCACGCGGCTTGGTCTACTCTGGCGTGGAGAGCTGCGATTCGTCGTGGATCGTGATCTGGCGATCAAGCAGATGAAATTTCTCGATGCAGCGGAAATCAGCGAAGATGAGAATCCTATTGCGAAACTGGATGCTGATTTGAGTCAACTGGCTTTGACCCTGAAGCAGATGCTGCCTGACCTTTTTGAAGCGCTGGGTGGCGAAGCGCGTTTCAGTGACGATGATTTTAAGCTCGGCGATGAGAAGTGAGATTGGTGACTAAACAAACGCAGGCTCCGACTCGTGTCAGCGTTCTGGGTGCGGGCAGCTGGGGCACCACCATTGCATCCCTGATGGCGCGAAACGCGGATGTTTGCCTTTGGGCTCGGGACCCTGCTGTGGAACGAGAGGTCAACGACGCGCACACCAATCAACGCTATCTGCCGGACGCGTCCCTGTCACCGCGATTACGGGCCACATCGGATCTCGTTGAAGCCGTTGTTAGAGGTGACGTCCTGGTGATGGCAATACCATCTCAGAACTACCGGGAAGTATTGATGAAAGCGGCGCCACATCTTCTACCGGGTGTGCCTATTGTCAGTCTCACCAAGGGTCTGGAGCTGTCTACACGGTTACGCATGACCGAGGTGACAACGCAGGTGTGTCCGGACCACGTGACAGGCGCACTGACAGGACCCAATCTGGCGCGTGAGGTGATCGCCGGTTATGCGGCGGCTTGTGTTCTGGCGATGCCGGACGAAGCGTCAGCGAAGAGACTACAGCCACTGTTCCACACCCGGGTGTTTCGCGTTTACCGAAATAACGACGTCATCGGCTCTGAGCTTGGAGGCGTTCTAAAAAATGTGATCGCGGTTGCGGCGGGTATGGGCGATGGACAAGGCGCAGGTGAGAACACACGATCTGCGCTGATTACACGGGGCCTGGCGGAAATTACACGTCTGGGGGTGGCGTTGGGTGGGCGTACAGAGACATTTTCCGGGCTCGCGGGGATGGGTGATCTGGTCGCGACCTGTACCAGTCCGCAGAGCAGGAACCATCATGTCGGTGTTGAACTGGGTAAGGGGCGGTCTATCGACGACATTACAGCAGAAATGTTCATGGTTGCGGAAGGGGTCAAAAGTGCACCGGCCGTGGTTGCGCTGGCGCGGGAACACAACGTCGAGATGCCGCTGGTAGAGGGCGTCTTCAATGTTGTGCAGGGAAAGTTGACAGCGAGCCAGGCAGTACGGGAAATCATGCGTGCCGACATCGGCTCCGAAGCCGAACCGAACTGACCTTGAGTTCTAACGAATGTGTAAAGGTGGGCTGCTTTTTTGTTAGTAATGTCGTTGCTATTTTCGAGGCATAGTGATTAAGTGCGCGAGAAAAGGAACGACCTGTAGGCGAACTGCAGGCATGTTCACTTCTGGCTCGGACGCTACGCTACGCTGTCAACAACCAGGACTGCCCATGAAACCATCTGATGTCGTTATTGTTGGCAACTTTTCTGATGATCCCTTTGCGATTGATGTTGCCTATGCGGTGGGCCAGTCCGTCGATGTGTCGGATCTCATCAGCCTGAAGACATTCGCCAACGGCGAATTCTGCCCTCGCTTCATATCTGACGAGCGAGATCTCACCAACATCGGCCAGCACTTAACCGGTAAGACGGTGGTGATTGTCAGTACGTCCAATCGTCTGGTGTCACGACAGAATCTCGCGATGCGAACCTTTCTGATCGCGCGTGCCGCAAAGGAAAACGGCGCGGAAAAGGTCATGCTGGTTGAGCCTGACCTTTACTACAGTGCTCAGGATCGTGGTCCCTCCCCTGTGCTGGGCGCAACGATCCACCCGCGAGACAATGCTGACCTCAAGAAATTTGATGGCCAGCCTTTCACAGCAAAACTCTATGCGGAGATGCTCCGGCTGTCCGGTGTGGACGCTGTGATGACGGTTCATAATCACTCCTTTGCTGTACAGACGATGTTCTCGGAGGTCTTTGAGAATGAGTTTTACAACCTGATTCCGTATGACATCTATCTTCACTACCTGATGAACGCCGATATCGTTGAGTTCGGGGAGCGAGGTGAACGTCTTGCCTTGTGTGCGCCGGATGAAGGCGCTCGTGATTTCGTGGAGGCGATGTTCTCTCAGCTTGATCTGCCAGAAGCGCGCTTCGTATTGCTCGATAAACAGCGATCCGGAGAGCGTGAGGTCGAGATATCTCTGCACCCGGATAGTCCCTCAGACTTGGATGTCTTGAGCAATCGTGATCTTGTGCTCTTCGATGACATGGTCCGAACAGGATCAACCGTCGTGAAGTCCTGCGAATTTCTGAGAAGCGGGAATCCGCGCAAGGTCATCTTTGGGGTCTCACACTTCTACGCAAGCGACGAGGGGCGAGAGAAGATGGCGAGCGGTGCCATCAATGAAATCCTGACGCTGAATACGATGCCAACGGTCCTCAACAGAGATGAGCAGGGTCGTTTGCGTCGAAAAATGGTGGTCCTGAAGATCGAGCAATGGCTTGGGCACAACCTGGTGCGGATTCTGGGGCTTGAGTCGTGCTCAGATGGAAGCGCCTACCACATCGATATGTCATCCAAGAACCCCCGGTTTCGCCGCAAGATCTGGACGAGTGACGAGTTGGGCGATCTTGTAAGGCGTTAAGTCAACGCGACGGTGGCCGTTGCACCACCGATAACAAGTAACAGCATTGCGATGAGCCTTTTCATCAGTGAACTGGGCAACAAATCCGTTATTCGGGCACCCCGATGTGCTGCTGGAATGGATCCAATGAGTAGTGCACCGAGTACCGCCCAATCCGTGTGCCCCCGTAGAATGCATATCCCACACCCACGATGAGCGACATTAGCATTAGGGTCGCCTAAGCACTGGGAATACTGCCGATGGCAAGGAACAGCAATGGTCTCAGCGCCACGTGGTTGCGCCTCAGGTTGGCAATGGCACCAGATGCCTTTGTAACTCCGGCGTAGAGCAGGTCCGTTCCGATGGCGATATGCACAGGCATCCCGGTGAAAAGTAGCGCGGGAGTCATCAGTGCGCCGCCACCGACACCAATACTGCCGACGAAACCTCCGACAACGGCACCGAGAACGATGTATGCAATAAACTCAAAAACTGGCATATGCCGAACTGTATGTGATGATTTGGGCCATCAAGTGACCGGGTCCTGATGCCTTCTGATGACGATCGGAGGCCATTCGATTCCGGGGGAATAGCCAAAGAACCATATGTGATCTCGTTAGTTCATTTACGTCTATGTGCACGGGGCCCGTGGTCGACCAGCGATTCGGTGTTGCGCCCAGCCGCGCAGACTGGTTTCATGGCGCTTCCTAATCATAAGCAAATGGTAGAAGTCCCATGATGATGCATAACTCGCTGCGGGATCTGCTGGATGAGGGCAAGCCCACCATGGGTACTCATTTCATGTTTGTCGACGGCGATGTGCCTGAAATCATCGGCGATCTGGGTACATTCGATTACGCAGAATTTGTCGCTGAATACACCGCCTTCAACATGACTGATCTCTATCACCTGGCGCGGGCTGCGCAGTGCGGCAATAATCTGCCGCTGATGATCAAGCCAGACCAGGAGTCCCAGGGATACTGGGCACAAGCCGCGTTGGGTGCTGGCTTCAAAGCTGTTCTGTTTACAGACATCAGGTCACCGGAAGACGTGGATATCTGTCATCGCCAGCTGCGCCCGGACACACCGGAACATGGCGGTCATATGGGCGTGAAGCTGCGCCGGCCGGCGCTTGCCAGTTATGACACCGGCTTTTATGGCAAAGACCTGGAATCTGCAGTGTTCTGCATCATGATCGAGAAAAACGTAGCGGTGGATAATCTGGATGCAATCCTCGAACGTGCGAAAGAGAAAGGGGTCGACATGACCCAATGGGGTCCTGCCGACTTCAGCTTCTCACGCGGTGAACCCAAGCTGCAGGGCTCCAAGGAAATCCGCAAATTCGAAGAACTTGTGATTGCGAAGTCCATTGAATATGGCGTTCCGCCGCGCATCGAAATTGGCGCGGTTGAACAGGCACAGCGATATATCGACCTCGGTGTTCGACACTTCTGCATTGGGTGGGATCGCTTCATCTTCAGGCAGGCGCTGGGTGGTCTCGGTGAGGGCATGCGCAAGTTGCTGGATACGATCTAGAGTGACGTATGCAGCTGACTGATACGCAGGTTCAGCAGTTCAGGTCAGACGGATACACGACGGTACCAGCCTTCTTTACGAAGGCTGAGGTGACCGCGATGCGTCAACAGGTTGACCAGTGGCGTGAGGCAGGGCTATTGCGAAATGTCGCAACGGCGGGTGACGGTCAGACCCCTTCTCAGGATTGCGAGAATCTGCAGTTGGTTCCCTTGTTTCCTCATGGGGAACTTTTTCGAGCCTTGCCGTTTCATCCCAAAGTGGTTGCAGCGGTCACGGACCTGATTGGCTCACCGGCCTGTCGCATTCTCGATCAGTTGTTCTACAAACCTCCGCGCATTGGAGGCGCTACCAGCTGGCATACGGACAATGCGTATTTCAGGATCTCGGACCCCCTGAGAGGTACTGCGATGTGGATTGCGTTGCACGATGCCTCAAGGGAAAACGGTACCATGAAAGTCATCCCGCGGCGTTTTCACATCAAGCACGCCCATGAGCGGGATCCGTTCAGTGATCACCATATACGGATGGTGGACGCAGATGACCGTGATGCGGTGCACTGCGAGGTGAAAGCTGGGGACGTCGTCTTTTTCTGCTATGGCACGCCCCACGCGACAGGAGCGAATCCAACAGAACATGCTCGATGTGGTGTTGGGATCCACTTCCTGAATAGCGACGCCGGCCCCGATCATCTGACAGAAGGGTCGAGGTCGCGCGGCAACGTCCATATGACAGGGCCGCTTGCAGACAATGGTCTCTCTGAGTTCGGAAAGGACATGACAGACGTGTGGGCGCAAGAGGTCACACGGTTGAACGCGGTCTGATGGCTAAAATGATTGCGGGACATTTGCTGGTACGTGCCCTTGAAGCGCAGGGTGTTGATCGCGTGTTCTGCGTTCCCGGCGAGAGCTATCTTGCCGTCCTTGATGGCTTACATGACGCCGCCATCGACACCGTAGTCGCCCGGCAGGAAGGTGGCGCGGCCATGATGGCTGAGGCAGACGCCAAGCTGACGGGACGACCGGGTATTGTCATGGTGACGCGAGGCCCGGGTGCCACGAATGCCGCATCGGGAGTCCATGTTGCAACACAGGACTCGACGCCTCTTATTTTACTGGTGGGCCAGATCGCGAGAGGCGTTGATGGCAGAGAGGCGTTTCAGGAAGTTGATTTCACGCAGCTCTATTCCGGCCTGGCGAAATGGGTCACGGAAGTCCGGGATCCGGACCGGTTACCTGAAACGCTCGCGCACGCATTCTCGGTGGCGATGGGTGGTCGACCAGGACCGGTCGTGATCGCTCTGCCAGAAGATATGTTGAGGGAGGAAGTCCAGGAACCGCCTGTGCTTCCGTATTCGAGCGCGGTGGAGCAGGGGGTGACTGAAGGACAGTTGGCCGATCTGTCGTCCATGCTGGCGGGTGCACGCAGGCCGATCATGATCCTGGGCGGTTCGCGATGGACCCCGGATGCATGTCGGTCGATCCAGTTATTCGCGGAACGTCAACAACTCCCTGTGGCGGTCTCTTTCAGGCGGCAACAGCTGTTTGACCATAGCCACCCACTGTACGCAGGTGATCTGGGCATTGGTGCCAACCCGGCGCTTGTTGATCGGATTCGTTCGGCTGATCTTGTGATTTCGGTGGGAGCAAGGCTGTCCGAGAACCCCAGCCAGGACTTTACGCTTCTTGATATTCCGATTCCCCAGCAAGACCTTGTACATATTCACCCGGGGCCCGAGGAGCTGGGGAGGATTTATACGCCTGTACTGTCCGTCTGCGCCTCACCAATCTCGTTCGCTACTGCGGCTGGGCAGTTACCTGTCGAGCATGTCAGACGACATGATGAAAGCGCGCATGCTTCCTATCTCGATTGGACCGATGTCTTGCCTCGAACCGGGGGAGAGGTCGACATGGGTGAAGTGATGACCCACCTTCGTGCAGAAGCACCGTCAGATGCGATTGTAACGAACGGTGCAGGCAATTATTCCATCTGGGCGCATCGCTTTTGGCGTTTCCAGAGCTTTGGAACACAGGTGGCACCGACGTCGGGGAGTATGGGGTATGGACTTCCCGCAGCCGTTGCGGCCGGGTTGCGGTGTCCCACCCAGCGGGTGTTTTGTTTTGCTGGCGACGGTTGCCTGCAGATGACGATTCAGGAGTTGGGTGTACTTGCTGAAAGGCAACTCAGGGTGACGGTTCTTGTGGTGGACAACGGTGCCTATGGGACAATCCGCATGCATCAGGAAAAGCAATATCCGAAGAGGCTATCGGCCACTGATCTAAAGAACCCGGACTTCGCCGAGGTTGCGAGGGCCTATGGCATCCCTGCATTCTCTGTGACGGGCACGGATCAATTTCCAGCGACACTCGCGGCAGCGCTGAGTATCGAGGGACCTTCTCTGATTCACCTCAAGACCTCGATTGAGGCCCTGACACCCACGTTGACGATTGACGCTGCGCGCGGCGTCTCACCTCGCGCTTAGGACTCCCTAACACTGGATCAGTCAATGTCCTCCAGGTGAACGAGGATACCGGCGTTGGCGATCGTAATCGCGTCTTTGCCATCTTCGCTGGGAATCGATAAACCACCCTTCTCAACTTTGACCTCGACGGTGCCGTAGGGCAGGGCCTGGGCAACCTGACTGATGTCGACAGCATCAGGATCAGGAACGCCGATCAGCACATCGATCTTCATGTCGTGGGCGGTCCGTTTCAACGGCTTGAAAAAATTTAGCGAAGAATGGTGAATAGCATCGAACACAGCGCGAACGGCGGCACTGGTGTTGTCGCCACCATGGACGTCGACACCCATCCCCATTTCAGTCACGTATCGTTGCTTCATTGCGCAGCATCCTTTTGTTGCTCGGCGACATTGTCCTTTGGTTTTGGTGTCGGCGTGTGTGTTTTGAGGACCCAGGTGATTCGATCGCCCGGTTTGGCAATATAGTCTCCCGCACCGACGCGAACGGTCTGATCGTTGACGAGGAACATCCAGAATTGATGGCCACCGGCCGCTGATCGCCCTGCTACACCGGTGACAAACTCTCCCAGGGAAGTGACCCGGACGTCGACGTCAGTCAGGTCCCTCAAGGTCTCCAGTGCGGTTTCGCCACCGACGCCTGAATATTCGACCCGACTGCCATCATCTGAAATAACCGCGTTTGCGGTCTCCAGCGGTTCCGCGTTTTGGCACGCCATGATCGAACCAAGGAGCAAGAGGTAGATGAAGTGTCGTCCTGTCGGGCGTCGATTTTCGATAGGCATCAGCCAGCTCCTATTGCGACTTCACGACATCGGTGAAGGTGGTGATGAACTCCTCGGCGTGTTCCTGTTGGAAGACCAGGGGGGGTCTGATCTTGATGACATTGCCATGGGCGCCGGCGTTGCTGAGTAGTATCCCCCGATCCTTCATCGCGTTCGCGATTTTCATGGCGCCAACGCGATCTGGTGTCCTGCTGTTCGTGTCGGTGACCCAGTCGACCCCCGTAAAAAGTCCACAGCCGCGTACTTCGCCCATGTTGGGACAGTTGCCCTGTAGCTGCTGGAGGGCGTCGCGCATGTGTTGTCCAATGATCGAGGACTGTTGCAGTAGGTTACGGTCCAAGATCTCATCGAGTACTGCCATCCCTGTGGCGGCCTGAAGTGGGGATGAAGCGAACGTATTGAAGTATCGACTATTGCGTCGAAAGGTCTCCACGATCTCATGGCTGGATGCTGCGGCGGAGAGTGGCATTCCGTTCCCCATGGGTTTGCCCATCGTGACGATATCCGGTGTAAATCCGCTCGTTTCGTAACCCCACCAATCACCGGAACGACAGAAACCGGCCTGTACCTCATCGGCAATCATCAAACCCCCGGCGGCATGCACAACATCCGTGGCTTTGGCCATAAACCCGCGAGGGATGTTGGGCAGGCCTTCGTTGGCCAATATCGAACAAACGAACATACCGGCGAATGGCACTCCTGCCGCTTTGAATCCATCGATTTCATCCTGGACGCGTGCCACATAGGCGTCACAGAGTGCGTCTTCGGACAGGTTATCGCCCAGAGGTCGGTAGGTCTGGGGCACCGGAATTGCCCTGAATAGTCGCTGCGGGTTGTGATCACTCAGGCTGGCGCGCGCTAGTTTGACCACTTCTGCGCTGTTGCCATGGTAGGTCGCATCGGTACAGATAAAACCCTGACCGCCCGTGGCACCTCGAGCCATGAAGAGGGCCACCTCAGAAGCTTCGGTTCCGGAGCACGCAAAGACGACTGACTGGATTCGGTCGTGATGGAGCGCAACAAGTCTTTCAGCATAGTCGAGGATGCCCTCGTGCAGGTAGCGACTGTGCACGTTGAGGGTCGCCAGTTGTTTGGACATGGCTTCGGCAACCCTGGGATTTGCGTGTCCGACGCATGGCACGTTGTTATACATATCAAGATAACGTTTACCATCGGCATCAAACAGGACAGCACCCTCCCCGCGAACAATGTGAACGGGTTGTTCGTAGAACAACGGTGCATGACCCATGAGGGCATGACGGCGTTCGAGAAGGGATTCGGTCATGGGCCGCGGGCTCCTAGTGTATCTACGCATTGTGCCATAGGTCTTGTGTATGATGACCATCGCGATCTGATCTTGGGTATCGTTCATGAGCCATGTGCTGATCGATCGTCGTAACCAGGAACCTGGAGTAGGATAGAAGTCCCAAGAGAGAACTGACTATGGGTATCCAACATTATCTTGACCGAATCGGCTTGGGCATCGCCAATGAACCTTTGCTCGAACCACTGAAGGCGGTTCATCGAGGACATGCCCACCACATTCTTTACGAAAACAGCGACGTCTACAGCGGAATACCGGTGGATCAGGACATCTCAAATATCTACAAGAAAATCGTTGAACAGGGACGTGGCGGATGGTGTTACGAGATGAACGGGCTCCGGGATTGGGCGCCGAACGAATTGGGTTTCAAGGTGACCCGTAAGATCGGTGGGGTGATGCGCAGTGTCTTTGGTGACACGCGCGTTTGTGTCCCTCTGGTTCTAGCTACGATGTTTCGATCGAATCGATCATTTAGGCGTTCCCTGAGGACTTTGATGCTGTGTGTGCTTCTGGTGCCATCCATGGTAAGGGGCGCGGATGATCCGGCTGTTCTGCTCAAGGCCGCGTTTGATCAGTTTGACGGGAGGTTCACCGAGAACTGGTCCTATACGGAGGCGCTGACAACCAGTGATGGTATTTTTGTCGGTCAGTACGATCCAGCGGTTGATCCACAATGGCGGCTGGCATCTGTTGATGGAGAACCCCCGACATCCAGTGAATCCAAAACCTACCTGAAACGCAAAGCGGATGAAGCGCAAGGTGGTCGCAATGGTCGTCGCGATCCAGAAGATCTGGTGACTCCGGGGACACTATCGCTGGTGAATGAGACAGACAGGCATTGGACCTTCAGTTTTGTCCCACACGGAGAAGGTGACGACGCCGCGGTCATGGAATATCTCAAGGGACATCTACAGATCGCCAAAGATGGCGGCCACCTGGTCTTCATCGACATTCGCAACGAAGACTCGTTTCGCCCGCGATTTGGCGTGCGAATCCATGAGTTCCTCAGTCGCTTCGAGTTCGAGCGTAACGGTCAGGGCGTTGTCTTGCCGGTTGCTTTCGAATTCAAAATCCGCCTGAAGGCCATGGGGCTGATGAATGTCGATGAGGGGGTCACCGGGCGTTACACCGATTACGCTAGGGTGGGTCGCTGAGCGTCTCGTGGACGAACACATCAGAAGCTGTCTTTTGGACCGCACGATGGGTGTTTTTACTCTAACCCCGATTTAGGCCTATGATAGTCAGGCACTCAATTCATTCGTGGAGCATCCATGAGCAAACTGTATGACATGGAGATGGACAGCATTACCGGCGAGTCCGTTTCCTTTTCGGAGTATCGCGATCAGGCGCTCCTGATCGTTAACCTCGCCAGCCAGTGAGGCCTTACCCCTCAGTACGCAGGTCTGCGTACCCTTCAGGAAAGCGGTCAGGTGACCGTCCTGGGCTTCCCCTGTAACCAGTTTGGTGCGCAGGAACCCGGTACCAACGAGGAGATCCTTGAATTCGCGACATCAAAGTACGACGCAAACTTCCCGATGTTTTCCAAGATCGAGGTTAACGGCGATGACACCTGTGATCTCTATGATTGGTTGAAGTCTGAGAAGCCCGGTGACATTGGATGGAACTTCACCAAGTTCCTTGTCGGCAAGGACGGCCGCGTGCTCGAGCGGTTCGAGCCACAGGTGACGCCAGAAGAGATTGGCGAACAACTCCGCGGGTTGTTGAGCTGACGAGATCAGTCGCGACTGAAATTCCTGATCGCGTCTTGGGAGAGCTTTTTGGACTGCGCAAGGCTCAACTGACGTCGCTCCGCGAGGGCCAGTTGAATCTCGACGAGCCGTGACCGCGTCATCGTCATTTTTGACATCAGGAAAATCGGAATAAAGAATAAGGCAGGTATCGCGACGCCATCATTGAACGCCAGCAGGAACAAGGTCTGGTCGTCCACGGATCCAAGCGCCGCCCGTGTTGGAAACGATATGACGTAGTCCAAAAGGAAACCACCGATAACCAGCCCCAGACTGCTGGTGGCTTTGGCAGATAGACTGATAGCTGATGAAAACACGCCCTCCTGCCTTCTCCCGGTGGCAAGCTCCTGCTCGTCGATGAGATCGGCCATCATGGACCCAAACATGATGCCGCAGGTCGTAATCAGGTAGGTCATTGCAGAGGCGTGGATCACCAGAAGATACAACAGCATCGGGTCACCATTCTCGGGCCAGACGTCCCAGAAGCGGAAACAGACCTTCATGATTGCAAGCACCATATAGGCCGCCAGGAACCACTGCAGTAACGTGTGTTTGTCGATCAGGCGTTGGAGTGCGGGGACTGTCGCGAAAGCGGCGATCGCCCCGAATACAGCGAGTACAAACCAGCGTAACTCGTCAGGTGTGAATTCCCAGAAGTAGGTATTCATATAGATATCAAATACGCCACCTACACCTGCAAGACCTGAGAACATCAGAAAAATCACAAAGATCAGGCGGAAGTTGGCGCTCTTCAGCGCCAGTATGACCTCGTCGAACGCTCGTTTCAGACTGAATGGAGGCGTCGGATTTACCGGTTGTTGAAGGTATGCGATTTCCTTGCGCGTACCGTAGGCCGACACCAGTGCCCACAGAATACACAGGCCACAAACAAT
>CENZ01083696.1_pt1 | contig 62813 bp, 55 predicted proteins | sample 361341 | NCBI WGS metagenome assembly CENZ01 (sample SAMEA2619782, study PRJEB7988) | marine metagenome | biome: marine biome (ENVO:00000447); feature: deep chlorophyll maximum layer (ENVO:xxxxxxxx); material: "saline water (ENVO:00002010), including plankton (ENVO:xxxxxxxx)" | depth 50 m
TCATCCAGTGGGATTGGGTCTTTACCGGTGCGGTCTTGGTCACTGAAATCCACAGTGGCTTCCAGCAACCCACCGTCGCCCTGCCAGCAATCAGAAATGCGAAATTTTGCCAGACCCTCAATGGTAATGACAAGCAAACCATTATCCAACTGATCCCAATCCACAATTTTACAGTAGGTGCCGGTACGGTGAATCGTTTGCCTGCTGGCCTCGCGCACGACTTCCTCACCCCCACGCAATAGACATACACCAAAGCCAGCATCATTGCGCATACATTGACTAACCAGATCGAGATAGCGGCGCTCGAAAATCTGCAGATCGAGACGGCTACCGGGGAACATCACCATACGCAGCGGAAACAGGGAGATGTTTTGTGGGGATTCAAGATTCATAGAAATGCTCGTCACTGGGCAATACGCCTGCCATCAGGCCCTAGTTTAGTGTTCACGGGGAATAGCTTAGCGCCTGCAGAAGCTTTTGGTGAATACCATCAAAACCACCATTGCTCATAACCACAATGTGGTCGCCCGGCATGCTGCTCTCCTCCAAATAGCGAACGATGTCTTCAACCCTGTCAAAGGCGTAGGCGGGAGTGGCGCTATCCGCCAATAACTTCTGGAAATCGATGCCGGATTTTTCTGGTTTCTGCCAGACAATCATATCCGCCGCCTGACATGCATTAACCAGATCTTCCTGGTGAACGCCAAGCTTCATAGTGTTCGAGCGTGGTTCAATAACTGCGATTAGCCGACTGTGTTCGGGCGCCGATTTCAGTTTTGCTGCCATCCCCTCCAGGGTTGTCTCTATTGCTGTGGGGTGATGTGCGAAGTCATCATACACATGCACACCTTCAACTTTGCCTAGCAGTTCCATACGGCGTTTGACGCCCTTGAACTCCCTCAGGGCCGCTGTTGCAGTGGCCACATCGATGCCCGCATGGTGCGCCGCCGCGATGGCTGCCATCGCGTTCTTGACGTTGTGTCTGCCGCTTATTTGCCACTGGATCAGGCTCCGACCTAGCACCTGGCCTGTAGAACCCTGCCCGTATTTAACCACCTCAAACTCTGCCCCGTGGCTGCAGGCCATCTCTGCATTCCAAAACACACCGCCATTCGCTGCCAGTAGATTGCAAACCTCCTCTGGGACGTCCAGCCCGAACTGCTGCCGAGACGTCCAGCATCCTTGAGCCAGCACCGCCTCCAGCGTGGAATCCTGGTATGGCGTAATGACGAGACCGTTACCGGGAACAGTCCTGATCAAATGGTGAAACTGTTTCTCGATGGCCGCAAGATCTTCAAAGATATCTGCATGGTCAAATTCAAGGTTATTAAGAATTGCGCTGCGCGGCCTATAGTGCACAAACTTCGAGCGCTTATCGAAAAAGGCGGTGTCGTATTCGTCTGCTTCAACCACAAAAAATGACGACTCGCCCAGTGCCGCAGATTGCTCGAAGTTATTAGTCACGCCCCCGATCAGATAGCCTGGCCTGGCGCCAGCGTATTCAAGAATCCAGGCCAACATCGCGCTGGTTGTGGTCTTGCCATGAGTGCCCGCCACACCAAGTACCCAGCGATCGTGAAGCACAAACTGCGCTAACCATTGCGGCCCCGACGTATAGACGAGGCCTTTATTGAGTACGTATTCCACGGCGGAATTTCCCCGTGACAGGGCATTGCCAATAATCACTAGGTCTGGCTCGGGCTGCAAGTGACTGTGGTGATAGCCCTCCATAAGATCAATGCCCAGACCTTCCAGCTGAGTACTCATGGGTGGATAAACATTTTTATCGCTGCCGCTGACCTGATGGCCGAGCTGCTTGGCAATAACAGCCAGGCTGCCCATGAATGTGCCACATATGCCAAGGATATGAATATGCATAATTAAGTCTAGGAATCCATTGCCGTGCGGCGTTTATGTGTTATGTCGATCCGCGCTAGAATTGCCGCGGCTCGAACTTTATTTTCCATACTTACCATATGTATAGCGGCATGAATGCAAACCCAAACAACTTTTGGCAATACTCAGTAGCATTTTACCGGGAACCGGGGATAGCAGAGGCTTGCTTGAAGCTACAGAGCCAGCATGGCTTTGACGTCAACCTCGTGCTTTTCTGTATTTGGTATGGGCTGCACCGTGGGCTGCTGCCTGCGCCCCTGCTGCAACAGGCTTTGGACTTTTCCCAAAACTGGAATGCGCTTGGCGTCCACCCCCTTCGAGATGCCCGCACAATGTTGAAACGTGGTACGCATCTGCAATCTCTTTCCAGCGCAGCGGATATCAATGCACTGAGAGAGAGCATAAAAGGGCTTGAACTCAAAGCAGAGCAAATCCAGCAGCAAGAGTTGCAGCACCTAGCCGCTGCCCATCCGGACCACAATGCGCAAGGCAACCCACAAGTCGATATGATGCAAGAAAATCTGAAAAATCTGTGCGAGTTATCGGGGTGTGAGTGGCAGAGGGTAGAACCGCAATTGCAGCTGATTCTCGAATCGGTCGGCAAAGCCCTCGCCGAGTGAATCAATAAGCTTCCGGCTCTCCCGTGACTCAGCCTATTTCCACAAGCCTAATCGCTGGCTTTACCAGAAGTGGATCCATCCTGTCCTCCGCGGCCCATTATGAATTTCGTTAAGCACACCATTCGTTGGCCGGACAGTCAAGCCCGGCTGGCTCAAATTGCGGCCTATTGCGCAATTTTTACCACCCTAATCTCAAAAGCTCAGCTTGCCTGATTTAGTTGGGGTTATTACCTCGCCACGAGGTCGATCACCACATCCCAGTTAAAGCGGACGAAACGATTCAGCTCTGAAATCAGTATTCGCTCCTGATCGCTATGGGCACCGAATCCCAGGGCCGCGTCCTCACGATCGATTGCAGGTCCAATGCCATAGCATTGAATACCGCGATTCCGCAGATAAGCCATATCTGTGGCACCCGTGCTCATGGTGGGCAGGGTGATCACGCCATAGTGCTTATTGATACCGGCCTCAATTGCGGCGAAGGCTTCAGTGCTCAGACTGGCCTGTCCCGGCGGTCTGGTGTTGCGTTCGCCAAGGCTGACCTCCACCACATCATCGCCTATGACCGCGCGAATTTCGTCCAGGAATGCAGGTATATCTTCATCCGGCAAGGCACGAAAATCGACGCTGGCCCGGGACTCTGATGGAATCACATTGATTCGGTAGCCCGCATCGAAAAGATTAGGGCTCAGGGAAGAGCGCAGCATTGAGGCATGACGAGGCTCGTTGGCAAGAAAATACTCATCTGCCTCACTCGCGCGCCCAGGGTCTAGAACAGCCAGATAGCGGTCGGCCGCGTCGGCAGGTGAGATTGATGCCAGTCTTTCGAAATAGGCAGCCGTGGTTTCATTCAGGCGAACTGGCGAACGCCAATCAGCGATAGCAGCAATAGCCTTGGCCAAGCGGACAACCGAATTACTTTGCAGAGGCACAGAGCCATGCCCCGCGACCCCCGTTGCCACTAACTCCACCCGATAGGGAATTTTCTCGACCGTTTGCACGCCGGCATATTGGACCTCGCGATTTACCCGTGCCACCGAGCCACCTTCGGCCAGGCAGAATTCCGCGTTGATCTTGTCAAAGTGCTCATCTACCAGGAACTCAATACCGTACTCGGTCGCACCTTCTTCCCCAGATTCAGCCAGGAAAATGACATCCCTGGACAGCGGCACATTCTGGCGCTTCAATTCCAGCATCACCATCAGGGCCGCGGCCAGGTTGTCCTTGTCATCCACGGCCCCACGTCCATAAACATAGCCGCCATCGACGGTGGCGCTAAAGGGCGGGAAGGTCCATTTCTCTGGATCCACATTCACCACATCAGTATGGGCCATGATCAACAGGGGTTCCTCGCTGCCGTCTCCCTCAAGCCTTGCCAACACGTTGGGGCGCTCCGGATTATTGGCCAGCATTTCAACCTCAATGCCCTCGGCCTCGAGCACGTCCCGCAAATATTCCGCGGCCGGCAGCTCGCGACCCGGCGGATCACTGGTATCGAATTGCAGCAACGCCCTGAAATGACGCAGGGTTTCATCTTCAACTGTAGCCCACTCAGGTTCAGAAACCTGGGCCAGACTGGCTGAACTCAAAGTTGCGCCAAGTACAGCGGCGACAAGTCCGTTAGTAAACCTGAACATAATGCTTTTCCTCATAGCTGGAGCCCTAACATAAACGCTTAGGCAAGATTAGCCAAACATGGGTTGGTCGGGCAAACTGGCCATTCACTCACTGCCTTGAACTGGGTCCCTGCCAGCGCTTCACCAGACCAGGATCCAGATCAAACAAATCAAGGATGCGGCCCACATGGTGATCTACCAGATCATCTACTGACTGCGGGTTAATGTAGTGGGCTGGCATGGGCGGCGCAATAATTGCACCAATCTGGCTCGCCTTGTACAGCAGTTCGCAATGACCGGTATGCAGAGGTGTCTCTCGCGGCATCAGTACCAGGCGTCGACGCTCTTTGAGTACAACATCCGCAGCGCGGACCAGCAGCGAATCGGCATAGGAGTTTGCTATGGCTGATAGCGTCTTCATGGCACAGGGTGCGACGATCATGCCATCAGTCCTGAACGAGCCGCTGGCAAGTCTCGCCGCGATATCCTTATTGGAATACACCTCGTCCGCCAAAGCCTGCACGTCCTTGGCGTTGCGATCAGCTTCAATGGCGATATTCAGCTTGGCCGAATCCGACATCACCAGGTGCGTTTCCACATCGGCAACGCCGTGCAGAACTTCCAGCAGCCTGATGCCGTAGATCACTCCACTGGCGCCTGACATCCCAATAATTAAGCGCATGATTCGCTTCCAATTCCTGCTAAATCCGTGAAAGGGCTTGGATTGTTGCATCAAACTCGAAGCGCTGGCAAGGGAGTTCAGCAGCGAGTAACATGGCGCCTTTCAAAATTCCGTTTTATGCCTTCAACTCATTTCAAAGAACAGGAAATTCTCGATCAGCCATGGCCAAAGCAAATCTTTTCTATGCCCAATCCGGTGGTGTCACGTCAGTTATTAATGCCAGTGCCTGCGGCGTGATTGAAACTGCACGCAAGCACCGTGACAAAATCGGCAAAGTCTATGCTGGACTCAACGGCATTGTAGGCGCGCTCAACGAGAATCTTATCGATACCAATAAGGAAAGCGCCAGGACCATCGCGGCTCTGCGCTCCACTCCGGCAGGCGCGTTCGGCAGCTGCCGCTATAAGCTGAAATCCTATGAGGAAAACCAGCGCGAATACGAACGCCTGATGGAAGTGTTTCGTGCCCATAATATTCGCTATTTTCTTTATAACGGCGGTGGGGATTCCCAGGACACTGCCCACAAAGTCTCGCAACTAAGCCACAAGACAGACTTTCCCATTACCTGCATTGGCATTCCCAAGACTGTCGACAACGATCTGCCAATTACCGACAACTGCCCCGGCTTCGGCTCCGTCGCGAAGTATGTTGGCGTGTCTATCCGCGAAGCGGGTCTGGACGTCGCCTCCATGTGCGAAAGCTCAACAAAAATATTCGTCATGGAAGTGATGGGGCGACACGCCGGCTGGATTGCCGGTGCCGCTGGACTGGCCACTGAACAGGAAGGCGATGCCCCGCACATCATACTGTTTCCAGAAATCGTCTTTAACAAAGAAAAATTTCTCAAAAAAGTGCAGACCTGTGTCAGGAAATATGGCTACTGCGCCATCGTCGTATCGGAAGGTGCCCAGAATGCGGATGGGTCATTCCTGGCCGACACCGGCGACAAAGATGCTTTCGGTCACGTGCAGCTAGGCGGCGTGGCGCCGTTTGTTGCCAACATGATCAAGGATGCGCTGGGCTATAAATACCACTGGGCAGTCGCAGATTACCTGCAGCGCTCGGCTCGACACATCGCGTCGGCAACGGATGTAGAGCAGGCTTATGCTGTAGGTCAGGCGGCGGTGGAATTCGCTCTGGCGGGTAAGGACGCCGTTATGCCTGCGATAGTTCGCAAGCCCACCAAAAAATACAGCTGGAAGATTGGCGAGGCCAGACTGGCGGATGTAGCGAATGTGGAGAAGATGATGCCGCGCAGCTATATCAGCCGAGATGGCTTTCACATCACTGACGCGGCAAGGGAATACTTTGCACCTCTGATTACCGGTGAAGACTATCCCCTCTATAAGAGCGGACTACCTCAGTACGCCAGACTCAAGCGGGTGCTGGAACAGAAAAAACTGAAGAAATGGCGGGCCTCTTAGCCACGCCCGTCGCTCAAGGTGCCAGGCGATCTATTTCCCAGGCATCTTCACTGCGGGTATAGCGAAAACGGTCGTGCAAGCGATTTTGCCCGCCTTGCCAAAACTCAATCTCGCTCGGTACCACTCGATAGCCTCCCCAAAAGTCTGGCAGGGGAATTTCGCCCTCTCGGAATTTTTGCTTCAGCCGCTCAAATTCGTTCAGCAACAAAGTGCGTGAGGAGATGACTTTGCTCTGCGGGGATGCAGCCGCGGCCAGCTGACTGCCTTTGGGGCGGCTGGTGAAATAGCGCAAGGACTCCGCCGGCGAGACTTTTTCAGCAACTCCGCACACTTTTACCTGTCGTTCCACCGCATGCCATGGAAAATGCAGGCTTATCTTTGGATTGGCATCAATCTCATTTGCTTTACGACTGCTGTAATTGGTGTAAAACACAAAGCCTGATTGATCAACATGCTTGAGCAGCACGATGCGCTGACTTGGCTGGCCATCCGGTGCAACCGTAGCCACGGTCATGGCAGTAGGGTCGGCTAAACCCAATTCAAGAAATTGTGCCATCCACTTTTCGAACTGGTCGAAGGGATCATCTGCCAGATTTTCCCGTTCCAGCCCATCTTTCAGATACTCGCGGCGCAGCGCTTCCAGATCCATTGCTAGCTCTCTAATGGCCTAGCACCCACGCCGAATACGGGGTGCTAATAGTTGTGAAGTGAATACTGTGTAAGCAATATACGCCCCCGGCGACTTAACGGATGAAGTCACCATAATTCCAGACCTGCTGGCGAGCGGTGCCGGTTTTGGCGTAGTAGAAAGTACCCTGGCCGTGTTTGTCGCCGGCAAAAAAGCCACCGACGAACTTGTGACCCTCGGCCCAGCGGTAAGTCCCTTGCCCCTGAAAATGGTCGTTAACGAATTCACCTGTGTAGTTTTCGGTGTTTTCCTTGAGCCAGAATTCAGAGTGCTGATTTTCGCGCCATCCGGGTAGATTGAAAAAATAGGAACCAAAGCCGTTACGCTTGTTATCTTGCCACTGACCAATGTAGAGATTGCCCTTACCATTCCAGTGCTTGCCGCGGCCTTCGCGAACGCCCATTTCCCAGTTTCCCACATAGACTTCTTTCTCTGTCCAGGAAATTGGCATCTCGAGACGGCCGGTGCCGTTAAACTCTCCATCGAGAAAATTCCCGATGTAGCGGCCCTTGCCAAACTCGGTAGTGAGCTCCAGACTGCCTTCGCCGTTGATACAGTCGCCGCGGATGCACTCTTCCTCTGTGACGCCCTCCAGGGATTGCGCAAAAGAATTAATACTTGCCAGGGTGCTAGCCACCGCCACGGACAGTACTCGCAAGGCTTGCAGCCAATGGCTATATTTGAGAATTTTTGCATTCATGATGTACTCCAAGGCCTTGAGTTGATTCAGACAATTGGAACTGCGGATTATAGCGCGTAAATCCCGTAGACTGCAGGTATGGCTGAAACCCCCGAATCCTGGCTGACCCAGGCCGGATATCCCGACATCACGCGCACTGAAGCCGTGACCGGTGGCTGTATCAATGCCGCCTGCAGATTGACCCTGGCAGATGGCCAAACCCTGTTCCTGAAATCAAATCCACAGGCATCCACCGACATGTTTGCGGCAGAAGCAGCAGGGCTTGCAGCTCTGGCTGAGCGCAAGGCACTCCGAATCCCGAACGTGTTGCATGCCAACAAGCACTTCATACTGATGGAAGATCTTGGCGCTGGCACCAGGAAGCCGGACTATTGGCAGACGCTTGGTGCCGGGCTGTCGCGTTTGCATCGTCAACCGGCAAAGCATTTTGGCTTCAGCAGCGACAACTACTGTGGCGCGACCCCGCAGGCGAATACGCTGGACAGCAATGGCTATCAGTTCTTCGCCCAGAAGCGAATACTGGCCTTGGCCAGTAGCTGTCTTGAACAAGGTTTGCTGCAGGCTGAATTGATGACAAAACTTGATCGCATAGCCGAAAGCTTGCCACAGTGGATCCCTGAGATGCCGGCTGTGCTGATTCACGGCGATCTCTGGTCAGGTAACATACACTGTTGCGAGGATGGTGCGCCGGCACTCGTAGACCCAGCTGCCTACTGGGGATGGGCTGAAGCGGACTTGGCCATGACCAGGCTTTTTGGCGGCTTTCCTGCCGAATTCTACGACAGTTACCGGGCCAATAGTGCTTTAGCCGAGGATTGGGAGCAGCGCATCCCGCTCTATAACCTCTACCACCTGTTGAATCATTTGCTGCTGTTTGGCGGCAGCTATCTCGACTCCGTTGCAGACATTGCTGACTGCTATAGCCGCCAGATCAGGTGAGCCTCCGCAGCACATTGAGTGGGCTGATCCGCACAACGCCGCGAGTGGAGAGTATGCCCAGACCAGCAATAATAAGCGTGCCAAGCAAAGGCCCCAGTGGCCACACCCAGTAATGGAATGAGAAATCCTGCTCAAAGACTTCTTGCTGCAAATAATACAGACTCGCCTCGGCGCCTATGGTAGCGATCAGGCCGGCAATGAACCCAATCGTGGCGAACTCAATGAGCAGGCTGGTCATGATCAGTTTCTGTCCTGCACCCAGGGTGCGCAAAATGGCATTTTCATGGAAGCGCTCATCAAGGCTGGCATTAACACAGGACAACAAGACCAGGGCACCACACACCAGCACCAACACCGAGATCAGCTCAATAGCTGAGGTCACCTGGGCGATAATGGTTTGAATCTGTTCAATCAGCGCATCGATCTCAATGACCACCATGGTTGGCACGAGCCGAATGAGGTCATTCAACAGCATCTTCTGCTCCTGCTCCATCAAGGCTGTCGACAGGTAAGTCCCGCCGAGATGGTCGATGGTGCCGGGAGAAAAAATAATGAAAAAGTTTGGCTGCATATTATCCCAGCGCACGCTGCGGAAGTTGCTCACCTCTGCGTAAACCGTCTGCTGGTTAATTTCAAACTCGAGACGATCACCAAGTTCAAGATCCAGCCACTCAGCATAATCCTGTTCGATTGATACATAGCCAGGCTGAGGATTCTCTCCCCACCACTCACCAGCAGTAATCCCATTGTCCGGCGGCACTTCATCTGCCCAGGTCACCTGGCGCCGGCTCAATCCACCGCGGACCCGGCGACCAGCTTGATCCTCACCTGTCGCACCGGTATCCGTTTCGCCCGCAGCAGCCTGAGCCGCCTCACTGAGTTCCACGCCATCAAGATTGGCGTTCTCCGTAAGACTGTTTTGCTCATCATCACCGAGATTGCCTTCGGGATTAGGTTCGTCCCCGTTTACCCGGGTAACCCTCGCGCTGATCAGAGGGTAGAAAGCATTGCCCTGGATACCGTTATCAGCGAAAAAATTCTCAATCTCGCCAATCTGGTTGCGAGTGATATTCATCATGAAGTGATTTGGCGTGTCTTCCGGCAACTGCGCCTGCCATTCATCGATCAGGTCAGTTCGCAGCAGCGTCAGAATCAGTAGCGACATGATGGTCACAGAGAACACCATTACCTGCAGCACGTTCTGGCTGCGCCGCCGGCGAGCCGCTGTCATAGCCAGCTTCCAGGCATTGCCAGCCTTCATACCAGCTGAGCCACCTGAGCGCAGAAATAGATAGGAGATAATCGACAGGAACAGAGCAATGCCTGCTACCGAACTTACCAGCACGGAAGTCAGTACCAAATCCTGGCTATACCAATACACCAGGAAGATAGTGCCAAGTATCCCAAACGCATAGGGAACTTTGTCACTGATCTTCTGTTGACTCATGTCTTTGCGCAGCACACGCAGCGGTGGTGTTTCCCGTAGCGCTAACAATGGCGGTAAGGCGAACGCCAGCAAACAGATGACAGCCGTCAGTGCACCAATCACATATGGTTGAAGACCCGGCTCGGGCAGCGTCACCAATAAAATAGATTGCAATAGCTGCAGGATGCCCTGATGTACCAGCCAACCTAAAACCCAGCCAGCGAGCACAGCAAATAACGCCAGCACGAGCTGCACGGTGAGGTAAATGAAAGTTATCTGGGAAGAGGTGCACCCCAGCGTTTTAAGGATCGCAACATAATCGTAGTGACGCTCACTGTAGCGTTTAGCTGTCAACGCAATCGCTACGCCGGCCAGAATAACCGCAAACAGCGAACCCAGCAGCAAGAAACTCTCTGCGCGATCCAGGGCATCGGCCACCTCCTGGCTCTCATCTCGCACATCACGGATGTAGAATCGACCCCGCCATTCTTCCTGAGCACGGAACCACTGTTCAAAATCGTCCAGTTCGGATAGCTCATCGCTGGCGAACAGGTAGCGGTAGCTAACCCGACTTCCCAACTGCACGACGTTGGTGGATGGCACATCAGCCATGTTGAGCATCAGCCGCGGGCCCGCGTTATCCATCATGCTGCCGCCGGTCCGATCCGGTTCGGTAATGATAATTTCGCTTACCAGGAGTTCGGCTTCACCGACGAACACGGTATCGCCTACTTCTATTTCAAGTGCCGGCAGGGCCCTGGCTTCAAGCCACACCTCCCCCGGAGGAGGTCCGCTTAAAATAGGTCTACCCCGGGTGAATGCCGCCTTGGTAATAATGACTTCTCCGCGCAGCGGATAGGCGTCACTCACCGCTTTCGCCGCCACCAGCATATTGCCGGATTCAGAAAAAGCCATCGACGTGAAGGAAAGTGTCTGCGCGGTGCGCAAGCCCCTGGCCTGCCCCTCTTCTAAAATCTCTTCCGGTAACTCTCCGCGCCCGCTCACGATGCGATCTGCTGCGAGCATATTCGCAGATTCCAGCAGCAAGGCTTTTTCCAGTCGATCAGTGAACAAGGCAATGCCAGTGACCGAGGTCACTGCCATGACAAGGGCAATAAATAACAGGCGCAGCTCGCCGCCATTCCAGTCGCGCCAAAGCAGACGCAGAGCCACAGTAAAGAGATTGGAACTCACGGCAGAAGGTTTGTTAAAGCTGTTGAACGCGGCTTCAGACACTCACTGATTCCTCTACGGTATTCTTTGTGTCTTCCGCGATTTCACCGGCCACCAGTTTAATGACGCGATTGCAGCGCTGCGCGAGGCGCTCATCATGGGTCACCAGTACCAGTGTGGTGGAAAACTCTCGATTGAGCTCAAACAGCAGTTCAACAACTTTTTTTCCGGTAGCAGTATCCAGATTACCAGTTGGTTCGTCGGCAAACAGGATTTTCGCCTGAGTCGCGAATGCACGTGCGATGGCAACCCGCTGCTGCTCACCTCCGGATAACTGATTAGGGTAGTGATGCCAGCGTTCTTCCAGTCCGACGCGCTGCAGGAGCTGCTTCGCCTTGTCCCTAGCCTGGTCATCTCCTTTTAATTCGATCGGTAGCATGACGTTTTCCAGCGCAGTCAGACTGGGCAGAAGCTGGAATGACTGAAACACAAAACCAACCAGTTGCCCCCGCAGCATGGCGCGCTGCTCTTCATCCATTTCGGTCAGATTGTTGTCGTCCAGCAGAACATCGCCACTACTGGCACCGTCCAGCCCGGCCATCAGACCCAGCAAGGTTGATTTACCCGAACCCGACGCACCGACAATAGCGACTATCTCACCCTCGTTTACCTTGAGAGTAATGCCCTTTAATATCGTTAACAGTCCTTCGCTGGTGTCCACGCTCTTGACCAGGTTACGAGTTTCGATCATGTCATGCAGCTCCGAGGCATTGGGGGCCTGATTATAGACGATTACTGACGGGCGTTACCTTACAGGGAGGATCCTGTGTTTGCTATATTGAGGGCTGAAGCATCGACTTCGACTTCCAATACGGCGATGGCTACATCAAATAAGCGATCTTATTTAGCTCTTTTTGCGTTATCCATGCTGTTACGTTACATACCAAGACACGGTTTACGAGATAGCCAGCTTCTTGAATCTACGAGCTTTGGGAATTGATGAGAGTCAATTCAGATTATTATGGTGGATAGTTAACATAGATGGCTCCACCAATACCTGACGATGCGATGAAATACCTTACTTTCAGACTACTTACCACTTTTCTGCTCTGCCTGGTTTGGGCAAATAGCTCACGTGGCGACGAAGATAAGACGGTGCTGGTGTTCGGAGACAGCCTCAGTGCGTCCTATGGCATTGAAGAGGAACAGGGTTGGGTTAATCTGCTGTCTGAAAAACTGCGCCAGGCACAATCACCTTACTCCGTGATCAATGCCAGTGTTAGTGGCGAAACCTCCACCGGCGGTTTGTCCAGGCTGCCCGCCGCTCTGGCAGAATTTCAGCCCAGCGTAGTAATTTTGGAACTTGGGGGTAATGACGGATTGCGCGGACTACCCCTGGCGACCCTGCAATCAAACCTGGAGGAAATGGTCAGTCTGAGCCAACGGGCAGGGGCAAAAGTGCTGCTGGCAGGAATTCAGATTCCCCCGAACTATGGGCCCCGATATACCGAACCTTTTTATGCCCTGTTCGGAGACATTGCGGAGTCTGAACAATTACCTTTCGTCCCCTTCCTTATCGATGGTATCCCGCAACAGCCTGAACTCATGCAGAATGATGGTATTCATCCCCGCGCAGAAGCACAGCACATGATCCTCGACAATGTGTGGCCGGTTTTGGCGCCCATGCTGCAATAGAATAGCCCGCAACGGCTGCAATGGGTTGCTACTCGCTGGAACTCAGCGGCAAGGCAATTTTGCATTCGTGTTTACTGATTTGCTGGGACTGCAAAGACAGGCGAGCAAGAAAATTCCGCTCTCGCAACAATGGGACAATAATCAGGGCAGGAATTGAATCAGCGGGAGGCTCAAGCGCTAGACGATGCTGAGTTCAATATTGGCGGACTGGTCCATCGCGAAGCCTTTACCTTCATACCATTTGCGCAGGATCTCAAGCTCTCCTTTGGCTTCGCCGTGGATAGAGCTCACCCGCTCTTCTTTGCAGAAACGAATCACTTCTTCCAGCAGAGCGCTACCTATGCCCTGGTTTCGGTAATTTTGGGAAGCCTCGATAACCTTGAGGCAATAGCTGACACCTGGCGCTATGGAACCGTCTTTTGCACCCCCGCGCGCCCGCTGCCGAGACTGATTCTCAGGCTTTGAACTCAGCTGGGCATAAGCTACCGGGTTGGCGCCGCTGTATGCCTGAAAGAACAGACGTGGCGCCAGGCCATCTGGCTTGGTCAGCTTGATATTCGGTACGTTGCAGTCCAGATTGCTCATAATTATGGCTTTTCCCAGGGGGCCGAGAGCTTTACCGCCTAAGAATGGAGCCTACAAGAAGTAATTTCCGCTGAGGGGGGATATTGAGCCGTCTCAAAGCCCTTTTTACACAAAAGATTGTATGAACCCTACAAAGCTGACAGCGTGATGGAATTCACAGTATCGCGGAACTCACAGTCCTGTGAGCCAGTTATCGTGGGGCGTCGGAGGGATTTACCACATCTTTCGTGGTATCGGCCTCATTAAGCCGATACAGCATGAAGGCAGAAGCGAGGTTGCAGCTTGCGATCACCACCAGGGACAAATCGTAATTGCCTGCAATGTCATAGTAATACGCCACCAGGATGGGGCCCAGGGCCGACATGCCAAAGGTAAAGGGCATGGCTGTGGAACGCACGGATCCCAGGTAGCGGCGCCCAAAAACAGAGGCCCAAATCACTTCCTGAAGCGGCAGCAAACCACCCCAGCCTACTCCCATTAATAGGAATCCCCCATACACCCAGAAGTCGAGTTGCTGATTAATGCTCCAGACAATCAGCAGGATAGCGGAACCGGTTATCGCTGCGCCTATAGCCGCCAATTTCTTTGGGCTATACAAATCTATCAGGATTCCCCAAAACGGCTTACTGAAGAATGCTGGCACCGAGGCAAGGGAAATCATGCTTGAGGCGACCAATCTTGAGTAGCCCGCGTCCGTCATTAGCGGGATGGTCTGGGTCAGCATCACGGTTATTGATATCTGAAATAGACCAAAGGCCAGCACGAGAAAGTAAAAGCTGGATGTGCGCATGGCCTGTGCCCTGGTCATAGACTTATCAAAATCCAGCCGCGCCGCGGCCCCTTTGCCGGATGCCACCTCATCGTGACTATGCCCATCGGGGTGTTGGTCAAAATCTTCGGGGCGACGCCGCACTACCAGCGCAGCAGGTAGGGTGAGAAGCAGCGCCACCAGGCCCAGAATGCGCCAGGAATCCCGCCAGCCGAAGCTATCTACCAGCAGCGTGGCCACTGGTGGCAGCACGATACCAGCAAGCGAGATCCCCATTCCTGCCAGGGCAACCGCCTTACCCCGTTTCTCGACAAACCATTTGCCAAGTGTGACATTCACCACGAGGTTGCCAATCATCGCCGAGCCCATGGTTAGCATCAAACCATTAATCAGCAACCATTGGCCCAGGGTATTGATACTGCCAAGGCTAAACATGGCTGCAGATAGCACCAATGCGCCCACTACAATGAATGGCCGCCCACCCCATCGATCAATATGTGTGCCAATCAGGAAACCTGTGGTGGCGAGCACAACCTGACCAATAGAGCGCGCGGCGGTAAACTCCGCGCGGCTCCAGGCAAATTCCTCGGTCATAGGTATCAGAAAAGAACCCACCACATAATTTGCCATACCCACAGCAACGAACTGGGTTACGAACCCTGCCGCTACAATCCAATAGCCGTAGTAGACGCGAGACATATAAATAATTGATTGGGTTTAGGGAAGACGCGGAGGGATTCTATTTCAAAGCATCGCGATAGTACAGAATCGCAGCTGAAAGACTGAATATCAAGTCATTAAGAATTACATTTGACCCCATAATAAGGATCGCCTCACAACGAAATCAGTGAGGGATGCTAATGAGCGCAGGGTAAGAAGCAGCCCGCTTTCTGCAACTGCAATCAGCTCTGCATGCTTGAGCGCAAATCTCTGGCGACTGAAATACATCTCACACGGCTTGCCGTGAATTACGGGACTAGAATGCCGTCCTGATTGTTCCCGTAGCACGCCGATTTGGCTGGGTAGATTGGCCAGATGGTCTTTGCCCATACCTGCAGTTGCGGGAGCGATCGGTATGGTAAGGAGGCAAGCGATAGCGGGTCACAACCGGAGGTGTAGCGATATAGACGTCAGGCGCAGGCTGCGCATACCTTGCATGGTAAAACTCAGAGTTCAATCCGGTAAACAAATTGCAGACTGTTCCGACCGCGTGATAGACGTTGCGGTCATGCTCTCGACTGAGACGGAGAAACGCCTGTTCCATTTCCTGGTAGTGGCGCGCCACGTCGCGGAATTCAGAGCGCAGAAATGAGGGAGAACGATTGCGCCGAATAGCGTTAAGCAGATCTGCCGAGGCCCGAGTCAGACGCTGCGCACTAAAGCGCACGCTGTGGTAGCCGCCACCCCTAAGCTGCTTTGCAAGCTGACTGCTGGCGGCATTTAACTCGGTAGCAAGCCGCGACATCTCGAATTCAGTAGCGAGAACCGGCTGGCTCAGGGCGATTACCCCAAGCAATAAGCAGCCTGTTTTTAAAAACTTATTGCTGAAAACGCGCTCAATTCTGCACACATGAAACTCACCCTTAGTCCCACCAGTGTATGAGGCTTCACCCCGAGAGTAAGCCAACGTTAAATCGATCGGCATGAACCTCCGCTGAATCGCGGCGCACTAGTAATAATGAGAGAGCCCTTCTTCGCCTGCACAGATCGCCAGGTATTCTTTTATAACCGGCTCCAGCCCATGCAGGATAGATTCTACAACCAGGGCGTGCCCAATCGAGACTTCAAGAATATTGGGAATTTCCAAAAACCTTCTCAGATTCTTAATATCCAGATCGTGACCTGCGTTGACGCCAATACCAAGCTGCTGCGCCTGCTCTGCCGTCGCCTTATAACTCTCAAACAATCGATGCTCAGACTCCAGACCATAATGCTGTGCGTAGCCCTCGGTATAGAGTTCAATACGATCAGCACCCACTGTCTTCACGCCTGCCACCAACTCAGGATTAGGATCCAAAAACAGGCTACTACGAATACCCGCCTCTGTTAGCCGCGCCAAAACGCTGCTTAACAACGTTTTATTTACCCCAACATCCCAACCATGATCAGAGGTCAACTGGGCCGGGTCGTCAGGCACAAGCGTGCACTGCGCTGGCTTTGCTGCCAGCACCAGCGCGAGAAATTCTTCGGAAGGGTAACCCTCTATATTGAATTCGACATCCGGGTACAGACTCAAAAACTCCGCCAGGTCATGGACATCCTGACGCGTGACATGCCGCTCATCTGGTCGAGGATGCACAGTGACTCCTTTAACGCCCAGATTTATCACCTTGCCGACAAAATTACATAGATTAGGGAAATCACGCCCCCGGGAATTTCGCAGCAAGGCGATCTTGTTTACATTGACGCTCAGCATAGTCATCGTGTTGTCTCCTGAAACTGCAGGCCCACAGGGCCCATAATCGGAATTGCTAAAAACAAGTGTTTATGCGCCGGCGCATAAAAAATCCATGGCTATTTTCTTAAAAGCCTGCGGCTTGTCGGCATGGAGCCAGTGTCCTGCACCCATTATGATCTTCACGTCAGAATCAGGAAACAGGGACAGGATCTCCTCTTTATGGGAAGACTGAATGTAAGCGGATTCAGCGCCTTTCACAAACAGAGTCGGTTTTTCAAAGCTGCCTGCATGTGCAGGCATTACGCGCAGCGCGTCATAGCTGGCATCAATCGCGGCGAGATTCAAACGCCAGCGAAAACCACCTTCCGGTCGCCTTTGCAGATTGGTGAGGACGAACTTCCGGGTTGGCTCATCTATGATGTAATCGCGCAGGAATTCCTCCGCCTCTCTGCGACTCGCAATGGATTCCAGCGGCAAGGCTTTCATTCCCGCAATGACCCGCAAGTGTCCCTCCGCCTGCTCCGGATAAGAGACCGGTGCGATATCCACCACCAAAAGCCGTTCAATGAGATTCGGTTGAGTTAACGCGAGCTCCATGCCAACTTTCCCCCCCATGGAATGACCGAGGATAACGCAGTCTTGTAGGCCAAGGTCTACAATCAGGGCAGCTACATCGTCTGCCATGACTGGATAGTTGAACTCGGCCGCGTGTGGCGAATCACCGTGGTTACGCAGATCGACTCCATAGACTGAAAAATGCTCGGCGAACTGCTTGCAGTGCCAACCCCAGTTGGCCTGACTGCCAAACAGACCGTGTAACACCAGCAGGGCCGGCCCATCGTCTGAATACTTTCTAAAACTGAGGGGAATCGCGGTCAACTTAATCAAGCTCCGCTAGCAGCGCTTTAACGTCTTCATGGTGCGACTTGGTCTTGAACTTGTCCATGATGCGGACCAGCCTGCCTTCTTGATTGATGATAAACGTGGTGCGAATCAAGCCCATGAATTCGCGCCCCATGAATTTCTTTAAGCCCCATACGCCATATTTGTCAGCCACTGCATGATCTTCATCTGATAGCAGGGTGAAATTCAGTGACTCTTTGTCTTCAAATTTCTTCAGGCGAGCAATAGGGTCGGGACTCACACCCAGCGCCACTGCATTGAATTTTTTCAATTCCTGCTGTGAATCGCGCAAGCCACAGGCCTGCACGGTGCAACCCGGCGTCATCGCCTTGGGATAGAAGTAAAGAACCACGTGGCTTTCGCCGCGAAAGTCCTTCAGCGAAACCTTGTCACCGTTTTGATCCTGTAATGTGAATGCGGGGGCTAGATTGCCAAGCTTGGGGACACTCATCGACTGCTGACCTCTCCTGTTGGGGTGAGTTTGGGGATTGATAGATGGAAAATTTGCCGGCCTGAGTCCGTCAGGCTCCAGCACACATTATACCGGGGCTGGGCGAGCCCATGTTAAACTCTCTGCATGAATTCACGTCCCCGCTCCATTGTGGTTTTGACCGGCGCAGGCATCTCTGCCGAGTCAGGTATAGAGACTTTTAGAGCCGCAGACGGCCTGTGGGCAAATCACCCCGTGGACGATGTGGCCACACCCGAAGGCTTTGAACGTAATCCACAGCTGGTATATCAATTTTATAACCAGCGGCGGCGACAGCTGCTATCACAAGAGATGAGGCCAAACCCGGCACACACCGCACTGGCTCGATTTGAGCATGAATTCGACGGCGAATTTCTGCTAGTTACCCAAAATGTCGATAATCTGCATGAGCGCGCAGGTAGTGACAAGCTGCTGCATATGCACGGCGAATTGCTGAAGATGCGATGCCTGAACTCAAAGCTGATATTCGATATCAACGAAGACCTGGACTTCGATACCCACTGCCGCTGCTGCCGTTCTGCGGGCAATCTGCGACCCCATGTGGTCTGGTTTGGTGAAATGCCCCTCCACATGAACCAGATTAACAATGCGCTCGAAAGCTGCGATTTGTTCGTTGCCATAGGCACGTCAGGTAATGTCTATCCGGCTTCTGGTTTTTACCAGACCGCGAAAATAAGGCGCGTTCATACTGTGGAGTTGAATCTGGAAGAAACCGGTTCATCATTCGACACGCACGTCTATGGCCCGGCTAAGGAAACAGTGCCGCAGTTTTTTGACCAAATCCTGCAGCCGTCATAGAGGCAATGATCGCGTAATTTAATCGACAGTGTGGTGAACTCACAGGATGGACTCTCAGCAAGTTGAGCCAATCTCCATTATATTCCGTGTACTCCGCGCGCTGTTCGCCACACCACCGCGCAATAATTTTTATTGGTCAAGGAAACTGAATTATGCTGAAGAAAATTCTGAAAGGACTCGGTGCAGTGCTGGTGCTGGTCGTCAGCCTGGCAATCGCAACCTATGTCGCCACCGGCCCCAGCCGTCCAGACTCAGCATCAAGCAGTGCAGAATGGCTGCAGGCGGGGCCACATAGGGTCGCCAGCGCTGACTTCACCTTCGTCGACAGCTCTCGCCCCACCAATGAAAATCGCGGATTCCCTGGCAAACCCGAACGCACTCTCCCCACCACGATTTGGTATCCACAGGGTCTCGACGGCCAGCTACCCCTGATCATTCATAGTCATGGCATTGTCTCCAACGGTGCAGAGATGCCTTACGTGGCAGAGGCCATGGCCAGCCATGGCTATATCGTAGCCGCCGCCGACTATCCCCTGACATCTGGCTCTACACCAGGCGGCGCCAACGGTGATGATGTGGTGAACCAACCCGCCGACGTGAGTTTCCTGATTGATTCGGTACTGAATTTGAGTGCGGACGAGAAGCCGTTTGCGGGTGAAGTGGATGGCAGCCGCATCGGTTTAAGTGGTTATTCATTGGGTGGCCTGACCACGTATCTCACCACTTACCATCCGCGCTGGCGCGACCCCAGGGTAGCCGCAGCAGTCGCAATAGCAGGTCCCTCGGCGATCTTTTCCGCCCCCTTCTTCGGCACCACGGATGTGCCTGTGCTGGCAATCGCCGGAACCGCCGATGCTTTAATAGAATACGCGAGAAATGCAGCAGATCTGGATACTCGCGCCCCTGATGTGTCAGTTGTCACTATTGAGGGCGGCTCTCACCTGGGATTTGTTGGCGTATCCGACCCTACTTTCCGCTTCATGGATAATCCTGACACGCTGGGCTGCAGCGCGGTAATGGCAGTATTGGGAGATGACCCCAACGCAGTCTTCAGGACCATGGGAAGCGTCGCCGAAGGCATAGATCCTAATCGTGACCTACCTGGAATCTGCGATTATGGCTATGGTGAGACTACCCATCCAGGCAGACAGCAGATGATCACTCAACTCGCTACTGTGAGTTTCTTTGAATCGGTGTTCAGCGCTGACGGCGATCGCCGCGCTGCTGCTCGCAGACAGCTGACCCAGGCTCTGGCGTCGGATTTCGAAGAAGTGGCCTTTACCCCCGCACCGCGTTAGCGAGGTACGGGGTAAATTTCCAAGCGCATCAATTAGAAATCGCGACCTAGACGACCAGGGTCAACTTTTCCGGCAGCAGGCACTTCTCGTCGTCACAGAGTTGAATGTAGGCATTGATGCTGAGGCGATTCTCTGCTGCTCCACCCTGCGCGAGACGACTAGCGTGCAGCTCGATTGTCACGACACCACTGTAAATGCCCACTTCGGCATCACCTGACTGCAGCGTCCCAGTGGGCTCCGGATAGTTTATGGCCACAGTCTCCCAACCCGCACCTTCACTCAAAGCCACAATCAGTGACTCAAAGCTGCCCGCAGTCGCATGTGGTGCAGTGACATGCCACGGTTCAAGAATATCAATAACCAGTGTAACGCGGGCCGAGATATCACCTGATTCTGGTTCAAGCTCACGGTCGACCTGCTTGGAAGCAGCAATCTTCAGCACCCCGTTAGCCGCGAACTGCAGCGGGTCTCGGGTGCCTTCTTCACTGCGAGAAGCCAGCCGTAAAAGAGAACACTGACTGATAGGATTGTCATTGATAACAGCCGCCAGCCCAGTGAGGGCTTTGGTGAAAACCGCCTGAATTGGCAAATTCGAGAATTCTGCGGGCACCCGCGCCTGCCGCTGCTGAAGCGACAGCAGACAGTCCAGCATAGTCGCCACCGGTGACAGTGTCGCGCCATCGGCCGCGTTACTGGATCTGACCAGCTTGGGACCCGTTTGCTTGCTTGGGCCCAGCAGCAGCACCGCATCATTGGCGTCCCAGAAATCCTTGATGACACGAGCCGTCAGGCTGAAGGCCTGCACCAGGTACTCATTCTTATCGGTGACATCATACAGCGCGATCAAGGCCTGGATCAGGTTGCTGTAGTCCTCCAGCTGACCCGCAATTGACACCACGCCATTCAAATAGATGCGCTTGAGTTCACCCGACTCCTGCAGGTTGTTGTCGAGCATGCGCTGAACTGCAGCCTCGGCAGCATGCAACCACGCAGAAGCGTTTTCCCCTGGCACAAGCTGACTAGCCTGTATCAGGGAAGTTGCCATGCGGGCACACCAACTCACAATGAGCTTGTCATCGCGCAGTGGATGCTCGCGTTGTTCCCGCAAGCGATAGAGAGTAGCTAGCAACTCGTCCAGATCAGCGTAGAAATCAGGCCCATATTCCCGCGCAGACTGACCCAGACTCCGGGACAGATTCAGAATAGTTCGGCCCTCAAAGTTACCGTGTGCAGTCACGCCAAACAGCTCGATCGCCAGCTGCGATTGCTTCGAGGGCAAGCGTTCCTCCAGCTCGGATTTATCCCACACGAAGAAAGTGCCTTCCTCACCCTCACTGTCGGCGTCAGTCGCGGAGTAAAAACCACCCTCTTCTAACTGCATGTCTCGAAGCACATAATCACAGGTCTGTCTGGCAATGCGGGCGAAGAACTCGTGCCCCGTAAGCTGGTAAGCCACGCTGTAAACCAGGCCCAACTGGGACTGGTTATAGAGCATTTTTTCGAAGTGCGGGACCAACCATTCTTCGTCGACGCTGTAGCGATGAAATCCGCCAGCCACCTGATCATAGATTCCGCCTCGACCCATACCTTCCAGAGCACGCTCGAGAAAACCCAAAGCTGCGCCATCGTCATAGCGCGTTACGCGGTCCAACAGAAACAGCAGAATCGGCTCCTGGGGAAACTTGGGTGCGCCAGCCAAACCACCGAGACTGCGATCTTCGCGCTGAAACAGCGCCTTCAGCGTGTTGTCGACGACACTGCTTTGCAGCACCTCGGTGGGTTTGCGTTCGCTGAGAATTCTGTTGATCGCCTGATAAATACTGTGGGCGCTCTTGTCCAGGTCTTCTTGCTTATCCTGCCAGGCAGAGTTAATCTGATTGAGGATTTGCATGAAAGAGGGAGCAGGATAGTAAGTGCCGCCAAAGAAAGGGCGCCCGTCTGGTAATAAAAAGTTAGACATGGGCCACCCGCCCTGACCTGAAACCAGCTGCACCCCGGTCATGTAGATTTCATCGATATCCGGAAACTGCTCCCGGTCCATTTTGATACTGATGAAATGCTCGTTTAGAACTTTAGCCACCTCAATATTGTCAAAGCTCTCTACTTCCATGACGTGACACCAGTGGCAGGTTGAGTAGCCGATCGAGAGAAAAATCGGTTTGTTTTCTGCCCTGGCGGCAGCAAAGGCCTCGTCTCCCCACGGATACCAGTTGACCGGATTGTGTGCGTGCTGCAGCAGGTAGGGAGAATCCTCCAGAATCAGCCGATTGATGAACAGGCTCGCACCCGTTTCTTCGTCCAGGTGATCGGTGCGCTTGTCGTAGCTGCCTTCCTTGCGCGTTTCAGCGTCCCGCAACCTGGCCTCAAGAGTGCTGTTTTCCGTTTCTGCCATAGTGAAACCTGCATGCTAAGCTTTTGTATTAAGTCCTTAAACAGCACTGGCTCTCTGCCAGCCTGATCAGGCGTGAATTTATATCCGTTGCTTGAGACTAAATTCGACAGAATTCCCAAGCAGGATAATCCAGTCAACCCTTTCTGAAGACCAGATAACCCTGACCCTGAGTGTGATATTTGATTACACCTGCCGGGAGGCTTTCCAAAAAGCCTTTTCGGCGGTTAATTTAGCCATTATCAATGCCCAACCCGGACCCCACAAGAAAAGCCCGGCAACAAAACCTGTGAAAGAAAAATCCGCACGGCCGGTTCTTATTAAGTAACCGCACCGCATTCGCGTGGGCGGTCCTCAATTGCCCTTTTGATACCTCTGCGCCTGCGGGGGTTTTTTATCTGAGCTGGAAATGGCTGCCTGCCGTCACCAGCAGCCTGCTTGCAAGCTGCGCCGCTAAATCGCCCTGATTAGCGCCTCTAGCTCATCTGGAAAATAGGGGCGGTTACGCGCATTGACTGCAGTAGTGGTGATCCTCGCCCGAAGAACCGCAGTTTGATCCGCCGCCAGGGCTATGGACTGCTCAAAAACCAGTTTTACTGGCGAGGGCCGCTGCGGACTGACCGTCACTACAAATTCTTCTCCGGCCCGCAGCGAGCGTCGGTAGTCAATTTCTGCCCGTACCACCACAATGATTATGCCGCGCGCAGTCAGCTCAGCAAAACTCAGGCCACGGCTGAGCAGGTATTCATGCCGGGCGTGCTCCAGGTAATGCTAATAGACGGCATTATTAACTATGCCCTGCATATCGCACTCATAGTCTCTAACCTGCATTTGCAAGCTGAATGGAATGTCAGTCACAGTGTTAATTCCCGATTAGGCTGCAGGCGCCGTCCTGATGGGCTACCAGCGTGGAAAACCGCAGCCTATCTCATTTCCTTAACACCTCATAGTTGGCGAACTCACTACCCCCACACCTTCTCTGAATCTAAAGGAGCGGTAATTCGGAAGAAGGATGTGCTGAATCGCAAGCAAAGCGAATTAACATGGCAGTTCCAGGTAACTTCCACCTTGGACAGGGAGTTAAACATCGGCTGTTCGGCAAGCTCGGCCTCTAGCTTGCCGGTGAAGATGATTCCCAAATTCTGCTGGGTTAGAATCCCCACATGAGAGTAAGTGGCCGCGATTTCAGTATCTGCCGTCAGTGCTTTTGCCCCATGGTAGATATCGCTATTGCTTTCGTGCCAGAATCTATCCGAATTTCGTCCTGACCCTGTTAGAGAAACCCTATGAAATCAATCCCTATAGTGCTATCCGCTCTTGCCCTGGCTACAGCTTCACTATGCGGCCAGTCATTTGCCGACCACCACGGTGAAGCCGAAATGATGACGCTAGAAAGCGTCAGCCGCGGCGACCATCGCAGCGAGGCCAATGTAGCCCGCAATGAATGGCGCCATCCGGTGGAAACCCTTGAATTTTTTGGCCTGGAATCGGATACAACTATAATTGAGATATTGCCCTCAACCGGTTGGTACGCCGAGATTATAGCGCCTTATGTTCGCGACCACGGCAAATATTATGCCGCGCATTTTTCGCCAAACGCCTCTGCCGGCTTTATGCCGCGCATACTCGGTGTATTTGAAAAGAAAATCACTGATCGGCCCGATCTCTATGGCCGCGTAACCGTGCGCCATTTAAATCCTCCCCACGAGGTAGTGATTGCGCCCGCAGAAAGCGCAGACATGGCGCTGACTTTCCGCAACGTTCACAACTGGATCCTGGCTGAACAGGAGCATGAGTTCTTTGCCTCTTTTTATGCCGCGCTCAAGCCTGGAGGCATCCTTGGCGTTGTTGAACACCGTGCCAAGCCCGGGACTAGCGTGCAGGTCATGAAGGATTCCGGTTACGTCACCGAGGCCTACGTCAAAGAAGTTGCGGCTGCCGCGGGTTTCGAGTTTGTCGAGTCCTCTGAGATCAACGCCAACTCACGAGACACTGCCGACCATCCAGAGGGCGTTTGGACACTCCCTCCAAACTACCGGATGGGTGACACTGACCGCGACAAATATGCTGCGATCGGTGAGAGTGATCGCATGACCCTGAAGTTCATGAAACCAATGAACTGAGACCTCAAACCTTTCCCCGTTAAGGACAAGTCTGCCATGAGCCTTGTAGTAGAGTTTCATTACGATTTCGGTAGCCCCAATACCTATTTCTGTCACCGGGTCATTCCCGAAATTGTTGAACGCACAGGGCAATCGTTTACCTACTTTCCAGTTCTGCTGGGCGGATTATTCAAGGCAACCAACAACCGCTCGCCTATGGAACAGTTCGCCGATGTGAAGAACAAGAAAGAATACCAGGCCAGAGAGATTGAGCGTTTCATTGCCCGCCATAAGCTTGCGGATTACAAATTCAATCCACACTTTCCAGTCAACACGCTACATCTGATGCGCGGCGCTGTATTTGCCAGCCACCAGGACTACTACGGGCGTTATGTAGAAGCCATGTATCAGTGTATGTGGGAACAAGGCAAAGACATGTCTGATCTTGGAGTAGTCGCCGAGTCACTCACTGCACATGGCCTGCCAACAGACGAGATCGTAGTTGGTATGCAGGATCCTGCAATTAAACAGGAGCTGATCGATAATACTGCCCGCTCAATGGAACGCGGCGCCTTCGGCTCACCTACGTTTTTTGTCGGCGATGAAATGTATTTCGGTAAGGATCGGCTGCGGGAAGTGGAAGAAGAAATTATCGCGCAACCGAGCTAAACGCGAGCCCGCCTCCAGCATTCGAGTCGCACTAATCGGCGCGATCGAAGTAACGCACCAACTCAATCGGCTCTCGAAAAGAATCGGGCTGAATCATCATCTCTATGCGAAGCCTTGCGCCATTGGCTTCCAGGGTATAAGTCTCGATAGTAAAGCCACCGTCGCGCGGCCTGCCTTCCACAACCAGGGCGTTGGCTTCGAACAAGCCCGAAGACCAGTCCTCTCCTCCCTCTGAGTAAAAGTCTGCTGCTGATGCACGGCGGCGGCGGCCGTCGGTGTGAAACACGCGCGGAAAATCATTTTCGTAGGTAAAGCGGAGTTCGGGTTCGGCGACCTCTATGGTCAGCACGTCGTCGTAGGAGATCCGATCATAAAGTTCGTGCTCAGGAGGGCCACCGCGATAAAAATCTTCCTGACGGTTAAAGAAGCCGCGACCACCTTTACCGCCACCGGCTTCTATCGCCTCTTCCACCGCATCATCCGTGTTGTCGCTGAGTTCGTCATTGATAACCCATTGCCCAGCAAGCCCCGTGCGAATATCCGCATCCTGAGCAAGGCTATAGCCCGCTCCCAGGGCTAGCGACAGGGTGAGCAGGCTGAATCTGACTAGTCGGAATAGCTGCAACATCAATAATTCTCTATGGACGCACTGAGCAATTATTCAAACGGGTTTGCGGAAAAAGTGCAAGCTCAGACACACTTGCCCCCTCGGCTCTGCTCAGAGGGCGATTTGAAGAATATGGCACAATTACCAATACTTAGCTTCGCCGCAATCACCAGCACAACAAACAGCACCACGTAGTACATCGGGAAAGCAGCGAGGGAATCAACAAACACTCGCTCGCTGATTATCTCCTCACTCATACCTGCTTCCTGCGCGTTGCGCAGAGAGGCCACCAGCGCCGTATACAGCAGGCTAGCTATTCCCAAACCCAAATTGAGGGCAAGACCCTTGAAGCTGAGGACGGTAGCTCGAATATCTGAATCGGCTTCGCGATTGAGATAGTAGCTGGCCTGAAACTGCACCATCCCCATCATGGCAAAAGCACCCACAGCAAACAAAACACCAAAGTAAGGCACGGCGAAACTAATACCCACCAGGCCAGACATCAGGAGCACAGACAGCACCAGGAAGTTGAACAACGGTGAGCGGTTACTCACCAAATAGCGCGAAATTCTGGCGTTCAATATACCGATCAGCGACATACCGGCGCCGACGAAACCAAACCAGCTCACGGGTATATCTATCAAGCGGTAATACTCGCTTGATAGCACCGCAAACTGTCGCGCCACGGAATCCAGAGCTAGTGCCGCCAGTATCACGAACAGGACGAAACGATGGCCCACAGTCCAACGGGCCGCGCTGAGAATTTGGCGAAATGGCTCAAGCAGGGAAACACCTGCCCGCCCCTGATCGCCTTGATCTGCCCCGGAGTCCGTCTTGGCATCCAGATCGTAAAATCCCATTGCTGTAACCAACACCACGCCGGCGGTAAGCAGGGTCAGGATTACCGGCAGGCGAATTACCAGCGAATCGGGTAGCTGCCAGGATGTGTTAAGCAGCGCCAGCACCCGATTGACGATGGCAGGATCGTAAGCAAAAGCACCCAGGATCATGGTGGTGAAGAATCCGATAGAAACGACAAATGTAGTTCGCTCCAGCACCTGGGCCCACTCATCCTCTCGCCCAAGGGCCTTCAGGGAATCATAGGCCAGCGCTTCGTCCGCACCACTGGCGGCCGCTTCTGACAAGCCAGAGCAGATTCGATTTCCGAAAAACATGAGAAACAGCAGAGAGGATGCGTCGATCGGCGCGAACACAATCAAGGCCATCTCCATCACCATCAGCAGCGCCGCAAAGATCAGCAGGCGCTTGCGACCCACAATGTCCGCCAGAGCACCTGAAGGCACTTCTGCCAGCACAATGCTCACCGCCCATACCATGTTGAGGATGGCGAACTGTTCCAGAGTTAGCCCGTAGTCAAGAAAAAGGATAGTGAAAATTGGATAATAAAAACGTGCGGTGTAAAACAGACGGAAAATAATAAAACGGCGAATATTGCCCTCCAGCTGTTCCTTACTGGCTGTTTCTGCAGTCATGATTTGGCCACGTGGCTTAGGCTATGTTGCGGCGACGCCAGTCAGCGATGGCCTGACCGATTTCATCCGGCGAATCTTCCTGCAAAAAATGATTACCCTTTACAGTAACTTCTTCCTGATTCGGCCAGGAGCGACAGAACTCCCGTTGTGGTCCAATGAGAATTGCGCCTGGCTCGGCATTAATAAAGAGCTTGGGAAGCTCTGCACTTGCCAGCCATTCCGCATATTCCTGTACCAGTGCAACCACCTCCGGGGGCTCACCGCTAATCGGTATTTGTCGCGGCCAGGTCAGGGTCGGGCGGCGGCCCTCTCCAGGCACACTAAAGGGCCGTCGGTATACCTCCATCTCTGCATCGCTTAACTCTCTGAGAATAGAGCCAGGTAACACTCTTTCGACGAATACATTCTTGTCTAGCACCATCTCTTCCCCGGCGGGCGATCGAAACCCCTGAAACACACCGCGTGCAGCCTCAGGCCACTCCTCCCAAGTCACAGGCCGGACAATGCCCTCCATGTAGGCGATACCATTAACCGACTCACGATGCCGATTAGCCCAATCGAAACCCAGGGCTGAACCCCAGTCGTGGATTACCCAGGTTACATTGTCTTTGACGCCAAGCGCATCGAGTGCGCCATCCAGATACTGTCTGTGCTCCATGAAGCTATAGCGCTCTGGCCCAGAATCCTCAAGCTTGTCGGAATCACCCATGCCAATCAGGTCGATTGCGATGCAGCGCCCCTGATCCTGTAGATGCGGCATGATATTGCGCCACAAATAGGATGAAGTCGGGTTGCCATGCTGGAAGACAATGGGATCGCCCTTTCCCATCTCCACATAGGCCATAGTCTTGCCGTTTACCGACACGGTTTGCTTGGGATGTTCCGCGATATTGATCATTCTGAGCCTCGATTGCGCCTGTTTACCCTTGTCTTGGTCGTAATTATTCTAGCTTCGGCAGAATACCACTGAATTGTCAGGTTTCAATGAATTGAACAAGCTACCTTACTTCATATATTCTCCACTTCCGCAATTCAAAGTAGTCGTAAGCAAACTTACGGGGGAATACCGAATGACTATGCAAAACACACCTCTGCTGATGTCACGCATCCTTGGGCGAGGTGCCGAGCTAGACCCAGGAGTCGAAGTCGTCACCGCTCAGGCTAACGGGACCCATCGCCAGACCCTGAAACAAACCTGGGAGCGCGCCCAACAGCTGGCCAACGCCCTCAAGGCCCACGGTATCGACACTGGCGACCGCATTGCCAGCTTCATGTGGAATAACTACCGCCACCTGGAACTCTACCAGGGCGTGCCCAGCATGGGTTGCGTGCTCCATACCCTGAACATCCGTTTGTCCCCCGCCGATCTGGAGTACATCATCAACCACGCCGGCGATCGCATTATCTTTGCGGACGAAGACTTACTGCCACTGCTGGAACCACTTTGGGGCAAGATTCCCTGCGTTGAGCTGCTGGTGATCTGTCGCCACGGCGAAGGCGGCGAAAGCAGTTTTGAAAATCAGATTGATTATGAAGACTTTATCGCTGGCCACGAACCCGCGTTTGACTGGCCGGACATTCCTGAGACTGCCCCTATGGGTCTGTGCTACACCTCAGGCACTACCGGCAACCCCAAGGGCGTGATGTATACCAATCGCTCCACTTATCTGCATACCCTGACTGAATCCCTTACCGACTCTATGGGTTTATCGGCTCTGGATTCGTTGCTGGGCATTGTGCCCATGTTCCACGCCATGGGCTGGGGGCTGCCATTTGCCGCATCCATGCTCGGCACCAAGCAAGTCTATCCACATCGCTTCATGACGCCGGACTCATTCCTGAGTCTGATGGAGCAGGAAGAAGTCACAATCTCTGCTGGAGTCCCAACGATCTGGCAGGGCGTGCGCGCAGCGCTGACGGCCAATCCAGACAAATACGATCTTTCAAGCCTCAATCGCCTGACCTGCGGCGGCTCTGCGCCACCGGTAGAAATGATGCGCTGGTACTGGAACAGCTTCGAAATCGAAATGATTCAGGGCTGGGGCATGACCGAAACGAACCCATTGGGTACCCTGTCGCGCAAGGTGTCCAAGCGTTCTCAGGTCGGTATCTCGGAAGATCAGCAGTTCGAAAATATCGCCAAGGCTGGTCTCGCCATGCCTGGCCTTGAAATTGAGATCTTCGACGAAGAATGGAAGCCGCTGCCTCACGATGGAGAAGCTGTCGGTGAACTCTGTATTCGTGGCCCCTGGATCGCCTCAGAGTATTTCAACGACCCACAGCCCGAGAAATTTCATGACGGCTGGCTGGTCACCGGTGACGTGGCCAAGATGGACGCAGACCAATACGTCATTATTTGCGATCGCTCCAAGGACATGATCAAGTCCGGAGGCGAATGGATTTCCTCGGTGGACCTGGAAAACCACATCGTTGGCATGCCAGAGATCGCCCAGGCCGCAGTAGTAGCCCAACCTCATCCCAAGTGGGATGAACGCCCGGTCGCCGTGGTCATTATGGCCGAAGGCCAGAGCCTGGATCAGGCTGCGGTCATCGAACACTGCAGCAAGGTATTTGCCAAGTGGCAGCTACCTGACGAGGTGATTGCCGTAGAAAGCTTGCCTCTTGGCCCTACTGGCAAGATCGAGAAGAAGACGATCCGCGCCAACATGGAGAAGGAAGGTTACAAGCTTCCAGATCTGAGGTAGTTTTTGCCACCGCATTTAAAAAGGGAGCCTGTGGCTCCCTTTTTTATTCTTTGTACTTCTACCTCGCGCGCTCTTTCCGGATTGAATACCATCAAGAATCGATAAAAACTGCAGGCCGGCTTGAGAGAATAGTGAGTGGCACAGAATTGGTGATTGCCAATTTTCATTGAAGAAACGTTCATGCAGGAAATACGAATCTATTTAAATGTGATATCTGCCGCCATTCAAGTGAATTCTATTGTCCAGGATCAGTGGCCGCATACTCCGAGCCTTCAACATCTGCCGTTCGCGCACCGGCGAGAATACCGGGTAATGCGTAATTACCCTCGTGGCAGGCGTATTCGAACATCTGATCCTGGGTATGATTCATGGGCAACTCCCCACTCCAGGGCTGCGCATAGTTTTCAGGGTCTTCCACTGTAAATTGATAGTGGATAGCGTCATCTGCAACCCGGGTAAAACGTTCAGTAACTTTCATCTGTTGCGAACCATAGAAGCGATGATCCAGAGAAGAACGCAGGCTTTGCTGGGGGTGAAAATTTGTGGTCTCTACTACCAGGCTACCCTCTTCATAGTAGCCAATAGAATCTCCCATCCAGGGGTACTGCGTATTCTCAGGCAATTCAGCATTGAGCCTGATAACACGGGCGTCATGATTCATCTCCGCCAGCAGCAGCACATAGTCCTCAGTTTGTACGATTTGAGTCAGATTATTGTAGAGAACCGGGAGCTTGGGCGGTCCACCAGTGGAACCAAACCCGACCACGCAGCGCTCGCCCAGCGGCCTGACTTCAGGCCCATCATAGGAATTTCTGCGTCGCATGGCGGCAGCATATTTTGCCCTCCCCTGTTCACTGTACGGCAATTTGCCATCAGCGGGGTCCACCAGTATAGAAGTTCTGATTTCGCCATTTACTGTGGCAAGTCGATCGCCCGGATCCATCCAGAAAGTGTTGTAGCCGCCGACGTTGCGTCCCGCATCCGGTGCTTCCCGATTTGGGTCACTAGGCTGATTACTGGCCTGCATACCTGCCCGCACTCTGGCTTCGATACGAATAGCTTCCTCCTCGGAAATTTCTAGTTCACTGCCAAAGCGTTCGGAACGCTCCAGGTTAGTCTGTGTCGCGATAGACCAGGTGCCCTGGAAATCCGGCACACCATGCTCGGTGAGCGGTGCAATATAGCCCGATTCTGCCGCGAGCAAGCCGAGGCTGGGTACAGAACTTAAGAAACTCAATATCAAGCGCATGTTCTTCATGTCTAGGTCTATCCAACAAATTTCGCGGCAGAGGCCCTGATTATGACAAGAACCCGTGGCACTGACTATGCAGGCGTGACGAATCCTCTGTAGCCGGGCTACTTGGGTGCTCAGCACCCACAAACTGGCTGGAATAGCCGGATTTGCGGTTCCAGAGCCATCCCCCGGTTTCCGAGGCGCCGTCCTAGCCTGAAAACTTGTTCCAAGCCCGCCGGTTTACCCCGATATTCCGGACCTCAGAGACTATTCGTGACAATTCGGCGGGAGCAAACAAAGACTTATCCACCGATATCTTGTTAAACTCGCGCTCGAATTAGCAACAATGAAGTTAGCATTATATGTTGAGCAATACCCAGAGCCTGGTTGGTTTCGCTTTTGTTCTGGCCATTATTATCGTTGATGGGTTAATCCTGGTTGAGGAACGAGGAGACTCGGAGACCATGGTATGGGTAGATGGTGGCACGTTCACAATGGGCTCAGACCGAGGCCTACAGGACGAAGCGCCAGCCCGACCTGTCGAAATTTCAGGATTCTGGATCGACAAATACGAAGTCACCAATAGCCAATTTAAGCAGTTTGTCGACGCCACCGCTTATGCCACTGGCGCAGAACGATTCGGCGACTCCATGGTGTTCCAAAGCCCCATTGCGCGCAGTCTGTCAGAGCTTGTGCCGCTGAGCTGGTGGCAGTTGGTTGAAGAGGCCGACTGGCGGCACCCAGAAGGGCCGGAGGACACTATCGTCGCGCGGATGAATCATCCCGTGGTGCAAGTCAACTATGAAGATGCCCTGAGCTACTGCAACTGGCAGGGCAAGACACTTCCTACCGAAGCCCAATTTGAATTCGCAGCACGCGGTGGCCGGGAGGGGCAGGTTTATAGCTGGGGCGACCAACCTATTCATCGAGAACAGGCGGTGACCAACCACTGGCAGGGAACCTTTCCCATCAAGAATGAAAATACCGATGGGCATGCAGGTTCAGCGCCGGTTGGCAGTTTCCCGGCCAATGATTTCGGTCTCTATGACATCACCGGCAATGTCTGGGAATGGGTTTCCGATTGGTATCACCCCAACGCCTACGCAATCCTTAAAGATCGCAATCCTATTGGCGTTACCCGCCTTGAGAGCTTTGATCCTTCTGAGCCTAATCTGCCCAAACGTGGAATTCGCGGCGGTTCTTTCCTGTGCAGTGAAAATTACTGCCAGGGGTTCCGGGTTAGCGCGAGAATGCCGGCAGACCCAGCGTCGGCAACCAACCACACCGGCTTCCGCTGCGTAATACCGAACCGATCCAATCGCCTGGATGCGATCTGGCTAAATTAGCCCCCTTTTTTCCAAGACCTGCAAATTTTGCAAGACCTGCAAAATCTGGGAAGCCATGGCTAACGGATAAAGCTGATGGCCTTCAGATTTCTCTCGCAATCAAGAGTTTCATAATCTCGTTACTGCCGCCGTAGATTTTCTGCACGCGGCTGTCGGCAAACATCTTGGCGATTGGATACTCCATCATGTAGCCATAGCCACCGAAGAACTGCAGACAGGCATCAACAATTTCACACTGCTTTTGCGTGGTCCACCACTTGGCCATCGACGCCGAAGCATCATCCAGCTCTCCCCTGGCCAGACGCATGGCACAGTCATCAACAAACACGCGAGCGATACGCGCTTCCGTCATGCATTCTGCCAGGCGAAACTGCGTGTTTTGAAAATCGAGAATACGCTTGCCGAAGGCCTTACGCTCTTTCACATACTCCGAGGTCAGCTTTAGTGCGGTCTCCATCGCGGCGCAGGCGCCAGCCGCAATGATCACCCGTTCCTGGGGCAGTTGCTCCATCAGATGAATAAAACCTCTGCCTTCGGCGGAACCCAGCAGCGCTGACTTCGGCACACGCACATCATCGAAGAACAGCTCAGCGGTGTCCTGTGCCTTCATGCCCAGTTTTTCAAGATTACGGCCGCGCTGAAATCCGCCTTCGCCTTCTACTGCCTCAGTTTCCACCATGATCAGGGAAATTCCCTTGGCACCCTCACCGGGAACAGTTTTCGCGACCACACAGATCAGATTTGCCGTAATCCCGTTGGTGATAAAGGTTTTCTGACCATTCAGGACGTAGTCATCACCATCCACAATGGCAGTAGTCTTAACAGCCTGCAGATCTGAACCGGTGCCGGGCTCTGACATGGCAATTGCCGACACAATCTCGCCGCTGGCCATCTTGGGAAGCCACTTCGCTCTCTGTTCCTCGGTGCCATACTTCTCAATATAGTGCGCGACAATGCCGGAATGCACACCATTACCGAAACCACTGATATTGGCTTTATTAAATTCCTCGATCAGTACCATTTCATGTCGGAAATCACCGCCACCACCGCCCCACTCATCCGAGATAGAGGCGCAGAGCAGCCCGGCCTGCCCGGCTTTGTACCAGGCATCACGGTCCACGAACCCCTGTTTATCCCACTTCTGGGCAACAGGAACAAACTCCTTGTCCAGGAATTTCTTGACGGCATCACGCATGATGCCGAGCTCTTCATCCATCCACGGGGATTGGTAATTTTCAAGCATAGGGTTGGCTTCTTCTCTAGCTATCCAGTTGATCCATTCGTTCAATAATCATGGCGTTAGCAGTGCCGCCACCTTCGCAAATAGCCACCAGTCCATAGCGAGCATCGCGGCGCTCCAGCTCGTGTACCAGGGTAGTCATCAGCTTGGCACCAGTACCGCCCAGCGGGTGACCCAGGGACTGCGCGCCACCGTTAACGTTAAGCTTCTCAGGATCCGCATTCAGCGCCTTGGCCCAAGCCAGGGGCACAGAACCAAAAGCTTCATTTACTTCATACAGATCGATGTCATCGATTGTAAGGCCAGCCTTTTCAAGCACTTTTTCCGTCGCGGGTATTGGGCCCTCCAGCATAATGACAGGGTCTGAACCCACCACAGCCAGTGAATGAATCTTGGCGCGCACGGGGAGATTGTATTTCTGCACTGCATCTTCATTCGCCACCATGATAGCCGCCGCTCCATCGCTGATCTGGCTTGCAGTGCCGGCGGTTATCACGCCACCCTCTCGCAGAGTGTTGAGCGACTGCATGCCTTCGAGAGTCGACTCAAAGCGGATACCTTCATCTACTGTATGTACATCCTTGCTGCCGTCCTCCAGTTCGATATTAAGCGGGACGATTTCATCGTTGAAGTAACCATTCTTGGTCGCCGCTGCAGCTCGCTGGTGACTCAGTAAGCCAAACGCATCCAGCTCTTCCCGGCTGATGCCATACTTCTCCGCCAGCAGCTCAGCGCCGTCAAACTGGCTGAACTGGATACCCGGATACTGCATCTCGAGGCGTTCGCCCTTCGGCACGCCGCGGCCATGCTCAAGGCCGTCGCGAATATTCGACCCAATCTCTACCGTGCTCATGGCTTCTACGCCGCCACTTATTACTACATCCTGGGTGCCAGACATCACCGCCTGGGCACCAAACTGAATCGCTTGTAGCGAGGAACCGCACTGGCGATCCACCGTCGTGCCGGGCACTTCCAGTGCCAGCTTCGAACTCATGGCCACGTTGCGACCCAAATTGCCCGCCTGTGCGCCAATCTGCATCACCACACCGAATACCACATCATCGACCTTGTCAGTAGGTATGCCCGTGCGATCCACCAGTTCATCAATTACAGCTGCTCCCATATCAATAGGATGCATTCTGCTAAGTCGACCTTTCTTGCGTCCTGTTGCCGTGCGCACGGCGCCAACGATATATGCATTCGCCATCAAAAATATCCTCTCACTAAATCTGTTCGGAGTCTGAAAACTTGTGTCCCGTTTGCCTAGATTGCAGGCATCCTGATACCGGCATCGAGCCGAATCGTTTCGCCATTCAGGTAACCGCACTCAACGATGTGCGCAACCTCTGCTGCGAACTCGTCGGGATTACCCAGGCGCTTTGGAAATTGGGTTATAGCGATGAGGGGATCTCGTACTTCTTGTGGCGCCTTCGCCAGAAGCGGTGTCTCAAATACGCCGGGCGCAACGGTCATGATCCGCACGCCACGCTTGGAGAGATCACGCGCGATTGGCAGAGTCATTGATACGATGCCGCCTTTGCTGGCTGCGTACCCGGCTTGGCCGGTCTGCCCATCGAAGGCTGCTATTGAAGCTACATTGATGATCACGCCGCGTTCCTGATCCTCGGTCTGGGGCTCATTTAGCTGCATGACTTCGGCACACAGTCGCAGCACATTGAATGTACCGATCAGATTAACCCGCACAATGTGCTCAAACTTCGCCAGCGGCATTGCCCCGTCTTTCCCCACGGTGCGCGCAGCGCCGCCAATACCCGCAGAATTTACATTGATATGAATAGTGCCAAAAGCTTCCTGAGCCTTGGCGATAGCAGCTTTGACCGCTGCCTCATCGGCCACATCACCCGCGTGCCAGGCCGCAGACTCTCCAAACTGTTCGGCTGCCTGCGCCAGCGCGTCTTCATTGAGATCATAAAGAAAGACTTTGGCGCCTTTGGCCACGAATTTTTGTGCTGTTGCCAGCCCCAGGCCCGATGCACCACCGGTGATAAAAGCGGTTTTCCCTTGTAATTCCATGCTGTGTTTTGCTCCCCCGCAAAAAACATTGCCGCGCAAGGATAATCCATCACTGCGCAAAAGGAAAATAACGCCAGGGTGGCAAAACCGGACTTAAATGCCAGCCAATCGTGATTTTTTGCAGCCTGAAATCCGCCATCCTGATCTGTATTTTGAAGCCTCTATCCCCTATTATTCAGGGCCCTAAACCACAAGCAACAGAGATTTGATCGAGGGAGGCAATGTGGGCCCATTAGCAGGTATTAAAGTGGTGGAGATGGCCGGCATCGGGCCGGGACCTTTCACCGCCATGATGCTTTCCGATCTTGGCGCTGAAGTTATTCGCGTGGATCGATTGAGCCATAAGGGCACGGGCAATCGCGCCAATGTGCTCAACCGCGGCCGCAAGTCCATCGCCATCGACTTGAAAAATCCGAAAGGCGTGGAAGCCACTATGGGTCTGATTGAGAAAGCCGATGTTGTGCTGGAAGGCTTTCGCCCTGGCGTAATGGAGCGACTGGGCCTGGGGCCCGATGATTGCCTGGCACGAAATCCCCGGCTGGTATTCGGTCGCATGACTGGCTGGGGCCAGTCTGGCCCTCTCTCGCAGGCGGCCGGACATGACATTAATTACATCTCTATCGGCGGCGCTCTGGGCGCCATGGGCTATGCCGACCGACCACCCGCCCCACCACTTAATCTGGTGGGAGATTTTGGCGGAGGTGCCATGTATCTTCTTACTGGCATCCTGGCTGCATTGGTAGAAAGAAGCAACTCAGGTAAAGGCCAGGTAGTCGACGCGGCTATGACAGATGGAACTGCAAGCCTGTTAAGCCCGTTCTATGGTCTCATGGCAATGAACATGTGGACCACCGATCGCTTCAGTAACAGACTGGATGGCGGCGCCTATTACTATGGTAGCTATGAGTGCAGCGATGGCAAACACATTTCCATTGGATCCCTGGAGCCGCAATTCTATGCGCTACTGCTTGAGAAGGCGGAGATCACTGACCCTGAATTCCAGGATCAGCTGGATGAAGAGGCGTGGCCCGCCAAACGTAAAAAGCTCGAAAAACTTTTCAAAACAAAATCTCGCCAGGAATGGTGCGATATCATGGAAGGGACTGACGTTTGCTTTGCTCCTGTCCTGAATCTCAAAGAAGCGCCAGATCACCCACACAACAAGGCACGAAATACCTTTGTCGAAGTCGATGGTGTGGTACAGCCGGCTCCCGCCCCTAGATTCAGCCGCACCCAGGGGGAAATCCAGGGCCCAGCCGCCATAGCCGGAGAGCATTCGAAGGAAGTTCTGCGTGATTGGGGTTATACTGATGAAGAAATCGCTGAACTAATGGCCGCAAACGCGCTCTAAGAACTGGGTAGTCTCTGACAGAAATTAGGCATACCGCTATACTCGGCTCGTAAATGGAAAGCGAATCCTTAATTATCGCATTGACCATCGTTTCGATCGTGTCTTGCGTCGCCTTGTTTGTGAACTGGGCCGGTAATCGGCACATTCCAGGATTGCTGGTGTTTTCATTGGCGAACATCTACATCATTGCCAACGGACTCAGCATTGAAAAGAAGCTGCGGCCCGTCACTTTAACCGACCTCAGCTGATTCCCAGCATTCAATTTTTCTATTCTACTTACCTTGGAGACAATCCATGTCATTCAACACCATCCGCTATGAAGTCTCAGACCAGATTCTGACTATCACGCTGAACCGCCCGGAGCAGCTCAACGCATTTACCGTTGAGATGGCAAAGGAGCTAATCCGGGCCTTCAACCAGGCTAGCGATGACGACGAAGTAAGCGCCATTGTGGTGACTGGCGCCGGCAAGGCTTTCTGTGCGGGCATGGACTTGTCCAGCGCGGGCAACGTTTTTGGTTTGAATGAAGAATTGCAGCCCAGTCTTGATGACATGCGAACTCGCCTGCATGATCCCGCTATTGAGGAAGGGGTAAGAGACACCGGCGGCCAACTCACCCTGGCAATCTTTGAATGCAAGAAACCGGTCATTGCCGCCATCAACGGCGCCGCTGTAGGCATTGGCGCCACCATGAGCTGCGCCATGGATATTCGACTCGTGTCCGAAGCCGCACGGGTTGGTTTTGTCTTCAACAAGGTTGGCATAACCCCGGAAGCGGCCTCCTCCTGGTTTTTGCCGCGCATCGTTAACATGGGCACAGCATTGGAATGGATCTACAGCGGCGATCTTATTGGCGCTGAGGAGCTGACTCAAAAAGGCTTTGCCAATCACCAGCTGGCAGCCGAGGAGCTGCTACCCAAGGCCTATGAAATTGCCCGGCGGATTACTCAGCACAGCCAGGTGGCGATCGCACTTAGCCGCCAGATGATGTATCGCAACGCCAGCCTGCCCCATCCCCAGAGCGCCCACGAAGTGGATTCCCTGGCAATTTTCTATGCCAGCCAAAGCAGCGGCAAAGAAGGTGTGAGTGCTTTCCTGGAGAAACGACCCCCTGAATTTGTCGACAAAGCTTCGACTGATATGCCGCCATTTTACCCCTGGTGGTAACGACCTATTCACTGCCGAGGCTGCGAAAGTTGCCAGGAAAGCTATATTTTATTGTTTAGTATCAATGACTTTACCTCAATTATGACAATTCTATTCAGTCGGCTGTATTTAGTCTAAGAGTCCGTATAATAGAAAGAGTAACCTGGAGACTAGACGCGATGATCGTGGTGCAATCCACATTTCAACTACTTCCTGATTCCAAACAGGAAGCGCTCAAGCTGATGCGCAATATGGTGCGCCTATGTCGGCTAGAGCACGGCTGTCTGAGCTATGAGTATTTTGAAGGCGTCACCGATCCCAATCAGGTCGTGCTGTTGCAAGAGTGGGAAGATGCCGAGTGCCTGCAGGAACACTACCAGACCGATCACATGGATGACTTTCTCAACAAGCTGGGGGATTACCTTGAGAGCCCGGTTGCTACCCGCAGCTATATCTCTGAGGAAGAGCGCTCGATAAGCTCGGTTTCCAGCGAGGACATACCTAAACCCGAGCAGACCATTCACTGATCTCAGATTTTAAGTTTAAGGTTTAACTCCCTGGCTTACCCCAACAGCTTGAAAACCCTTTCCGGGGCGAGAGTCTTCGACAGCTTGCAATATGCGTATTATGAGCAGTTAGTTGCACCTGAAACTCCGAGGCCAGACTGAGGTCAGACTTTTAAACGTCAACTGTCGCCGCCCCATGCTAACAAAAGCCAAGCCTTCATGAACAAAGTGCAACTGATACAAGCATTGGATAGCTACGCCAGGCGCTGCGATGATGAAGAGGAAGAATTTGTCAGTGCCATGCACACTTTCGTTACAACAAAAAACGATCCCTTCAGTCGTCAGACGGCAGCTGGACACATCACCGCCAGCGCTTGGATACTCGATACCAACAGGACCCACGCGCTGCTCTGTCACCACCGCAAACTGGATATGTGGGTTCAGCTTGGTGGACATCTAGAACCGAGTCTGGATGATTCAGTGCTTGCTGGCGCCCTGCGAGAAGCCTATGAAGAATCGGGACTAGGCGCTATTAAGGCCATGTCGCCCAATATCTTCGACATCGATATCCACGCCATACCTGCCCATGGTGATGAAGCTGAGCATCTGCACTATGACGTGCGCTATCTGTTTGCGGTGCGATCAGCCAATGCCGTGCAGCTGACACCGGAATCAAAAGAACTGGCCTGGGTAAGACTGGATGAAATCCACAAAGTATCGACCGAGAAGTCGCTGCTGCGAATGGCAAAAAAGGCAACACAGTTTTTGCGCAAATCAACGCACTAAATTAGCGCCAACAAGCCCTGCATGCATTCACTACTTCGTTTTTGCTCTCAGGTGAATGCCTCGACAACTGACCCCCGCTGTCATCAGAGCCTCAAGCATTCAATATTTGGCCTTTTTCCCCTTTCTGTTTCCGGTTTCCTTTATAATCTCAGGCTCAGTCCTGCGGACACCAGGGCAATAAATACCCACAAGCAATCGCTGACTCAAACTGATAAAAGAAAAAGAAATAGATTCTATGCCTCGAACACAAATCTCTAGCCGGGCGAATAGCAGCCCGTCCCGACCCATTGTTTCCATTCTTACTTGCCTGCTGATCTGGGCCTCTATGCCGGCTCAGGCACAGACGGAATCTGGCCTGCCGGAATGGCTTTCCCTGGGTTTCGAACAACAAAGCAGGATGCAGCACCTGGAGGGGCAGTTTCGCGCCGGTCTCGATGGCAGCGACCAGGGCTTTGAATGGCGCAATTCACTCACAGCCGAAGCCTCATTCGAAAAATTTTCGATTACGGCGGAAGTCGCCGATATGCGCACCTATCTGACCGATAGTGGCAGCCCCCTGGACAGTTTTTTCGCCAATCCGCTGGATATTCTGCAGGCAAATGTGACTGTTCCCATTGCCAATGTGTTTAGTGAGTCGGACCGGGGATTTATCAAGGTAGGTCGCTTCACCATGGATCAGGGCAGCCGCCGCTTCGTGGCCCGGAATCGCTTTCGCAATACCATCAATTCCTTCGCTGGCGTGCAGGCCAGACTGGAAAACGACAGCAGCTCTCTGGACCTTTTTTACACCCGCCCTACTGCCAGGCGAGTCTCCGGCGACTGGATCGACAACGATCCAAAACTTGATAAACAATCCAGCGATTTCTTCTGGGGCGCCTATTTTACAACTCGACTCACTGCCCAGGCTGACTCACTGCAACTTTACCTGCTGGGCGCCGATGAGAAGCGCGATCGACCCGCCAACCAGCGCTTCGATGTGCTCACCACCGGCGCACGCCTGTTTCGAAACCCAACAGCCGGCAGCTGGCACTACGATACCGAGGCCGTGTACCAATTCGGCGATGCGCCGGCACTGGACGCAAACTCTGCTTTGCTAGACCACAAGGCGAGGTATTTCCACTTGTCGATTGGCTACAGCTTTGAGGCCAGCTGGCAACCGCGCCTGAGCTTCATCTATCACTATGGCAGCGGTGACAAGGATCCGCTGGACAATGAGTCCAACGAACTGGACCATCTGTTCGGCGTGCCGCGTCCAGATTTCGGACCCACCGGCTCGTTTCGCGCGTTTCAGCGGGTGAACACCAGTTCCCCCGGTCTCATGCTGAACCTTCAGCCCGCCAATAATATCGACGCCTATATCAGGTGGCAGCGTCCCTCCCTGGCGGAAGAAGCCCAGGGCTGGCGAACAACCCGCTATCGTCACCCTGGCAATCTTGGCGAAGATTTTCTGGGCGATCAGCTGGAGACCCGCGTGCGTTGGCACCTGTTTTCGAACAAGCTAAGTATCGATGGTGGCTATGTATGGATTAATGCCGGCCCTTACATGGATCTGGTCAATAAGGGTGACAGCCACTACTACTATTTGCAGACAATTTTACGCCTGTGAGCAGTGTTATTTGGGCAGCTGACTCGAAAGCGATGATGGTCCACTCCAGTTAAATTGCTCGCGGTGCTTAAACCATTCAAGCTGCACCTGCCGCCTGCAGTGCGTAGAGTATGAGCGCATATCGCCCAATGCGGCCGCCATACACGATCAAGGCAAAATACCAGAAGTTAGTCTTGGTCACGCCCGCATAAATGGTAATTGGGTCGCCGATTATTGGCAGCCACGCCAACCAGAGAGTCCACTTGCCGTACTTATTGTTTAACGCCAACACTTTTTCATGACGGGCAAGCGTGAAGCCAAAATATTTCTCGGCCACTGCCATGCCGGCAACACCCAGACCATAATTAAACGTTGTGCCCAGGCAATTTCCAATCGAGGCAATCAGGAGACAGGCAGTTTTACTGTAGCCAAGCGCCAGGTAGCCCGTAAAAACGATCTCTGATGAAACCGGGACAAGGGTGGCAGCAAGGAAGGCACTCAGGCCTAAATAGATGATTTCCATATCCATGATCCGGCAGCATCAATCGGAGAAAGTTTACAAGTTAACAACTAAAGTCTGTGAAAGCGAAGAACCTCTAAAGAAGCATTTAATCAAGCCCTGGCGATCTAACTTCTTTCCTCGGTCGTTTATCAATAGAGTCTGCCACAAAGGGTATGAAAGCTTGAGTGTCGTGTTAGCTCAAGCGGGGATTTTCATCCCTCCTCATATCTGCCAGCCCTCGTGCCCGCTGTGAGTAACTCTCGAAATATCAGCAATATTGCTGGAATTCCATCAACCGGCTAATACTTGACTTAAATAGTCAGGTATGGAAAACTGCCGCTCAATTTCCGATCAGATTACTCAGGTATTTCCTATGCGATTGACTGCCAAGGGGCGCTACGCCGTCACCTCCATGCTAGACCTCGCTATTCACCATGATCAGGGCCCAACTCCCCTGGCCGGAATCTCCCAACGTCAGGACATTTCCCTCTCCTACCTTGAGCAGTTATTCTGCAGTTTGCGCCAGCGCGGACTGGTGAAGAGTGTACGCGGCCCCGGCGGCGGCTATAACTTGAGTCGAGAAGCGTCCGAAATAAGCGTCGCTGAGGTCATAGAAGCGGTCAACGAAAAATCCGATGCAACCCGCTGTGGTGGTGCCGGAGACTGTCAGAATGGCGAGACTTGCCTGACCCATTATCTGTGGATGGACCTCAGTGATCAGATCCGCAATTTTCTTGGCGACATCTCATTGCAGGACTTGATGCGCCGACGCGAGATCAAGGAAATTTCCGAAACTCAGGATTCACGACTCACAGCACATAGCGAGCAGGAGTCCGTCCCCCTGACACTGGTTGCCGACGCACAATAATTCGGTAACTTGACCAAATACCAGCCTGGAACAGACATGTCCCAAGAACAGATCGACAAAGCTATCGCCAAGGACTACGCAGCCGGTTTCACCACCGAAATCGAGTCCGATACCCTGCCTCCTGGCCTGAACGAAGACACCGTACGCTTCATTTCCGCCAAGAAAAACGAGCCGGAGTGGATGTTGGAATGGCGGCTTGAGGCGTTCCGCGTCTGGCGCGAAATGGACGTGCCTGAATGGGCTCATGTCCATTACCCCGAGATTAATTTCCAGGATATCTCTTATTATTCCCAGCCCAAGAGCATGGAAGACCGACCCCAGAGCCTGGACGAAGTTGACCCTGAGCTGCTGGCAACCTACGAAAAACTGGGAATTCCCCTGCACGAACAAGAAGTACTAGCTGGCGTCGCTGTGGATGTGGTGTTCGATTCCGTTTCTGTCGCGACTACCTTCCGCGAGAAGCTGGCAGAGGCAGGCGTTTTGTTCTGCTCTATCTCTGAAGCCGTCCACGCATACCCGGATCTGGTACGCAAATACCTGGGCAGCGTGGTGCCACGCAAAGACAACTTTTATGCAGCATTAAACAGTGCTGTGTTTAGTGATGGTTCCTTTGTCTACATTCCCAAGGGCGTTCGCTGCCCCATGGAGTTATCTACTTATTTCCGTATCAACGAGGCCAACACTGGCCAATTTGAGCGGACACTCATCGTTGCCGATGAAGGCAGCCACGTCAGCTACCTCGAGGGCTGCACTGCGCCCATGCGTGACGAGAATCAGCTCCACGCCGCTGTGGTGGAACTGGTGGCAATGGACGATGCCGAAATCAAATATTCAACCGTGCAGAACTGGTATCCCGGTGATGCCGAGGGCAAAGGCGGCATTTACAACTTCGTCACCAAGCGCGGCCTGGCCCACACCAACGCGAAGATCTCCTGGACCCAGGTGGAAACCGGCTCCGCCGTAACTTGGAAATATCCGAGCTGCATTCTGCGTGGCGACAACAGTGTTGGCGAATTCTATTCCGTGGCTCTGACCAACAACATGCAGCAGGCAGATACTGGCACCAAGATGATCCACCTGGGCAAGAACACCCGCTCGACGATTATTTCCAAGGGTATTTCGGCAGGCAAGAGCAGTAACGCTTATCGCGGATTGGTCCGAGTTGGTCCTGCCGCCAAGGGCGCACGCAACTATACCCAATGTGATTCCCTGTTGATTGGCGACAAGTGTGCGGCGCACACCTTCCCCTATATAGAAAGCAAGAACCCAACTGGTATCGTTGAGCATGAAGCCACCACTTCAAAAGTGAGCGATGACCAGCTCTACCTGTGTCAGCAGCGCGGACTCGATCCGGAGAAAGCAGTTTCCATGATCGTTAACGGATTTTGTAAAGAAGTCTTCAAAGAGCTGCCCATGGAGTTTGCGGTAGAGGCTGGCAAACTGCTGGAAGTGAGTCTTGAGGGCTCTGTAGGCTAAATCAGCCAGTCGCTTTAGCGCTTAAAAGTTACACCCACTACCAACCATTTTACAGATTAATTCGATCAGGAGACTGACGACATGCTCAGTATTAAAGACTTGCACGCCGAAGTCGACGGCAAGACTATTCTCAAGGGACTCAGCCTGGAAATTAATGCCGGCGAAGTTCATGCCATCATGGGACCAAACGGCTCTGGCAAGAGCACGCTGGGTCACGTGCTGTCTGGTCGTCCCGGCTATGAAATAACCGGCGGCAGCGTCGAGTTCATGGGCAAAGATATTTTCGAGATGGAAACTGAAGAGCGCGCCCACCTGGGTCTTTTCCTGGCTTTTCAGTACCCGGTGGAAATTCCTGGGGTCAGCAACATGGAATTCCTGAAGGCAGCTGTGGATGCCGTGCGCGAAAGCCGTGACGAAGAAGCCTTTGACACCGTCAGCTTCATGCGCAAGGCCAGGGAAGCCTGCACCGCCGTTGATCTGGACCAGGCGTTCCTGAAACGTGGCGTAAACGAAGGTTTCTCGGGCGGAGAAAAGAAGCGCAACGAGCTCATGCAGATGATGCTGCTGGAGCCCAAGCTGTGCATCCTCGATGAGACTGACAGTGGCCTTGATATCGACGCGCTGCAGGTAGTCGCCAAGGGCGTCAACACCATGCGCGCCGAAGATCGCGCCTTCTTGCTGGTGACTCACTATCAGCGCCTGCTCGACTATATTGAACCCGACTATGTGCACGTGCTTGCAGATGGCCGTATCGTCAAATCCGGCGACAAGTCTCTGGCCCTTGAGCTGGAAGAAAAAGGGTATGGCTGGCTAGAGGTCGAGGTGGCCTGATGACTGATCTGCTAACGCCTCAGCTCAATATAGAGACCGCAGTGCCTGACTGGCTGCAGGCGCGCCGGCTTACGGGTCGCGCAGCCTGGGACAATGGCAGCATGCCAACCCGCAAAACTGAGGATTGGAAGTACACCAGCCTGTATCCCCTGCAGCAGGATTTCACTGCAGCACCGGTCAGTGACGCCAGTGCCGCAGAACTGGGCCTGGATCTTCCTGAACTGTCCGGCAGCCGCCTGGTGTTCGTCAACGGACATTGGCGTGAAGATTTATCGACTCTGGTTGCAGACGCGGCAATTGAAGTCGTCCGCTTCTCTGAAGCCAACGCCGAGCAGTCGGCATTGATAGGCGAACACCTGGGAACCACAGTGCCCGGCACAAAACACCTGTTCGCCATGCTTAACGATGCGGCGCTCAGTGATGGTGTCTTCTTAAGAGTTCGCGCCAACAGCAAGGCGCAACATCCAGTACAACTGGTTTGGCACAATAGTCGCGCCGAAAGCACCTTCATTAGCAATCAGCGGCTCCTCGTGCTGGCTGAAACCCACAGTGAAGCAAGCCTCGTCGAACACTTTAGCGGCAGAAATAATGCTTTCACCAATGGGGTTAGCGAACTCGTGCTAGGCCCGGGTGCCAAACTTAATCATAGCCGCTTGCATCTGGAGAGCCCTGAGGCGCTTCATATCGGTGGCCTGCATGTGCGACTCGACCGCGATGCGACTCTGGAAAGTTTCCACCTGGCCCTCGGGGGCAAGCTAAAACGTATCGACATCGTGATTAATCACGAAGGCACAGGCGCACACTGCCAGCTCGATGGTATTTACCTGCTGCGTGGCAATGAGCATATCGACTATCACACCTGCATCGAACATGCGGTACCGCACTGCACCACCGATGAAACTTTCCGCGGCATCATTGGCGACAAGGCCAGGGCGGTATTTAACGGCCGTATCCACATTCATCCAGATGCCCAGAAGACTCACGCCCAACTCAGCAATAAAAACCTGCTGACCAGCGCTACAGCCGAGGTTAACACCAAGCCGGAACTGGAAATCTATGCTGATGACGTGCAGTGTGCCCATGGTGCAACTATCGCCCAATTGGACGACGCCATGCTGCACTACCTGCGTACTCGCGGCATTCCAGAAGACGAAGCCCTGGTGCTATTGAGCTATGGTTTTATTAATGCCCTGGTAGAAACCCAGGCGCTAGATGCGCTGCGCGACTATCTCAAGCCACTGCTGGCCGACTACTTTGGTGCCACATCGGAATCGGCATCAGAACAAGGCAGCAATCTCACCAGGCACATCGGCGCTTAATATGAGTTCAACGGCGGCCATCGAGCAGGAATCAACAATGGATTTTGACGTCGAATCAGTGCGTGCACAGTTCCCTGCCCTGCAGCAGGAAGTTAACGGCCGCCCGCTGATTTACCTCGACAGCGCGGCGACTACTCAAAAGCCCAAGGCCGTCATCGATGCCATCACACACTACTACCAGTGTGACAACGCCAATGTGCATCGCGCCGCCCATGCCTTGAGCAGCCGTGCCACCAGCGCTTTCGAGGCGAGCCGGCAACTCGTCGCGGATTTTCTTGGCAGCCCTGACCCGGCCCAGGTCATCTGGGTGCGCGGCGTCACTGAGGCCGTGAATCTGGTGGCTTATAGTTGGGGACGAAGTAACCTCAATGCCGGTGATCGAGTACTGGTCTCTACCCTGGAACATCATTCCGACATCGTGCCCTGGCAGCTGGTTTGCGCCGAGCGCGGTGCCGAGGTCGTGGCAATACCGGTTAGCGATGAGGGAGTCATCGACCAGGCTGCTTATGACGAGTTGCTCGACGAGCGCGTAAAAATGGTCGCCGTCAATCACGTCTCCAATGCCCTTGGCACGGTCAACCCAGTGAAAGAGATGGTCGCCAAGGCAAAAGCCGCGGGTGCACTCTGCATGGTTGATGGGGCACAGGCAGTAGCCCATTGGCCGCTTGATGTGATTGATCTTGGTTGCGATTTTTATGCCTTTTCCGGACACAAACTATTTGGACCAACCGGCGTTGGCGCACTGTGGGGTCGACGCAAATTGCTGGAAGCCATGCCGCCTTTCTTTGGCGGCGGCGAGATGATCGATCGCGTCAGCTTCGATGGCACCACATTCAATACCATTCCATTTAAATTCGAGGCAGGCACCCCACATATAGCAGGAGTGATTGGACTCGGTGCTGCGGTGAAATGGGTACAAAGTCTGGACCGCGATGCGGCAGCCGCCCACGAAGCGCAACTGCTCGCCCACTGCGATGAGCTGGCACAGGAAATTCCCGGCCTGCGACGGCTTGGACCTGATACTAATCGCATCGGTGTGTTCAGCTTCTTGCTGGAAGGCACCCACCCGGAAGACCTGGGTACCCTGCTCGATCAGCAAGGCATCGCGATTCGTACCGGACATCACTGCGCTCAACCACTGATGTCTCGATTCGACATCCCTGGCTCGGCGCGGGCATCATTCAGCCTCTACAACACCATGGCTGATGTGGAAGCACTGTTCACCGGACTGCGAAAAGTACAGGAATTATTTGCTTAGACCGAATCATCCCGCATCAGCATACGGGATGAATTGATTGGAACAAGGTTATGAGTGTAGAAATATTCGACGTAGAAAAAGACGCTAAAACCGCAGTCTCTGTTACTGAGCCTGCCGCTGCCCATTTGTTGAAGCAGGTCCAACTCAAGGGCAAATCCGCAGTGCGCCTTAGCGTGAAGGAAAGTGGTTGCACTGGTTTCATGTATGTCATGGAAGAAGTGGATGCGCCTGAAGCGGGTGATGTCACCATCACCGCAGCTAACGAGCTCAAACTGTTTGTCGATTCCGGCTCCCTGCCCTACCTGCGCGGCACTGAATTGGACATGGTGCAGCAGGGCGTCAATCGCAACCTGCAGTTCAATAATCCCAACGTCAGCGTTGCCTGTGGCTGCGGTGAAAGTTTCGATATCGCGGCATCCTGAGCCAGAGCACATAGAAAGCAGCCTGATATGACCAGCAAAGAACGCACGATTCTCACCACTACCCGGGATTGCCCGGGGCGTCTTGTGCCCGTGGGTGACCCCGTTACCATTCCCGCCGCTACCTTCGTCACCCTGGTACAGTCCCTGGGTGGCAGCTACACAGTAATTCACCACGGCAATATGATTCGGGTAGATGGCACCGACGCGGATGCCCTGGGTCTCGAACCCATCAAGCTGGGGTTCGAACCGCGCCCAGACGGCAAGATCGATGAGCTACAGGTCTGGGAAGCCCTGCATACTGTTTATGACCCGGAGATACCAGTGGACCTGGTAAACCTCGGTCTGATCTACAAGATGGACATCGATCAGGACGCCGGCCGTGTCGACATCGACATGACCCTGACCGCGCCCGGATGCGGCATGGGCCCCGTGCTGGTGAGCGATGTCGAAGTTCGGGTTGCCAGAGTTCCCAATGTGAAGGCCGTCAAGGTCGACCTGGTGCTGGACCCACCCTGGAGTCGCGAAATGATGTCTGAAGAGGCCCAGCTCGAGACTGGCATGTTCTTCTGAGGCCAGCAGGTTATCGGATATAGTTTTCGTTTATACTCCCCGACCCAACATACCCTCTTTAGACTGGCACGAGCCGTCTTTGACCAACACACAGAAGCAGCATGAGCAACAACCCATTCGGCCATAGCATCAGCAGCGACGATATCAAGGATACCCTCGGATTCGTTGACAGCTGGGAAGAGCGCTACAAGTACATCATCGATCTCGGCAAAGACCTGCCGGCACTGCCTGAAGATAAACGCACCGAAGACAGACTCGTGCGCGGCTGCCAGAGCCAGGTGTGGATCGACGAGCAGATGGGAGGTGACAGGGTGCAGCTGGCAGTGGACAGCGACGCCTTCATAGTCAAAGGCCTGCTCTGCGTTATCCTGGCTGCCTTCAACAACAAGACCCCGCAAGAAATCCTCGACTTCGATATCGAGGGATACTTCGAAGAACTGGAATTGATGAACCACCTGTCCGCGACTCGCGGCAATGGCTTGCGAGCCATGGTGGCCCGCATTCAGGATATTGCGCGCAAGGCGGCTTAGGCAAACTCCATAATGCGGGCTACATAGCCGGCTAAGCTGGCGACCTGCCCCAGCTCCTTCCTTGCGCGAAACGCTTCTTTGCGCAGCATCGCAAACAGCACCCCAATCCACAGATCCACCGCGACACAATCTTGGCAGCAGCCGCGCCAAGTTATTAGCTCAATCTATATCTTGAATCTAAATGATATTGATTCTCATTTATATTTAAACTAACATACTGGCATTGGATTTTAAGAGTACCAAGCAGCATGACACGTTCGCTTTCCGCCCTCTTCGCCGCCGCCTCACTTTTGCTGGCGGTATTGAGCCCACACGCAGTCGCACAGCCCGCTAATGGAAATCTGATTGAGGAAATCGTAGTCCACTCGCGGTATCTCTTTAACGATCAGGTGAACGCGCTTCGAACCCCTACGCCAATCATTGATGTCCCCCAGAGTCTTTCCATAGTAAGCGCCGAGCAGATCGCGCAGCAGGGCTTCACCACCATTGGCGACATCATCAATTATACCCCCGGCGTGAATAACTCTCAGGGGGAAGGTCACCGTGACTCCATCGTGTTCAGAGGTGTGCGCTCTACCGCCGATTTCTTCATCGATGGCGCCCGGGATGATGTTCAGTACTATCGCCCGCTCTATAACCTGGAACAGGTGGAAATCCTGCGCGGCCCAAATGCCCTGCTATTTGGCCGTGGCGGCACCGGCGGCATTCTCAATCGCGTCACGAAGAAAGGCGTGCTCGGCGAGAGATTCACAAATTTTCAGGCCGGCGCAAATTCATTCGGTGAAGTGTCTGTCCAGGTAGACAGCAACTTCGACACGGGCGACACCTCTGCGTTCCGCATCAATGCTTTCTACGAAAACCTGAGCAATCACCGAGACTTCTTTGATGGTGACCGCGTTGGCATCAACCCAACTGCCAAACTTGAACTCAGGCCTGGCACCACACTCGACCTGTCTTACGAATATTTGGATCACCAGCGCTTTATCGACAGAGGCATCCCGACCGGTGCGGACGGGCGACCGGTGGAGGCCTTCCAGGAAATCGTCTTTGGTGACCCAGATCTGAATAACAATGAACTTAAGGCTCATTTATTCCGCGCCGCTCTGCAGCATGAGTTCTACGAAAACCTGAAAGGCAACTTCAGTGCGTTTTATGGCGACTATGACAAGCTGTATGAAAACTTTTATGTCTCTACATACGATCAGCTGGCAACACCTCTCGAGGCAACGCTCGATGGCTATATCGACACTACTCAGCGTGACAATCTGATCCTTTCTGGCAACATCATCTGGCAGCCAGAGACTGGCGCGATCAATCACACCATTATTGCCGGCGGTGAAATCATCGATACTGCTTCGAACCAGGACCGGTTTAACGCCTTCTGGAATACGACTGCGGACGACAACGAAACTTTTGCCATCACTCGACCCCTGGCTCTAAGCGGTGGTGTTGGCACCAATGCCAGCGGTCTGGCTACCAGCAACAGCTACACCACCGATCTTAATGACGATACCCGGGTTGGTATCGATGTACGCTCACTTTATGTGCAGGATGAGATCGCAATCTCCGAGAAACTGGACTTCATCGTTGGCGCGCGCTACGACAGTTTCGACATCAAGGTCTTCAATGTCGTGGCAAATGAATCCCGCAACCGCAAGGACGATAAGGTGACTCCCCGCGGCGGACTGGTGTTCAAGCCCATGGAAAACATCTCACTATACGCCAGTTACAGTGAATCTTTCCTGCCCCGCAGCGGCGAACAGTTTGCGAATATCAACGGCAACAATAACCAGCTGGATCCCAATACTTTCACCAATCTGGAGGGCGGCATCAAATGGGACCTGCGCCCCGGTCTCAGTCTTACCGCAGCGGTGTTCGAGATTGAGCAGAGCTCACCGCAGATCGCCGATAACAACCCAGAGACACTGGATGTGATCGACTCCGAAATCACCGGATTCGAAGCGCAGCTGCAGGGCCAAGTAACTGAAAGCTGGTACATCGCAGCGGGCTATAGCCAACTCGAAGGCGAACAGGTGAACCGCTCCGGACCAACTGGCCTGCAACCACGGGAATTGCCAGAACAGATGCTATCACTGTGGAACACCTACCAGGTATCTCACAGTCTCGGACTCGGTCTCGGACTTACCCACCAGGACGACAGTTTCATCAATAACAGTAACACAGCCTTCTTGCCGAGCTACACCCGCATAGATGCCGCAGCGTTCTATGACATCTCGCCCGACTTCCGGGTGCAGGTCAACATCGAGAACATGACGGACGAGCTGTATTTCCCTAATTCGCACAGCACGCACCAGACTACTGTAGGGCGACCGTTAAATGCGCGCTTAACCGTTAGCCGGCGTTTTTGACTCGAGCAAGGACTCGAGTACTAAAAAACTTATGAAGAGAAAGGAATGGTGCAATCCTCTCTCCGCAAGCTTCGCTTCTCTTTCCACCATTCTCTCCCATACATTTAGCTCAGGTTCAAACGGAAAGCGTTTCCAAGCGTTCCGTGTGTGGCATTATTACCCCATGCCATTCACGGAGAATTAATTTGCCCATCTTCGAACTCCATCATCAACTCGCCGAGGACTGCATCTTGCTCTCTGATCTCGATCTCAGCCGACTATTGCTAATGAATAACAAAGATTTTCCCTGGTGCATTCTCGTGCCAAGGATAAATGGGATTCGTGAGATTCATGAGCTAGATGAAGCCAACCAGCAGGCTTTGTTGAGGGAATCTTCTGAGCTATCGCAAGTGATGCTTCAGGTTTTTAATGGCGAAAAAATGAATATCGCCGCATTGGGCAATATGGTGCCGCAGCTGCATGTACATCATATTGTAAGGATAAAAACTGACAAGGCCTGGCCAAACGCGGTGTGGGGATATGAGATTGGTTCAACATATTCGGCCAAAGGGATAGAACAAATTCGAGACAAACTTGCAGCTGGATTTAAAGCTGTGAAAAGTTAATATCTTTTCCACTGCAACTGTGTACTTGAAGCACTGGCAGGTCAACTATAACCCTAATCAAAGATCAACCAATCATATGATGAACGCCTCCACTTCCACAGTGATTGAAAGTGAATAGGCAAATTTAAGCCAGGGATGCCCATTTCACAGGCTGAAAAAAGAATCCAATTACTATCTACTGACCAGCCTCCCACGCCTTGATCTCATTCGTAAACTTGTCGGACAGCGCATTTGGAATTGGGAAGGTCAGATGATATTGCGAAATCTGCCAGCCAGACCCGGTCTTTATCAGCACACCGGTGCCGCGGCTAGTACCATAGTTCTGGCTATCCAACACCTCGTCAAACCAGGCCGAGTTGCCATCCGGAGTCAGGTTAATGTGGCGCTCTCGAGGTGTATAGGTCCAGCCGCTGCTACGCCCACCGGCATATTCTCGAAACACCGCTTTGGGCCAGCGTTCTGACACGTCGGTGCCGAGGAATACGGCATCTTCACTTAACAGATCAAAATAGGTGTCCCAGTCAGCGCTTGCTGCAGCCTGGTGATAACGGTCCAACACATCGGCAACAGCCGCCTCTTCCAGCTGTGCGGCCAGATGGGTGCTAAACAATAGGGCTGCTGTAAATAATACAATTCGATACATGTCAGGTCTCCGCCCGTTTCTCGCTTGTAGAGTCGGATGCTTGCAGCTCATGCTTGAACTCGCCGGCATCCAGACGTCGAAAGTAGTCTTTCGCCACCTCCCGCACTTTTGGCGCAAGTACAAAAGTTGAAAGCATAGTGGGAATTGCCATGGTGGCATAGGCACCATCAAACAAACTGATCACCGCGTCCAGTGATGCGACCGCACCCACCGTGATCAACGCCATATAGATGCCAAGATAATATCTTTCCGCTCTGGTGCCAAAAATAAAGGCCATGCACTTGCCGCCATAGTAGGAGTAAGTCAGCACCGTGGTGGTACTCAGCACAAACACCATGATCAGCATCAAATAGGAACCCAGCCCGGGGAACATCTGATCATAGGCCTGGGAAGTCAGGGTGACACCGATGGCATCCCCCTCCCACACGCCGGTGACCAAAATCGCCAGCGCGGTGCAGGTACACACGAGCAAGGTATCGATGATAGGCCCAACCATTGCCACCAATCCTTCCCGCGCAGGCTCGTTGGTCTTGGCCGCACCGTGGGCCAGGGACTCAGTGCCGAGGCCCGCTTCATTGGAAAATACACCGCGCTGCACACCGATCAGTATTACCGCACCCAGCACACCGCCCGAAACCGCCTCGCCGCTAAAGGCATCGGTCACGATCAGCGCCAGCATGGCCGGTAACTCGGTGATATGTGACAGCAAGAGATAACCGGTGATAAGGAAGTAGAACAGCACCATGGCGGGAACCATACTGCCAGCTACTGCGGACACGCGTTTAACCTTACCCACGGCAACTGCAAACAAAAAGATTGACAGCACGATACCCATGATCAAATCGAAGGTGAAATGGCTGTCGGCACTGACAATGCCAGCCGGGATTGCGACGGCGTCGCGGGTTATCTGCACCAGCTGATTCACCTGAAACACGGGGAGAGTGCCAAACATGCCTGCCACCGCAAACAGATAAGCCAACGGCAGCCAGCGCTTGCCAAGCCCCTCTCGGATGACATACATGGGGCCACCCTGCAGCTTGCCCGCGTCATCGTAGCCGCGATACATGATTGCCAGGGATGCGGTATAGAATTTGGTTGAGATACCCACCAACGCAGTCACCCACATCCAGAACACGGCACCTGGTCCACCTACGGTAATCGCAACCGCTACGCCGGTGATATTACCTACCCCGATAGTGCCAGCCAACGCGGTAGCCAGGGCACGAAAGTGACTGATATCGCCAGCGACCTCGCCCTTGCCGCCGTCGGCGCTGTATCTGCCGCGCAGCAGATCAAAGCTGTGCTTGAGGTATTTAAAGTGAGCCAACCTGGAATGAAAGGTAAAGAACAAGCCTCCGCCCACCAGCAGAAAAACTAGCTGCGGGCCCCACATAAAATCAGCAAAGGCCGCTAGTGCTTGTTCAATCTCAGTCATGATGCTGCTCTGCCCCGGTATTCAGAGTCCCAGGGAGTGTTTAACCATCGCAAAGGTCAATCACTCGGCCGGCCTTTATATTATTGCCTGGTGCTTTTTAGTAACGTGTGGCGCTATTAATCTGCGCGAGATACTTGTAACTATTGTGGCGCGCTGGAAGGATTCACTTCCTCGGTGCGCGCACCCGCCAGGATTGCACGCATGGAGTAGTTCCCCTCGTGGCAGGCGTATTCGTAGAGACTTTCACCGCTATACATTGGGAACTCCGCGGTCCAGGGTTTGGAATAAAGCTCGGGATCCTCGATGGTGAAGGAATAATGTAGCTTGCCATCTTCGACGCGATTAAAGCGTTCCGTCAGCTTCATGCTGGTAGAGGTCAGGCGCTCTTTGCCCACCTGCCAGGGATGGAAGTTTCGGGTCTCAACCAGGAGGGTATCGCCCTCATAGTATCCAATGGAGTCCCCCAGCCACTGCTCATAGGGCAGGTCGCGGAAGTCCTGATCAATCCGCACAATGCGGGCGTTGTGCACCATCTCCGCCAACAGCATCACGTGAGTGGGCGACTGCACAATCTGCATGTTGTTGTTATACAAACTGCTCATAAATGGCGCCGTGGAGGCAAAGCTCACCAGGCAGCGGTCCGACAGAGTCCGCCCCTCTGGACCATCACTCTCGGCGCGCCCCATTGGCAGCTCATAGCGCTGCTGCCGCCGCACCGCAGCCGCTTCCTCGCGCCAGGGAATATTGCCGTCTGTCGGCTGAACGATAAGAGAGGTGCGATACATACCATTCATGCTGGCCAGGGCATTGCCAGGCGTAATCCAGAATCCATTGTAGCCACCGACGTTGTCCGGCCCCGGGGCTTCCGCACCGGTCGCTTCGAGGGCCGCGATATAATCAGGCGTCGATACCATCTTTGCCAGCATGGTGGCCTCATCGATTTCCAGCGCGCCTTCATAGAGATCGGGCCGTTCCAGGCTGGTACGGTTCTCGTAGTTCCATATTCCCTGCAAATCAGGCACACCCCAATCCGTGCGAGGTGGGGTATAGTTCTCTGCAGCAAAGGCCTGGGTGAGAAGCAAGCCGCTGACGGCCACGCCGGTAAAAACCTTTGTAGTGATATGCGTATTTTTGTGCATTTTTACCCCAATTCCTTTGTACATCAGATGGTTAAATAGTAGATCAAGAGTGGACACCAGCTTAATGCAGCCGTTTCCTTGATTGCAACCGTGCCTAGTTCACGTTGTCGCCGAAGCGGAAATCCGCCGCGGGTTCAACCCCTAGCAGGTGTTCAACGAAATAGTCCCAGCGCTTCTTCATAAAATAGCGACCATTGCCGAAGCCGTGCCGGGCCTCGGGAAACACCACCAGATCGAAGTCTTTCTCTGCCTCGATCAGTGCTTGCACTACCAGCAGGGTGTTGCTGGGATGCACATTGTCATCCAGCATGCCGTGGGCCAGCAGCAGTTTGCCCTGCAGATTCTCCGCCAACAGCTGGTTAGCCTGGTTTTCGTAGTTGGTGCGCGGCGCGCTGTTTCCATCGTCCTCACCTTCGGCAACTGGATCGCTCTCGGGGAAAGTTTCCAGCAAGCCCTGCCATTTCTCGCCCCAGTCATCCTCATAGTTACGATTGTCGTGATTGCCGGCGCCGGAAACGGCCACTTTATAGAACTCAGGATAGCGCAGGACCGCGCCCGTAGAGGCAAAGCCGCCACCGGAGTGCCCCCAGATGCCCACTCGATCCAGATCCATCCATGGCCGCTCGGCGGCCAGCTGGCGAATCGTGGTTATCTGATCAGGCAGTCCGTTATCCCCCATATTGCCGTAGTACACATCATGGAAAGACTTGGAACGACCCGGCGTCCCCATGGCATCAACTTCCACCACGATGAATCCCAATTCAGCCACCGCCTGCTTGTCCCGCCGCGCAGGCTGAAAAGAACGAGATCCGACACTGCCGGATTGAGGGCCAGGATAGAGATAATTCAGCACCGGGTAAGACCGCGCAGGATCAAAATTACTGGGTCTGTATAGCAAGCCATACAAATCCGTGAGCTGATCGCGCGCTTTCACCACGAATGCTTCGGGGGCCACCCAGCCAGCATCCACCAGTGCACTGCTGTCTGCTTCTTCCAGTGGCAGGATGATTTCTCCGCCGGTATTTCTGACCACGGCAACTGGCGGTGTGTCTGGCGTGGAATAGGTATCCACAAAATACTCGGCAGAATCAGACCAATTTACCTCATGGTGAGCCGGCTCCGGTGTAAGTAATTCCGGCTCACCGCCGTCGAGGCTGAGGCGATAGAGATAATGATAGTAAGGATCGCCGCCCTCTTTACCGGCTGCGGTAAAGTAGACCATACCCGCTGCCGCATCGACCTGGAGCACCTCAAGTACCGGCCAGCTGCCCTGGGTAAGCTGGCGTTTGAGCTGCCCGGTTTCCAGGTCGTGCAGATACAGGTGGCCCCAGTTGTCCCGCTCCGAGAACCAGATAAATTCATTGCGATCGTGTAGCACACGCCAGTTTGCGTCCCGATACCCGCCTTCATAGTAGGTGGCAACGGTTTCGTTGAGCACGGTCCTGACCTCGCCGGTTTCCGGATCCGCAAGCCGCAGAGTCGCCGACTTATGATCTCGACTTGAAGAGACGAAGGCCAGCATGTCACTGTCCGCACTCCATTCTACATCCAGAAATCTGCCACCTCTGCCGGCAATATGATCAGCGGTTGTTGAACGATGCGAGTCAGGTGGCATATTTAATTGCACGAGACGCGGCTGTTCATCCAGATGAATAACAACGCGCTCAATCATGAAAATATAATCATCGCCCGGCAGCGGATATTTCCAGGCATCAAGCTCTGAATGCCCTACCTCAGTGGTCACCAGATACATCTCACCGACGTTGCGGCCATCATGACGGAAAGTCGCAATTTTTTGGGAATCCGGTGACCACAGCAGCACCGGACCGTCATCACGCAGCCATCCCGCGTTGTTTGTCGCATAGCCATAATCTTCCTGACCATCAAAGGTAAGCTGGGTAACGTCGTTACTTAACGTGTCGCGCAACCAGAGATTATGGTCGCGAATAAAGGCCGCGCGGGACCCGTCGGGCGACAGGTATTCATGCGCCGGGTCTTCCTGGAGCTGCTGCAGATTAAAGCTGGCGGTATCCAGACTGTAATCCTCACCGTCAAAGCGAAAGCGAATATTATTCAGCGCCGCATTAACCTCGATGTCTCGCAATTCCAGCTCGCGGCTGTCCGGTGCTTCACCTGTAATCTCACCAATAGCATTAGCCAGGTTGATGGCATCAAACAGGGTTGTCTTACTGCCAGTGACCAGGTCAGCAATCAGGGTTTCATAACCGTTCTCGATAGATTTTTGATACACCAGGCGATCGTTTTTCTGCCAGTACTGTCTCAGGATTCGGCCGGTGACCAGGGGGTTGGCGTTACCTGAGAGAAATTGTTCCGCACGCTGATAGTCCGCAAGCGAGATATCGATCCCCATTGAGGAATCCATCCCAACTTCCTGGGGAGAGCAGGCTGTGAGCACGCCGAGGGAAACAGATAAGGCGGCCAATGAAGTAAAACGTAGCATGTGTGACTCCAAGCTTACCGGCGAGCAGAATCCTGTCTGCGCCGAATCAAATCTAGTTCAGTGAGTTCAAAATTTTCGCTTATTAAAATAGAACAGCTAAAGGCAATTACAGCAAATAATCGAGGATCAAATTGGTCGATTCAACAATGCGCTCGTCCCGCGGCCTGAGGTCGGGGCTGAATTCGCCCCCTGTCAGATGCTGCAGACCCTGAATGTAGCGCTCCGCGATGGCGCTGGCCTGCTCAGCCGTAAACTGCTGGTTTTTCTCGGTGACCATGCCGCGTGCGAACTCCTTGGAGAACGATACCGGTCTACCGTCACGGGTCAGCAGTTTTCCGCTATCGTCCAGCCGCCAGAAGCGCGAGGAATCCATGGTATAGAGCTCATCGGCGGCGACGATTTTCCCGGCATCATTAACACCATGCTCAGTCTTGGTATCCACCAGCACCATGCCCCTGTCCATTAAGTACTGGGACACCACGCCAAAGGCCATCAGGGAAGAATTTCGAATCTGTGCGTACTCCGAGGCAGTGCAGACACCCCCGGCGATAAGCGCCTCTGCGTCCGTGGTCAAATCTTCCTTGTCTTTGGTGCTGGGCGTATCCATCAGGTAAGGCAATCTGCCGTTGCGCGTCAGCGCATCCACCTGCAATTCATGCCCCGCATAGCTCATTACGCTGACGCCCTGGGCACTGGCCGCAAGCCAGTGCTGAAATAGGGAAGTGGAGGTTGAGCTCTCTGCGTTGTAGAGACGCAGCACGTTCTCCAACATGATCAGGCGCAGATTTTCTGCCGGAATAACTGTGGAACTGGGTGCCAGTCCGGGCACCTCGAATTGAGAACTACCGAGTATGGATTGCACCAGGTCCAGCATATGCGCGTGATTAACCGCCAGCACCTGATCCTTGAAGGGAATGGCGCCGCGATTTACATCATGGGTGGAGATGCGGTTATTGCGGAACATCAAGCGCAGGGCGTGACCAGATTTCGTTACGAGGGCCTCACCAAAGACCGAATCCGAGACTTTGCCCTCCAGCACCGTTGCGCCTCCCAGACGCGGTATTTCACCATCGGCAATCAGTTGTTTGATCGAACGGCCGGCGTTGACGGTAGCGCCATGGTCGGCGACTAAGTCACGAATCTGTTGGACATCAAGCATGACAGGGAACAAACCTGGTTGTTGAGTAGTGAATTCGAGGCTTTTTGCCCATTAAGCTCTCGGCAAGCTGCGCGAAGATTTGGTGGCTGCGGTCGTTAGCAATAACCATTCGCTGCAGCGCCAAGCCAGCTCATCAGGCGGGCTCAGCAGGCAACGAATAGCGCGGCTTGGCAAGCAGCTTAAACAGCCCCGAAGAATAGATTAATCCCCTGATGACTACAAGAATCACGGCCTTTGTAGCCCCTCCTGGTTTCTCATCGGCAAGCATTAAACAACCCTTACCCTCGGACTAATGGAGCAAAAGGTTATGCATTCGGCACTAGCTCTCAGGAGTCAATAGACAAACCCTATGGACGACTCTGCTAAGGCAAGCAGATGGTGTATGCTGCCACTTGGGAGTTCAGTGAAGGAAAAGTGAAACCAGCGGAGAAAACCCAGAAAGCCAGCAGCTGACCGCGACAGCAAAGTCGGCTAAGCCTGAAGCCACTGCCTGACTTCGCAACCAGGATCCACTCAAACCAAGCATGAACGAAAAAATACAGATCAAGGATATCGACGACTCATCTGCAGTCGAATCTTTCAAATTTTCCGATCCCGACATCACTGCGGCAGGCGAACAGCGTGCTTCCGTGGACCCACGACAGCTAGAAACGCTGTGGATTAACACCGGCAGCCTCTGCAACCTGACCTGCGAGAATTGCTACATCGAGTCCAGCCCAACTAATGATCGCTTAGTTTATATCAGCCTGCAGGAAGTGATCGATCTGCTGGACGAGATCGAATCTGAGAAGCTGGGCACCCGGGAAATTGCTTTCACCGGCGGCGAGCCTTTCCTGAACACCGACATGGTGCACATTCTGCAAGCGTGCCTGAGTCGCGGCTTCGATGTGCTAGTGTTAACCAACGGCATGAAAACCCTACTTCGGGAGAAAGACAGTCTGGAAGCCATGCACCAGACCTACGGCGCCGGGCTCAAGCTGCGCATTTCCCTGGATCACTACGAAACAGCCACCCATGCCCTGGAGCGAGGTCCGCGTTCCTGGAAACCCGCAATCAAGTCACTGCAATGGCTGTCTGAAGCAGGTATGGCTTTTGCGGTGGCGGGCCGCACCATGTGGAACGAAGGCGAAGACAGTATGCGGACCGGCTATGGTGAACTGTTTACCCGGGAAGGCATCAAACTGGACGCCACTGACCCTGAACAGCTCATCCTGTTTCCCGAGATGGATGAATCGGCGGATGTGCCGGAAATTACCACGGCCTGCTGGGGAATTCTCAACAAGAACCCCGCCGACATCATGTGCGCCAGCTCCCGCATGGTGGTAAAGCACAAGGGAGATGAGCACCTCTCCATACAGGCCTGCACCCTGCTCCCCTATGACCAGCGCTTCAATCTCGGCAAAACCCTCAAAGAATCCTGGCGCAGTGTAAAACTAAACCATCCTCACTGTGCGAAATTTTGCGTGCTGGGTGGCGGCAGCTGCTCGGCATAAGCCAAACTCCAAAAATCATTTAAAGCGCCACCTCTCACTTTTTATTGAGATTTAACCCCTTCTCGTATTGGCGATTCATCTTGTCGTGGGAAAAATTCAGATAGTAGGCAAGCTTCATCCACTGGTTAAGTAGCGCCTGTCGGTAAATGCCGTTGCGCTTGAAGCGGATAGCCGATGTGCGGACAACAGCAGGTAGCCGCACTGGCTTCGAATGCCTGCGCAGCAATTTTGACAGCTCCGTATCCTCAAAAATATCCACATCGGGAATCTTCAGTCCTTCATGCTTGAATTCAGAATCAAAAAAGATGCAGTGGTCAAGGTAGAGAATGCCAGCGCGGTCACAGCGTATCCGATTTGAATACCAGGACGTGAATCGCAGCAATGCATGGTCATGATCGAACTGATGAGTAAGCCCACCCCAGACTCGGGACTTGTTTTTGCCCGGATTCGCGACCTGCTGAAAGCTTTCGGGCTGCACCAGGCTGCGCGGGTGATGCAGGAAGATCATGTCGCCGGAGGCCGCTGCTATACCTGCATTCAGCTTAGCTGCACGGGATGTGCCTGGCTCTGTTATTAGCTTCAACTCATATTTGGACAGCAACTCCAGCGTGCCATCATCGCTACCCCCATCGATGACGATGATTTCCGCATCAGCTACCTGCACCAGACACGCCAGGATAGATTCCAGCAGGCCGGAGCGCATTTCATTTTGTGTTGGCAGGATGATGCTGAGCATGTGGGGGCAGGCAGGATGAACGATTGGCCTATTAAAGCATATCGCTGTGTGGGTGGGATAAGGCTGGGCAGCAACAGGGACAGACATGAAAAAGGCCAACACTCGGTTGGGAATGTTGGCCTTTGGGTCTAGCAACAGATACTAGTTGGCATCTGTGTCCGACTAGCGAGCTGAGGAAACAGCCCGTAAGCGGAGGGAGTTGGTGCCGCCACCAAGAGTCGAACTCGGGACCTGCTGATTACAAATCATAGAGTAAAACCATATAAAACAGCAGGTTACAAAAATAAAAGGAATATAAATGCCAGCTACACCACAGAAGTTATCGATTTCGGCCGAGTGAAGCGGTAAAAAAATAATATTCCCAGGATATTCCCAGTAGCTGAGATTCACATACAACAGATCGCTGTAAGTCATTGAAAGTATTGGTGCCGCCACCAAGAGTCGAACTCGGGACCTGCTGATTACAAGTCATGGGGCAAAACAATATAAAACAGCGGGTTACAGGAATGAAAATAATAAAATCGGGCAAAATTGTCTAGTCTGCAGGTAAAAACCGCCAATACCTCAATTAAAGATTTATTGGTTGGCATCGGGCGGAAAATAAAATCCCCACATCCGTCACAAGTGAGAAATGTAGGGATTCAGAATGAGCTGGTTATCCAGTTCTTGGCATCTGCTATGGGACCCAGCGCTTTACCTCGGTGGCTATAGCAGTAGATTCTATGGTCCGCAAACCCTTGACTGCGGAAGAATACTCAGCCCAGCCTTCAAGTGTTTGAGGCTGATTGATAAATAGTTCTCCCACAGAATTGGCATAATTCAAAACCACATGAGTTTCGGGATTAGTTCCATCCGCCATCATTGAGCTCAAATAGGATACGCCTATATCAGGGTTTTGGCCGAGGAAGCTGCTAAAAGCTTGCGCATATGCAGCGGGATCGGAAACTGACATTAAATATCTCATTACTGCTGGGTTGGCACTGGTGATATTTTCAGGGTTGCCCCCAATCAAAAGAGTTTCTCCCATCGCACGGCTAGTGACGGTTGCTACTTCTCTGATCTCAGCAAGAAAAACGGCCTGGTCTTGGGATTCATTTAACGCCAAATTTGCATCCATATCGGAGGGCGAGGGATGTACCACGTTGATGGCATGAGTTGCCGTGTTGGCTCCAGCCGCGACATAAGCGTAAAGAACTACGCTTGCGCTATTTGATTGACCTGTAGGGCTAGCTTGATATTTATCGATAGCCGCAACCACAGCAGCTGGATCCGAAACAACCAAGTCATATGTCTGAAAAGTTGTCTGACCGAGACTGTGATGCGTAAAAAGTACAATTGCTAACGTAAGAATCCTCTTCATATTCGAGCTCCATAATTGTTGACTAGCTCATTTAAGCGTAAAAATGTTGCATTCAAATTACAGGGTTCAGATCGAGGTGAACAATTTAACGATCTCAGGGCGTGGACGACTTCGAGGTAGACAAGCAAGCACTGTCAGGTCACAAGTCCAGGCTGATGGTAGAGCGCTATAACCGCACTCCAGACAAGACTGAGGTTATCGATTTCAGTCGTGTGAAGCAGTAAAAAAATAATATTCCCAGGATATTCCCAGAAGCTAAGATTCATATACAGCAGGTCGCTGTAAGTCATTGAAATGATTGGTGCCGCCACCAAGAGTCGAACTCGGGACCTGCTGATTACAAG
>CENZ01204187.1_pt1 | contig 62550 bp, 48 predicted proteins | sample 361341 | NCBI WGS metagenome assembly CENZ01 (sample SAMEA2619782, study PRJEB7988) | marine metagenome | biome: marine biome (ENVO:00000447); feature: deep chlorophyll maximum layer (ENVO:xxxxxxxx); material: "saline water (ENVO:00002010), including plankton (ENVO:xxxxxxxx)" | depth 50 m
TGGCACAACTCAATCATAGAGGTCCAGATGCCTCTGGTTATATCCAAACAGAAAATGTTTACATCGGGCATACACGCCTGGCTATTGTAGACCCGGAGAGCGGTGCTCAACCGTTCGAGACGGACCAGGGAACCATACTCACTGTCAATGGCGAAATATACAATCATGAAGTGTTAAACAGCATGCATACCGCAGAGTGTAAGACTCGCTCCGATTGTGAAGCTATTGCCCATGTATATGACCATCTACAGAAGGACGCGACCTATTCTGATTCGTCTAAAGTAGAAGCAGTATGCTGCTTTCTAGACGGTGTTTATGCTTTCGTACTTGTTAATGGTGCAAATCACTTCGCAGCCCGTGACCCGCTTGGTGTTATACCACTGTACTATGGATACAAGAAAGGAGGAGGCATAGCCTTTGCGTCGGAAGCCAAAGCGTTGCTGATGATTGTAGACTTTGTTGCCGAATTCCCACCTGGATATTATTACCACAACGGGGAGATAAAACAATTCTACAAACCGACATGGAAGTTAAACCCATCCGTTGGTACACTTAATCACCAGATTTTTAGTGAAGGTAGAGAGATTGGGAAAACGTTGGTAGCGGCGGTAAAGAAGCGTATGATGTCAGACGTTCCTTGGGGCGTGTTGCTATCTGGAGGACTAGACAGCTCTATCATAGCCGCTATTGCTGCCAGAGAATCAGCTGTTCCTATCAATACCTTTGCTATCGGATTAGAAGGTTCTCCAGACTTAAAGGCAGCTGAGGTTATGGCACAGCATATAAAGAGCAATCACCGGTCCTACACCTTTACAGTAGAAGAAGCTCTAGCTGCCCTACCAGAAGTCGTGCGGCATCTCGAGACGTATGATGTAACTACAATACGCGCTGGCACTCCTATGTACTTATTAGCACGCCATATCAAGGCAACAGGCGTGAAGATGGTTCTCAGTGGCGAAGGAGCGGATGAATTATATGGAGGGTATATGTATTTCCACAACTGTCCCAATAATACAGAATTCTATTTCGAGACACAACGTAAGGTTCTCGATTTGCATTTGTATGACTGCTTAAGAGCCAATAAAGCTATGAGCGCTTGGGGAGTGGAATGTCGGGTTCCATTCCTTGATATGGATATGGTGGACTATTCTATGGGTATTCAGCCCGGTTTAAAGATTCCTAATGAAGGTCGTATTGAGAAGCACATACTGCGCGAAACCTTCTGTACATTATTGCCAGAGTCTATCTGTTGGCGGCAAAAAGAGCAGTTTAGCGATGGCGTTGGATACAAGTGGATTGATTCTATTAAGAGTATGACGAAGCAGACATTGAGTTGGAAGCTGTGGAAGAGGAGAGCGATAATGTTCCCGTGGCATACACCAAGGACACACGAAGCGATGTACTATAGAATCTATTTTGACAAGTATTTTAATATACCGGGTGCTGTCAACTTGGTTCCGTATGGTAAATCCTGTGCTTGTTCCAGTGCTGTAGCGGCACAGTGGCAGGGCAATGAGATAGACGATGCATCTGGAAGGTCGGTAAAAAAACATATAAAGAGTAATAAAATTTAAATAAATGGGTAAATTAGCTAGTAAATTTTACGATACAAAAACGTTTTATAATCTCTCTATATTAGCCGCGCCAAAAGCACGTTGTTACGCGTGTAAAAAATGGAACAGAAGAACACATTTATTTAGGTATAATGGTAAACGCTATTGTAGTTCATGCGCTCCAAGCGATGCTTTTAACAGCGTTGGGGATTACCAATCTCTACCACCACAACACATACTCAAGGATGATACACCACTCTTATAGCGTTGATAGCATTTGAAGCACTGTTGTCCACCCATCGCTTTACCCCAACAGGCATTCCGAACGGTATTCTCATCGAAACCTGAATCTTTATTGCATGATACACACATGACACGCTTCGCTTGCTTCGGAAGATTCTGAATTCGGTATTGAAAATAATCTGGCTTAGGTGGGGTAGAGCACCCGCTACAGGTACCGCCGACCGGGGTACTAGCGGATTTGGCGAAACAGACGACACACGTAGGCATGATGAAAAAGTTGTTGATATTTCTGATAGTGCTTCTTTATATCCGGAATATTCGTAGAGTATTCCGAATCCCTGTCAAGTAGACGGACTATCATACCTTTTTGTTTGCACACAGCTTTGGGGATTGATTTCGTGGCCGACCACATTGTATATAAGTATCTTGGATATCATTATATAATGGCATATATTTCAAGTTACATGGAGGCGTATCGTTCACCTCACGAGTCACCGACCGGTAACGAAGGAGCGTCTAGTCAGTTAGTTACATTGAAAATGGAGAATAATAAATTACGCCAGAAAAATAAAGAAATGAGTGAAGAGCTCATTCGTCTACGCCAACAGTTATCTTATATCCGTGTAGCGGCTAAACCCAAGTATATGCATCAAACTAAGAGGCCAGCTCCTATCGATTTAAGTAGTGTTCCTACATATCAACCATATGAAACCAGGCCTGCGTTAGCTCGAGTAGCATCGGCACCCTCTGTGGTTTCCTCTGGACGTATCTCAGCAGCTGTTGGATTACCCATTTCCGAATCGTCATCTTTGGTTTCGACATCGGAAAAGACAGAAGACCGTTGACTGGTAGGCGTGGTAATGTCATCTAACCATTCGCCAAGACGTCGTAAAGGTCTGGGTCTGCCCATTGTGGGGACTGCTCTAGCGACTGGAGTTTCGGCTAATCCTTCTCCCTGACGTTTACATATTTGTTTAAGTGCAAATGATATCCATTTAACAAACACAAGACCAATGATGAAAGCAAGGCCTTCATAGGCATTGATAATAATCATGGGCATGCCCCTTATTTCTGTTATATTGAGATAGACTGGCTTATTTGCCATATATTGTTAATAAAAAAAACTTAATTTATAATTAATTCTTACGTTGTCCTCACGAATCCAACAGTATTCACATTTAACCTAGCATAGTTCCGGAACCAAACCTTGGTAAAATCTTTTTCCAGCACCTGTCCTCTACCGGGCGCAGCTTGTTCATCAGCTTCCAGAAAAGGAGCAAGGTCGTGAGAACTCTCAACGAGCACTTGATTATTTACAATTCCCACCTTCATAACGCGGGTAGAGCCATAGTACAGATAGATGGCTTTCGTGTTTTTGTTGTATTCATATTTGCCCGTAGCGTAAGCAAACATCTCGTGTTTAAATTGGCCAAGAGCACACTCTTTCGATATGTTAGACCATTTTTGTGTTGGTTCAGAATCGTAGGCGTCGGTATCGATTAGACGTTTGTAGACAAAGAAGGCCTTTTCAGTAAATACATAAGATGAGACGTTACCCATAATATTGATTAAATAATAATATTTATAGGTTATTATGACTCCTCGCTCGAACTACTCGTAGTATATTCACTAGACGAATCAGAAGCTATTCGCATTACTTGATAATCCCAACGTCGTCTCCATCTTATATTGTAGGCTTGTATGTATGCAAACCATGTTCCCCAGAGTACAATATCAACTCCAGATATTATCCATACTTGACGGTTTCCTCCGGTGTGTTCCATTGGCCATCCGAACGGGTCATCGACTTCTGTTCTCTTTTTCAATTCTTGATGGGCTATCTTTCTGTCTTCCCAGTTCATCCAGGGGTCTTCATCGATAGCTCTGTTCTGAGCGTCATAATCGTCTTGTGAAGCCATCAACGTTATAACACCGGTGTACCAAAGCAATGTCGCAGTTATTCTGAATATTTTAAACATCCCAGGGCCAGTATAGCGTAGAGCTAGATGCCACATCATCTGGATGAAAAACCAGAATAAGAATGCTCGATATCCCAAAGGGTCGATGGCAGCATAGTGAAAATCGAACAGTGTAAACATAATCACACAATACCATCCACCCATTGCCAAGACCCAATTCCACCGTTGTAAACATTTCTCCCAATACGTGTACATTTCAATTTTCCATTCGGTTTTACACAGTTCACATTGGTCAGGCAGGGGGGAGTAATGCGTAACCCAGTTGCGCAAACATTTGCGATGGACATAGCCCTGAGTCCCAGCACAGTTACATGCGTGGAGTAATTCGCCATCGGTTTCTAAACAAATGCGACACAATGGAGTGGCAGTTCTTTCGTATAAAAGTCCTTGTTCTTCATCGCAATCTGAGTCACATGGCTGTTGACTATCCTCTAGGTTTTGTGGCATATGCTATTACGATTCTTGTGGGATTTGTAGGTAGTTATTATTACTTAAGTATATTCGCCACGAAAGCGGGTGCACCGAATATAGATGAGGGATTACAACGGCAAATACAATCTCAAGTACAATTAATCATCATGAACTCCCTAACAACATTTATAAATCCGTTTCTAGCGATATGGTTGTCGTGCATACAATTTGCCCAGGTTTCTGCGCAGAATTGGAAGTATGTGCTGTTGTTAGTTATTGTATTTGTGCTGTGTATATTAATGCATTATGAACATCGAGACCTCATGTCAGGTCTAGACCAGTTCTGGAGATGCTTTGCGCATACATTCTTCTACAACTTTTTTATCCCTTTTCTCCAAGTGCTACGGTTGACCTACGGGTTCTTCACACCACTATGGAACTTAATGACCGTTACCATGTACCAAATTGGTAAAGGCTCCACGCAAATATTTCTCAAATGTCAAGTACAAACCATTTTCATACCTATCGAAAATTGGGTAGTTGGTGTAGTAGACATTGCTTTATCGTTTGTTGACTGGTTAGGGTTTACCAAGTTACCAATATCAGCTACGAATAACATCGCTGTAAACGATTGGAATATCATGCCAGGTGTATCACGTATTATGGTAGGGTTCAACGCGACACAAAATGGATTGAGATGCGCGTGCAATGCTCTTGACCCCGTTTGGGATATAGGGTTTGCACCCGTGACTAGCTATCATTTACCGGCAGCTATTGACCACTGGTTCAACGCTTTGGTGCGCGTTGCACAAATGTTTCTACGAATTATTATCCCACCGGGCGAAGCTCCCAATATTGAACGTATTATGTACCATGTCTACGGTGGTATACTCGAATCATCGTTCTTTATCGATTATGTCCTATACACTACGATAAAGAATGTCGTACGTATATTTGCGTTGGGACTGTTTGACGAGTCGGGAATTAAACAACCTGCGGAATTTGTAGCTGGGAGCGCAGCGCGGGCAGGTCTCACTTTACTACAATTGCCAGTCAACATGTTGAAGGGCGTTTGGGCCATGTTTAATCCCGAGGTTACTGGTGATTCTGCGGCAATGATGAATGCCTTCAACTTTGACGATGTGTGGGCGAACCTTTACATCAGTTTGTACGACATGGCCAATTCGGTCCATTGGTTTTTGTACCTGATTGAGAACATTGTGGGTGGTTTGGCTACGGCTTCAACGATTAAAGCTTCCGCATTGCCGGAGACTTTTGAGTGCGATTGGGTCAACGATTACTCACCCGAAAATATAAATAAATGGCCCAATGCCCCGCATATGATATCTTACACGGCAGCCTGTTCTTTATACAACACTGGACTCGTGCTGCTTGGTGGTCCATTGGTCTTCTCCGAAATGATTAAAGAACTGTTCTTCAAATCTATTGTATTACAAGAACAGAACATGCTTCGAGTTATACAAAAATACGATGGTATGTGGTCCTCTAGAGAAGAGATATCCACGTGTGAGAAACGTAGAGAACGAGCATCGCCTCTCAACGGTACTATGCGCCTTGACTGGTCCATAGACCCAGACCAATGTAACTGTAACATGCAATTGGGCGAATACGTAGCACCAGACCCCAATCGTGTGGGAAAGACAGACTTATATCGATATGCGTCCAAGCCAGTGTACAACCCGTGGTGTGGTCAGCCTACGATGCAAGACCAGATATTTGGACCGATGGACTCTGCTCTTATTTACCTTACGCACGGTATATTTGGCCCGACTGGACTAGGAGAAATATTTCAATATTATTCCATACCAACAGTCTCTAGTGTGTTGGAAGGAGAAGCAGAAGAGGAGGAACCTGTAGAACAGGGAAGCATTTCTATTCCACCGGTTAATAGAATGCAAATAGAGCTCATGCGAGTGATGGTGAGGCTACTACTGTCTTTCCCTGATATATTCACAGGCAATTGGATATATTACGATATCAACTGTGGATACGGTCTTAACAGTACCCATCTAGACTTTCGATATCGTATGTTAAACGGTATAGAATACAATGAAACATCGGGCGAATACACTAAGAACGGTGCTCCCGTTATGATACCTACGGACGATGAGAGATTGCGGTGGGAACCATGTAAGAAACGAAGGTTTAAATTCCCTGGACTGACCTACAGCAGGGAGGATGACATGAAGACCTGTACCGAATCCAACGAAGCAGACGATTGTTCCTGTAACTTTATGCTGCCGTTGACTATCGACTCTCCCTGTGGCTGTATTGCTACGCTACCAGAGCTAAGTACCATAGCAGATGACAATCCCATTGCCAATTACTTTGCTTACAAACAAATTACGAAAGCGTCGTATAGATGGTGTAATTCCAATTACCTCGAATGGTTTTTCTACATGCAAAACCAGCTACTGGACTCGTTGGCTTATCTAGTCTCGTTTGGACCTTGGAACACAGATTGTGTACCGGCAAGAGCTATTACAGAAGATACATCATTCTCATCCTACTATGTAATGGCTCAAACTACGACGACAGACAGTTCAGGTTCTGGAGATGTCACACTAGCAGAGAAAATGTGTAAAGCTGGAGGTGATGAAGTCTTTGCGGACCTAATAGCTGAGAACCCAGGCATTAAAGACATCCTTGGTGATAAATGTGAAAATATACAGAAGATAGCAACCTCTAGAGGGTCTTGTAAACTATGGAGCAATGATAATTTATTCTGCTCGTTGAGTATGATTCTAAGAGGCGCAGGAGGAGCACTTATCGCAGTACAGAGACAGATACACAACAATGTTATCATGTTTATGGCAGGAAATTGGAATGATTTTAATTTCGATTTGCGTCATCGGCTCTGCGACGTGGAGAAAACCTTTGCCGCAGCAGTGGGAGCCTTTACCAATGTAGTAACCTTTGGTGGTGCTCGTGGTATCAAGAAAGGCCTTGGAAAGTTATTCATTATGATGTTCGAGGTGGGTATTACATCGCTCAAGCTTGGGAATCTGTTGGTACAATTCTTATTCACTTATGTAAACGAAATAAAGAAAGCAGCAACAGGACAGGGTGGTTCCGTTGGGTCTGGAATGTCAGAACATGTAAAGAATCTAATGAAGGATTCCATACGTTTGCTGCTCGACATTGTTATTCTATTTTTAGATGCGATAGGAGACGTGTTCGACGCTATATCGAGTGGCTCTGGAGGGTTCTTCTACTCCATATCCGACATGCTTACCTTCTTGGCAAATGCACTGGTAGGAACCTTGTTTGATATTCTTGGTTTGATATTTGATTTATTATTCGAGATGTTGGCTCTGTTCTCCGGAACTGGTAGCGTTGGAAACTTTCTTTCTGCTCTGTGGACCTTTCTTATGAAGATTCTCAACATCATGATTCGAAACATCGGTAAAGTATTGCGAGCTATCTTTATGATGTTGGGTCCTGGTATCGGTGGTTTCTTGAATGCTTTGATGACTGGTGTATGTAGCGCTATCAACACCGCATTCTGTGCCATCTCGCTAGGATTCAGATGTAGTGTTATGTCTTGTTATTCTGGTGGGTTTGGAAACGCAGAAGGTCAGCCATTAGGTTCACAATGGAAAGGACATCGAGCTCGCTATTTAGGAGACCAATTGCCACGGTTATTTGCTCAACATTACGAAACAGTAGACGGTATACCAGCACCACGATGGGTGGCGGATAACATCGACTGGAATGGAACGACTACTTGTGACTTATTCATGGAAGGTGTTAAATATTACAACTATACGGAACTAAGACCATTGGAACGTGCTACATGGTTAAACTGTTTGGAAGAGAGAGCTATAGGTGTAGAGATTGCCCAGCTTGTTAATATACCAGAGTTCGAACTGGAAGATGTCGTTTACAACTGGCATCGTAAATGGCTTATTGGTCTTGATGTCACACAGACTGCCTTCGTCGTAGCTTCCTTAGGGCTCAAACATGGTTCGATTACTGATGCCAAACTGAGGAGTGCTCTTGTAGAGATAAATATCAAGCCCGATGGCCCGATAAAACTCTATAATAGAGTCTCTACCTTTGCGGCTTGGATATACGACCAGATGGACCTCAACACGATAGTAGATGATTTATTCTCTAGCTTTGACCCTGAATACGCGTCTGAATCGAACGGCGAGAGCAGGCCAACTACAACGGCGCGGATATACAAGGTAGGGAAAGATTTGAGAGAGACTGGTTCCGAATTTATGAGTCAGTGGGAAGGAAAGGAGATAAGTAAGAAAGGTTGGCGTGTGTTTGATACCATGCATTCTACGGTCAATGAACCAGGCGATGGAACTTGGCTCAAGCATACCTTTAGCAACAACAAAAATCTACAGTCCACTGGTCATATGGTACGTCAGTTTATCGAGACAAGTGGACATCACATTCGCCGGTCTCGTAAACCAGGACGCCATTTGAAACGAGATAATTCGAGATTGGGAAACCCATACAGGATGAAGAAACCCCTCAACACCAACATTAGTTTTCCAGACCCAAACTCTCTGCTCTGTCCAGACCCAGAATCACCGGCTTGTGTACAATGTACCATCATAGACAACCTGTTCGAACTCATACGCGATTGGGCCAATGCCATGGGTAGGTTCCAATCAAATGTATACGCAGTTGAATTCCAAGCTCCTGACCCCAATACAGGGTTTATACAACCCGGCACCTTGGCTGATATCAATGATTATTTCTATCACATGATGACGAACAATTCAGGATTTGTGGACAACACACAACAGTTAACAAGGGCAAAGCATAGACTTCATCGTAAATTTCATCCCTACAAGGAAAAGAAATTCAAGGCTCGTAAGAAGCATTCTAAACTCAAGTCTCAAGCAGCGTACGACTCAACCATAGCTCCCATCACTGCGCGTTGGCCTAGAGTTGGTCGTGATTGGGCAGAGTTATGGGGTAATATCACCGAAATGAATATGACAAGTCCGGGTTTTAAAGCTGTTACTAGCAAGCTAACCCGTGGTATTAAGATGTTATTGTCTGAGACAGGTGACGAGTTTGTACCATTCTTTGGTTTTGGTGCGCCATATACCATCTCCTTTATCTTTACCGAATCGTGTAAAGTAGAGACAGCAGTATGGAACGAAGGAGGCTCACAATCGGAACGCCTATCTAATATAGACTCTGCTCTATGGGCATGTACTATATTTACAGTAGCACTGATGACGAACGGAATATGGTCTGCTGTACCACTGGGGGCTGTAGTGAACACTATAGTTTTGGTACACCTTAACAAGCTGTTATTCTTCTGGATAGTGTACGGGTATCTACCGTCGTGTGAGCCTACTATGCCACATATGCTCTTTGAAGACGTAGTAGAATGGATACAGCAGCGTATAGCTCCTGGTTGCTTCTGTGAAGCATGGCCAACTTTGACCAGTGAATGGTGTGCGCCTAGTACGTGTTATCAATGTACCATACCAGCAGGTCAGTATCTCAACTGTAATGATTTCATACCATTTGCTTCGGAATGGGGCGTGTGGTGGTGGTTCCCTGCTCTGCTGAGATGGGTAGCACCCGGTTCCATCTCGTGGCTGGCAGAAACTGGCGTGGTTCAGGAAGGTGATGCTACATTCCAGGATTTGGTATTTGCCGCTTTCCAGAATGCGAATGGAACGTCTACTATGTTCAAGGAATGTGTATATGTTACGAGTGGAGACCTCTTTGTCAACGTGATAGTCGGTGGAATATTAGGATACATCGTCTTCCAGATTGCCCTCGTTGTGTTCAAATTTTTAATCGACTTTGCTATGCTAATGTGGCAAGTTTTCATACTATTCGAATGGACAGCACTAGCTATAGAGCAGAGTACGAGAGTAGCAGCGGATGAGGACGACAATACGGATGAAATCTTTTCCGGATAAGATTCGCATATACGATACTATAATTAACATTATTAAAATATTAAACATGAAACTAATACACCAATTCGTAGCAGCCCTATTATTTATCTACCATGCTTACGCAACAAGTACCAACACTGAGCCCTGTGATAAGAAAGACGACGGCGGCGTTGGCATATTTATATGCTTGGTTGTTGGCTTTTTTATTATTAAGCACTCCGAAGAGCAGCGTCGTGACCGCGAAGCGGCCTACTATGATTCCGATGAGGACGAAGAGCAGGAGGATTCGGGGGATGAAGCCGACACGGAGGAGGACGATGACGCCGAGGAATCTGAGGAAGAGACTGAGCAAGAGGAAGATGACAGCGATGCTGAAGAATCTGAAGTGGAAACTGAGGAACCAATAATTCAAACACGCAAATCTAGACGCCTTGGACAAAAAGCAACCTTGGCAGATTCACACTCATAAGTAGAGAATAAGTGAAGAGTGTATAAACATTCTAATACTATTAAAAAATGTTATCTTATCAAGAATTATTTCTAAATAATAATACCTCTTTTTCTCGATTACCTCTTTGGGTACAACAATCCAAACTAATTAATCTAATATACAATAATGCCTATGACCCAGAAACAGACCAAATGGACGAGGACTGGTGGAATACTATCACCAACGGCCCTGCCACTCTCAAACATCTCAATATCCTATGGAATGTCATCTCTACCGGTGTGGTAAACCTGACAGAAGAGCATTGGTTAGACGTGTACAACGCTGCCAACTACCTGGACATGCCCAAAGCCCAGCGAGAATTGTGCTCGTTTATGATAACTTCTGAATACTATGGGCCACTATCTGACTACCCAGACCATGTATGGCAGTTTATCATGTACCAACCACGGCTCATGATGATATGGTGGAATACCTTTAAAGATGACATCTACACAGTGGTACACGGCAAAGACGACTGTAATTTTTTAAGGCGTTTGTGGCATCCTAAATTGTTTTGGGATGGTAAGCTAACACGGCGTCCTCAGATGCGCAACGGGTTAGAAGCAGACGTTGGCACCTCTCTCACACACTGGCATGACCTATGGGAAGAGTTAGACTATCCCGATACCTTTGGAAATTTAGAACCCTTTCTATGGTCCTCTGGTATATTCTATATGATGGGTATACTACCATTGACATACTCTCAGTGTCCTATCACACAGTGGGTCACACAGCCTTATGTTGAGTATGGAGTTGATGGTCTTGGTGTCGCACGGTCACCACCACAGTGGATGAAGAATCTATTATCAGCAATACCTCAATTAGTATGGCATCAGTTCAAACACGAGTATGGGTGGAAGCAATCTCCAATTAAACAATGGATAGCTGGCAAACACTACGAATACGTACAAGCTTTTTGCCATTATGTACCGAAAGACTATAGGTTGGATGGACAGTATAGTTTAATAGATTATGCTGCGATGCAAGATGCGTGTCCTCAGACCATCGATGCTCTTTTTATTGCTGGTCATCGCGCTACTCCTGAAGTGTGGGGACATGTACTATCGATAGCCGTACACAGGCGTCACTTCATTGGCAAATGGTCATTCTGGCTTACTAGCGCTCAGCCTATGCCACGCATGACTTCTATTGTTCGTTCTATGTATCAGGACATTATAGATATGGGACAAAACCCTGAATTGGATGGTTATCTTCCTCAGACGCATGGAAATTGGCGAACCATCTACCAGCAGGTGGCTAACCTGTTATCGGCCCATGACCACACATTTCCTTTTTCCCTCAATTACAATTCGATACCCGACATTGAACGACTGACACTATAAAATACATTTGATTAAAGATAAATGATAACTTACCGTTTGATGAATGATAAGAAAAATCGTAAGTCACGGTTCGACGATTACGATGAAAAGGGAGTGCAAGAGAACAGCGTCAACTGGTGGTCGTTGATATTCTGTGGCTATGGCAGGGGAGAAGAACTACAACTAGAAATATGGGCTCTGTTATGGGTAGTGCTCGTTATCTTGTCTATCATTGCGGTCAATGAGACTGGCAGGATTTGTGATGATTGTTGGGAGGTGTTCAACCTACCCAACGGTACTAGAACCGAAGCTCAACTTAAAACAATGCACGATACGTGTCAAGAAATAGTTATTAATTTATGGCATCATAACTCAACAGAATGCGAAGACCAGCAAGCAGTGCTACTGTCACGCGCCTTCACCACTTTAGGATGGGCAAGAGGGTTTGCTATAGGTTATTCACTACTCTCTATCATGTTCATTGCCATGACACCTGTACCATTACATCGCCAACGCCCATTGCAAATATTTATCAAAATACCATTGGTCATTGCCCTTCTCATATTTAGCAGTGCATTCGAAGTGTCTATGTTCGATGGTCATGCGCATGGTGTTCTTATAGGAATGGCTTCCATACTGGGAGTTCTGTTTACCATTCCAGGCCCATTACCATTTCTACCTGCCAATTGTTGTAAAGCTTGTTACCGCCATGACAAAATGCTATGTCGTGTTCTTGGAGTCAAGTTTAAACTTCGTGCGGTATGGTGGTTTTTATGGTCTTTCATGGTTATTAGCTGTATTATATTCGTAGGTTTCTGGTTAGATTCTTACGCAGAGTTTGAACGCAACGGTTGGAATACTGCGAGAGCACCAAAGCTTCGTTCAGGGTTCTACTGGTTTGAATATTTATTTTTCTGGACCATGTATTTGCTTGTAGGTTACGCAATAGGAGCGGAAGAAGCAACTCCATATCGCGAAGAGACCAGAGAGTTTGTAGCGCCTATTGCCAAGGTTGCATTCCGTCGTCGTAAAGAACGTGAATTTAATCTTTAACGAATTCATTCGGATGCGATGGTTTTAGGCTCGACTCTGGTCTATTTACCTCACCCACCTTTGGGTTGACATTCGCCAGGTTTAAACGAACGTATATTGCTTTGTCTTCTGGGTTTGGGTGGAGGTTGTCTCCTGGGTCGTGGTTTGTTGGATACACTAAACATAGAACTGAAAAAGAATCCAAAAAAGTTTAGTATGGTCCATAATAGCCAGTTTATTCTCCATACACCTTCCGGTCGTTTGGATTTAATTTGTCCGTTGCTAACGTACATATATAAATTAGTTAATAATCTTTAAATATGAAATGTTACTTAATAGTCTTCGTACTTCTCTCCTCGCTATTTACTTCTCACTCCTCACAGTGTACGTGCTCGTGCGATAGCGAACGCATGGACGAGGTTGGCCGTGCCGGTTGGAGATTAATACACTCGCTCGCTGCCAACTATCCAGAAAAACCAAAATTCTATCAGAAATTTCCATGGTATGGTTTCGTAGAGACACTCATTAATTTTTATCCGTGCGAACGGTGTCGCGACCATCTATGGTTTAATATAGAACGTTATGGTATGCACACTGCTAACAAAACTGACCTGTCTATGTTTATGTGCTTTCTTCATAACGATGTCAACCGTATCAATGGTAAAACCATGTATCCGTGTTCTATGGAAAATCTAAATGCTGACTACGGCTTTGAAAATGCCACGCCCAAAGCGAATAGAATTTATCTGGATTAGCTAATCATAAGCGAACTATTTAGTGTGGTCGTTAGTTTAACACAGATAACAATGGAAGCAGTGTTTCGAGAAATCAAACATTTTTATCGCAGTGCCATGGTGGACGTATGGTGCCTGCCTGAGTCTAAATTTCGCGCGGTAAAGAACGGTCAATTCGACATTATGTATGGTCCCACAGTGGGACACCGACAGAAGATAGCATTGCCACTGACGGAAGTGACCGCCTTGTACAACCACCAGTTTGAGCGTTGGGAATACATATATGGTGGCGGCTGGCATACCAAAAAGACGATACCACTCCAACCTTGGCACGTTTGGTATTAGCATTATATAAGAATATGCGACATGTGTAATGGATATATTGGAGGGTCATCCTCTGTTCAGTGGTGCGATGAGTACGACCGGAAAGACCGTAGCTCGTAAGATTGGCGAGAAACAACATCGTCAACGCTTCCCAGTTCCCAATTGTAAACCGTATTATGACTCATGGTTGTTATGTGTAGATACAAGGGACAACTGTTGTGGCGCCAACAAGTGTCGATTCCATTTTACAGAGTGGCAGAATTGCCACAAATACAGCGATGAAGTAAGAGCGTACAACGCCAAGATACCAAGGTTTAATAAAGACAAAGCGGAGGCTGGAACGTACAATGGGTTAAGTGCAAAATAAAAATACTATAAATTATTATTTTTTTTATATATATATATATTATGTCAAAGTTTACAGAAAATTCAAATATTGAGAAAATGAGTCAGCGGAAGAAAGACTACTATGATAATATTGACCGGGTTCTAAAACACTCAGGGAAATTGAAAGAATATAATGCTGCTCGCGAGAAAATTATCTGGGAAAGCATTCCCACAATAGGAGATGTGTATTGGAAACGGGAACGGATACGGAATTACGAGCCTGTCTTCCCCGGATACCCGAAGTATCAGTATGTAGTTACTGGAGTTCGTAATACTAAAGGCAGAAGAGGCTGGGCAAGGCTTGGCTACAACTACGGACATATAGAAGTCGATTATGTGCTGGTGCGTATATATTTTGACCCGGACAAACCTATTCGGATAAGGGAAGATATAGGAAGGTTTACAGCACGTTTTGACGAGTGGGAGGAATGGCGTGAGATATTTAATTTCGAAGGACACCTTCAAGGCCAAAGCAATGGACAACCGTCCAGGCCATTCGTTTCCACCGCTGACATGGCCATGGATATGGTGGGAATTGATAAGAAAAAAGAAGAGGAGCAGATAAAGGAAGAATACAGGCAAGAAGCAGAGAGAGTAATGGAGAACATACGAAAACATCGAGAAGAATTAGACCGTGAGCGAGAAGAAAAGGAAGCAATAAAGAAGGCGGAAGAGGAGGAAGCGAAAAAGAAAGCAAGAGAAGCAGCACGGGAAAGGGAGCGTCAGGCAGAAGAAGCAGCGCGGGAAAGAAGGGAATTAGATAGGAGGCGGCAGCGTGATAGGGAAAGAAGGCAACATCTACTACGGCAAGCGGAGCTTTGGCGCCGGGCAGAAGCTGTACAACGATATTTACCAGGGTATTGGCAAGATGCTACTGAAGTACAAATAGAAGAAGCAGAGAGAGAAAAGGAAAATGAAGAACGTCGGGTAGAAAGTGGAGGTGGTAATCCCAACGATAGTATGGATATGTTGCCCATACCAAAGTTAAAATTCTAAATAAAAAAGTATATAGTTTAGAGTGATATTTACAAATGACTGATATCGACACTACTCAATTCGAAGAAGCAAAGACACAGTTTACTCTATTATTACCTGAAATAGACGAAAAAAAAGCGGAGCTTAAAGCTCTCAAGAAGGTTCATAACGTCTACAAGCACACCATATACAGTTACATGCGAGAGAACGAGATTGAAGAGCTGGACGTTGGTGGATACTACTTTACAATCAAGCAGAAGCAGTCGTTTTCTATCAAGGAGGACGATTTGATAGACCTTCTAGATGAAGATGTACTCAACCAGTTCCGCTCCAGTAAGGAGTCTCTCGGCGTTAAAAAGAGGAGACGTGTCTAGTCAATCCTTATTATCATCCTTCTTTTTAGGCATAAAACGTGACAAATCAGTGTATATGGCGTATCCAATGAGGGCTGCTAGAGCTAGGCTTCCTGTGATAATTAATTGGTGTTTAGTTGGTTGCATTTATTAATATACTTAAAGTTATTTATAATATCAAAATTGTAAACACAACACTCCTACTATTTTTGCGGCATCGTCCGGACTCAACCCTTCGCACACTTTAACGGTTTCAGGCGTGTCGAAATAATCGTCTCCACACGTTGCCTTCACCAAATCTTTGGTCCAATCCGATGCTTCTTGAGCATTCATTTTAGGAACCCATACAGCAGACACTACTGCGAGTAAAATCCCAAGCACTATAAAAATGTTTCTCCACATCATATATAAGATATAAGTGTCCTAATATACGATGTATTTGCAAGTATATATCTTAGTTGCTATAGCAGCCTACGTATCGTTTACAAGTTGGTTTGAAAAATTAGACCGTCCTTACAGCGAACAGCGTCAAGTAGCATTTACAAGGTCGTTAGCAAATCTAGCCATCTTGGGTATGATTTCGGTACCGTTGACTTACATGGGCTTAGCAGACCTACCTCACAACGATGAAAATCCACTATGGAAAGACATTCTTTTTATCGGTGTGTGGGGTGTTTCCACGGCTACCATATTCAGCGTAACACACTATGCTCTCCATTCTAAACTGTTGTGGCCCATACACAAGCAACATCACCAGAACAATCCGTCATACTCAACGTCCTGTTTGGATGCCCACCCGTTGGAATTTCTATTTGGTAACGTGATGGCAGTGGTATTACCGTTGTATGTATTCGTGGGTTCAGAACCTGCATCCCTACTATGGATAGTGTATGCGATGTTTAATACAGTATGGGGACATACGGTAGAGGGAGAACACAAGATACACCACAAGAGGTTCAGATGGAACTATGGCGCACAGCCTATGTTTATATTTGATAAGATGATGGGTACATATAAAAAATACGAAAAGGAATAATTATATATTTTCATCTATTTCACTCTCTTTAAAAATGTCCTCTATCTCTTTCTCACCCACAGTTAGATTATCTTCAGCAGGTGTATCTTCGTAATTTGACAATATAGTCGAAGTTTCCTGCTGTCTTACTGGAGTATAGTTGCGTGAGCTTATTTTGCGTTGTATTTCGCTTACTGATTCAGAGGCCGACCGATAAGCATCTTCTACTATCACAGAGGTTTTAGTCATACATTGACCCATATATGATATGGTCATATACCTCTTATAGTATCAAGGGTCAGGGTAAGCTTTGGGTACTTTGGATTTAACTCTATATACTGGAGGTTGAGGGGCATAATATCGTGGTGCATAGACAGGAGGGGGATAGCCGTGAGCCTCCTCACATCCACCTGTTAAACCAACGCCAAGTAATAACACAACAGCACCTATAATAACCCAGCCCGTAGTACCGGGTGTGGAGTCTCCTAATGAGTCGTCCCAACAATTCGAACCCGGTCTACAATTGATACCGGCATCCCGTAAATGGTGACAATGGTTATGAAAAGTCTTATCGTGGTCGTCACAGTGGTCTGGTAACTCCACGAATATAAAGACGAGAGCAGCTATTAATAATAAACCTAAAACTACACTAAGTGTATTTACCCTAGCCATAATAAATATGTTATAGTATACTTTAATAGTGTCATTCTTCATCATCGTAATCATGTACATAAGAGGACCCAGCCTTTGCTCTTATTTCTATGTGCGTATCATACAAACTGTCAACGCCAGCACGCCCTACATCGTGCGAAATAAACATACATGTTCGACCAGGACGTCTCTTTGTCCAATCCTTGAGAGCCTGCTCCATCTGCTTGAAACCCACCGTATCTATGTTAGCAGCAGGCTCGTCTAGAATGGCAAGGTTCGAATGTACTCCGGTAAAGATAGACGATTGCATTCGCCATGCCATAAACGATGCAATTTGCAATCTCCTATACTGACCTCCACTCAAAGCATGGGCCGTTGAACGTGCACCGAATGTTAGCTCTTTTGATATATTTTCCTTGTCATCCAGTTCCATGTTAAACACGGGACTACCTTGAGACTCCGCATCGAACAAATATTTACACCAGTCCGTTGCATGCTTGGACAATTTGTGTAACATGCGCTCAACCACGTAGGTCTGAATGCCCTTAACGCCCAACCATTGCCGCATGTTCTTGAGCGCTTCGAGGTTGTTCTGGTTTAATACATTTAACTCCTTGTACCGTGAGATAGCCATCTCACTGTCCTTCAATGTCAATTCGATATCTTCCAACTCCTGACGTATTGGTGGAACTTCACTTTCTGTCGATAGCAACTCACGGTTTATCAACCGAAGAGCAGCCAAGGCGGTTGTTCGCTTATGTTCCCAATGCTGTAACTCTATGCGTTTGGCAGACCATTCCGCTTGAGCATACTCGTGCTCTGCTTTCTCCTTCTGGATATTGTTGAAATCTTTTTGTTTATCAAGAGCTGCGACGGCCAAATCTTTAGCCATCTTATAAGCAGCGATGCGCTCCTGTTTCTTATTCTCTTCCTTTACTTTAAACTCGTGTGTTTTCTTCGCTTTCTTACGATTGCCCACTGTCTTCATAGCTTCGCCATATTCTTCTTGAGCGGTGACAATACGACCAGGCTCTATATGTTTACACTGTAGAGGCTGTTTACAAGTAGGACAGGTCGTAGGAGCAGAAGCTGCTTTCTTAAGCATAAACAACTGCTGTTTACGTATACCGGCTTCAGCGATAGCGTTGTCAATGAGTTTCTGCTCCGGCGCTGGCTTATCATACACCGGCGAGACTACATCAACGGTATAACGTTGCTCCATGTTATCGTCGTTTTTGTACAACCGTTGAGCCTTAGCGAACGCATCTTTCGAAGCCTTTTTCGATTCATAATAAGACTGTGTGATATCTTGATATTTACGCTTGTTATTGTTGACTGGCTTATCTCCCATTACAGGTTCAGGTCCCAGTCCCTCTAACTCTTTTTGATGTACCTCTATCTCTTGGCGGAATTGGTTTATCTTGGCACGTTGTGCCGTTTTCCAATCGTCCAAGCGTTGCAATGTTCTTAATTTTCTAGACTTCGTATTGGATTGCATAGCCATGGCATTCGCTAACAACTCTGTGGTGCTTCGAATGTTTGACTCTGAGAACAAATACTGTTCATTCACAGACATAAACAAGTCTTCCCATACATTCATATTACACAATAATAATAGCTCTTCCTTTGTGCCTTTGTCGTTGGTCTCCAACCAGTTCTTACACCCTCCACATTGTTCCCATACTAAAGTTCGCATGAGCCAGGCATGTAGGCGTTTGTTACCAGCTTTTGGTAGTGTCTTGCCTTTGGGTATACGAAAAAACATATGGTTCAACATCTCCTGTGTTTGATGTTGTGTAGACCTGGTAGCACGTTGGTTGTTGTAATATACTTCCAAAAACGAAGTCTTGTCTAACAACGAACAGGCTCTGTATATCTTAAACGGTACACCGCTCTTATTCCCTATAATTTCTACACGTGCCATCTGAGTTTTCTGGTTGATACAAGCAGCGGATGCCTGGCTTTTTTTAAGCGTAGTAGAAGCTCTCATATCAGAGTAGCCAGTCAAACACCATAGAAAAGCCGATACAGTTGCCATAGATTTACCAGCACCGTTGGAACTGCCTATTGCGCCTTCAGACCATTTACCAGTTATCTTGGTCAGACCACGCTCGTCTAATTTTATTTTCTGTTTGCCTTGAAATGGGCCAAAACCTTCGAAGATAATCTCTTGGAAATTCAACATAAACGGTACACGATTCGCTACGGTGCCCGTATCCATTTTGTTTATCATTTCTAAGGTCTTGTCGTATCCCGGTTCTCCGGTTAAGTTGAAATGCATGGCATAAAGCTTGAACATTTCCTCAGCGGATAACTCTTTTTCAGCGCTTAATAGGGAATTGGCTGATGTTGTCTCTCTCAAGTAACGTTGTAAGACACACACCACACCCTTGGTTCGTATGTGTTCTACGAATTCTTCAGCTTCAGGTGTCAACTTTTCAGGGTTAAACGAGTCCATATACAATATATCATTCTCTCTCATGTGGTGGAGGGCAGGCCATGTGTCAGGGTTTTCTGTGACTTTGAATCGTTTAGGACCATAACGGATAGGAATACCTGAAAAATCTCCAGGACCCTTGTAGAATACGAAACGCTTGTTCTGTCCTGCTTCACTCATAGAGGTTTGGTAAGGACTTCCTATGTATATAACCTTTCCCATTCTCTGTGGTTTGTGATAATGACCGGAGATAACATCGCATGGAAAGTCTTCCTTTTTGAGACCACGGTCTGATGCTGTGTTGTTGTTTACGCGAGCACCAATCACGTCAAAATGTCCGAAAATACATTCGTATTCACCAGAGAATTTTTTGAATATAGCTCGTAGTTGTTCGTTGTCGCGCTTCCATGGTACCCACAGTACATTGCCTAGTACACACGGTTTGTCTAGTACGTGTATATATTTGGAAGCATGTCGAAATGGTTCCAACGCGTGTTCTTCTTCGGACGCATCGATGTAGTCATGGTTGCCAGGTATCATAATCATATCCACTTTCCACTCCTTTTCGAAGAATTCCAGAAGAGTGTTGAGCATGTCAACGGGTATGGTACCTCTACGGTATACTGTATCGAAGAAATCTCCAAGGAATCCAATTTGCTGTTTTGTCTCAATAGCCTTTTCGTGTATCCCTCTCAATACATCTAGGCATATTTCTAGGGTTTGGGGTGAACAGTGTAAATCTGCGAATAGTAACATCGTCGTATTTAGACTTATGATACCTCTTATAATGGTATTCGATTATTCGTGGAGTATTCGGAAGTATATATTGGTATCCATTCATACCCATCACATGAAGTATACCAAGACGAAACTATTTGAATTAAAACAAATCAGGCATTCGGCCCGTGCTGAGCATAGGGCCTTTTTGGAAGCACGCCCCTACCCTAACAATTTTTCTCAGAGGGCAGGGATTTTGAAAGAGAAAAGAGATACAACGCGGAAAGTATATCATAAATACCGTAAGCGATTCAACCGGTTCAAAACTCACAAGAAAAAGATAAAGAAGTACAAGAAAGAAGTGAAGACGAGCGAGATGAAAAAATTAAATGAATCTCTGGTTATGTGCCAATGCCTTGACAATATAGTGGTAGAAACCAACCATTCTAGTGTGGAAGAGTTTCTTAGGAATGCTATTGCATCTTATACCCGTGAACAACCAGTGCGTTTTGAAGGTGTACTGCCGTTCATCATGGCCTATGACAATTCATCGAAACTATACAAGGTCCACGAGGCCGCGGGAGAACATTCGATGAACAACTTGGAGGAAGAGCTGATTAAAATGAATAACATATTCTAAGAATATACGTATTTAATAATGTTTCTATAGAAAATATAAATGTCTGACGATAACTGGCGCTGGGACGTCATCAATGCTAGGGTGCGTGATGTATCCCTAACACAACAAGCTATACACTCTTTCGATGATTTTATCGTTCGGAAAGTACCTCAAATAGTAGAGGGAAACAACCAAATTAAAGTAAAATCTCAACTCGTTTCAAACGGACCAACACACGTTGTAACATTCTCCAACCCTGTATACAAACAACCTTCTATCGTTGAAAAGAACCAAGATGTTCGACCTCTTACACCAGAAGAAGCGCGTACAAGAGACTTGACATTCAGTGCTCCGATGTACGTGGATGTACAGTACCAACCCAACGAATCAAAGCGTGAAGGTATTGAACATCATAAAGAGATTTACATCGGTAGAATGCCTATTATGGTGCGCTCTTCGCTAGGAAACAACATACCAGAATACTCAGAATGTGAACATGACCCAGGTGGTTACTTCATCATCAATGGTAATGAGAAAATAGTCATCGTACAACAAAGAGTAATACCCAATGTAGTTCTATGCTTCAAGCACTCGACCGGATGCCAGAGCGTGGTTCATTCATGCTCCAACGAGTGGACAGCCTCTTACTGTATGTTGAAAATTATAGGCGGAGGTCTCATACCTGCTAAAGTAGACATCGGTGGACTACAATCCAGCGTACCGGTCATTACATTTTTAGTGGCTCTTGGGTGGGAATACGACCAAATAAAAGAGAGACTCATGCTCACTGAAGAAGAGTGGGATATATGGAACAAGGACACAGGTGTAGCTGCTTGGGATTCGCAGCTACAAGCAATGACTTGGGTTCTTGGTAGATTCAAGAATAAAAAGACACCTAAACGCTCATTCATATACTTGGTGTATCCACACGTGGGTACCGAAGACGATTTTGATATGGCACAGTCTAAAGGCTGGCGTTACCGTAAAGAAATCATGATGGACCAGGTGGTCAATTTGATTAAAGCTGGCCGCGGCGAACGAAAGTTTGATACCAGAGACCAGCTACCAAACAAGAGACTGGACACTGCCGGTGCTCTCATGGGCTCGCTATTTGCTCATATATGGAACAAATACATAGAGGAAGTACAGAAAACCATACAGAAATGCTGCGATTCACAGAAGAAAATTCGCATCGAAAAGATTGCTGGTTCTACCACTATAACCGACGGTATCAAGTATGCGTTGGCTACGGGTAAATGGAAAGGTGATAAAACACAAGTACGTGAAGGCGTATCACAAGTTCTCAACCGCAACACCTATATATCTTCTATAAGTCTTCTAAGACGTGTCGATTCCAACGTAGATACAGAGCAGAAAATGATTGCACCGCGCAAATGTTATGGAGACCAATGGGGTTTTCTATGTCCAAACGAGACACCTGAGGGCCAACCTACTGGTCTAGTGTATCAAATGTCATTAACAGCACAGATATCTACCTCGTCCAAGAATAAGAGACTGTTCCAAACCCTGAATTTAGATGACGACGGTGAGCATTTGTTATACCACAACGGAATACCTGTAGGAAAGACCAACGACGTGCTCTATGTCCTAAATCATATAAAGAATCTCAGACGTAATCGCTTGGTACAGTTGGATATATCTATATCCTTCCAGAATGGGGCTATATTTATATGGACAGACGCGGGTCGTATTTATCGACCTGTGTTAGTGGTCACGAAAGGTAAGCTGGGCATTACAAGTGATATAATTGCTGACCTGAATGCTGGAAGAACACAGTTTAATGACCTTTACCAACTGGGAATCGTAGAGAACATTGATGCTTACGAGACTACAAATTGTTACATTGCTTTGAAACCAGATGCCATTACAGTAGAACATACACACTGCGAGCTACACCCTTCCATGATATTCGGAACACTAGTGTCCAGCTCTCCATTCGCAGATATGAACCCCGGACCGCGTAATACGTATCAGGCGGCTATGGGAAAGCAGGCTATGGGAATCTATGCCTCCACCTATCAGAAACGTTTTGACTCGTCCGGAAATATATTAACCTATTGTCAGAAACCATTGGTAACTACTAAATCGGCACAAGCATTGGGGCAGAATGAAATGCCTGCTGGTTTCAACGCTATAGTAGCATGCATGTGCGACGAAGGCTACAACCAAGAAGATTCAACCCAATGGAACAAAGCAGCTATCGAGAGAGGTATGGGGCGTTCCACTACGTACATGACCATGAGCGCATCCACCGTCACTAGAGGGTCAGGATATCATAACTTTAAACGCCCAAAGACCACCGATACCGTTCACATGCGCGATGAACATCTTTATACGTGTCTAGATGACGACGGTCTACCACCTCCCAACACAGAGATTAAGCAAGGTCAAGCAGTTGTAGGAAGAGTTACAGTGCCTAGAGAAGTCATGCCGCATGGAAAAACTCCAGCACTACCAGAACCAGTCATCAAACCACGTGACGCTTCCCTATTCAATAAAAAGTCAAGCGGTGTAGTAGACGAAACCATAGTCTTCCAAAACGACCAGGGTGGCAGGACAGCTAAAGTACGGGTTAGAATACAAAAAATTCCTGAGCTTGGTGACAAATTTGCCACGCGCCATGCTCAGAAGGGAACCATAGGGATGATATATCCCCAAGAGGACCTACCCTTCACAGCCGATGGTATCACACCGGACATAATTATCAACCCTCACTGTTGCCCCACGCGCATGACAGTAGGGCACTTTAATGAGCAGTTGGCATCTAAGTTGGCAGCTATTACTGGCAGGCAGATTGATGCGACTTCATTTGACCACGAACCAGTCGAGACCTTCTGCGCAGAGATGAAGGCAGCAGGGTTTAAACCTTATGGCAAAGAGCAGATGTACTCAGGTAGAACAGGCTTGCCACTCAAAGCTAAGGTTTTTATTGGCCCCCTGTACTATCAGAAGTTACGACACATGAGTAGTGACAAGATACATGCAAGGCCTCGTGGTAAGATTGTGGGGTTAACACGACAACCGAACGAAGGTCGTGCGAATGGTGGTGGTTTGAGGTGGGGAGAGATGGAGCGTGATGTTGGTATATCTCACGGTACTTCGGCTGTTCTAAACGAGCGTATGTGTGTATCATCAGACGCATACGAAGCTCCTGTCTGTTCTAAATGTGGTCTCATTGGAGGTATCACACGTCCGATTGGAATGATTGGTCAGAAGAAGGCACGGATGTACAAGTGTATAGGATGCCAGGACGAAGCTAACCCTATCAAAAAGGTTAAGATGCCTTATGCGTCCAAGTTATTGTTACAAGAGTTGATGAGTATGGGCGTGAAGCCTATGTTATCTGTAGAAGATAAAGAAGTTGTTTTAAAGTAATAAGATAAAAATTTTTAATTTTATAATTCTTTGTTTGCTAAATCTGTCAATGGTATGGGCGATTGTCTTTGAGGGCTCATACTCATGTCAGTGTCTTCGTCACTGCTATATGGCTCAGGCGATACTTTATTTCTTAACCTCCAAGGCCTAGTTTTAGCACGCTGTTTCTCCAACTCAACGATGCGTCCGTATGCCTCTGGAAAAGTAGTAGACAAGTCATACGTTTTTATATCGTCCCCGTGTATAAAAAGTTGGGTCAAAATTTGCACTTCTTCTTTGAGCGCAGCAATACGGGATTCTGTGTCGCGTCTTTCTTTGTTAAATTCACCGGTGAGATTCTGTATGGCGTATATCATATCATTCTGACCGCACGACAATAGGTCTTGAGTGATAGTGACACCGTTGAGCGCCTTCCTGACGCGCCATTCTTTTTTAAACTTCTCCAACTGCTTCTCGATGCGAGTAAACTTCTTGTCCACCGTATCGTACATACGCATAAGAGTAGCTTGCTGTTCCATGACTTTTTTGATAGTAGTGTTAATAGTTTGTAGAATCTCAGTGGTATCGGACATTTTATAATTAAATAAATATCTAGGTTATACTCTATTTTTTTACTTTTTTTTTAATCTCTTCTTTGGACGCGCTGCCTCTTCTTTACGCATAGCCAGTAGTTCTTGTTCGTTGTATTTATCGCTCTGATTCCCTAAAACACTCCATCCTGGCGATTGTTCACGCGCGAACAACTCAATGCGCGGCACGTCCCCAAAAAAGGTAACAATATTATCTCGCACGATTGAAGGCTTTCTGGAATGTTGCCGTGGTGGTTCGATACAGATGCTAGACATAGCGTTTGGATTGCCATCTCTCACTTCATCTTCGACCAAGTTCTTGAAGGAAGCAATTCGACCTTTAACGCCAAGTAGACACAGTTCTGCGTTCGAGCGTGTATAATATCCCACACCGAAGAAAGGTTTGTTGCCAGCTTTGTTGGTCTTTACCCATGTACACCAGCAGGTTTTGTACTTGAAGCCCCACGACTCCATTATCTGGATAGCTGCTGGAAGGTTAGGAAGAGTAGCCCATAGAAGGAGAGCAGAATTTTTACGGCTAATACGCTGGACATGATACCCGATTTGTCGAAGCGAATCCACAGACATAGTTGCATAATGAGACTCACCATCTCGCTGTCTAATGGTCCCGTTCCCAATGGTCCTAGTATAGCTCCACGGAGGGTCAGCATAAATAATATTATAGTAATCATTTCCTTCTTGAGCGAGAGCTTCTTTAATATCCATTTAAAATAAAGATAGAGTTATTATACAGTTAACATATTCTTAACTTATTTTAATCTTTTTAGTAGGGCGTTGGTCAACTATACGCTCTGGTAGTTTAAGTGGTGACACGTATACTTTGGTATACCAGGATGGTGTCAAGTCGTTGCCTCTGTTCCACTTAAGGTCCCATTCTTTAGTGTGGTAATACGCACGGTAGGATTCGACACAGTTAAGGTTACCGTCAGCGTCATAACGAGCACAAGACTCAAACAGTTTGTCAGCGATACACACATCGAAGTAGTCTACACCGACGGGTAGGCCGACCGTAGCACGCTTGTTAGGCGGTGCTGTATATGTTTCTGACACGCGATGCAATGGGTAACCCATTTCTTGAAGGCGTTGTAGATGATAATGGCACCTGTGTATCTTACCGAAACGGCGCGAGAATTCTTTGGACAGCTCGAATCCAAGCTTGATGGTGTAGTCGTAGTGGGTCTTTTTGGCACGCACCCACACCGCAACTGGGTGGTTCTTGTGCGTCATGCGGTACGGGTCGTCTTTACCGTACTTTTCAATTAGTTCGGCAACGGGCGGAAAGTCAGGAGTTTCGGTGTTGTACCAATGAGCGGTGTACAACAACTGGCATATTTCGAGTATCATTTTCACGCAGTGTTTATCACAGTGATATTTGGCGGCATCAACCGCCATCTGAGCTAGGACGAAGAGATTCATGTTTGCGTGGGATAAGAAATGGTATAATTCTGATATATATAACAATGTTATTAAATAGCTCGCATATTCTTAGAGTATCATGGCTTCTACGTGCTCAATGCTATCCTCCTCATCTCTCTCTATCTTCCACTTGGTATGTTCAATCAGCTTCCAACTGCGTGGGTCCCACAGCACAGGGTGATTACCACGCCTGACCCAATCGCTTATTTTCTGAGGGTCTGGCTCGTGAAACGATACCAATGACAACGCTTTATTGTTGTGGAGTATAATTCTCTTTTCTACAGGTATTTTATTAGGATAAACAATTGTTCCAGACATATGTAAGCTGAAAACCCTAACTTAAATATATAACATTATATAAATACAAATCCACGTTATATTAAATGCCATCACACCGCCCATTGAGAGGTGAGGTATGGGTAAAACGAGTCTACTCCAACGCCAATCAAAAACCCGATTCAGAAGAAGCAAAGAACCATACTTTTCTACTAGGGTCAAATGATGCACAATTTGTTGACCATCGTGCTGCGTCTCGTGGTAAGGTAAACGGGTGGAAACGAGTCAAAGTAACCAATGTTAGTGGTACACAAATTGAATATATATATCCAGTACCCGATATAGGGGACGCGTGGTCGGGACACAGTGTAAGTTTGGCTAGTTTCCTTGAAGAATGGACTTATCAAAACCCGTATATGTACCCCCAAATAGGTTCACTTTGGATTAGGAATAATACCCATGTGCCAACAAGTGTTCCCAAGGTTGATGCATCGATGCGAGAGTTGGGAGGTGGAAACCAAGGCCCCGACAAACCTGTAATCTTATATATAGTCAGGGGTGTCAACACCACCAGGTACGACTGCGACAATGGAGCGTGGTTACGTGGTAGCCCGGGGAACGACGAGTGTACAGTAAGAATATACAACACGAACGGGGTAGATAATGTTCAGAGGCGAGGTATTTCAAATGTGGATTGGAGTGGTGGTTTATCGCTTGATTTACCATATATTCGACAAGATTTCGAAAGCTGGTCTACCCAAGGTGGTAATAGTTCAGAGGGCAGACCCCTTGGGTGGAGAGTCAAACGGAATAAGTTAAAAACCTATTATACATATGTAGGGATTGCTCCGGAATACTTGGATAGCATTGACATCCCACTCGACATTACTCACAGGATGGTTCCAAAAGTTGGACAAATATTCAAGGTAAAAACTGGAGACCTTACCCATGGACAGATGGTGACCTCTGTTGCTTGGTCCAGGGATTACAGAGATATGCACGCATACGCAAACTATGATTCATCAGCCTTAAATGCGCCAGGTTTTGCAAGAAGGGGACTTTCCACGAGGTACTTACCACTGTTTGGCACTTTTCCCGTTTTGCCTAATGAAGTTCCAAACGCACCGCAGAATGAGCGGGATTATCATAAAACAGTTCATTACCCGAATGATAACCCTACGTTAATAGTAACAACAGTTCAAGTCTTTGACCTTAATAGGGACTCGTTCGCGGTTGGTAACGATTGGTCGTATTGGGGCGACAGAGCCTATATGTGGGAGATAAAGGAGTTTAATGAACTCTTCAGACTAGCTACGTTGAATCAAGGTGACTTTGGCGTCGTCTTACTGGAAATGGCGTTCCAGAAGAACCATATCATACGGTACCGACAAATGATTAAGAGTTGTTTAGAAAACGAGTCAAGACAGCCTTCTAATTTTACTGGGTTCAAAGGTGGCCTCTTTCCTCCGCCGAATACCCTCAGTGAAACGAAAGAGTGGTTCGAAAAGAAGCCAAAATGGTGGCCGAAGAACAAGGTTTGGACCCATTACCAATGGGAGATGCCACGTCTAGGACAGATGCTTATCTCGTGGAATGGTAAAATGGTGAGGGTAGTTTACATATCCGAAGACCAGCGACAGATTATAACATTTAGTTCCGATGGACAGGAATTGCAATATGCCAATGATTTAGCAAGGAATTTTTGGAAATACCACCAAGAATTAACCAGTCTTAAACTAGATTTTATATCGCTCAAGGACAAAAAGAAGGAGTTAGCCCAGGAAGAATTTAAAAAATCGTTGGTATACAACGATTGGGAAATTCGCAAATTGAAATCGACCAGCTATGTCATGGCCTTGCCAAACAATCTAGATAAATCGACCAACGCCATGCTTACGGTCCATGGCCCATTGATATTAATAAATGAGTTTCGCAACTACATCTTCAACGTACAATCAACGTCTGGGAATAACAGTAATGCATCTACAACCACGTCAAAGGGAAGAAATTATCCTATTTATAGAGAGAAGGAAAATTATGACGCGGTTATCGCACAAATGTTTGGGTCAACGGACAAAGACACCAGACCTTTCGGTGGGAATCACTACAGTGGAAGGCTTCAAATCGTCAGACGGACAATACGAAGAGAGCCAGGTGAGAAATATTTTTGGGAGCCATGGCACGATTTTAAGCCGCATGTTCTGACCCACGTGCAACGACGAGTAAATATGCTAACAGTTGGTAGTGTGTGGAAATGGAATGGGAATATGGACGTGGATTATAAGAACGCAAATACAATACAAGGTGGTTTCCCTTCTCAGGATGAAATCATTGTCCTGGGGCCAGCGTTGGACCCTGGAGGAGGAATGCGAGAATTGGAAAAAGGTAAGGAACATTGTCTTTGGGTGGTGAATAGATACCCCCGATACCAATATTGTGGCGTGTATACAATGCCTGTAGGGTACTTATTACTGTCTTATAATTTCGAAGGCCATGCTTCAAGGGGGTTTTCCATGCATAGTATATCCAGACAAACCGTCTTGAACTTAGCCCTATTACATGACCTTTCGGACACGGCGGAAAACGGCGCACAATTTCGCGATGGGGAAGTTTCGTATGAAAAATTTACAATAATGTTACCACCTAATGCGGTGGAAAACTATTTTCCAAAGACTGGAGAAGTGTGGCACCATAAAATAGTTCCGCAGTTTAAGAAGGGACCACCACCAAAGGGCACCACACAAGAACTGGCTTGGACTGAGAATTTCATTGGTGATGATGTCTCATTGGATACTTCAGCACTGAATTATGTGCAATGGCCGTTATTAAATGGTACATTTCGCGCTCGTCCGTCCGAATACTACTATATGCACAACCGTTCTTCTGATGTTTGGCAGCGGGGAGACCTTTATCAATACCTTGGAGACTATAGTCAACGGATATCCGATACCATGACTTTTGACCAAAAATTTCAACTCTTGATGAGGGCAAAAAAATACCGCGTTGAAGTTGGACAGGTTTTCTTAAATTGGAGAGCAGGGCGTTTGTATTACGTTAGTAGAACCATTAAAAATAACGGAAAAGTGGGAGGGTATGAGTTCAAGGTTTTGCATGAGAGAACTCAAAAGCAGAGGCCAGACGATGACGCCCCATTATTTACATCCATCTCACTTGCCCATGCCACTGATAGTACGAAATGGGAAAGCTTGTGTTTTCTTGGTTGGATAAATTGGTCACATTGGCGACATGTGGATAAACCAATATCGGGGTCCATTTACAAGTTAGACCCTGTAGAGGCGATGGATGATGGAACAAACGGTTGGAAATATGACTATAGTAGTTACAAGGGTCTGTATCCGCGTGAACGACGACCACGAGTAGACCCCCTTCGGAATTTCTGGAAAAAATATAAATGGTTGCAAAAAAAGACCGGTATCGTTTTAAATTTGGAAACGGAGGTGGAGGTTTTAGGTACTGGTCCCAATGACAGGAACAACGGGCCTCCAACTGTCGAATTCAAATTTGTTATAAAGAATATACCAGATGATAATATCTACAAGGAATCGATGACATTAACCGAAGAGGATTTTCATATGTTGTTTATTTATAGGGCGCCTCAAGCGTATGTTCCTTTCTTCCCGCCAGAATATCTACATCATATTACGTTCCTTGAAGAAAGAAAAGCCGCTCAAGCAAGGGACCGCAACAAGACGAGCAATAGACAACGGAACGAGCAAGATGCTCTTAACAGGCATGAATACACGTGCATGATTTGTTTTGAGTGGACCACCGACCCAAGCCAGTATATTTATGAGAGGGAACAGGAGCAATTCAATTTAGAAGTAACCGCACCAGAGGAAAAAGTGGTCGGGCAAGAAATGACTGTAGACGTGAAATTACCCGATGGACGCACAGAGAAGGTTAAATTATTACCTGAGGTTAGACCAGGAGAAAAAATTGTTGAACAAACAACAATCTATGTAGAAAACAAAGAGGAACCACCCATAGGATATTTATTCACACATGACCATACTGGCCTGAGTGAACCTCATATTCTATGTGGAAGATGCGCACTTGGACTGTTAAGGGCAGATAATATATATGATAATCAGACCAATAGGGCCCTTGTGAATCCCAATTTCGATGACCATGGTAGTCCGTATATGCCCCGTGACATTGCTCCAAACGCAAACACTAAAGCTGTACAAGATATAACAATGGGAGGCAGAGACAACAACAATGTGGCTGTAGGGCCAATCTTTCCGTACAAAATTAAATGCCCAACGTGTTCCATTTATTACAACTGGCGTCGTTTAAAAATTGTGATGGCACGTAACTCAACGCGTAAGAGAGAATCGAGTGGTAGTAGTAGTAGTAAACGACAGGTTTGGGGAGAGTTAGATAACTTAAAACTAAAATTTTAATTAAGGTGGAGTCCACGTACTGTTACATATAGCTTTTACAAATTGAGGATGATGACCGGTCCTGTTGGTATCATTACAATATATTTCTCTGATTTCGAATGCTAAATCCGCGTACGGCAACAAGCCTTTGATATCTTCAATCACTTCGTTGCTCTGGTTCACGGTCTCGTTTATCTTGTGAACCATGGCTCCTGTAATACAAGTGATAATCAATATCAACACCAAGGTGAGACCTACTGAAATATAATTACAGTAGAACAGTCTTCTGTTCGTTTTCTTTCCCAAGTCACCCGGGATGAGTGGTTTTTCAACAGTTGAGTCGTTCAGTACGTCCATTTATTGGATTGGTCATACCTTTATACTCGAATATATAAGGGTGTATGCAACCACTAATGCCTAGAGACGTAACCATCATTACTCTGCTCCAAGAAATAAGGTATTTGAGACAGCAGATAGCGAAGACCCCTGAATTGCATTGGGTAGGACTCGACCAGTGGGTCTCAACGCGACCGATGGCTAGGAAGGCGTTGTATTCATCTGACAATCCTTCTCCCCAACGATTACATCCTCAAATTCTGTGCACAGATGTTTCATCAACTCACGTTTCTCCACGCAGTGATTCAATTGTTTCATATCGATAGCTTCGTCCAAGTCTTCTTTTCTACTATTGTTCCAGCGATGGGGTATCATCCAATCTTTACCGTATAGTTTTGTTAGATGGGCGCGATAACCGTCTATACAAGTCATCATTACACCTTCAAACAGACAGGGGCGTGTTTTAAATATCCGGTCTACAATGTGAATATCAATCATAACATGCGATTGTAATGACCCTTCTATGATTGTCTGGGGCCATGGTAACCCTGTCAAATGTATAGTCATTCTATCAAATATATTGTCTACGTCCTGTCTATGCCATTTATCGAGCGCAGCCTTCACTAGGAAAGGTTCTGTACTCTCAACAGTGATATCAACGTCGTAATCGTATTGAATAAATTCACCGCATCGGACTGCTCCAAGTAGCGTTCCGCCCTCTAAAGAATATTTTATATTGGAGTCATTTAGAACGAAGACAAGGCTTTTCAACGCGGCCACTGTGTCGTTTCGACAACAGGCCGGAGTTTCTATTCCCTCGTTGTTCCATGTCGCCCAATCTCTACAATCACATTCAACCAGAACTTCTGGTTTAGTCGCTCTCAACGCGGGTGTTGGGTCTTGTACAATGACAGGTTGGTTCAATTTACCAGATGTAATGATGTGTACTTTCTTTTCCCAGTTGGTATAATGCCCAACATGGTCCCAAGCGGACAATATAGCCATTAGAGCGAGTAGTGATAGTGTTACTGAAAAAAATACAAAATCTGATAAGTACATTTAATATTAATTTATAAGATATATACCCTTTAATCGCCATCTGTAGGATTTGCTACGGCTTTGGCCTTTATGGTGTTGATGAGGCCCACTGTCCCGCGTAATTTTTCTTCTAGCGCAGATTTTTCCTTTTCTAGTTTTTGCAAATCATCCTTCTTATCCTCCTCCTCCTTTGCCATCGCCATCAACGCTGCTTGTTGCTTCTCTTGTGCGATTCTAAGTTCATTGTATTCTTTGATTAACTCTTCTTTCTCTCCCTTCCTTATGTGGTCACCGGTCGAATCGTAAATGTCCTTCAATGCTGCTTCTTGTTCATGAGTCAAAGCACTTGGCCCGTATAAATTAATAGGGTTCTTTGTAACGGTTTGTGTTAATATATTTTTTGTTCCAGACAACCAAACAGTTACATTGTCTTCTTCTTCAAACCCATTAACCATCCATTGCATACATGTTAGGTCTTCATTTATTTTTTTCAACGTATCATCCTCCAACTTTAAACGTTCACAGTACGCAACTACATGTAACACAGCGCCGTCATAAACGGTTTCGGATGCGTTTTGTAATCGACCAAAAACCAATGGCCCATACAATTTATCGGAATAGATACGATATTCCGGCAAGTAAGCTACCAAGAAACGTATATGCTTTTTCCCCAACTCTTTACAGGCTTGATAAACGGATGTACCCTCGCTCCATGTCTCGTCTACAGCAGCCATGTCCAACTTACGCATATAAATAAACCACCAAGTCAACATTTTATTCCAACGTATGCTCTCGCCATTTTCAGGGCCATATTTCTTTTGCCAATACGTCGATTTCTTAGTTTTGAATAGCAATGGTGTATCCGTCACCACGTTTGGTCTTATATCAACGGTTTCATTTTCTAAATATTCTTTGAGTGGATGAGCAGCGAATGCTTCCCATCGTCCGTCTTGTGGACCCTCTGTTTGAAAGATATCGATTTGCCATATGGCGTTGTCTTCAGCATTCTTCAACGCCTCAGGACCTTGCTCCCATATCGTTTCATACGCCTTTAATAAAATATTTTGCTTCTTGAAGGTCCTTATTCTGATAGTTGACCAATTTTTGTATATAAATTCAAACTCTTCGTTTTCCTCTATTATGGCGCGGTGTCTTAACAGACCGTAGTACATGCAAAACTTGAAAAATAGTTTGCGTATTCTAGACCCCCAATCGAAGAATTGCGACCCGTCCGAACTTATGGCGTGCAATGCTCCAGATTCAGTATTAGATGCACCATTGTATAGGCATTGTAAGATATAGCGTATGGTATCTCCGCGTTTACCAGCAGGTCTATAACGCAACATGGAATACACCATTTTCTTATCTTCATCGCTGCTGTCTGGGCCAATCGGGTTAATTCTCAAATATTCTTTCTCTTCTTCATAGGCCATCTTGAAAAACTTTAATCCCCTTTCGAAGAATTCCCGTGCTTCATCTACTATTTTCATTGCTTCCGATTTACCAGCCATAGTTGAAAACCAACCGCCTTCTGTTGGAACTTGAGGGAATGGAAAGCCACCGTTTACTATCATGACATTCTTTACCAATTCATGAAACTGTGCTTTTTCTATCCCCAGTCTCTTATTGAGCTCCACATTTGAACTATGTTCAAATTGGTAATGCATTTTCTCCCATTCTATTAGTGGTTGGTGAAAATAGTCGTACAGCTTTTCCCATAGAACGGCACGCTCGTCCCAGTGGCGCTCTACAGACTCTACAGGGTCTTGAAAATCCTCCTGGTCTTTCTTAGGTACGACACGACGTATGTATGTCTCGTGGTCTGTTAGACTTTGGTTAGCGAATACCGCTTCCATGGCCCTTACAGCTCCATGACCGTAATGCATCCGGGCTCCGTTGGCCATGTACTTTAATTTACCCCATACATCTTCATCACTTGTACGCGCTACACCATCTACACGGTCTATCACATTTTGGAAATCTTTTCGGTAGAATATCTGGTACTTCTCTTTATGAGAGTTGTTCACCATGTCAGAAGCTACATCATCCATGGCCCTGTCGATAGACACGGTTCCTAAATCATTTAAATCGTTGGAATAACGGTCTATAGCTGCGTATGCGTTCAACACCCTGCGGCGTAGATTTTGCTCTTCGCTCTGGAGATATATACCCTTGTTGTATTTATTAAGCAAATTGGGAACTATGGAATGTATTTTGACAAGGCGACTCAAGAATGCTGCCCGGGCATACCATACCTGTTCGTGAGATACTCTCAACTCTTGTACTGGCATAGCGTTACCAGGCTTAGATTCAGTCATCATCTGTCCTGTGCCTGGAAAGTGTAGACAGACCCAGTATTCAGAACCCGGCCAGCCTCTACCCTTTAACAGTTGTCGTACACCTTTCTTCCTATCCAATGGTATCCATTCCTGGTCCATGTGGAGGTAATCCAAACGGGGTTCTAATTTCTTGTTTATGACAGCCTCCCTATCTATCCGTTGCTGTGCCATCAATCGTACACGGAAGTTTGCGTCGTCTTCATTTAAGTTTCTTTTCACCGGTACACGGTCCTCGCCTACAATGTGCTTTAAACACATCCAATAGCACCTCGACATGGTACTTAAGTCTAGGATTTCAGGTTCGAAAGCTTCATACGAGACCAGTACAGGCGGTTGTATCTCTACTGGTTTGGCCTTACCCTTTACCGTTGACCATAATTTCCATTTAGCATCCTGCGGTCGTACGACTTCATTGGTTTTTATTTCGTAGATTTTTCCGCCCCGCATTTCGAAGGCATCGTCTAATCTCCATACATCTGGGTTTATTTCGGGTACATACTGTACCAACTCTCCTGGCAAGTAAGTCCTGTATGGGCTCCAGTCTTCTATCGTGTGCTCTGGGTCTCTTTGAAATATACTAAAGTATTCCTCTTCTATTTTGTTCGGAGAGAAGAGTTGCATAGAACGTTTACACCATTTATTAATCTCTTTGACGGGTAGTACACGGTCTTCGTCGTCCAGTTTCCCCACTTGTGGTGTGAAGTTGAGCAAAGCTCTTAAGTTGTTGTTACGCCAGATACGGTCTGCTATCCTAGTAAACTCCTGGTCCTTCCATTTAAGTCGTAAGTTAATTGCAAACTCATCGACTTCATCTTTTCTCAACTTACGAGCTTCAAGGCCCTTTTTATTATAGAATTCATTAGTGTTCATATTGTATAAAACGAATAGCAATAAATACTGTTAAATTAATTTATGATTCGAACTTATCACCCAGAAAGATTGCGCAAGGTCGATGACCGAAGTGATGCAAGCAATCATCATTACCAATATTACTGGAGGATTCGTCCAAGGATTCATCAGTGGTGTATAGGTTACAACCGTAACCCACTTACTGTATGCCACACCCGCTACATTAATATATTGAAACGTTGCCAACCATGTCAGTCCTATTTTCATCACCAGCCAGGCTATAACAAAGAATAACTCCAACACCTTGTTATCTTTTTGTTGTCGATGCGCGACACTAAACACTGGTACCGTTGCGACCAACATATGTATTTGAAACGGATTGCGCAATTCTTGGTAATGTGTAGCCATGGCCAACAACGCGGTACAAATCAAAGAAGCCTTGTACAGTTTTGGAATCGTGCTCGTGTTGCAATGCTTATCACCATACTCCAACCATACATAATCTGTGAAATATAAAATGGGTACAACGTATTGTGCCACGCTGGTAAATGCTGCTAACAATGATATTCCCACTATAGCATAGGTCGCCGTGTCGTGATAATATTCCATATCACGCTGGTGACTGCCAATCTTCTCCTTTATCGGTGTCATCCTCACTGGTTTTCTCTGACGTAGATTTTCTGCGTGTAAGCTCATTGTCTATTAATGGTAGGACGACATCGGGGGGATATAGTCTCAATCTCACATGCTCAGCGGATTTTATCATACAATAGTACAAAAGGAAGAAGAATAAGATAAGACCAATCCCCCAAGCTAACCATCTCCAATGTTCAGGTTCATTCCACATCTATTATTACTGTTTAGTATTCATATATACGCTCAACTACATGACAATGAATTTTTCCAAACCGAAACCGTATTACAGAATAGTATCGTGTTGACCTTTAGACCCGATGCTTCGTGTAAGTACGACGTAGTGATAAGTGTATGGCCTCCAGCTATCAACATTTCCGAAGAGGGAGTCGGTACGGTTCTATTCTACGAAGCACCTACGTATATCGATATGGAGCGCATGTCGGTACATCGTAAAGAGGACTTGGTGCATATTGTGTTGCCAAAGCGAATGGCTAAGCTTGACCATATACCAAGTGATGCCAAGGTCATGAAGACCGTATACCTAGAAGTGGACCCGAATGAGCAACTTTCTCAACTCCTATAAAAATGGTGAGTATAAAGCTTGTTTATTAGTGAGCAACGATGGTAGAAAAATTCGAACGCCATAGACTCAACCACGCGCCATATTCTAAATTTGCTACTTGGATATTTATTTTCCTTCATTTGATAGCATTTGTTTGTCACGCGCTATCTTGGTTGGTGGGCACAATCAATATGCCACAAGATGTTTTAGTCACGCCACTGGCTGAATTGATGACTACACAGACTGAGATTGTCGGCCCTTGCTTCGGTACGGGTCCTGAACCAATACTTGCCGATGGTACAACCAATGCTTGTGCTGGTGCTCCAACACGTCAGGGGCCACCCGGAGCTGTGATAGAAGCCAAGTATCCTATTACTATTGGAGCACCCAATCAACCTCGATGTACCGGTACAGAGATATTCGAAGGCCTATCTTGTGGTGTAGACGAACGCCATACCGACATCGACTTTGCTATTGGTTCGGATGGTAGCGACAAACAACGTTTTAAAGACATCAACATTTTCGGATTGTTTATCTGGGTAGATTTGCTTTCGATGGTATTCCATATCTATGCGATTGTAGTGACTGTTATATCTAGGTATAGGTCCGTGTTCGCTGCGGTGGAAGAACTACCAAAGGTACTATTCAAGGCTAAAGAGTCTATGACTTACGAAGAGAGAAAAGAAATGAAAACCAAAATGTTACCACAACCAACTAAGAATCAATTACACGCACCCAACTACCCACGAGCTCCAGAATACAACCGCCGATGGTTGGATATTGCATTGTGCTTCGGTATACTGACCATAGCAACTGGCATTTCTGTAGGCATTACAAACTTTTTTGTATTGGTACAGTTATTTGTCAGTGTACAAGTCTTGGCTCTATTGGGATTCCAAATCGATGACGCGCGCTACCAGTTGAAGGTAACGGACGCAGCCGCATTCAATGCCAATCATAGCTACGAATTTATACACAAACTCCTTTATAGACATCCAAGCTCCTTTAACGCGAAGGATTGGGGTGTGCATAACTACATTATGAATCAACATGAATTGGCCAAGCCAGCTAAAAATGGATGGACGCAACCAGTGCGAAACATAGGACTTGCCATTGGTATGATTTTCATAATCTGGTGGAGTGTTACCTTCACTATCAATGACGCAGCGGAGAATATTATCATTCAAATGAGTGGTATAGAAGGCGAGATAGATAATGACGCATTTAAACTATTGGCTACATGGTATCAATATGGTACAGGGCTTATTGGTTTTTGGATGTTGTTGGTTCTAATTGGTGATTTTGTGGGTTCAGACCGGTCTGTAGCAACCGAACATCCGCCAGGAAACTTTATCCTCGAACAGTTAGACGGCGACGCATGCTTTATAATATTAATGTTTGTCACTAAGATAGTGGTCACGTGGATAGCAGTGGGAACACTTACCGATGTGTATAACTTTGCTGGCGGGCGAGAGGACCGTAACGAAGTGGCTTCTGGTTCATACTTGAATAAGGATGTTGATGGTCCGTTGGTTCGTGGACTTATTATTGTGTTAGGCGTTATTGTGGTCGCCTGCTTCACCATTTTGAACTGGTTCTTGACTCCTAGTTCATACGTGTATTGTTATGTGGGACAGAGGTTCGAAGAATGTTGCCTGAAATGCTTAAAGTGTAAGAAGGACCCAGAAGACGAAGCACCAGCAGTAGCGGTGTCGGTCGGTGGTGAACCAAATGAGTTAAAAAAAGATAAACTATATTTTTAGATAATATGATTGATTTTTAATGTCTTTGATAACGCGTACATGCGCTTGAACTCTTCCATATAGCACTTGGAAACGTCTTCATCTTCTAATATCATGATGTTTTCAATATTTGTTGTTGCTGATTCGGTCATGTCAAAGGTGCCATTGATGACCCATTGTGGTTCACCTACCAAGTCTAAACCGATAAGAAATCGATGATGCATGGAGGCTTTACCACGACCCTTGTCGCCCGCTACTCTAAGGGCTCCGCCAGGGTAAGACGGTGTTAGTTTGCTGTACAATTTCTGATTGGCTGGATTCTGTGTTTCTTTATCACGGGTAAGGACAATACAAATCCCACGCTTCTTGGCCATATTCTTGAGAATATCTTTGTTGGACAAATAGGTCACACAGCCTACGATGTACTCTGTGCCCTTTCTATTTATCATGCGATTGATAGCTCTCTTAATATTTGGACCATCGAACAAGACATGGACTTTATTACCACCCCGTACAAATACAGACTGTGTACGACGACCTACATCCTTCACACGTTGGTTTAGGTTTTTGTCATCTTTGCTTATCACGCGACGTCGGTCGTGAGTAAGCCTAGAAGGCTGATTTTGTTTCGGCATGTTAGGCAGTATGGGGATATGTATATACTCGAATCTCGTTTTGTGATGCGTACCCTAGTATAAAGGAGATAGGATTAGATTTCATTAATGAAGTGTTGTAAATGTTATGAAGACTACTTCGGATTAATACATGTACTAATTAGTTTGGCCGTTACAGGTTATTTTATTTTTCTAATAGTGGCTTAGTATATCTCAAGATACTCTTGAGCCCGACTAAAACAATATGCACAACTAAATACATATATATGCCACGTTGAATGGAATACCCATTCGTTGATACCACCTAAATCGGATTTACGTTTATATACAAATGCTACTGGTCCAGTAATCATACCCAACAATAACCAGAAAGCGAAATTACGTCTATATTTTTCTCCTATTTTCATTTTGCCTACTAATAATTCCCACAATCCTATTACTAATGCAAGGCCAATAGAAGACCAACATATTATCAAAGCGGCGGATATATTGTCAATTGTTGGTTCCGTGTCTCGTTTACCCGTTCCAAAATATATCATTAAAGGACCCACAATTATTATATTTAAAAATAGATTGGGAGTCCATCTACAACGCCATTCAGCGGTCTCTTTCGGTGGACCTCTACAACTCTTATACCACAAACCACATTTACCGCGCTCATCCTCCGGTGTTGGCCGATACGTTTTACATTTGGGTAACCATGATATGGCATAAGCAGTTATTATACAAGAAGAAAACATGGTATCCATACTCCCGTAGAAATCTTTACCACCTGGTATGTTAGACAACCCCAATTCTGTCCAATGCCATAATACACTATACCAGAATGTACATATCAATATTATTTTCAACCATAACCCCTGTGCTTGCATGATAGGAAAGAAGGCCCATATGTTGGATATAATAAGTGCGAAATCTCCAACTGCTTCGTAATCTTTATCATCGGGATAAGCTATATGTAATGTAGCAAATATTATGCTTACTACCGTTAAACCAAGTAGAAATATCATGTCCATCTCGCCTTGGTCTTGGTCTTCTTTCAAAGTTTTGCTTTTTTCCTTTTCTTGAATAGACATCTCAAAGTCATTGTCAGCATCGTATAATGTCTTAGGATAAGGGGAGACTTTAACGTCCATTTAGTGTTAAACATATGTTATAAATACTTATTATTTGAGTTTTTTATTTTAACTTTAATGGCGAAGATAACGCGTGTACCCTCTTAAACTCTTGGAAATAACACTCCGCAACGTCTTCGTCTTCCATAACCATCAAATTTTCAAGATTTGACGTAGCACTGGTAGTGAAGTTAAACGAACCATTAGTTACCCAAATAGGTTTTCCCTCAGCGTTGAGCCCGACTAAGAATTTATGATGCATAAGGGATTTATGCCAGCCCCTTCCTTCACCAACAACGCGTATGACACCACCCGGATAAGCAGGGCGGATAGCTTTGTAGGCTGCTTGGTTGCGTGCACCTTTCGTCAACCTGTCCTTGGTACATACGATACATCCACCTTTCTTCTTAGCCATTGCTCCTAGTATCTGTTTATTGGAAAGCCATGCAATACACCCGACGACAAAGCAGGTTTCTTTCTTATTAATCATGCGAATGATTGCTCGTTGTATTCCCACGCCATCAAATAATATATGTATCTTCTTACGCCCGCGCGTGAAGACATTCTGAGACTTTCGAGACTCGTCCGACATGCGTTGGTTTAGGTTACGCGACTGTGACTTAGGTTTCTTACGGTCTGGATTGCGGTGTACCATACCAGTATTTTGTTTGGGTTTTTTCTTCTTAATGACTTTAGGCATATGACTATGGAAACCTTACCTTTATACGTTCTTTGGGAGTATAAGAGAAGGCCAATCATAGTCAAATATGTTAGGTAGATTATTTCAAGAAAGAACTAAAAATGAAAAAATCGAAGACATGGTACGCATTCTAAAATCCAGAAATGCATTACCAGAGACATTCGGTAGAGATTGGTACTCGCCCTCTAATCTGTACAGAAGCGATGGCAAAGTTAAAGACGACTATCATTTTGAAAAGTCAGTTGGTCAACGTGGTAATGGTGTGCAAATTACTAGACATGAGGGTCCATGGCATTCGGTACGACCAAAAGGGCGTGGACTGAAATTTACACAAATAACAAATGGTCTCACTGTCTCAAGAATACCCATAGAAGACACAGACTATGAATGGTTGAGATTAGAAAGTGACCGTAGGATTACTGGATATATCAACGCGTGGGAAGCTCAGAACGACCCAACGTTCCAGGGACAAGACCCTCTATATCTAACCCATGAAAAACCAGGCCTTAACATGAAGTATGAACGGCTTAAGGGCTTCAAACAAGCCCATGATGATGTGGCTGAGGCGCTGAAAGAAGGGAGAATAATTCCTCTTGACCCTAGCGTGCCATATAAATATAGGAATTTAGACGAGCTTGATAGTGATATAAAATATTTCGAAGAACGACTACGAGAATGCAATAGAGATAAGTTCGGAAGAACGTATCTGTACTTTGTCATACGAACAAAACAAAACGGTAAGGCGTTGAACTATGTTAAATTTCCAACCAAAATGCATCAGTTTCACGACTTCGATAAAGAGTGGCACGCTGACCCTCTCTTCGATACCGATGTTGCGTTCAATGTATTAGACCAGCGTTTAAAGAAATTAATTAAAGACACGGCTAATGATTTTGCAGATATAAAGCATGACCTAAACGGTAACTTTGACGACGTTCATGGTGATACAGAACATCTATTGGCAGCAACCGAACACGAGGACGAGAACGTAGCCAGAACCATCGCTATTAAACGGGCGAAGCCTTGGGTTAGGGAAAAAAGCGATGAATTATTTCAAGGAAGTGACGGTGCAATGTATACACAACCGACCGAACACGCGCGTTTTCGACGACGACGACACCGCCAAGCGAACATGTTTCGACTGCCTCTTGACTGCTACGCAAGGTCGAGCGGTGTGTCTATACCACCTGAATATTTTGAGGTGGATGGGTTTGGAGAAGATTTAAAATGGAAATACTATGACACAGACGCAGCAAGCGAGGCAAACAGTAAGCTCATTCTAACGGACGAGAAATTAGAAGCGACTAGAAAGCAATTGGAGGATGAAATTAAAGAATACGTACAGGCAGAGTTTCTAAAGGACCAAACCTTCGTACCAGCTAGCCAAGTTATAAACAAAGAAAACAATGAAGAGTTGAGAACGTATGTCAAGAAGGACGAATGGCCAGAAACTACGTTCGCTGAATACCAGAAGAGTCTTAACAGTTATAAACGGTCAGCTCTGGTATACGCTCATCATTTAAAGCATCTATTGATAGACATGAAGCCATATGTCTTCAAGAATGAAAAGTTTATCAATATCGAATGCAAACCAGAAGTTCGAGCAGAATTGCTAGAATGGTATGAGCAATGCATAGATACACTGGTACCAGAGATGCTTATGTTCGCACGTAACTTACACCCTGTAAGAGAATTAGGTGCCGAACCAGGGCCTGTACTCTACCATCCGAAGGAGGCGAAGAACTTTTTAAAGAGTGCCGCACGGGCTCGTGATTGGGTACCGATACCAGGCGGAGGAGCAAGACGTCGTGTCCCACTAAGAAGAAGAAGAACACGCACACCCAACAGAGCACAACAAGACCAGGAGGCGGTTCAGAACGACCAGGGGCTAGAGCAAGCGCTAGAGCAGCAGAATTTTGAACCAGAGGTAGAAGACGAGATTGATGTGATTATTCGTGATTTTAATGAGGGACGGGAATATCAATTACGGCGGTTGGTTCAAATATTATCAATACCTCAAGAAATGTGGAATGCCATTCGGGTAGCAGTTGATTATAGAGATGTAGATAGGGATAATAATCGTTTGATATGGGACTTACAGATGTGGCCACACACTACCGGAAACCAAGGCAATTGGAGATTGGTGAAGATGTTGTGTCAACGTTGGCAGCGGGGACTTGAAGTACCGCTTCCGGACCCTCGTACTGCTGAATTTTTGGCCGTAGTGGGTAATGACTGGCCAAATTCTATTCCACCGGCTCGTGCCCAGCCGACTTGGGGCCGTGGACTTTATGCTACTTTAGCTACATTGGATGATAACGATAGCGTTAAAGATTACCTGGCGTCAAGAAGCTTTTTCTACGGTGTAGGATTAAGAATGATTCCAGGTATATTGGCAGTGCTTCATAAGACCTTTCTATGGAGAGTCTCCAACCCAATATCCACCATACGTAAGAACGGTAAAGTATTGACTACGATACTGCCTCGTTGTGATTGGTTCAAGAAAATAGTGTTTAGCTTGGTAACCACAAACGGATACATTCCTGTTATATCTCCTTTGGCACAGCAATGGTTGATACCATCCGACTTTGCCAATGCTGACGTAGAGTTCTTCTCTGACCAGTCCATATACAACGCTGCTGGTTTGACTGAAAAAGGTTACGTAATCGATGGTGAAATTGTATACGACGAGTTAAACCGACGTTTACATAAGCATGCGATACGTTGGGCCCAGAAAGAGGGTCTAGGAATTCAGAGTATATTGAATAAATACGAGAGAGACTTTAATAGCACTAGTGGTTTGGGTGATACCATATCGACCTTTTCCAACAAAGGATATCTCAGCGACTTGGAGAATTGGCTAGGGCAGAAAGCTGCGATGCTGACTGCTGGCTTTGCGGAGTCGGACTTGCCTCCCGACCAAGTGTTGAAGGATACTATGGCAGCCAATTGGCAACAGGGTCAAGTATCATGCTACGCAACAGAGATACGAATGTATAATCAAATGAATTGGTTAGTGTTGTGTTGGGGTATCATGTCAGTGGCCTCACTGTTTGTAGACCGTAATGCACGCGTGACCAAGGAAGGCATGCGCACAGTAGATGCTATTGACCTGATAAAACTGGGATTGCCCTCGTTGGCTGGAGCTGGTTTTTCTATCTATGCCAGATGGTCTTCACCAAGCAGCGGACAGCTTCCAGGCTATCTAATGAATATTGAACGGTCCATGTTCCTTAGCAGCTTTATCGTAGTTGGTCAAACCATGGCGGCCCTCATTGATTCTAGTGTGGACCCTGAAAATGATTTAAATGTTCAACGTTACGTTTCGGACAGAAAGAGCTGGTATGCGTGGGTATTTGGTTCCACAAGGCGGAACAACGCATTTAAGAACAAAGCGAATGAATTTGTCCAACAATCTAGACGTTTTAAACGGGATGGAAATGGAAGTACCATATTCGCACCCAATCACTATAGACGTCAAGGTAATGGAAAACGAAAGATATGGTTTAACACCGACGATGCTGAACTCATGTTTCCAACCAGCACTATCTCTAGCAATAGCAGGGCGCAGAACATACATTATCCACCTGGTTTCATATTTACATTCGATTCTGAGGTTTACGTGGTAGTAGATGATTTAGAAACCATGTACAAACGCTCTAGAAACCAGGAGTATCAAAATGTTGTACAAAATACAAGAGACCCGCGCGACGTCATTAAACAGGTATACCGAGACTACGAGTTCGAGGACGACGATGTTGAACGATGGGATGAATGGATAAAACTCAAAGAAATGGAGTGGGACAAAAAAACGTATAGCATTTTTGATGTTCTTAAACAGTTCCGTGTATGTTACAATACGTCAAGCGGGTTAGAGCCCGGTCAGCGAATACGTATTATGTCGGTCGCTGGTAGAAACACGGCACAGAGTATTAAGAATACATTAATTACTGCCGCTTCTATGTCTATGATGTGTTTAGGTATGGGATATGAACCTACCGTCAACGAAGTGCAAGTAACGACAGGGGCGATGATAGCCATGGCTTCCATAGAAAACAATATAGTAGCAGCTCCAGCGGTAGCCTCTTCGCTTATTTATTCGTGGTTTCGCTCTAGTGCTCCACCGTTGGAAGAGGCCATACCTATGCACTTCTTTGCTGCGATGGGCGCTGCGGCAGGCAGCCAGCTAATAAGCAAGCTGATGATACCCAAACCTTATCCAGCACCGCCGTCCATCAAGGAATCTCTTATGAAGCAGCAGTTTGGTATTCTTATACCTTTGAGGCTAGAAAAGCTGTTGGTCGATGACCATACAGGATATGCCAATGGAAGACTCATATGGTTTGGAAAGTTGTGGGACCCTATCCTGGGTAGATTGCTATATTTCCAAGGTAGAACAGGAAATCAAAACCTACGCCGTGGCGTTGTAAAACACAGCGAAATGTCGGGAGAAGTGACATTTCTTCATTGGCGACCTGAACAACCTTTTGAACAAGAACGAGCACTCATGGACCAGATGGAAGATTGTTTCGATATATCGGTGTCAGGCAACGATTTGGTTATGGATTTTAGAACATCCGTACTGGCCAATCCAGTGTCGAGAAGCCTTGTCAGATACAAATACACACCATCGCCAATCAACAGACATTTATGGTTTGTTAAAAGTAACGTATAAAGTATATATTTTTTTCATTAATGGCTAAACAATATACAGGAACACGAGGGTTTGGACAGACACTATTATCTTGTGGAACTAACTCTCGTAACATAGAAGATTTCTTCCATTCTTTAACATGGCAAAAAAAACTATGTCCTTTTTACAATAAGGACCTAGCGTATCGTTATTTTGGCGACCCTTCTGTCTTTTTCCTTGTTCTCAACAAATTCTGGGCCGACGACGCTGGTAATCCACCAGGTAAAAATATCTTCGCGCTCTTTATTCGATTTATAATACGAGGCGTCAGGAAAGTGAAGGACAACACAGATAGTGATTCACGAGGTGAGAGAGACATAGTGTACATATTATCTGCCATTAACATCTTGGATGCGGAGTATTCATCCCAGACCATGCCCGACTCCATTTCTGTAGATACTGTAAACCCTGCGCAGAAACCTTTGGTGGCTGCGCGTAAACTTTTCTTAGCTGATATGCTAAAGTATGTCAAACATGTAGCATCATGGCCGCTGAATGAAGACACTACATTGTTTGGTGAATGGCGACAGATGATAAAGGATTTGAAAGTTGTACAAAACTCTGAGGAAGAACAGCAGTTTATAGAAGTGTACAAGACTTTGGAATCTAAGTTGGCAACGCTGACTAGCTTTATGATGAGCGGTAAAGGGTTAGCCCCAATGCCACTGTACTTTGGTGTCACGAATCCCCCAGCAAGCACTGACATATTACCAGCGGTAATCACAGAACAAGACTACGAAGATACACGGGAGGAGGCTTACCAAGCGTATCTACAGGCAGAAGCGGAACAGACTCAGAATTCCTTTACTGACCCATCTGATGAAGAAATAGCTAGATTCCGCGAACGGACGGAGAATGCTTATAATGCCTATAAACTTGCCCGTTCGAATGTCCCATGGATACCATGGCCTGAGGGTCAATATTTTGAGGGGGAAACTCCCGGGTCCATTGACAGGTGGTATGCTTGGGCAGCTCAATACTGGCTAGGCCAGAATCATGAACAATGGTTTCACCAAGTAGCAAAACTAAGCCGCACAGAAGAAACCGCATCTATCTTTCGAAATACACAAATAGTAGTGTTGGACGACAGCTCTAATGGTTGTTCTAGATTTGGCAGATACGGTTTAAACGCTTTAAATATGCCGCAGTTGGTATACGTATACACATTAAGAAATGAATCACCATGGTGGAGACCTCCGGAGTTGGGCTGGGATGAACTTGTTACCGATGCTTCCGTTGCGGTTGAAAAAATCGAAGACGAAAACCAGCGATTTACGGTATGGAAAGAAAGGCTCGACGCGCTTAAAGCTTCATTGGACGAAGGTCTAATGTTGGAGAATGGTAACGTTGTTATATACACTACTAGTCCGGAAATCATAGGTTATTGCTTGGTAAACGATGTCAACGTTATCATTTATAACAATTGGTTATCGGACCAACCAATTGAAATCAAATCGTTGAAAACTTACTTGTTAAGGCAAAGTGGTCTTCTTGGGCGTGTTGTTACACCGTTGCTACCAGAGTCTTATATTATATTGACTTTCGTAGCTCTGCTAGCAATCTCAACTTCTTCAGGAATACCATTGTATGTAGGATTTGGATGGAACAATGTATTCTCACAATGGGTCAATTTGGTTAGAGAATATCAAAAACTGGTAAAACCTAGTCGTAATGACCCATACAAGACCTGCGCATGGTTGGCTCGTAGGGGAATTGACAACCGTATTATCATCAACCGTTCATTGTTCATACCTCTTATAAGTCGTATATTGCATTCTAAGTTTGCCAGTGACAAACCAGCCACGAAACTAATGTCTGCTTACAATATATGGTCTACCAAGTACAAAGACCTTATTAATGAGAACAGGATAGGAACCGGGCGTGTAGAGCCTATACCAATACTCAAAATATGGAGACCGTATACAAATGAATTGTACAAGTCAAGTACCAACAAAACCGATGAGTTCAAACGAAATGCTAGACTGAACGAGACACGCGAACAGGAAGAAATCAGGATTAGAGAATACGAAGAGAGGCGACAGCAATGGGAGGAGAGACGTACTGAGTTTAATAATAAACAGTTGGAGGATTACAACACGCGTAAGGAACAGTACAGAACCACGGTTGCCGTACCACAAGTACAGGGCACCATAGACGCTGGGGTAGACTACGACAACCGACTTCAAGAAATAGAAGCTAGGATTAAACAAAAACAAGAGCTCCAAACAGACTTAACGAATACAATACGAACATTTAAGCCTCAAGAAGAGGCTAGAAAAGTTAAAGTTGATACCGCTGAGAAAGAATTGAACGATACCATAAAGGCTAAGAATAAATGGGAGCAGGAAGGTTCGTGGTTCAGTGGTAATGTAGATAGAGTGACGGATACTGATGTGGAGATTAAGAGAGAGACTTTACGATTGGAGAAGCAAAGTTTAAGTCTACTCACCGTGCAACGCCTTCAGGAAGAAGAGAGACTCAAGTTGGCTATAGTTAACTACGATGAAGCAGTAAAGGAGAGAGATGCATTGGTACAAACACCAAGACCTCGAGAAGCTGATATTGATACCATTATGGCACGTTGGGATGCCACAAACCCGCCAAACTATCAACTGTTCCCTGAGCCCGAACCAGTATTAGAAGCTTATGAAGGGGGTGAAATTACGTCAAACGACGAGATGAATTTTCTGAATGTGATAGCGGGTATTGAATTAAATGAGAAAGAGGACAATTATGAAGTGGACAGCGACGCCGATGACGATGAGAGAGAGTTGAAGGAAAATAAAGATAAGATAAACGAGGAATTGAATAAAGGAACCCAACAATGGGCAGAATCTTACGAATGGATGTATGCGCAGCGTCAGATGTTTCAAGACAAGTATTACGCACCACTAGACTTTGATGACTTGCTTCAACGCTTTCGGATTCGTTTCAGAGACTGGACGGGGACATCTATAATTACTATAAACACTTAATTTTTTTTACTAGACATGTCTATTTTAAAATCTATGCCTGAAAAAGTTCCTAGTAAAGTTTGGGTAGATAACATATCACAAGATTGGACAGACGCTGGTCTCGCAGTTACTATTATTACAAACCAACAACTGGATTTATTCAATGAAAAGATAGGTAAAGACTCTGAAGTCGATTGGCAATGGTTCCAAATGATTCTCATGACTGATGTACCGTGGCAATTGGATTGGCTTGAAAAATGCATTCTACGCGGTGTTACTATAGATAAAACATGGAGGGCGTTGGACACGGGCCATCAAGTCACCATTTTTGATTTAGTTAGTACAGTAGAAGGAGGGATACGCCAGGAGACTAGAGACATTCTCATCAAAATAAGAAAAATATACGAAATTCTATTCATGCGTCAGGACGTTCAACCCGCTTTAGATTACCTGAATGACCTAGAAGAGGGGAAGCACTGGTTACAACTCAACACGATATTAAGTTCGTATGTGCTTGGCCCACTCAACGAACCCAAGCCGTTGCTTCATTATGTGGTTCTCATGGAAAGATATGATTTGGTGCGAGGGTTATTGACATCAGCAACGGCTGTTCAGCAAGAATATAGCGATACTGATTTTCTCAAAGGTTGGATAAATATGGCCGATGACTGCGGGCGTACCATTTTACATATTACTGCGATGCAACGGCGTGAATCGTGGGCCAAATGGTTCATTGCCAACTCCGCCAACCCCGCGCTTCGAGACTCTGACCACAAGACAGCGTTTCACTACGCTCCAGAAATTAAATATTTACAACTATTCTGGGATAAAATGGAGGATAAACCAACGGAACTACTGACAGAAATACTCGAACAGGGAGTCGCAGATGTAGAGTCGTTGCGATGGCTTTTAGATAATGGTGCCAACCCGAATAGTGAAAAAGCGTTCCTAACGGCTTCTAAGACTCCGGGGTTTATATCCATTCTAGTAGAATATGGAGGAGACCCAACGGTATTTCGTCCGGCTAACAATGCACCTGTACTGGCGGAGTGGTTAACTGTCGGTGGAAGTGGCGGTACAAACTACGAAGAGATGGTAGTAAAACACTTAACCGGTAGGAAATCCGCCAAGTGGATTTGTTTCTTGATTAGTTTACAGAATGGATTTTTAGAACAGGCAGGAGGATGGTGGCAGGCTTGTGATATAGAACAACGTAATCAGTATGCTCAGTTGATTGAGAATATTGAGCCTGAGAGCGCCTATATGAAACAATACCAACAATGGCTCGAGAAAGTGACGAATATGCAAGATGTGTAATAAATAATATATAAATAATAGATAAAATCTTAATATATGAGTGAACACCGCCAAGCTACTGTAGATGCCCTTACTTCAATGGGGTTTGCCGAATATGCTGCCGAGGCAGCCGACATATTCGATAGTGACGTTCAAGCTGCTATCGATTGGGCATTAAGAAAATCGACAATTGGAACAATGCCTAAACGTTTTAAACGCGTAGGAAACAATGAATTTAATTATACATTCTACAACTCTCTGGTCTCTATTGGAAATGACGATTACCGCGTAGTAGATTACGACCCAGATTACCAATTTATTCTTATTGAACCACGGTTCCAATCTATCATACGAGACGAGCAGCAACCAGACCCGCGTTGGATAGCATTAGCTGACCCTTCTCTGACCTGGAACCGTGAGTCTCACATGACAAAGCCAGAGTTACAACCCATTAACGATATGAAACATTGCCTTGGTAATATTTGTTTACCAATTGACCCAGCGTTTACCAACGCACCAGGAGCCTTCAATCCAAACAGCGATTACCAACAACAGCAGGGAGCTTTTTTTACAGATGAATTGTGTAGAATAAACAGCCAAGGACAACCGGTTGGGAATCTACCAAACATGTACAACCGTTTGAGGGTCATGAAATCTCGATGCCCTGCGTTGGGAGTTATATGGCAATCACTTCTTTACTACTCTGATAAATATCACGAGGGGTTGAGAATAACTCCAAACACGCCAGAGCCACGCTGTATCAACAACAAGAGACTGCGTTGGACTAAAACAATAGCGTACACTCGTATGATGTTGATTCTGGAATACCACGGTCATGGGCTTTTCCGACACGGGGAAAGCTTTGACCTTAGTCGTGAGTTCATATGCGGGTTGCCACGCTTATTCAAGGACTCTGACCAACCAGAACTGGTAAAGAAAATACCTGAGCTCATGTTGCCACTTTGGAGACAGTACAATAGACCCAACAACCATATGAGACGTAAGAAAAAAGAATGGTTGGATGCCTGTGCCTCTGTCTTTACACTGCGTGATGCTGAGATTGTATCGTATGATGGCGAACACTGGAGTGGGAATTACTTTAAGGCGAAAATATACATGAGTGATTTAATATTTGCAAACGGGAGGTCTTTGGCAGCGGAATCTATGAACTGGTTACATCTAAAGAATATTATGCTCGCTGTAGAATATGGAATGACGTACGTGACTCGTTTTCCTTCTGTTCTCATCCACAAATGTGAAGGGCTACCTGAACCAAGCACTCCTTCCATGTCCAACCATGGTATAGCATATTATGACCATTACAATCAAATGACACTGGTAGAATGGGGAAAGGTCTTTTTGGAATGGGGTCATCGAAAATTTGACGATGAAGACGTGTTAGTCGCAATAGGAGCCGATGAACTCGAATGCAATCCCGGATTGTATCCTCATCAAGCTGCTGTTGTTAATTGGATGGAGCTTCAAGAAATGATGGCTGGAACGGGTGAAGCATGGACGAAAACGGAACTGACTTCCGGGTTTGTTATGTATCGCCATGCCATGGGAAATATAATGAACCAAGAGATGTATGATAATTATATTTTAACCCAGCCATCTGGTGGTATCTTAGCACAAGCAGTAGGGTCAGGGAAGACCAAGGAAATGCTTTTTCTAATCAGAAACCGCAAAGAAGCCTGGCGTAAAGAATTCTTAATGAGTCCTGATGACGTGTTAAATTTAGATGGTATTATGGAACAATACCATAAAACCCTCGTAGTCGTGCCAACGACCATGATATCCACGTGGGAAGAGGAGTGTAAACGCTGGACACCAGAACTAAAGGTAAATGTGTACTACGGTAATCGGCGTAAGATTCCACCGGGTGATGTTAGCGATATTGTTATTACTACCTATCGTACGGTATGTTCGGAGCTATCCTTTAACTCTGCCAATATTAAACATCAGGCGCTGGGAGCTCACTATTGGAAACGTGTCATCTTGGACGAAGGACATCATATACGTGATATGGGGAGCAGAACATTTAAAGCCATTAACAATATTAAATTGGCATACAAGGCTTCGAAATGGATAATAACGGCTACTCCCGTTATAAAAAGTGTGACGGACATGTGTGCTTATTTTGCGTTCTTGGGTGTGTATCCATGGGTGAATCTCGCAGCTCTTCCTCATCATTCTTACATTAGCCGGTCTATCAGTTCTATAATGTACGCCCTTAGTAGTTATTCTGAGACGTACCCAACCATAGCGAACGGTGTTCGTGAACGGGTGAGACAAACGATGTGGTATCAAAGTAAACAGACAGTGGCAGAGATATCAGATTTGAAACCGGCTTCTATCAACGATATGACCATAACTATACCTGCTGACGAGAGCCACAGCAAGTTAATGGGGCTACTAAGGGAACAAATTGACGAACGCGTGAAGAGTGACCCAACGGCTAATAATTATAGCCAACGGTTAAAATGGATGTCTTGGTTGCGGTTTTGTGCTTTTAATCCTGCTATGGTGCCTACAGCTGCCTATGGTCGTGCTATGACAAAGACTTCAGAGGCGGGGATGCCTGTTATTATGACAAGTGCTGAAACGCTCAACTTGCCGAATGTGACAGATAAATTTCAAGCGTCATTGAAGAATGACCTGGCAAACTTGGATAATCAGCGATGTCCTGTTTGTTTGGATACCATTGACACGCCTACTATAACTGCTTGTGGGCATATATTCTGTTTCGAATGCATAAACAACGCATTCATTCATCAACAAACTGCGCGTAAGAAATGTCCGTGTTGTAGGCAAGATTTACAAAATAGCGTACTACGAGAAATAAAGATGGAAGATTCGGTGTCTGGTACAGATAAAGATTTTAGTATATGTGAACATCCTATGGTGGGAGCAACCGAAGTGTTGGATACGACTATCGAAGAGTTGAAAACGTGGCGAGACGTACGTTCACCAAAGGTAAAACGGCTGGTTGAGTGGTTTCAGAGTACAGATGAGAAATGTTTGGTATTCACCAGTCTGAGCGGTGTCGTTTTGGGAGACATACAACAAGCATTACAAGAAGCCGACATCAAGCATGTAGTGGTCTCTGGGTCTATGACCAGGCATCAACGGGCGAGAGCTATTGATACTTTCCAAAACGATAAGACATGTAGAGCGTTTTTATTGACTACACGGTCTGCTTCCTATGGCTTAACGCTCACGGCAGCAAGCTCGATAATATTCTTCGAACCGTGTATGAATCGTAGTCTTCGCGACCAATGTATAGGACGCATGGACCGTATTGGTCAGAAGAAGAAGTGTTTGGATGTTATTACCTTTGCGGTGGAAGGTTCTATTGAAGAGAAGTTGGCAGAGGTGGTAAAGGTTAAAAATTGGTCGTTTAAAGATGTTAATTTATAAAGATTCTATTTTATTTTTTATTTCTTCTATTTCGTTTACATCCTCTAATGGCACGGATTCCACTTCTTGAAAATGTACGTGGTGGTTTGTCTTCACCCAATCGTCTCGTTTATCAACTATTTCATTCAACTGAGTGACCAACGTTTCCATAATAATATTCAAGTGGTTATCTGATATGAGTCGATTTAGAATAGGTTCCCAATCATTTACGAGACCTAAAGCCTTACCCCATTCGTCTTGTTCGGTGTGTGTACGAGCCAACAACAACGCTCTGGAACACCTTGCCCAATTCATGAGCGCTGCGTTGTCGGCATTAATCCATTGTGCGAGAGACTTGTGGCATTGGCCTTCTACACGTTTTAATAGACGTATCGCATTCTTGTCCGTGATACCGGAACCAGCGTACGCAAAATTGAGCGTCATCAAGTCCTTCATCGCATATACAAAGTCTAGTTTACTTCTCCAGAACTTATCAAAGGTCATGTGTATGGATGGATTCTCTCTCCATGTCCAGTTAGGTAATACCTTTTCCAGTACGGCTACCACATAAGAACCCGCTGTGTGAAAATTCTTAGATGCTTCTTTAAAGTTCGATTTGGTCGCTAGTGACATGGCTGTGGTCATAAATATATCAAAGCCGACCGCATGGGTCATTAGATTTTCCCATTGCCAACAAGAACTCATATACGAACCGGTTCCCCAACACCAATCAAATTGTGGCTGTTCGGTCAAAATGGCCATGCTACGGTTCTGTTCCAAGTTCTTTATCATGTCATGCAAATGTGTCCTATATTCCGCGACCGCACTTTGTGCCCGCTTCATGTCGTTGTTATTGAGTGCATCTTGTAGAGAAAGCCTCTTCTGGCTAGTAGCGATAGATTGTTGAGCGGGTACATACTGTGAAGGTATGATGCGCTCGAATAATACAGATTTGTTTATAGCTACAATAGACATAGATACTAGGATTATATGATTTATTTATAGTATTATTCGTCAGTCACCTGGACGAGTCTTGCCGTGCCATTTTCTGTGTCTTGAACAATGACGGCTGCGACCGCTGGTGTGTCGTTCTTTTTCTCATATCGTCTTTTCAAACTTCTCATACATGTAGTGAGTATCCAATACCATAGCATTGTTTGTACGATAAACATGAATAGAGCATCCCATGTCACGTACTCGTTTGGGTCAACAGTGATAAACACTTGTTTAATAATGACAGTGGTACCATTCTGAGTGGTACTGTTATGGTCGGTGTAATTGTGTGTATTCATATGGGTTGTGGCCCGGCCTCTTATATACTATACTCCCCAAGCGTTGACTTTCTGTAGATTTATCTGGATGGTAGTCTTGAATATCGTCTTTCCATCTATTTTAACGGGTATAGCATTGAGATTTAATTCCCCCATTTGTCTCCATTCGCCAGTTCCAATCAACCACTGGGAATATTTCCAAGCAGTAGAGCAAGCAGTACCGCATGCACGTATCAGCTTGTAGGAACCCGTGACAGACGCCTCGTTCTGTAATGATTCTAATGTGTCATCGCGGGTTATTTGTTTCTCTAGGACGGTATTTGACATGAAACATATGAACAGCGCTAAATTGTACGGGATACCTTCTTGTGGTTGGGACACTGACTGGACAAAGTGACCATTACGTCTAAATACATCAGCAACGAAAAACGCAGTGTTCATACTTGTATCGTCTATCGGTACTAACATTACGGCCTGTCTTTTTAAATGGCTCTCTTTGACTTTCTCTATTACCTCTCGTTTTGACAACGAGCTTTCTATATTTAATATAAGTGGTGTTGCATATTCCATATACACTAAACATATATAGGTGTGTTATATACTCAATCCAACTAAAGCAATGCATTCGTTCCGGATACGCTAAGAATATTCGATAGATGCAATGACTAACTTTATAATAGCAACAACATGGCATCACTATCAACCCCAGTATTAACCCGTTCACAAACCCAAATAATTGATTCCGAAGAAGATGATACCCTTGAAGAATTACCCTCGGTACCTCCACCAATTAGAAATTTCGACGGGAGTAAGAGTTCCTCCACCGCAGAATCTCTCGTGGACTTTCTCCAGGGATTCAACTGGAACACCAGCCAACTCAAAGACATACCAGGCATTGGCCCTGCTTCCGTCGGAAACCTCCAAGAACAAGGCGTCCACAGGGTACAGCAACTCGTGGGCCGCTATATGGGTTTCGTGGAACCTAACGCCACGGCGGTTGACATTAATAACCAGTTCTTCGAATGGTTCAAAACGGTCTCTCCAAATGCGAATGCGCACACGGTCACCTTTGCAATCGCCCATCTCGCCGATAAATTCGGAATTGTTGTTTATGAAGACTGAGTTACCCTATAAAGAGTATTATCCCCAAAGTAAATGAGCAAGCGCGCTGAAGTTTGGAAAAACTATTTACTAGGGGATTATGAGCATGTGCTAAATGCACGTAAAATGTATCATAACGTAGTAGTACAACATCCCTATTTAATAGATTCTGCTCTACAACGTCAAATAGAAGCCGATGTACCTAGAACCCATTTCGGCACTACTATTACCCCTTCCACCGAACGCCTACAAAAAATAGTAAAAACTCTACTCGTACAATACGTTCAAGTCATGCCCTGTGACGGTTACCTTCAAGGATTCAATTATATTGCTACTATACTATACAGAGTGTATTCAGAAACCAATATCGAGTTTGCCCTAGCAGATACATGGTGGTCCATGGTATCAGTCATTGCTATAGTAAGACCTATGATACCCGACCACGACCCTCGCGACTTCATGCGTTATACGAACCGTTGGTCCGTATATTATAAGAACCATATAAAGTTGAAAAACGCGCGCGTGTATGCATTTCTAGAACCACACTTCATTATCATATGTCCAATGATTACGGTTAAATGGTTGATGATATGGTTTGCGCAACTATTCGAATACAATGACCTTCTAATTGTATGGGACGCGCTTATAACCTGTGAGCCATCCAGGCGTACCAAATTGATGGCAATCATAGCAGCTAACGTTACCATACAACAAGAATCACAGATTGAAAACTGGTCGAGAACATGTCCGTCGGAGTTAGGTGGGAGAATGTTCAATATCAGGGCTAGAGAAGCCGAAACCATCATAATCGAATCTAGAGCCGCCATGATTGAATATAAATTATTATCGGTATAAATTACATTGAGATATATCTAAATGGCAACGACGACCACCACAGAAGAAGCCATGAAAAAATCCGCAGAACTTCAGGAGCTCAAGAAGAAGGAGATGGCGACACGAGAGGACGACAATCCTCGCAAATCAAAATGTAATGCGCTTGGGAAATTTCCACAAGCTGCGCTCGTAGCAGCGCTGGTATTACTTGGACATACCATACAACAGAACGAAACACTTCAGCGCGATTTGATACCACCACATAGTAGTATAGAGACAGCGGTTCTAAACAACATGTCAGCTGAGCTAGCTATACTGCGCAAACAGAACGAAGAGTTACATCAAGCTCAAGACACACTCAACAAACTAATCGAGAACAACCCAACCAACCCGACACAGCCCTACTCAAAGGAGATGTGGTTGAAGAAAAAAATTGCAGAAGCGTCAGGTGAGGAGGTCCAGAAGGAAGAAGATACCAGCAAGGCCGTTGTAAAGTCCAAAGGAAGTAAAAAAGGAGGGTATTTTAATGAACAATTTAGTTTAACTTTTTAATTATATTAATCTTCGTCATCCGAATCTATAAAACTGTCCGTCAACTTAATTGGTGTAGAACATGCCATTGTCCATTTATTCGGATGCATGTACTTCTTGATAACCCCATTCACCTGTTCCAACGTACAGTCCTCGACTGCGTTTTTCCACCCATTCCATTCTTCTATCCCGCGTTTACCATTGGTCAAATGCCTGTGGAATACAGAAGTTACAGTCTGCCAGTCGTCTTGTTCCAACGTGCGCTGACCTAACAACTCCGCTTTCGCATCCTTTAATTTTTCAGCGGTGAGCCCTTTGTTGCACCACTTCCTTACCGTATGAACCAGGTCTTTGATACCGTTTTGAGCGAGGCTAGGTGTGAATGTTCCTTGTACTACTACGAAACTTGGAGCATGCTGCTGGTCTTCTTGTGAGGCGTATACACCGTACGTACCGTTTTGTTTACCGTGTAATTCTCTTAAGGTCCACATAAGGTCTGATGTCATTCCACCTCCCAACGATTGAACCGCTAGCGATAAGGCAATGCCGTCGTTTGCTGGGTCGTACTGTGGCAAGTCGGTAGTTTGACCCATCATGACCATCGATGTACCAGACCCATGCATGAGCATAGGTTCGAATTTGGTATTGGGAGCAGCTTTACGTAGCCATACGCGTGGCGCAGCTGGTGGGTTAGTGTTCGTGTAGGAAGATTGGAAAGCAGTTCGTAGCATTTTAGCCAACTTTCCTGCCTTGTCCAAGTGTTCAGACGGACATGACAAGGTACAATGTACCACACCCGCTTTCTGAATATGATTCTCATAGAAGGAGATTAAGTTGCTCTGATTAACCCTTCCCATTTTAGTTGACTTGTAACTCAAGTTTTCTTCATATGATGTATGGCTGAACATTTTGTTAACCAAGTTTTCCTTTACTTTGTATTCATTATTTTGCTTCAATGCTGCCAACTCCGACATAATACTGCGTTTGGATATCATGAACACTTCCGGACTGAATGAAGTATTCCGTAGTAAACCATTCACTACAAAATTCATACATTCAGTTACATCTTCCGGGTTATTAAAAGCAAACGCGAAGTTGTATTTGTTATGTCCTTTACTACATTCGACATCAATTCCCATAGAATCTAGCTTGTTGTTGATTTCGCCAGCGCTCATGTTTTTATTCTGGAACGTACACTGTTGTAAGAACATAGAATCGAACATGTTGACGTTGAATCGCTCGTCGTGTGGATATGGTATGGTTATATTGACGTAGATACTAGAGCCAGTAGTCTTCAATGTTTGAACGTGGAAGCCATTGTGTTCCGTTTCAAATGCATGGACATCCCATTCACATTTTTCAGGTTTGGAGCGCATTTTGACCGGTTTGCTCTCAACGGCTTCCAACGGCGAAGTTTCCACTTGGCGTATAGCATGGTCCCTTGGTACTATAGAAACCACCGTTACTTTTTGTTCCTTCAAATATTTAGACACGCAGTTGGTCAAATCTTGTACGGTTATCGTTTCCAAGGTAGCAACTCGTTGAACAATATCTTTCCAGTTTCCTAGAGCAGCAGCCTCACCCAGAGCCATAGTAGTAGTGTGTATATTGTTATAAGGAGCTATTTTCCATTCTTGTCTAAGAGATGCTCTGGCAGCCTCCAGTTCTGGATATTCTATCCTCTGAAGTCCATTTACCATAGAAATAAGTTGCTTTTCACCTTGTTTCAACTTGGAAGGATTGCCAATAGACCCATGTAAACACCACATATACGAATCTACTTGTCTTGGGGCATAGGAACCCACATTATGCATGACGCCCTGGCGCAACACGTTTACTTTTCGACCCGCATTACCGTTGGAAATGATTCTAGAAAGTATAGACATGCATATAGATTCTTTCGTATTTGCTGGAGGACTAACCCACGTCAGGCACATCATAGCGCACGGGGCAGGCATGCTTAACTCTATACTACGTTTACCAAGTTGTACAGGTTCATGAGGAGCTGGTCGCTTGGCCAAAGGTGGTGGTGTGATATGTCCGTACACACTCTCAAAATGTTTAAGTACGCGTGGTGTATGGACATTCCCTACTACGATAAAGGTTGCGTTGTTAATTTGGTAGTAGGCTTCTCTAAATTTCTTCATGTCCTCTGCTGTCGTATTGACTATATCGCTTCTTCTACCGATAGTAGATATATGATATTTGGAGCTAAGATGAGAGCACATTTGAGCCATGGTAAATAGTTGGCCTACCGCTTCGGTATCGCGCTCTTTCTCGTTGAGAACAGCCATCATTTCAATTCCTATACCATCGGAAGGAACTTCGGAAGTTAAAAACCGATGCCCGTCTACACGGATAAGGTCAGCAATGTGCTGAGCATCACCAAAATCGTAGAAACTGGTAGCATCTTCGGTGGTCATGGCGTTGTCTTCATGGCCTCTTTTTTCGAATTCCCAATACTTTCCACCATCAATCCGAAAGGACATGTGTTCAATGAAATGGGCAATTCCCTTGCCACAGATACCATCTTCGTTGGAGGAGCCGGCGTTTACTACGCGCATGTACCCACATATTGGGGCGGTATGCATTTCAACAACCAATACGCGTAACCCGTTTGGATATTCAAAGTGTTCGGCTTTCAAACCATTAGGTAGTTCAATAGATTCTGAGGTTGGTGTAGACATTTAGTAATAAAAAATCAATTATATATACATCAATTTATTAAACTCATTCTCTTAGCGCTAGCAGCCGAATAAGGCACTGAAGGGGCTACGCTACCGGATGTTTCTACCAGTAGCACGCGTGTTATGGCGCGCATTCTCACTCTATATACATCAATAGGACGGGTGTTTTTAGTACACAAGAGTATTGCCGTGGGTACCATCTGGTAACTCTCCCACGTGCATATGATATTGGCATCTGCGTAGCTCGTATCCATGATAGAATGCCGCGCACTCTGCCTTTCTTGACCATCGGATTCTTTAACCCATATATTAACACCATCATTGAGAACTTCGGTTACAATGCGTTTAGGATTATACATCCATTTGCGTTTTAGTTTTGTAGCTGGTGTGAATCGTTTGTATGCTTCTTTCTCCTCCTTAGTAGAAACATATACTTGAGCATCTGGATACGTCTCAGTACAGGCATCAGCATACGATATCTTTGTGACATCACTACACATAGGAAATGCTGGCATCATACATTTAATCTTATGCCTAGTGGTAGCGTAGTCATAAAACACCGAACCGCGTACCTCGCCCAGTTCCAACTTTCCAAAAATAGCTATAGGCTTCGGACCCTTGGCAAATTCCACCCAGTCCTCCTGAGAAAAGTTATGAGCATTGCCAATGATAAAATCACCTTCAGGAACCTCAAGAGTTATAGTGGGATAAGAATATTGCCTCCACCAATGCATCTTGTCATCTACATGCTTAAGCACTACCGGAGTTTCTACCGTACCTACTGGCAACGGTGTAGGCGGCGTATTGACGAAAATTTCAATTCCATCCAACCATTTGATTATAGTTTTTGTATTCTCTATATCATACACAGTTGCCCAGCAATTACCAACGCGTTGTATATATTTTGTGCTTCTCCCTTCGCCAGTGATAGGAACACAAGTTTTACGCCCAAGCTTCTTTACAAAGGCGTTTGCCTGCTCCAAATCTTCCACCTGCTTTTCGTCCGGTATCATACGACCTATAGAGATACATAAGCGTTTGTAATCGTTTATGTCGGCCTTATACATGTAGTCAGGACCCTGTAATAAAATAGACTCTGGTTGTGTGGCTATTCTATCCCACTTCTGCTTGATAGCAGCGTGTTTATCCGATTTCAACTTTTCTATTAGTTTAACGTGTGCCATAGGATGCATATTGTAAGCACGATTGGGTAACCTGAGCTGTAACCATCGATAGTCCATGTAAAGCATAAGTTTAAGTGGTAGTTCCATATAGGCATAGAAACAGTTGGCGAGTTTGGCATCGAACGGGTCCAATAAAAAAAGATGAGCGCTCGAATTAGTAGATACCAAGTGCTTTACCTGTGTTTTATAATTTTCACGATTAATAGTCATCCAGTCTGCTTTACGCCACCTACTCTTCATGAACGCCTTCATCATTATCTTCTCACCGTTAGCTGTTACTCGTTGTTTAAACGGGGAACTGAACCAATCAATGAACGGTAACAACTCTTTGGCATTTAATGGGGATATATTCAACCAATCAATACCTTTAATGTAGTATGATTTTGGTCTATTCTCTGGGTCCAAGTAACCTATATTCTTTAACACGTGCGCGCTAGAACCCTGGCGACTAGGTGTCAATATCAGGTCATAGGTTACACATGGTATAATAGAGGGTAACCAACCGGAAGCCACAATGACATCTTCTTCAGGAGGTTTGTAAATGTTTAATGTCTCTCCCTCTGCTGACATGAGCTCGTGTATGGCTTCCTCTATCGCACGCGATTCCGTTTTACCAGATAGCCAATGGTTAACACGTCCCTTAACCTTTGCTTTAATGTTATCAGGTACATCCTTCAACAGAGGGTAGCGTTGCATGAACCAGTATCGAATAAGGTCAGAATTCTTATTCTTGGAAGGCTTGCTATTACGTTGTAACATAACGTGGGCATTGCCCGTTCTATGGTCATAGTGGAATATTTTTTTGATACGCCACATCTTTTGATATACTAAGGTATCTATTAATACCCTCTCTTATTCGTATCGGATACTACCAGTATAAAAAGATACACATTCATGCTAAATGCATTGGTTGAGTTTTCTACTCTTACTAACGTGTGTCCATGCTAAAACATGTTCTAACCATGACGGGTGTTCTGGTGATTCTATATCTGATAGCTCTTTGACATGTAACGGTGGTGAACGCTGCTGTAAAGATACTAAGTTCACATGCACCGGCAACTCGTGTACGGTTATCATTAAAGGTGGAGGTCATGACCAGTTTAGAGGTGGTATCATATATGCCATGGATGCTACCGCTCTACATCTTAAATGTCAAGCTACTGGCCAGAGAAAGTGTAAGAATGCTAAAATATTCTGCCCTATGTCTGGTAATTGTATATGTGAAGGCTGCCCGTCCAACGTTAAGATGTATTGTCCAACCGGAGTTCTATGTACTGGCGGCGGTGCAACCGTTGTCAACATGGATAAATATATTTGTAAAGGTACAGGTTCGAACATGTATTGTCCTGACATAGACGAGGAAATAGAGGTATGTGGCACACAAGATGAGTGTACTAGTGTAATATGGGGCGTAATGCACATGTCCATGTCGTGTAAGAA
>CENZ01043912.1_pt1 | contig 60721 bp, 58 predicted proteins | sample 361341 | NCBI WGS metagenome assembly CENZ01 (sample SAMEA2619782, study PRJEB7988) | marine metagenome | biome: marine biome (ENVO:00000447); feature: deep chlorophyll maximum layer (ENVO:xxxxxxxx); material: "saline water (ENVO:00002010), including plankton (ENVO:xxxxxxxx)" | depth 50 m
ATCTGGGGTCCTGAAGGGTTGACCTTTGCACTGCCGGAGATCCTGAACGGTCAGGTCAGGCTATTTTACGACGTCGAATTCCCCGTCTACCGGATTCTGATCATCTCGGTGGGTTTGCTGGTTGCTTTGGCGCTGTATCTTGTCGTGAGTCATACCCGGATTGGAATGTTGATCCGGGCAGGAGCATCTAACCGGCGCATGGTGCAGGCGTTGGGTGTGGATATACGGATGCTGTTTACCCTGGTCTTTGCCGCCGGCGCTGCCATGGCCGGGCTTGCTGGTTTGATGATTGCGCCGATTACGGAAGCGAGCATCGGCATGGGGAATGAAATCCTGATCGTGGCTTTTGTCGTTATCGTGATCGGCGGTATCGGCTCTGTCCAGGGAGCTTTTTTCGGAGCTATGCTGGTGGGGCTGATTGATACTCTGGGCAGGTCTTTTCTTGATGATTTTCTGCGATTGTTTTTATCGCACCAGGCAGCGGAGACGTCGGCGCCGGCCATTTCAGCGATGCTGATTTACATCCTGATGGCAGTGATCCTCACCCTTCGCCCACAGGGACTGTTTGGAGTTCGTAGTTCGTGATGTCGAAAAGTGGCGGGTGGTTTGCGGTTGTCACGGTTCTTGGGGCGCTTTTGCTGCCTTTCTGGGCGGAATATGCTGGGGAACCCTTTGTTCTGGATGTCATTATCCGGTTAATGATCCTTGCGATCGCAGCGAGTAGCCTCAATCTGATTTTGGGTTACAGCGGGATGGTCAGTCTGGGCCATGCCGTGTTTATCGGTATCGGGGCTTATGCGGTTGGAATTCCGGCTTACTATGATCTTAATAGCGGTTGGCTACAGTTGGCGGCGGCTCTTGGGGCATCAGGATTTTTTGCGCTGCTGACAGGCCTCATATGTCTACGAACCCGCGGCGCCTACTTCATCATGATTACCCTGGCATTTGCCCAGATGATGTATTTCATTTTTGTCAGCATCGAGGAATACGGGGGGGATGACGGACTGGTGATCTATTCGCGCAGCGAGATGGGTCCGGGCGTTGATCTGGATGACAACAACCAACTTTATTTTTTGGTGCTCTTTTGCCTGATCGCAGTGATGATCTTGATTCACCGACTGACACGATCCGATTTCGGGCAAGTGATCAGAAGCATCAAGATAAACGAAGTCCGGATGCAGGCCCTGGGTTTTGACACATTCCGCTACCGATTGGTGTGCTACGTCATCTCGGGGATGATCTGCGGGCTGGCGGGCTGGCTACTGGGTAATTTCACCGGATTCATCAGTCCTGAAATGATGGACTGGACCCGTTCAGGCGAGTTGATTGCGATGGTGCTCCTGGGAGGTGCGGCAACCGTCGTGGGGCCACTGCTTGGCGCGGGGATCTTCATTGGCGTCGAGACGTTGCTCCCGGACATGACTATTTACTGGCACCTGTATCTGGGTATCCTGTTAATTATTGTGGCCAAATTCGGCCGGGGCGGCTTGCTGGGCTGGTGGACACGGTGGCAAAGCCGTTCACGCCCATGAGTGTCGAGCTTGAAGCGCGGGGAATCAGCCGACGTTTTGGCGGTATTCATGCGGTCGCCGATATTGATCTTTGTCTGGAAAAAGGGAAAATTCACGCGGTCATTGGCCCCAATGGCGCCGGCAAGACCACGCTCGTAGGGCTGCTTGCGGGCAGCCTGACAGCCGACAAAGGTGAGATCCGTCTGGGGCAGTGCGACGCCACGTTGTTGCCGGTGCATGAGCGTGTGAAACTGGGTCTTGGCAGAACCTTTCAAATTACCAGCCTCTTTGGGGAGCTTTCGGTTTTCGAGAGCATCGCAATCGCAGTCCAGGGCTATCAGGGCCACTCCTTTCGTTTCTGGGCCCCCGCTAATCGCAAGAGCGCGCTAATCGAAAGAGTTCATGAGTTGGCGCACGATGTGGGCCTTGACCACGAACTGGATGCTCAGGCCGAGGCTTTGTCTCATGGCAAACATCGTTTGCTGGAAATTGCGATGGCCCTTGCTGGCTTTCCATCGATATTATTGCTTGATGAGCCAGCCGCGGGGCTTGGTGCCGAGGAAACCCAGAACCTGATTGCGATTCTGAACCGGGTGAAATCGGATGCCGCCCTCCTGTTGGTTGAGCATGATATGGACGTCGTGTTTTCGGTGGCGGATGAGGTCACTGTCATGGTTGATGGCGCGGTTATTGCCACCGGAAGCCCCGACCATATCCGCAATAACCAGCGCGCACAGCAAGCCTACCTCGGCGAATCAGGGTCAGAATATGCTTGAGGTGCGAAACCTCTCTGCTTTCTACGGACACAGTCAGGCACTTTTTGACGTGAATCTGTCTGTCGGCAAAGGCCAATTAGTCAGTCTCCTCGGACGCAACGGGATGGGAAAAACAACTACCGTTAACTGCATCATGGGATTGCTGGCCTCTGCGCGAGGCGTCATTGAGTTTGACCGGGCCAGCCTTGTTGGTCTCCCCAGTTACCGGGTGGCCCAGTCGGGAATCGGAATTGTTCCAGAGGGGCGGAGCATCTTCCCGAATCTCACAGTTGAGGAGCAATTGCGCGCATTTGCGGGCGAACGTGATGTCGGATCAAAGACTTGGAAAATCTCAGAGGTATATGAGTTGTTTCCAAATCTCGCGAAAAGGCAGTCAAGTTTCGGCAACCAACTCTCGGGTGGCGAGCAGCAGATGCTGGCGATCGGCCGGGCGTTGATGACTAATCCTGTTTTGCTCATTCTTGATGAAGCGACAGAAGGGCTCGCCCCTCTGGTGCGCCAGGAGATCTGGCGGTGCCTGAAGCAGCTGAAACATGAAGGGCTCTCGATTCTTGTAATTGACAAAAACGTCTCGGATATTGCCCGCATTGCTGATCAACACTTCATTGTTGAAAAAGGGCGGACTGTGTGGTCCGGAAGTTCAATGGAACTTGAGTCGGATCGGTCAATCAGCACGCGATACCTTGGTCTCTAGGCGCCATCCTTTCTCACCAGTGATGGGTCATTTTCGTGGGAGATCATCCGCGTCTTCAAGTGCTGCCGCTATAATTCAGCGCCTCGTGTGGCGAGATCAGGGATGCGGGACGGGTTGATCGGATGCAGGCGCTCGCCGTATCAGATGACATGAGGTGATTGCTTGAGAAAGTCTGTTATTGCTGCGTTTTTGCTCGTTTTGATCGTGGGCCTTTGGGTTGGATCAGGCCTCTTTTCAGATCGTGAAGAAATGCCCGCCGCGGTCAGTGCGACTGCAGTGCCGTCTGCGTCCGTCCAACCGCCGTCTGTGCAGGTCCAGACACTTCAGGCAAGTTCTGTTGCGCAGGTGCTGCACCTGATGGGAGTCACCGCTCCCATGCGTCAGGTGGATGTGCCGGCCCAAACCAAGGGAACCGTCGCGACATTGCGAGTCAAAACAGGAGCCCTCGTCGAAGAGGGCCAGTTGCTGGCGCGTATCGATATGGGCGATCGAACTGCAAGATTGCGCGAGGCGCAGGCGCTACTGGAGCAGCGACAAACCGAATATCAGGCGGCGACCCAGCTTTCAAAGAAGAATCTTCAGTCGGCAACGGAACTGACCCGCTCCCAGGCGCTGCTGGATTCTGCCAAGGCAAGCCTGGAAAGCATTCGCCTGGATATCCGTAGAACCCAAGTGAAAGCTCCTTTTGCCGGGGTGGTTGAGCAGCGTTTTGTTCAGTTGGGTGACTATCTTGATATCGGTCATAAAGTCTTCAGATTACTGGATTTGTCAAAATTGAAAGTAAAGGGGCAGGTCGCAGAGCGTGAGGTGTCACGGTTGAAGCCCGGTATGCCCGCTGAATTGAGTTTTGTTGGCGGTCAGCGCCTTCCCGGTGAGATTACCTTTATCTCCCGTGCCAGTGATAGTGCGACCCGCACCTTCATGGTGGAGGTCACGGCAGATAACCCGGGATTGGCGGTTTCAGCAGGGATGACCGCCAGGATCAGCTTGAATCTCGGTGATCGCAGGGGACATCGTCTCAGTCCTGCGGTATTGACGCTGGATGACGAGGGGCGGGTCGGCGTAAAAGTCATTAACGACAATACTACGGTACAGTTCTTACCGGTCGAGCTGATCGCAGACGGCCCTGAAGGCATGTGGCTTGGCGGTTTACCGGACTCTGTCGAAATCATTACGGTAGGTCACGAGTTTGTATCGGCCGGGCAACGCGTGACCGTAAGCCGCGGTGTGCAATAGCACGCGCTAACCATGTCTCTTATCAGTACTGCATTCGGGTACTCACGAACCGTACTCGCGGTCCTGCTCTTTGTCTTGATCGCCGGGTCGATTGCTTATCAGGATATTCCCAAAGAGTCCGAGCCGGATATCGATATTCCAATCATCTATGTCACGATGAACCATGACGGTATCTCCCCTGAAGATGCCGAGCGCTTGTTGATTCGGCCCATGGAGCAGGCGCTCAAGTCGATTGAGGGAATCAAGGAGATGCGTTCCAGCGGTTACGAGGGCGGGGCGAACGTGCTATTGGAGTTTGATGCAGGCTTTGACTCTGATGCCGCACTGAGGGATGTGCGTGAGGGGGTTGATCTGGCCAAGAGCAATCTCCCAACGGCGACCGACGATCCGGAAGTGCATGAGGTGAATTTCAGCCTGTTCCCCGTCGTGGTGGTGATTCTCTCCGGCGATGTGCCGGACCGGGCGCTTTACCGTATTGCCAGAGAACTCAAGGACGAAATTGAAGGCATTGCAGAGGTGCTGGAAGTCAACATCGCCGGCAATCGGGATGAAGTCGTGGAAGTGATCGTCGATCCGTTGAAGCTCGAGAGTTATGGCCTGGATCCAGCCCTCGCGTCGGCGACGGTGAGGAGTTCCAACATGCTGGTGGCGGCCGGTGTTCAGGATACCGGAAAGGGCCGGTTTTCGATCAAGGTCCCGGGCCTGTTTGAAAGTATCCGGGATATTGCCAATCTGCCCGTGCTGGTGGATGGCGATGCTGTGGTGCGGGTGAGTGATATTGCCGAGGTGAGAAGGACTTTTCGGGATCCGGCGAGCTTCGCCCGGGTTAACGGAAAGACCACCGTCGCGCTCGAAGTATCCAAACGCACCGGTGAGAACGTGATTGAGACCATTGAGCAGGTACGTGCAGTGGTTGAGGAAAAACAGGGGCAGTGGCCGCAGACTCTGGGTGAAACGGTGACCGTCAGTTACTCACAGGATCGCTCGGATCAGATCCGGACGATGCTGAATGACCTTCAGAACAGTGTTATCAGTGCGGTCCTGCTCGTGATGGTTGTGGTGATATCCGCGTTGGGCGTGCGGAGTGGTCTTTTGGTGGGCATCGCGATTCCAGGCTCTTTTCTGACGGCGCTGCTCGCGCTCTTTTTGATCGATGTCTCGCTCAATATTGTTGTCCTTTTCAGCCTGATTCTGGCCGTGGGAATGCTGGTGGACGGCGCCATTGTGGTGACGGAATTTGCCGAGCGGAAATTGAGCGAAGGGGTGCCAAGGCATCAGGCCTACCTTCAGGCGTCGGCACGGATGGCAACACCGATAATTGCTTCGACCGCGACGACGCTGGCGGCTTTCTTACCGCTCGTGTTCTGGCCCGGCGTAGTCGGGGAGTTTATGAAGTACCTCCCCATGACGGTACTGATCACGCTCATCGCTTCCTTGCTGATGGCCCTGATTTTTGTGCCGACAATCGGCGCTTTGATCGGCAAAAAGACCGAAATCAGTGAGCGGGCCCTAAAGACCCTGCTTGCGGGCGAGCAGGGTGACCTGGATAGTGTTGATGGATTTACCGGCCGTTATCTTGGCCTCCTGAAAACTGCCGTTAAACGGCCGGGGTTGGTATTGCTGGCGTCGCTCGGCTCTCTGGTGGGTGTGTTCTTGTTGTACGGAACGATTGGGCCGGGGGTGGAATTCTTTCCTGATGTGGAGCCCGACAATGCACAGATCCAGGTGCGGGCCCGAGGCAATCTTTCAATTTCTGAGCAGGACCAAATAATGCGCGCGGTGGAGCAGCGCGTTCTGGATGTTGGCGGCATCCGAACCTTTTATACGCGCGTCGGTTCAGACAAGAACAACGAGGAAGCAGAGGATATTATCGGTTCGGTGTCGCTTGAGTTTTCCGATTGGCGGTTACGACCGCGCGTCAGTGAGATCTTCGATACTCTCGGAAGAAGGCTGCAGGATATCTCGGGCGTCGTCATCGATCTTCGAAAAGAAGAAGGGGGGCCGCCGGTGGGGAAAGCGCTGCAGTTGCAACTCTCTTCGGTCTACCCGGAGTTACTCAATGATGCTGCAGCCAAAGTCAGGGCGCAGTTCGACGACATGGCAGGTCTCAACAGTATCGAGGACTCCCGCCCACTTCCCGGCATTGACTGGACGCTGGCGGTAGATCGTGCCCAAGCTGCCAAATATGGGATCGATATCAGCGGGATCGGCAACATGATTCAGATGACGACCGGCGGGTACAAACTTGGCGAATATCGCCCGGATGATAGCGAGGATGAGATTGATATCCGGGTGCGCTTCCCAACGATCGACCGGACGGTGACTGGTCTCAATGCAGTGAGAATCAACACGGCGTCGGGTGCAGTGCCGGTGTCGAATTTCATCAACCGCGAGGCCCGCCAAAAAACGGGCATGGTCAAACGCGTCGATGGCCTGCGCGTCATTACCGTCAAAGCCGATGTCGATGACGGCGTGCTGGCGGATGACAAATTGCGCGAACTCCAGAACTGGCTGGAGAAGCATCCTCTCGATGCCCGGATTCGTGTTGATTTCAAAGGCGAAGACGAAGAACAGGCAAAAGCCCAGGCTTTTCTGAGCAAAGCATTTCTCGTTGCCCTGTTCCTGATGGCGCTAATCCTGGTTACGCAGTTCAATAGTTTTTATCAGGCATCGCTTATCCTGTTTGCTGTGGTCATGTCGACGGTCGGGGTGCTGATAGGCCTCATCGCGACGCAGTCGCCTTTCGGCATCGTCATGAATGGAATCGGCGTGATCGCTCTGGCCGGGATTGTGGTCAATAACAATATCGTACTGATCGATACTTATGCCCGTCTTCGGGAGACCATCGGCGATCCGGTTGAGGCGGTGCTGCGCACCGGGGTGCAGCGTTTGCGCCCCGTCCTGTTGACCACGGCTACTACGGTGTTGGGTCTGATGCCGATGATGTTCGGGATCAATATCGACTTTGTGACCCGGGAGATCACGCAGGGCGCGCCGTCAACACAGTGGTGGACGCAACTGTCGACGTCGATTGTTTTCGGGCTGAGTTTTGCGACGATCCTGACACTGGTGGTGACGCCCAGTGCGCTCGTCCTCCAGGAAAAAATCCTGGCCCGATGGGGCCGGGGACGTCGGGTGCGGGCAGCGTCCGCCTGATCGAATTGCCTGCTATTTTGGCTTGGCTTTTGCCCAGGAGTCCCGCAACGCGACGGTGCGGTTGAATACCTTCCTGGCATCGGTGCTGTCCCGATCCACACAGAAGTACCCCAGACGTTCAAACTGAAAGATCGATCCCGGAGGGGCGTCGGTCAGACTCGGCTCAACCTGAACGTTGTCCAGAGTGGTGAGCGAGGTTTCGTTAAGCGCGTTTTGCAGATCATTTTCTGATGAGACATTTGGCTCCGGGTCAACAAAAAGCGGTTCGTAAAGTCGGACCTCCGCCTGTGCGCTGTGCTGGGCCGATACCCAGTGAACGGTTCCTTTAACTTTGCGACCGTCAGGTGCATTGCCGCCCCTTGTCTCAGGATCATAGGTGCAGCGGACTTCAATAATCTCGCCGGACGAATCCTTGATCACCTCTGTGCAGGTTACAAGATAGGCGTAACGCAGTCTGACTTCGCGCCCAGGCGCGAGTCGAAAAAACTTTTTCGGGGGATCTTCTTGAAAATCTTCCTGCTCGATATAGAGTTCCCGGCAGAAAGGCAGCGAGCGGGTTCCCAGCGATTCATCTCCCGGATGATTTAGCGCCTGTAGCGCCTCTTCCTTATCCTCGGGATAGTTCTCAATGACGATCTTGAGTGGGCGTATGACCGCGAATGCCCTGGGGGTGCCAGGATCAAGCGCCTCACGGACACAGTTGTCCAGAACGCTGAGCTCGACATTCTGCTGGTTTCGGGTCACGCCAATGCGAGTACAGAAGTCCACCAGTGCCTCGGGAGGGTAGCCCCTTCGACGCATGCCGGACAACGTCGGCATGCGCGGGTCATCCCAGTTGCCCACCACCCCTTGCTCCACCAGGATGGTGAGGAGTCGTTTGCTCACCATCGTGTATTCCAGTGACAGGCGGGAGAACTCTGTTTGATAGGGCCGACTTGGAATGGTGACGTGTTCCAGCACCCAGTCGTAAAGAGCTCGATTGTCTTCAAACTCGAGCGTACACAGGGAATGGGTCACGCCCTCGATGGCGTCAGACAATGGGTGAGTGAAATCATACATAGGGTAGATACACCAGTTATCACCCGTGTTGTGATGCGTCTGATAGCGGATTCTGTAAAGCGTTGGATCGCGCAGGTGCAGATTTGGTGAAGCCATGTTGATTCGGGCCCGGAGCACCCGACTGCCTTCAGGAAATTCGCCCCAACGCATCTTTTCGAACAGTTCGCGGTTCTCATCACAACTTCGATCGCGAAATGGGCTATTCACACCAGGCGTGGTCAATGTGCCCCGTGTGCCGCGGATCTCATCGGCACTGAGGTCGCACACGTAGGCGTTCCCTGAGTCGATTAGTTCAACCGCGAACGCGTAGAGTTGTTCGAAATAGTCTGAGGCGTGATAAAGCCGTTCTTTCCAGTCAAAGCCCAGCCATTGGACATCTGCCTTGATCGCTTCAACAAATTCGGGGCTTTCCCGATCAGGATTGGTGTCATCGAAGCGCAGAGCGCAACGTCCTCCAAAGTCCTCAGCCAGGCCAAAGTTGAGACAGATCGACTTCGCATGCCCAATGTGGAGGTACCCGTTAGGTTCCGGAGGGAAACGGGTTGTGATGCCCTGAGGATAGCGGCCGGCATCGAGGTCGGCAGTCACTAACTGGCGGATAAAGTTAGTTGGCGATGATTGATCGGACATGCTCGGGCAAAGACCCAGACGGGGAGCGCCAGGTAATGGTCAGGGGTGAAGGGCTTCGCGCGAATTCAACTTGCGGTGGCCGTGGCGCGATAGGGTTGGGATCAACGGATCAGGTGTCGAATTTCGACACCTGATCCGCCAGCAAAACCAAGATTACCAGTTAGTTGGTGTGGATAGGGTTGAAGCCTGGCTGCCAAAATAGGCTGCAAGGTCTTCAATGTCCGAAGCACTCAGAGCGGATGCAAAACCCTTCATGATTGCATTGTTGCGAACTCCTGACTTATAGCCGGAAAGGGCATGTGCAAGGAAATCTGGATACTGTCCGGCGAGGATCGGATATTGTGGTGTGATGGGCTTTGCGCCGCCTGCGCCATGGCATGATGTACATACCTGAGCTTTGGCTTCACCTGCTTTGGCATTGCCATCGCCTAGTTCGCTTTTGGCTGGTGCATCCAGACTGCTTAGGTATGCGGCGATATTGGTAATTTCCGTGTCACTCAGCGCTCCTGCCTGGGCCTGCATGGTCGGGTGTACCCGCTCGCCACTTTGATAGGCCTTAAGCGCGAGCGCAAGATACTCCGCTTGCTGCCCTCCCAGTTTGGGAATCCGGAATGTTGGATAGGCGTTGCGCATGCCCGGGGCGCCGTGACAACCCATGCAGGTGACCGCCGCTGCCTTGCCTGCCTGGATATCCCCTGCCGCCAAACTTGTAAAAGAGGCAACTGCCATGGCCAATCCAGCAGTGATCGATAGCAAGAATTTCATTGCGATACGTCTCAAAAAATTGTAGAGGCGCAACTTTAGGCAACCGGTTCAAACGTTGCAACAATTTGAACCAAAAAAATGATCTTTCGTGTCTATTTTTTGCGTTTCAAGTAAATCGCGAGCTCTTTCAGACCGCTGGGATGGCTGATTGTTTGGTCCCGGCGCGTCGGCCATTCCCAGCGTGTTTCAGGGAACAGCGACTCGACGGTGGTAAGGGAGCAATGCCAGGGCGGCCCGCCCTCGCGGTGCGTCTGCATGAAGGCACCGATCAGAATACCGCCTGGCTGAATCCAGCGGTACAGTCGCTCGGCGTAATCGGGCCACTTGGCCGGCTCCAGCGCACAAAGAGCTGTCTGTTCGTAAATTACATCAAAGGGTTCATCGGCCTCCCAGTCAAAGAGGTCGTGAGCGACAACGCACGCCCCAATCCGCCGGGTGTCCAGAAGGCGCTTTAGATCAGTAACGGCGCTCGGGGAGAAATCCACGCCCGTGACGTCATAACCCCGTCGGGCGAGTTCAGCAATCTCGTAACCACGGCCGCAGGCGGGGATCAATACCCGTGCCGGCGGGGCCGGCATCTCGGCGAGTCCGAGAGCGAGGGCGGGACTGGGTTCACCGCGATCCCACGCGGTTCTTCCCTCCAAGTAGCGCTTTTCCCATCTCGCCTGTTGATTCGTCTCAGTACCCGTCACATGTATTTGCCAGCTATTTTTGTTCGACATCATTTTAGCGTTTAAGAAATGGCAACGGGACGTGACACCCGCCGGAAGATCCATCGAGCGTTGGCGGTGATATACTGCCCGGCGTTTCGTGCCGCAGGGGTGGCGCGGTCAATTAGCCAATACTCATCGTGCAAACAGCCAAGACCGACGACGTCCGTATCGTCGATATTCAGGACGTGGCAGATCCGGCCACCATCATTGCTGAGATGCCGCTGTCGGCAGATGCGGCTGAACTCGTAGCGGCAACACGCCGCGATATTCATGAAATCCTGAACGGCAATGACGACCGCCTGATCGTGGTCACAGGACCTTGCTCGATTCATGATCCTGATGCCGCGATGGCGTACGCAGAGCGCCTGCTGCCGATACGTGAAGAGTACCGCGAAGATCTGATTGTGGTTATGCGGGTGTACTTTGAAAAACCCCGTACGACGGTAGGTTGGAAAGGGCTGATTAATGATCCTGATCTGGATGAATCCTTTGATATCAATAAAGGCCTGCGCACCGCCCGCCGGTTGCTGCTGGCGATCAATGGCCTCGGTGTGCCGGCAGGAACCGAATACCTTGATTTGTTGTCCCCCCAATATCTGGCCGACCTGGTCAGTTGGGGAGCAATCGGCGCTCGTACCACAGAGAGCCAGCTGCACCGCGAGATGGCCTCGGGACTTTCCTGCCCAGTCGGATTCAAGAATGGCACCGATGGCAATTTGAAGATAGCGGTCGACGCGGTTGGGGCGGCGCAGCACTCCCATCATTTCCTGACGATTACTAAAAACGGCAACTCGGCAATCCTGACCACTGCGGGTAACGAGGATGGTCACATGATTCTGCGCGGGGGACGTGAGCCCAACTACGATGCCACAAGCATCGCATCGGCAGCGTCGCTGATGACAGATGCCGGGTTGGTTCCGCGTCTGCTAGTCGATTGCAGTCACGCCAACAGTGGCAAAGACCCCCAGCGCCAGCCGGAGGTTATCGATTCCGTCTGTGAACAACTTGTCGGTGGCGAACGACGATTGATGGGTGTCATGATCGAAAGCCACTTGGTCGGGGGCCGCCAGGATATCGTTCCCGGACAAGCGCTGACCTATGGTCAGAGCATCACGGACAGCTGCATCGCCTGGGATGAGACAACACCTTTGATCGCTCAATTGGCTGAAGCTGTGCGCAGGCGCCGTTCAGGAGCCGCGAACTGAGTCGAGTTTGATATGCCTTCCGGGGGTAGTTCCTCGATGCCTCCTCTTATGGCGTAATCAAAAAAATTTGGCCTTTTTCTTAAATACAAAATGATATCGTGCAATCCTATCGTGACCAGAGTCAGAAAGCGGCCCCGCTGAACACCCGCTGAATAATAGAACCTGAGGCTGCAACCCTGAGCCGCCCTGATTCGGAGAGAAGAAAATGATCAAACCCCATGGCAGTGATTCCCTGATGCCGTTGCTCGTTGATGACCCGGCCCGCCTTGAGGCGCTGCGAGCGGAAGCGGCCGATATGCCCTCCATGACGTTGAGTTCTGCTGCCGCTGCGAATGCTGTCATGCTGGGTGCGGGCTATTTCACGCCGCTGCAGGGATTTATGAACAAGGCCGATGCCCTCGCTGTGGCTGAGCATATGAAAACAGGCAGCGGTATTTTCTGGCCGGTGCCGGTGGTCAATCTCACCGCCGATGGCAACGGTATTTTGCCCGGTGCAAGGATTGCGCTGAGAGATCCGAATGTCGCGGGGCATCCCGTTATCGCCATTCAGGATGTCGAGGCCGTTGAGGTGCTCAGTGAAGAAGACGTGGACTTTATCGCGCAGCAGGTTTACCGCACCAACGATGAAGCACATCCCGGTGTTGCGACTTTTGCCTCGCTTGGACGCGTGTTGGTGTCCGGCCCGATCGAAGTGTTGAACCTCAGTTACTTCGAAACAGATTTTCCGGAGACCTTCCGTACAGCGGTTGAGATTCGCTCGGAAATTGAAAAGTGCGGCTGGGAACGTGTGGTCGCCTTCCAGACCAGGAATCCGATGCATCGCGCCCATGAAGAGTTATGCAAAATGGCGCTCGAGGCAGTTGAGGCCGACGGGATTTTGATTCATATGCTTCTGGGAAAGCTTAAGCCGGGGGATATCCCTGCAGATGTCCGGGATGCGGCGATCCGGAAGATGGTTGAACTATACTTTCCCCCTAACTCTGTAATGATCACAGGTTACGGTTTTGACATGCTTTATGCCGGCCCGCGTGAGGCAGTGTTGCATGCGCTGTTCCGCCAGAACGCTGGGTGCACGCACCTTATTGTCGGCCGGGATCATGCTGGAGTGGGGGATTACTACGGCGCTTTTGATGCCCAGACGATCTTTGACGAATCCGTGCCGGACGGTGCGATGGAGATCGAGATATTTAAAGCAGATCACACGGCCTACTCGAAAAAACTCAACAAGGTAGTGATGATGCGTGACGCACCGGATCATGCGAAAGAAGATTTCGTGTTGTTGTCCGGGACACGCGTTCGCGAGATGCTGGGCGCTGGCGAAGACTTACCGGTGGAGTTCGCTCGTCCAGAAGTGGCGCGTATTCTGATGGACCACTATGCCCAGGAGGCCGAAAGCAGCGCCTGATTTAAAGAGGGACGCCGTTAGATACGTCACTGGCCCCAGACACTAAAGCGTCTGGGGCCATAAGCGGTTCACAGACTGCCGAACTGGTCGGCAGCGATGCTTTCGTTTTCCAGCATCACGGGAATGTTGTCATCGATGCGGTAGATCCGCTGCCCATTCTGAGTAATCAGCCCTTCTGTCAGGGCCTGCGTGACACTGTCATTGCCGGCGTTAGTGATTTTCCCGCCAGCAATCTGATGATTGATTTGTCCCAGTTCATCAATGCTCAGGGGTCTGAGCGGCTGCTTGGTTACCGGGCAACACAGAATCTCTAGCAGTTGTCGGTCTATCGGCATGGGGGATATCCGTCCTTTCTCTGGCGATTTTTGAAGATGCGCCTGAGTATACTGTGAGGCCTATTCGGGCGGGAATTGCCCGCACGATGTTACTTGCAAGGAACTGATCATCATGTCCTCTGGATCGCGCCGTGCCGTTGTCACTGCAATCGTAGGTAACGGCACCCTGACCATACTGAAGTTCGCTGTCGCGCTGCCGACCCAGTCCGCAGCGCTGATGAATGAAGCCGTACACAGCCTGATGGATACGCTCAACCAGTTGTTTCTGCTGATCGGCCTTATCCAGGGCGAGAAGCGAGCTGATGGACGTTATGCATTCGGTCATGGACAGAAGAAATATCTCTGGAATCTGTGGAGCGCTATTGGACTGTTCTCGATCGGGTGTGGGCTGGGGTTGGCACATGCCTGGCACGCCTGGCAGGAACTGGGGGAAATAACGGCCCGACCGGCTGTCGTACTGGGCAGCCTCCGGATCGATCTCATATGGCTGGCGGGAGTGGTACTCCTGATCGCGCTGGTTGTCGAAGCCTATGTCCTCAAAATAGCCTGGCTTGAGTTTCGCCGACGTGCCCAGGACGAGGGTATCTCGACATGGCAAAAATTTTTTCGGCCGACAGACCCGACCTTGCTGGCTGTCTTGCTGGAGGATGCCATTGCCGTGATCGGCGTGCTGCTGGCGGGGTCCGGTATTGCCCTCACGCGTCTGACTGGCAATGGAATGTGGGACGTGGGCTTCTCGATAGCGATCGCGGTGATGCTTGGGGCGACCGCTATTGTTCTTGGCGCAATCAATATGCGATTGCTGACGGATGTTCGTGATCGAGAAGCAGAGGCGATCTTTGATACCATCGCTAAAGCGCACCGCGAGATTGAGCGATACCATGATCTTCGCAGTGTCGTTGTCGACGAAGCCAACACGGTACTGGTCGCTGAAGTGGAACTGCGCGAAGAAGCGCTGTTGGCCGGACTGCGAACCGAGATCGCTAAACATGAAGCGACCTTGTTGTCCGCTTTGCCTCCGACACGTCGGGACGATTCGGCGTTGCAGGAGTACATCGCCGATCGCGCGGCAGTGCAGGCAACCCTGGAGCGCACAGAAACACTGATTGACGAACTTGAGCGATTGATGCGAGAGCGGTGTCCACGGGTCTCTCACATCACAATAGAGGTAGAAGGCATCGCACCGCAGGCAACAATCGATGCCCTTGATGAAACACCACAACAGGAAACCTGAATGACTACAAAAAACCCTTTCTGGCCCTCGCTGGCACTGGCAATCACCTTGATGCCGGTGGGAAGCAATGCAGAGAACACGATGCCCACGAGCCCGACAGAGCAATTCAGTTATGCCTTGGGTTATCAGATCGGAACCCAGATTGCCCGGCAGATGATGACCGAAGGCCTTGACCTTGACCCCGGTTATCTTGCCCAGGCAATTGAGGATGTTCTGTCTGGAGCAACCCCAGCGATCACGCAGGCCGAGATGGATGCCGCTATCACCGCAATTCAGCAGCAGTCTCAGGAGAAAAGCATGGAAAAAGTAAAAGCCGCCGAACAGGCCGGACAGGAGTTTCGACAGACCTATCAGAGCCAGGAGGGCGTCAGTGAGACCGAAAGCGGCATTCTGTATCGGGTGTTAACGCCGGGCACCGGCTCAGAGCCGAAGATCGATGATACAGTTGTCGTTCACTACCGCGGCACGCTCGTGGACGGGACCGAATTCGACAGCTCCATCCGGCGCGGCCAACCGGCGACCTTCAGTCTCGGAGGCATTATTCCTGGGTGGCAGGAAGCCCTCCAGTTGATGAATGAAGGGGCGCGCTGGGAGGTGGTGATTCCTCCTGAGCTCGCTTATGGCGAGACCGGCGCTGGTGGGGCAATTGGGCCTCAGGAAACACTCATTTTTGAAATTGAGCTGATTGAGGTGAAATAAACCCCTCACCGAGACTGCCGTGGAGACTGAAGACTGCATAAGGACAGTATCGGGTAAAGCATAAGAAATCCTTCCGATCTTATCAGGGAGGGCCTGATACTGTACCGACCCGCTGCGATTATAAAAAACCCTCAAAAATCGTATAAGTTCGAGAGGCGAACGTCGTAAAATACGCAACCCTTTTGACCTTATGGGGGAGCCCATTGGAGCCGCTTTGAAGATTTTATTTGCAGACAAGTTTCCGAAAACCCAGTTGCAGCAACTGCAGGATCAGGGTCACGAGTGCGATCTACAACCTGATCTTGATGGCGACACTTTGCCTCAGGCGGTGAATGATGCGGAGGTATTGGTTGTCCGCAGCACGAAGATTACGTTTGAAACCATCGGCGCCGCGGCCTCTTTGCGATTGATTATCCGCGCGGGTGCCGGAACGAACACCATCGACAAGGACGCAGCGGCAGCTAGGGGTATTCCGGTCTGCAATATACCGGGGAAGAATGCAGCCGCTGTCGCCGAATTGGTCATGGGGTTGCTGATCGCCATTGACCGGAGGATTGCGGAGAATGTTATCGACCTGAGAGCGGGCCGATGGAATAAGAAAAAGTATTCAGTGGCCCAGGGGCTCATGGGTCGTCACATGGGTATTATCGGACTCGGTGCCATTGGTCTCGCAGTGGCAGAACGGGCGAGAGCCTTTGGAATCCATGTCTATGTGGTGGATAAGCCCGATAGAAGTGCACAGACCCGAGAGACTCTGGCAAATCTCGGTCTCCAAACTGTTCCCGACCTGGATGCGATGCTGGGAACCTGCGACATCATCAGCCTGCACGTCCCGAGCGCCGCCGGGACCAAGGGCATGGTGGATGCGGAATTTCTCGCTAAACTTCAACCGGGCGCCATTCTCATCAATGCCTCCCGGGGTGACGTCATTGATGAGGTGGCACTGCTCGCGGCTATGAATGACAAGGGAATCCGCGCGGGATTGGATGTTTATGCTGATGAGCCCTCCGCAGGTGAGGGTGCGTTCTCATCTGATCTGGCAAGTCACCCCAACACGTGTGGCACACACCATATTGGTGCGTCCACAGATCAAGCACAAAACGCGGTATCCGACGGCGTCCTGGACGTCATTGATGCGTTTGCAGGCGGTACCGTTATGAACTGTGTGAACGGCCTGGGCTGAATCGGTGCGTGCACCAGGAGAAAATCCTGAAACCCTGCCAGAGAAGCAAGCGAAAAGCGAAATAGAGAAATAGAGAAATAGATAAATAGAGAAAAGAGACAGATAAGCTATGACAGAGAGAGTGCACAATTTCAGCGCGGGACCGTGTACCCTGCCGCTGTCCGTTTTGGAAGAGGGCCAGGCTGAGTTCGTGGATTACCACGGTGCCGGCATGTCTTTGATCGAGATGAGCCACCGGGGCAAGCATTTTGTCGCTGTCCATGAAGAGGCCATCGATCTTGTTCGGTCAGTATATGGCGTGCCCGATGAGTTTGATGTGCTGTTCTTGCAGGGCGGGGCAACCCTGCAATTCGCCATGGTGCCGATGAATCTGTTGAAGAGCGGTGAGAAGGGCGCTTATGTTAATTCCGGAACCTGGGCAAAAGGGGCGATCGCCGATGCCCAGCATTATGGAGACGTCTATACCGCCTGGGATGGGACAGACTGTAACTTCACTCGGATGCCCAATACGGGCGAGATCGACATTCAGTCAGGCACGCGGTATCTGCACCTGACTTCTAATGAGACCATCGGGGGGGTTCGATTTGCCGACTGGCCGAAAGTGGACGTTCCTCTGATTGGCGATATGTCCTCGGACTATATGTCACGCCCGGTACCCTGGGATCGCTTCGATCTGGTTTATGGTGGCGCGCAGAAGAATCTCGGTCCTGCAGGAATGGCGTTAGTCATCATTCGAAAAACAGTGGCTCGGGAGAACAATCAGAACATCGGCCGGTATCTTCGTTACGACATCCAGGCTGATAAAGACTCCATGTTCAATACCCCGCCCGTGTTTCCGATCTATATGTTCGGCAAAGTGCTCAAATGGATGCGTGATCAGGGAGGTGTAGAGGCGATTGAGCGCCATGCGGAGGACAAGGCAGGCATCCTTTACCGCGCGATTGACGACAGTGGCGGTTATTACCGTTGTCCGGTCGACGTGGATTCACGGTCAATGATGAACGTCGTTTTCCGACTGCCCTCTGAAGATCTGGAAAAGACTTTCCTCTCAGGTGCGGATGCGGCAGGTCTGCTGAATCTCAAAGGGCACCGCAGCGTCGGGGGTATTCGCGCGAGTATCTACAACGCCATGCCCAAGGAAGGGGTACAGGCGCTCGCCACCTTCATGTCGGAATTTCAAGGCACTCATCCTGCTTGAGCGTGCGGATACGCTTTTGGAGTTAATGTGACCCAGATTCGTGCTTTCCAACCCCGCGTAGTAACCGCCGAACATGCAGGTTCGGCGGTGGGCCCTGCCTATGATTCGATGACGCCCGACGAGCGGCGAAACTTTCGAGCAGCGAATCCGCAGAACTACATTAACGTGATGCGGTCACTGGACGACTTCCCCGTTGGCGAGCGACCCACAGAAGAGCAGTTGCTCCAGGAGAACATTGATCAATTGGGTCAACTCCTGGCAAGCGGCGCTTACCGACAGTGTGACCAGGACTCGGTCTTTATTTATCAGTTGAGCGTCGACGGTCACAGTCAGACCGGCATCGTTGCGGAAATTCCCGTGGGAGAGTACCGCGATGGTCTGGTGCGAAAACATGAGGAGACGCGCAAGGAACACGAGGAGCGCCTAGGGCACTATCTTGACTCGGTCGGTGCAACCTCCAGTCCAATCTGTTTGGCCTATGAAGGCACGAATGTGATTGATAGCGTCGTTGAAAAGTGTCTCAATATTGAGCCGGTGTTGGATTTTCATCTTCCTGACGGCGTCCAACAACGTCTTTGGCAGGTCAGCGATCCGGCAATCTTGGATAAGCTGGTGAGAGGGTTTGCCGATATCCGTTATACCTATCTGACGGATGGCCATCATCGTGCAGCCTCAACTCTGCATCACGCTGCCAGCCGCCACGCACAGGGTAAAGGCGAGGGTCCATGGGACTACCTCCTGACAGTGCTGTTCCCTGCGAGCGAGTTACGTGTCCTGCCGTTTAACCGATGTGTGAGAGATCTCGGAGCACTTACCCCAGAAACCTTCCTGCAAAAACTGGAAAGCGACTTTACTGTCGAAACGATACTCCCTGATCAGGCAGTGTTGCCATCGCGGCAGGGACAGTTTCTCATGCTGATGGAAGGATGTGCGGCGACCGTGACGCTTCGATCTCAACCGCAGGATCCCTCACCCGTTAAAAATCTGGATGTCGCGATCTTGCAGGATCGGATTCTTGCACCCGTACTGGGTATCGAGGATGCGAGGAAAGATCCCAGACTGGACTATGTGACTGGCGATAGCGGTATCGCAGGTTTGATGCAGCGCGTCCGCGAGGGATGGCAACTGGGTATCGCCTGCTATCCGACATCCATGGGAGAACTGATGGCGGTCGCAGATGCTAGTGAAGTCATGCCGCCCAAATCTACCTGTTTCGATCCCAAACCCCGGTCTGGACTGTTCGTTCGAATGTCCTGATTCCTTGAGCCGGGGCGCCCAGGTGTCCGGATCTCATGCGGTTCGCCGTTTTCGTTAAAATTCTTCCGGTTGTCAGGTTTGCCTGCTCTCTCGAGCGCAATGCGCGTGTTTTTTCAGGTGTCGCGATACGATGGTGCTGTGTCGCGGCCGAAACACTGCACGGCAGGCTGACCCATAAAATTGGTGACTGACTGGCCAGTGTGAATTCTCTGAGAGTTTTCCCGTTATGACTGAAGAAGAATCTGATGATCTGGATCTGAGCACGCTCTCCGACGAAGAACTCGTCGAGCAGATGCATGATGACCTCTATGATGGCTTAAAAGAGGAGATCGAAGAGGGCACCAACATTCTTTTGGAAAGAGGCTGGCCCGCGGACAAAGTCCTCGCCGAAGCTCTGGTTGAAGGAATGCGGATTGTCGGGATTGATTTCCGGGACGGCATCCTTTTCGTGCCAGAAGTGCTGATGGCTGCCAACGCCATGAAAGGAGGTATGGCCATACTGCGACCCCTGCTGGCCGAGACTGGAGCCGAAACGGTCGGCAAGGTTGTTATCGGCACCGTAAAGGGAGACATCCATGACATCGGTAAAAATCTCGTTGGCATGATGCTTGAAGGCGCGGGTTTCGAAGTGTTTGATATCGGTATCAACAACCCTGTGGAAAATTACCTTGAGGCAATCGAAACGCATAAACCGGATATTCTCGGGATGTCTGCGTTGTTGACCACAACCATGCCCTATATGAAGGTCGTGATTGATACTATGGTTGAGCAGGGGATCCGAGAAGACTTTATTGTTCTCGTCGGCGGTGCACCACTTAACGAGGAGTTTGGCCAGGCCATTGGCGCAGACGCCTACTGTCGCGATGCGGCGGTGGCAGTGGAGACCGCCCAGCAACTTGTTGCGGAGAAACGGGCAGCCGTCTGACCCAACGCCCCCGGTGATCCACTTGGTCGGGACCTTTATCTTCCGGGCTTAGATTTGGAGTAAAAACGCTCCGGCTTAGCGCATCTACCGTTTCGTTTTCGCGATGAGGCTTTTCCCTTATGCCGCCCCGTACGCCTTCTCAAACCAGTCTGGTCATCGCATGCGGTGCGCTGGCGCATGAGATAACAACGTTGCTTGAAAGGAACGGTTGGCCACACCTGAAGGTGGAGTGCCTGCCTGCAAGTTTGCACAACCGTCCAGAGCAGATTGCTCCGGCGGTGCGGAAGAAGATCAAGACGTCCCGCGCAAATTTCAATTCAATTTTCGTGGCTTATGCGGATTGCGGGACAGGCGGACAATTGGACAAAGTGCTGGTGGAAGAAGGTGTAGAAAGATTGCCGGGGGCGCATTGCTATGAGTTTTTCTGCGGTTCTGATGCTTTTCTGACGCGACATGAGAATGAGCCGGGCGTGTTTTACCTCACGGATTTTCTGGCACGACATTTCGAGCGACTCGTGATGGAGGAACTCGGCATCCGGGCTCACCCGGAACTGAAAGAGATGTACTTTTCCCACTACACGAAGCTTGTGTACCTGTCACAATCTGATCTACCGGATGTACTCATGATGGCGCGTTCTGCAGCCGACACCCTGGGATTGGAGTTTGAGCATGTGCGGACGGGCTTCGGTGAGTTGGAGGGAGGTTTGGCAACGTTTGCCAGAGTGTCCCTCCCGGTAAATTGACCGCTGACAGTGCTTTCTGATCTGATCTTCTGACAAAAAGAGCGGAGTAAATCATGGCGAAACTCATTACCGTGTTCTGGCGAGACATCCCCTCTCAAGTTATGGCCCGGAAGGGGCGTGATACGAAAAAGATTCTGTTGAGCGAAAGGTTTCAGGAGGCGATTGACCGGGCAGCCATGCGTGCGGGCAAGGGGTCGTCTGATGCGTACATGAGTGAATGGCGGCGCGAGACCGTCGCCTGTGATGACGGTGACCTTGATGGCGCGGTCCAGGCGAGAGCGCAGGAACTGGAAGCCGGGTTTTCTGAAGAAGACCTTCTGGCGCTGATTCGGACCAAGGGCGTTGCAGATGTTGCAGATAATGAGGCGACTTCAGAGTAGATTCGACGATGTATGCAGTAAGACAATGGTCGGTGCGAAACTCTCGGAAACTCGAGTGGCTCTATCAGTGCTTTGAGGGGATACTGATCGCCTTGCATCCGTTCTGGCTGTGGATTGGATATTCACGGATCGAAAAGCCGATCCGCGCCGTGGAAAAATCCGTAAAGCGCGTGATGTTTGACTGCCAGATGTGTGGGTCCTGTGTGCTGAGTCAGACAGGGATGTCCTGTCCAATGAATTGCCCCAAGGAGCTTCGTAATGGCCCCTGTGGCGGGGTCAGGTCTGATGGTTACTGCGAAGTTGATTCAACAATGCGTTGTGTTTGGGTTGATGCGTGGGAAGGTAGTCAGCGGATGCGAGATCAGACCCGTATCGCCAGGGTGCAGCCTCCATTAGCGCAGGGACAGCGTGGTCGGTCCTCATGGCTGAGAGAAGTGAGGAAGAAGCGTGACCAAATTTTCTTCCAGCAGGATACCTAAGATGCATTCTGTTGCCAGTGATCCGGGACAAGCGCTGCCTATCCTCGAAGGACATGTCTCGGCGGGTCGTCTGGAGCGAGTGCTGCGCAGTGGCAAGTTTGCTGTGACAGCAGAGATCGCCCCGCCCGATGCGGCAGACGCCGGAGCCGTTTATCAGCGGGCGAGCGTATTCGACGGTTGTGTAGATGCCATCAACGCCACCGATGGGTCTGGCGCCAACTGCCACATGTCAAGCGTGGGTGTGTGCTCGCTGCTCACGCGTAAAGGTTATGCGATGGTGATGCAGGTGTCATGTCGCGACCGCAACCGCATTGCGATTCAGGGGGATGTACTCGGCGCCGCGGCTATGGGCGTGACTAATATCCTGTGCCTGACCGGTGACGGCGTGCAGGCTGGCGATCAACCTGATGCCAAGCCAGTGTTTGACTTCGACTGCATTAGCCTCCTGCAAACCGTTACGGCGATGCGCGATCAAGGTGAGTTCTTGAGCGGCCGCAAGTTGACCACACCGCCGCGGGTCTTTCTCGGCGCCGCGGCCAATCCCTTTGGACCACCGCTGGATTATCGTCCAATTAGATTGGAGAAAAAGATCAATGCGGGCGCCCAGTTTGTTCAGACACAATACTGTTTTGATTTAGTGCGCTTGCGGGAATACATGAGCCGTGTTCGAGACATGGGTCTCACTGAGCGTTGCTATATTCTTACCGGTGTCGGTCCCATGCCCTCTGCGAGAACGGCTGCGTGGATTAGGGATAACGTTCCGGGGGTCCATATCCCCGATGCGGTGATCAAGCGTTTGCTGGGGGCCGAGAATCAGAAAGAAGAAGGCGTCCGCATCTGTGTGGAGATGATCCAGGCAGTTCGGGAGATCGAAGGGGTGCATGGTGTCCATATCATGGCGTACAAGCAGGAAGAGCGGGTGCGGGACATTGTGGAGGAATCGGGTGTACTGGAGGGGAGAATTCCGTGGTACCCGGGTGTCAGTAACGACCAGCAAGGTCAGCAAAATTGAGGACAGTTAAGTGACGGTAACAGTTGTCAGTTCAGCAACGAAAGAGGTCAGGATCGGATTCGATCAGCCTTTCTGCGTGATTGGGGAGCGAATCAATCCAACCGGACGAAAGATTCTGGCAGCCGAAATGAAGGAGGGTGATTACAGCCGTGTCGAGGCGGATGCACTGGCGCAGGTCGCTGCGGGGGCTCACATGCTCGACGTCAATGCCGGCATTCCGTTGGCTGATGAACCAGCGATTCTGGCCGACTGCGTAAAACTTGTGCAGTCCCTGACGGATGTCCCGTTATCGATAGATTCTTCCATCGTGGCAGCCCTGGAATCAGGACTGTCGGTTTATCAGGGAAAGCCTCTGGTCAATTCGGTGACCGGTGAAGAGGAGCGCTTGGAGCAGGTGCTGCCCTTGGTGAAGAAATACAACGCCGCTGTGGTGGCCATCTCCAACGACGAAACAGGAATCTCGGAAGACCCCGACGAGCGCTTTGCCGTGGCCAAGAAAATCGTCGAGCGCGCAGCAGATCACGGGATTCCCGCTGAGGACGTCGTGGTGGACCCACTGGTCATGCCGATTGGGGCGCTCAATGATGCCGGGCGTCAGGTAATGCACATTCTTCGCCGGTTGCGCGATGAACTCAAAGTCAACAGCACCTGTGGGGCCTCAAACGTCAGTTTCGGATTGCCCAACCGTAATGGCCTCAACGCCGCGTTTCTCACCATGGCGATGGGGGCAGGGATGACGTCAGCCATCACAAGCCCGCTGCACGTAGAAGTCATGCAGGCCATCATGGGGGCCGATGTCATGATGGGCCATGATCCCGACTGCCTCCGATGGATTGCGCGTTTCCGTGAGCCGCCGGCCGAAGGCCAAGTGAGTGCGCGAGAGGGTCGGCGCCGAGGTCGCCGGCGGGCAGGGTAATGGTTGAGGTGTCTGTCTCAGGCGGTTGCCTGTGCGGCCAGGTCCGATTTACCGTGCAAGGCCCGTTACGTGAAGTTTTGCTGTGTCATTGCAGTCAATGCCGGAAAATGAGCGGCCATTTCTGGGCGGCCTCATCCGCGCTTCGGGAGTGTGTTGATATTTATGAGGATACGGGCCTGCGATGGTTTCAGTCCTCAAATGAAGCGAAACGGGGATTTTGTAGTTTTTGCGGGTCAAGTTTGTTCTGGAGTCATGCCGAAAAAGCAACTTTGTCTTTTGCGGCCGGAGCTTTGGACGGACCTACCGGTCTGAATACGGGAGCGCATATCTTCTTCGATGATGCGTCAGACTACTATCTCGTCCATCCGGACGAAAACACCATTGGCGGCAGTTCATACTGACGCGATCTCGTCTAATGAGATTCTGCTATGAGTGATGATGTCCTTGTTGTATTTACGCCCTCAGGTAAGCGCGGTCGGGTAGCGCAGGGTACGACTGTGTTGCAGGCGGCCCGCGAACTGGGGGTTGATCTGGATTCAGTGTGCGGCGGCAGGGCCATCTGTGGTCGTTGCCAGGTCACCCTAAGTGAAGGCGCTTTCCCCAAGCACGGCATCGAGTCCAGGACGGAGCATCTGTCAGATCTTGGGGATAATGAGATTGCCTACGATGAAGTCGAGGGACTCGCTGAGGGGCGTCGATTGGGTTGTTCTGCCCGATTACTGAAGGGTGCGGTTATCGATGTGCCCCCAGAGAGCCAGGTTCACAGACAGGTGGTTCGGAAGAGAACCGAAGTGCACGATCTGTCTGTCAATCCGCTGGTCAGGCTGCATGTCGTCGACGTGTCCGAGCCAAGCATGCACGAGCCGGTATCTGATTTGCGTCGAGTGCTCGAAGAGTTGGAGTTTGAATGGGGCCTCACCGACCTTGAGTGTGACCCGCACGTATTGATGGCGCTTCAGGGCGCGCTTCGTGACGGGCAGTGGCAAGTCACCGTGGCGGTCTTCCGGGAGCGGGAAATTGTGGCCATCTGGCCGGGTTATCACGAAACTGCGTTGGGCATGGCCTTCGATATCGGGTCTACCACCATCGCCGCTCACCTCGTGGACCTGGCAAGCGGCGAAGCCTTGGCGTCAGCAGGAAGAATGAATCCCCAGATCCGCTTTGGTGAGGATCTCATGAGTCGGGTGTCTTACGTGATGATGCATCCCGGGGCCGAGCAGCAGATGTGTGAAGCGGTAAGGACGGCTGTGGCTGAACTCATCGTAGAGGTTTGTGCGGAGGCAGATCAGAAACTAAACAACATTCTGGATTGCACCTTTGTCGGCAATCCGATCATGCACCATCTGTTGTTAGGATTGTCTCCGGTGGAATTGGGGGGCGCGCCTTTCGCCCTTGCTACCGATAGTGCAGTCACGGTGAGTGCTCAGAGTCTGGGCCTTGGTATCAATCCGGGTGCCCGATGTTATGTGCTGCCTTGTATCGCGGGTCATGTCGGGGCCGACTGTGCTGCTGTTGTGTTGTCCGAGGCGCCTTATCTCCGTGAGGAACTGACCCTGCTGGTGGATGTTGGAACGAATGCAGAGATTGTGCTGGGCAACCGGCATCGACTCCTGGCAGCGAGCAGTCCTACGGGTCCCGCTTTTGAGGGTGCACAGATCAGTTCCGGACAGCGTGCTGCGCCAGGGGCGATCGAGCGGGTAAGAATCGATCCACAGACCCTTGAGCCCCGATTCAGAGTGATTGGTTGTGAGCTGTGGTCGGACCATCCTGACTTCGCCAAACAGACAGCCGATCTTGGCATTAGCGGTATCTGTGGCTCAGGGATTATTGAAGTTTTGGCGGAGCTCTATCTCGCGCAGGTGATCAATAGCGATGGTGTGGTCGATGGGACGCTCTCGAACCGCTCAGAGCGGATCGTGGAAGATGGGCGAACGTTCGCCTATGTTCTGCATGAGGGGGACATTCGCATCGCGATTACGCAGAACGACGTTCGGGCAATTCAACTGGCAAAGGCGGCGCTGTATGCAGGTGTGCGCCTGTTGATGGACAAGCTGAATGTAGATAAAGTCGATCGGATTCGGCTTGCTGGTGCATTTGGATCACATATTGATGTCAAATACGCGATGATCTTGGGACTCATTCCTGACTGCGCACTTGAGAACGTGACTTCTGCCGGCAATGCGGCGGGCAGTGGGGCTCACATTGCATTGGTGGACGCAAACGCGCGTGAGGAGATTGAGAGGGAAATTCGCCGCATCGAAAAAGTGGAAACGGCGGTGGAGAGCCGGTTCCAGGAACACTTTGTTGAAGCGATGGCGATTCCTCACAAGAGTGCGCCGTTTGAGGAACTGGGCAAAGCCGTGGTTTTGCCGGTCTGTGACAATGTTGCTTCACAAACTCCAGCGTCTGGACGCCGACGTCGCCGCCGGTGACCCGCAATCTGAAATCCGTTAAGGAATCGCTTTCCCGCGTAGCGATGTTCCAGTCGCTGGGCGAGTCTGATCTGGAAGCGATGGCTGGGGTGGCCAGGCAGATAACGGCTGAGCGGGGTGAGCTTATCGTGAGCCAGGGTTCAGACGGTGGAAGCCTCTATATCGTTGTCAGGGGGCAGATTCGCGTTTACCTCTCCGATGAAGCCGGCAAGGAGATGATTCTGGGACTTGAGGGGCCTGGCGCGATTTTCGGGGAAATTGCAGTACTTGACGGAGAGCCCCGATCTGCGTCGGTGGCTGCGATGGAGCGTACCGATCTCCTGATGATTGAAGGCCGGGAATTCCGTCGACTGCTGGAGTCGCATGCGGAATTATCTCTTGGAGTAATTGCCGCTTTGGCGGGAATGATTCGTAAGTTAACCGATGCCACGCAGGGACTGGCCCTGCAGAGCGCCTATCGGCGCCTAGTCGCCCGTCTGTATGAACGTGCCGTAGAGGAGGATGGGCAGACGGTCGTCCCCGAAAGACTGACGCACCAGTTGTTGGCAGATATGATTGGCTGCTCCCGTGAGATGGTTAGTCGGATCATGAGCGATCTCGCCAAAGGAGGATATATTCGAACCGAGGGTAAGCGATGGATCATTGCGCGCAAGCTCCCCGCCGATTACTGATTGACTGGGTGCTGGATCAAATCTTGGGTTTTACCGCCCGGCGGGATGCCTAGAACGTGAGAGGCTCCATCGAAAAAATGCGCACGAAGCTGCAAGCTCCGGTACGCTATGAATTGCCCATCGGAGACGACGCAGTTGATATGAATGCGTTGATGGGTGAATCCGTCACATTTGCTTTCACCGGCAATATCTTTTGTGTTGCCTGTGGGCGGAAAACCAAGAAGAGCTTCAATCAGGGACATTGTTTTCCTTGCCTGAAACGCCTTGCCTCCTGTGATCAATGCATTGTCCGACCGGAGTTGTGTCATTACCACGAAGGGACTTGCCGTGAGCCAGAGTGGGGAGAGTCACATTGCCTCAAACCGCATGTCGTGTATCTGGCAAACTCATCCGGGTTGAAAGTGGGCGTCACTCGGGCCGCTCAGATTCCCACCCGCTGGATCGATCAGGGCGCAAGTCAGGCCATTGTTGTTTTTGAGGTTAGCGAAAGGCGTATTGCCGGGTTGCTGGAAGCCACGCTTCGGCAGGTTGTCGCAGATCGAACCGATTGGCGCCGGATGCTGAAAGGCAGCCCCGAGCCTTTGGATATGGTTCGCGAGCGCGATAGGATATTGAAAGAGGCAGCTGATCCGATCTCACGCTTTCAGGAAAGCCCTGACTGGGCAGACACGAAGATCTCAGTGACAGACAGTGTCTGTGAGATTGGTTATCCGGTGAATGCCTACCCTGAAAAGGTTAAGGCGCATAACTTCGACAAGACCGAGACGGTGTCAGGAGTACTTGAGGGGATTAAGGGGCAATACCTGATTCTGGATTCGGGCGTTCTCAACGTCCGAAAATTCTCCGGTTATGAAATGGAACTGGTTACAGATTCAGGATAGAAGTCTGTCGCTCGCTTTTCCATACAGCATATGGCGGATCATCTGTGGGGATGATTCTCGGGGCACCATTGAGAGTAAATTTATTTGCCGGCCCGAACTGTATTGCGAAAGCCGACTCCCCAGCGCCCCAGCATCGCTTCGTTGCCTTGCGCGGGATGAGTCGGGATATTGAGAGACAACAGCAGCGATAAACCGGCCAATCCTGCCCCCACCAGAAATACGGTAGCGGGTGAACTCAGCCAAAGAACCCCAAGGGCCGCTGGCAGCACCACCGCCGCGATGTGATTGATGGTAAACGAGACGCCTGCGCTGGAGGCAATATCAGCAGGGTCAACGATCTTTTGAAAGTAGGTCTTGATGGCGATGGCCAATGCAAAAAAGAAGTGGTCAACGATATATAGGCCGGCAGCCAGATGCGCATTGTTGACGAAGGCATAGGCAACAAATACGCCGACCAGACCAATGTATTCAAAGATCAAGGCCGTCCGTTCACCTACCCGGCCTATCACTCGACCGATGCGTGCCGCAAAAAGCATGTTCAATGTGGCATTCACCAGAAACAAAACCGAAATCGCAGCAACGCTGTAACCGAATTTTTCAACCATCAGGAATCCGGCAAAGACGATGAAGATTTGGCGGCGCGCTCCGGAAAGAAACGTCAACGCATAGTAGAGCCAGTAGCGTTTGCGCAAGATCAGTTTCCGACGTTGTCTCACCCGGATAGGAAATTGTGGAAAGCACAGCCACGCCCCGACCGCAATAGCGACTGTGATGCCGCCTCCCAGGATATAGACCGTGACGAAATCCAGTGACATCACGTCGAAGGCGAGCCAGATTGCGGCGAAGGCAACGATGGATGTGAAAGCACCTACCGCAATAATGCGTCCGAGCACTTCTGCCGTGCGCTCTGTCTCGATCCATTGAAGGGAAAGAGAAGTTTGAATGGTTTCGAAATAATGAAACCCTATGGACATCACCACAGTGGTGAGATAAAGCCCAATCACGGTCGGAAAGAAACCAGTGAGTGCCGTGCCAATCCCGAGCAGGATCAGCGAGATCAGGGCAATCCGCTGTTCCTTTAGCAAAAAGAGCAGGAACACCACAGTGAAAGCCAAAAACCCGGGGAGTTCCCGAAGGCTTTGCAGGATGCCAATTTCGGCGCCGCTGAATGCCGCACGCTCTATTGCAAAGTTGTTCAATAGCGCCTGCCAGGTAGCAAAGCTCAAGGGAACCGCCCCCGCCATGAGCAGCAGCAGAAACTCAGGTCGTGAACGGATCTTGCGAATCAGGTCAGGCATGGATTGGTCAGTCCGAAAAAAGCGCGTGATTTGCGGGCGCTCGGGCCGTTGCGTGCGTTGGCGCAGGTCTGATGTAGTGAAAAGACAGGCTTAATGATACAGTGAAAGTGCGTTGACTAAATCTGTGGCACTGTGACTGAAACTCAAACCGATTCCCCGGTCAGGGTCGGGTTGTTCGTAACCTGTCTTGCTGATCTGATGCGGCCACAGGTCGCGTTTGCGGCGGTGGCCTTGCTCGAGCGTGCGGGTTGCCGTATTCGTGTGCCGCGAGAGCAGAGTTGTTGCGGCCAACCGGCTTTGAATAGCGGAGATCGAGCCAGCACGATAAACATCGCCAAGGGTGTGATCCGGGCATTTTCAAGTGATGACTATGTGGTGGTGCCGTCCGGGTCATGTGCTGACACGCTTATCAATAAATATCCGGAGCTTTTTCGCCACGACGTCAAATGGGCAGGACGTGCGCAGAATCTCGCAGACAAGACTTTCGAGCTGACTACGTTCCTGGTGGAGCAGCTTGGTGTTGAGCTGGAGCAGGTCTCTTATCCGGGGGTGTGTGCCTATCATGACTCCTGCTCAGGCCTGCGTGAACTAGCTATCCATCAGCAGCCGCGTGCATTGCTGCAGCAAGTAGAAGGGTTGTCCCTCCGCGAACTGGAGGATGGTAGTGCGTGCTGCGGCTTTGGAGGGCTTTTCAGCGTGAAGTATCCCGATCTATCCGGGCGCATCGTCAGTGACAAATGTGGCCAGATCGCGCAGACCGAGGCAGACACTGTGCTGGGCGGGGATCTGGGATGCCTTTTGAACATTGCAGGCCGTCTGCGCCGAGAAGGGAGCGATCTGAAGGTCTTTCATGTGGCTGAAGTGCTTGCCGGCATGACCGATGGACCGGCAATTGGTGAAGCAGAATCGGAAGATACGGCATGAGCGTTTCAACCGCATCGCGTCGAGTCGAATTTCAGGACCGCGCTAAACTGGCGTTAGAAGACGCCAGCCTGCAACGGGCGTTGGCCAAGGCTCGTGGTGGTTTTGTCGATCACCGCCAGGAGGCGATCGATGGATTGCCTGAGTTTGACGCAATTCGAGATGCAGCCCGGGATATCAAGAATCACGTGCTGGCTAACCTGGATGGCTACTTGGAACTGTATGAGCAGCAGGTAATCGAGAATGGCGGGCAAGTCCATTGGGCCCGCGATACAGAAGAGGCCTGCCAGATCATCGCTGGAATCTGCAAGGAAGCGCAGGCAAAGACCGTCACCAAAGGCAAGTCAATGGTGTCCGAGGAAATGCATCTCAACCCGGCGCTGGAGGCGGCCGGCATGACGGTCGTCGAAACTGATTTGGGTGAGTACATCGTGCAGTTGGCAGGGGAGACGCCCAGTCACATCATCGCGCCTGCAGTCCATAAAACCCGCGAGCAGATTACAGATCTCTTTCATGAGCACCACAGTCCGCTTGGGTATACCGACCGGGTGACCCAACGCGAGGCCCTGGTTAACGAAGCAAGAAGCGTGCTTCGCGAACGTTTTGTTACCGCGGATGTAGGGATTACGGGGGCCAACTTTCTGGTCGCGGAAACGGGTGCAAATGTCATCGTCACCAATGAGGGGAACGGAGATCTGACAAGTTGTCTGCCGCGTGTGCACATAGTGACTGCCGGGATCGAAAAGATCGTGCCTTCCCTGGACGATCTTGCCGTGCTCTTACGGGTATTGGCCCGCAGCGCAACGGGGCAGGAGTTCTCCGCCTACACGTCGTTGTATTCGGGACCTCGCCGGCCAGGCGATATGGAGGGGCCTGAGGCGTATCATGTGGTGCTGTTGGATAACGGCCGGTCGCGACTGCTCGGAGGGCAATATCAGGCGATGTTGCGGTGTATCCGCTGTGGCGCCTGCCTCAATCACTGTCCAGTGTATGGCTCCATTGGAGGTCATGCGTACGGGTGGGTTTATTCCGGCCCGATGGGCTCTGTGCTGACCCCGCTTTTGAATGGTTTTGATCAGTCATTGGATCTTCCCAATGCCTGCACATTGAACGGCAGATGCAAGGAAGTCTGTCCCGTGCGTATTCCACTCTCCGACCTGCTGCTGAAGCACCGAGTGGAGCAGCACGAACGTCGATTGAGCTCGGGCTTGGGTCGTCTCCTGCTGGGGACATGGGCATGGCTCGCCTGCCGTCCCCGGTTGTATCAAGGAGTGATGGCATTGCCCTTGAGGGTGATGCACATGTTCGGAGGACGTCGGGGCGGCCTGACTTGGCTGCCCGGTGCCAGCGGCTGGACAGGCAGTCGGGATTTTCCTGCCCCGGCGCGGCGATCATTTATGAGACAGTGGCAAAGTCGAAAAGTCAGATCATGAATCGGGCACGCGATCAGATACTGGGCGCCATCAGAAAGTCTCTCGCCGACGGCGAACCCCGGACGACCGCGCGTCTGGAGGAGTTGAGATTCCGTATTCAAAATAGTCGCCCGCAGGTGCAGCCTGAATTTGATGATGATCTATTGGCCCGTTTCTGTCAGAAGCACGTAGCGGTTCATGGCACTTATGAGCGGATAAGCGCCAAAGATGTTGAGTCTGCTGTGGTAAAGCATCTCGCCAGCATGGGATTGGACCCCCAGTGGCATCTTGGCAGCGGGCCGGTGCTGGATGCAACGCAATGGACCGATCAGGTGTTCGTTTATCGCAAAGGCGCTGATAGAGATACCAAGGCAGCCCTGAGTGAGGCGGTCGCCGCGGTCGCGGAGACCGGCACGCTGGTGATGTGTTCTGGGCCGACGGCGCCTCCCTCACAGAATTATTTGCCGGATGATCATCTCGTTGTCGTAGACCGTCGCCGAATCGTGCGCCACATGGAAGATGCCTGGACAATATTGCGAAAGTCAGGCGCGACCAGGGGCCGCGCCATCAACCTGATTACCGGACCTTCCAAAACGGGCGATATTGAGCAAACCATTCAGTACGGCGCGCATGGACCGCGTCGTTTGCATTTACTGATCGTGGAAAGTGCCTGAGTCGGCGCTTTCTGTGATTGGCGGGTGGACTCGCTATAATTGATGGAGCGGCGCTGCAAAGTCGGCGTGATCGCGACTGAATCTGCCCTCTAAAAACAACATGCAGCAAAGTTTCACAAACCGGGAATTGCTTGACTGCGGTCACGGGCAGATGTTCGGGCCCGGGAACGCGCAACTTCCTCTGCCACCTATGCTGATGTTTGACCGTATCGTGCATATCAGTGATGAAGGCGGCGAATATGGAAAAGGGGAAATTGTCGCTGAGCTCGATCTGAATCCAGATCTGTGGTTTTTCCAATGCCACTTTGAGAATGACCCCGTCATGCCGGGTTGCCTGGGCGTGGATGCGCTTTGGCAGTTGGTGGGATTTTTTCTTGGGTGGAAGGGCGGCCAGGGACGCGGTCGCGCTCTAGGGTCGGGAGAGATCCGCTTTACCGGACAGGTGACTCCGGACTGCCAGTTGGTCCGTTACCGCGTCTCACTTAAACGTGTCGTGATGAGACGCCTCTACATGGGGATTGCCGACGGTACGGTTGAAGTTGATGATCGGACCATCTATACCGGCAAGGATCTTAGGGTAGGTCTTTTTACCTCTGAGGAGGAAGGGGCGATTTCATGAGGCGGGTTGTCGTTACAGGCATGGGCATCGTCAGCAGTATCGGCAACAACTGTGCTGAAGTGGAGAGCGCCCTTCGCGAAACGCGGTCCGGCATTGTCGCGTCGGAGGAGTATCGTGAACTGGGATTTCGTTCCCAAGTGCGTGGGAGTATCGAGATCGATCTGGAAGCCGAGATCGACCGAAAATTAAGACGTTTTATGGGGGCTTCTGCCGCCTATAACTATATCGCGATGCGTGAAGCGATTACCGCTTCTGGTCTTGGCGAGTCCGAGATTTCTAATCCCCGTACTGGACTCGTGGTGGGCACTGGGGGCGGTTCTCCTGAAAACATCGTGGCAGCGGCAGACCTGCTTCGACAAAAGGGTGTGAAGCGTGTCGGGCCCTATATGGTGACCCGGACCATGGCCAGCACGAATTCAGCCTGTCTCAGCACTGCCTTTTCGATCAAGGGAGTGTCCTATTCAATCAGTTCAGCGTGCTCCACCAGTGCCCATTGCATAGGCCACGGGACGGAATTGATCCAGATGGGGAAGCAGGACGTTATCTTCGCAGGCGGGGGCGAGGAATTGCATTGGAGCACGTCTGTACTGTTCGATGCGATGGGCGCGATGTCGTCTAAATACAACGAAACGCCGCAGAGTGCTTCGCGGACCTATGATGCCAATCGGGATGGCTTTGTGATCTCTGGCGGAGGGGGAGTGCTGGTGCTGGAAGCTCTTGATCATGCACGCGACCGGGGTGCGCCGATCCTTGCTGAACTGGTGGGCTATGGCGCGAGTAGTGATGGATTCGATATGGTGCAGCCCTCAGGCGAAGGGGCTATTCGCTGCATGCACCAGGCTCTTGAGGGGGTTTCGGGATCGGTTGACTACGTTAATACCCACGGAACCAGTACGCCGGTCGGGGATATTCAGGAACTGGAAGCGTTGCGTACTGTTTTCGGCGATGACGTGCCGGCGTTAAGTGCCACCAAGTCATTGACGGGACATGCGCTGGGGGCGGCAGGCGTCAACGAGGCGATCTACTCCTTGATCATGCTGAGCGGGGGCTTTATGTCGGCTTCGGCAAATATTCAGGACCTTGATCCCAAAGCCTTGGGTTATCCGATTGTGCGGGCCACGACAGATGCGCCGAATCTCAACACAGTAATGTCCAACAGCTTTGGGTTTGGCGGCACCAACGCGACGTTGGTTTTTCAGAAATTTACTGACTGAGAGCGCTTTGGGAGGTGTAGTCGTTCTTTTTAGCCGGCTTGAGCCGGAGTGGAAGACGGAGTGCCATCCGTTCCGTCACCAAACCTGTTGTCGACATAATTCTCGACGAGGGCGATAAACTGCGTTGCGATATCTTCGCCACGCAGCGTGCAGATTTTTTCTCCATCCTGAAAGACAGGGGCGACCGGGTTCTCTCCGGTACCGGGCAGGCTGATGCCAATGTCGGCGTGGCGGCTTTCACCCGGCCCGTTGACCACACAGCCCATCACAGCAACGGATAAGGTTTCTGCACCCGGATATTGTGTCTTCCATTTGACCATGCGTTGCCGCAAGTGCTCCTGGACTTCCTCGGCCAGACGCTGAAAGAAGTCACTAGTGGTTCGTCCGCATCCGGGACAGGCGGTCACCTGGGGTGTGAAACTGCGCAGCCCCAAAGACTGCAGGACTTCCTGTGCAACTCGAACTTCGCGGGTGCGGCTCTCGCCAGGTTGGGGCGTTAAGGAGACCCGAATCGTGTCGCCGATGCCTTCGTGGAGTAACAGGACAAGGCCGGCGGTTGAAGAGACAACCCCTTTGTCAGCCATACCGGCTTCGGTGAGTCCAAGATGCAGAGCCAGATCAGATCGTTTAGCCAGCTGTCGGTACACTGCTACCAATTCGGGCACGGCACTCACCTTTGCGGAAAGAATAATTTGGTCTGGCCTGAGCCCTTCGCGTTGAGCGAGGTCGGCACTGTTAACAGCGGAATCGACCAGCGCCTCTCGTGTGACGGTTTCCAATGAACGGGGCGAGGTGAGGGCCGCATTCTCATCCAGCTTGCGCGCAAGCAGTTGGGGATCGAGGGAGCCCCAGTTCACACCGATTCGAACGGGTTTGTTTCGAATGCAGGCTTGCTCAATCATTTGGCAAAACCGTATATCCCGTTTTTCACCCTGACCGACGTTGCCGGGGTTGATGCGGTATTTATCAAGCACATCGGCGCAGTCACTGTACTCCTGTAACAGGGTGTGTCCGTTATAGTGAAAATCGCCGACCAGCGGCACCGAGCAGCCGGCGGTGTCCAGTCGACTTCTGATGACGGGCACCGCTTTTGCGGCGGGGTTGTTGTTCACGGTGATCCGCACAATTTCGGACCCCGCTTCTGCCAACTCAATCACCTGGCGAACGGTCGCCTCCACGTCGGCGGTATCGGTATTGGTCATCGATTGGACGACGACGGGCGCGTCTCCGCCGACAAGAATTTTTCCTACCCGAACCTGGTGAGTGGATTTTCTGGGGAGTGAGGTTGATGGCATCTGGATTTCAGGAGAAGGCAACAGGGATGGATATTCTAATCGTCCTACATGCGGAAGACGCCAAAGTCGGTCTGGCTGATAGGCGCATTGTGTGCGGTGGTGAGCGCCAACGACAGGATCCTCCGGGTGTGGGCTGGATCGATGATGCCGTCGTCCCATAGGCGTGCGCTGGAATAAAAAGGACTGCCCTGCTCATCATACTGATGCGAGATGGCATCGCGAAAAATCTTTTCCTCTTCGCTGGGCCAATCCCGACCCGCCTTTTGCAGGCCGTCGCGACGGACTTGGGACAGGACCTGCGCCGCGGTATCTCCGCCCATGACAGAGATTCGGGCATTGGGCCACATCCACAGGAATCGGGGATCGTAGGCTCTGCCGCACATGCCATAGTTCCCTGCGCCAAAACTGCCGCCAACGATAACGGTCAGTTTGGGCACCTTGGCACAGGCAACCGCGTTCACCAGCTTCGCACCGTCCCGGGCGATCCCCCCGTGCTCATAGCGACTGCCGACCATAAATCCAGTGATATTCTGAAGAAACAGCAAGGGGATGCCCCGCTGGGTGCACAGCTCAACAAAGTGCGCACCTTTGAGTGCCGATTCTGAAAAGAGAATACCGTTGTTCGCAATAATGCCGATCGGATACCCCGCGATCTGACTGAAGGCACACACTAATGTCTTGCCGTAGCGCGACTTGAATTCCTGAAAGTCACTTCCATCGACAATTCGACAGATGATTTCACGAATATCAAAAGGGAGCCGGGGGTCGGAGGGAATGATGCCGTAAAGTTCCTCCACCCCATATTGTGGTGCTTCCGGGTTGGCTCGAGGAATTCTGGCGGCAGGCGCCACGTTGAGATGTGAGACGATTTCGCGAGTCAGGGTCAAAGCATCATCATCATCCTGCGCCAGATAGTCGGCAACTCCTGAAATTCTTGTGTGAACATCGGCGCCCCCCAGCGCTTCTGCACTCACTTCCTCGCCTGTGGCAGCCTTAACCAGGGGCGGACCTCCAAGAAAAATCGTGCCCTGACGACGGACGATGATCGCCTGATCGGACATCGCCGGCACATACGCCCCTCCGGCGGTGCACGAACCCATCACGACCGCAATCTGCGGTATGCCAGCTGCCGACATATTGGCCTGGTTGAAAAAAATTCGCCCGAAATGCTCTCGATCGGCAAAGACCTCATCCTGTCTTGGAAGATAAGCACCTCCAGAGTCGACCAGATAAATACAAGGCAGGCGATTGTCTTTCGCGATGGCTTGGGCTCTCAGATGTTTTTTGACGGTAATCGGGTAGTAAGTGCCTCCCTTGATGGTAGCGTCATTGACCACCAGCATGCAGTCTTGCCCATGAATCTGCCCGATACCGGTGATGATGCCCCCGCAGGGGACCTCATCATCGTAAAGCTCCCAACCGGCAAGCTGAGACAGTTCCAGAAACCCAGCGCCAGGGTCGAGCAGTTTTTCGATTCGCTCGCGAGGCAGCAGCTTGCCTCTTGCGCTGTGTCGGGCCCGGGCTTTTTCACTGCCCCCCTGCGTCACCCGCTCGATGGCTTCAGTGAGCACAGCGGTTTTCGACAGCATTGCCTCGCGGTTGGCCAAAAAATCGGCAGAGGACGTATCAATGCGGCTGGAGAACTGGACCATGATGGTTCTGGCAGGAGGGGTCTACCAGCCGCCGCGGGAAAGCCACTGGTCGACCTGCTCCAAGCGGTCAGCTCCCCAGAAAGCTTCGGAATCCACGATGATAAAGGGTGAGCCGAAAACCCCTCGCTTCAGCGCCTCATCGTTGACCGCGCGAACCGCCTGCTTGATATCCTCCGACTGAATACCTTCGACAAGATGAGCAGGATCAAGCCCTGCTTCAGCAGCAATAGCGACAACGGTCTCGGGAACGGAAACATCTCGGTCATCACGGAAATAGGCACGATACAACGCCTGTGCGAGTTGTATCGCCGCCGCTTGATCTGTCCTGGCAACCAGATAGAAGGCGCGGCAGGCTGCGACCGTGGCGATCGGCCAATGACTCGGAATGGCGAGAGGGATGTTCCAGTAACGCGAGAAGCGCTCTATATCGTGTACTGCGTAATCGCCGATGAGCGGAATCGACACAAGCGGCTTGCGCTCGCTGACCTTCATTACAGCGCCCACCAGAAAAGGGCGCCACAGGACAGATCGTCCGTGTCTGCTTGCTATGCTTTCGATCCGTTCGCTGGCGAGATACCCATACGGAGAGGCAAAGTCAAAGAAAAACTCAACAGGAGCGGTCATCGAGGGTATTTGGATGGACAGGCCGCAGTGAAATCAGCAGATGCGTTCAAATGCCATAGCCGTCGCTTCGCCGCCCCCAATACATAGCGATGCGACACCGCGTTTAAGGTCGTATCGCTCCAGTGCGTGCAGCAGCGTCACAATAATGCGCGCTCCGGATGCGCCGACAGGGTGCCCCAAAGCACAGGCACCACCGTGAATATTCAGCTTGTTGTGTGGGATACCCAAATCCTTCATGGCAGCCATGGCGACAACGGCAAAGGCTTCATTGACCTCGAAAAGATCCACTGTCGACACATCCCATTCCAATGAATCGAGCAGTTTCTGAATGGCAAAAACGGGTGCGGTGGTAAACCAGCCCGGTTCCTGTGCAAAGCTCGCGTGGCCGAGAACGCGTGCCAGCGGCACATGACCGCCTTTTTCCGCATCGGACAGCCGCATCATGACGAGTGCCGCCGCGCCATCGGAGATCGAACTGGAGTTTGCCGGGGTCACGGTCCCGTCTTTCTGGAAAGCCGGTCGCAGTGACGGGATCTTTTCGATATTGGCGCACAGCGGTTGTTCATCTGTATCCACCATCACCGTTTCTTTTCGACCAGAAACCGCGACGCTCACGATTTCGTCTCGAAACGCGCCGTTTTCAATTGCCTCGGTCGCGCGGGTCAGGGATTCAATGGCAAAGTCATCCTGGTCTTCACGACTGAATCCGTACCGCTTGACACAGTCTTCCGCAAAATGACCCATGAGTTTGCCCGGCTCGTAAGCGTCCTCAAGACCATCCACAAACATGTGGTCCAACAGTTCCCCGTTGCCCAGGCGATAGCCACCCCGCGCTTTCGGCAGAAGGTAGGGCGCATTACTCATGCTCTCAAGACCGCCTGACACCAGGATTCGGCCACTGCCAGCCAGGATATGGTCGTGCGCCAGCATGGCAGCCTTCATGCCCGAACCACACATTTTGTTTATTGTGGTGCACGGCGTGCTCATGGGCAGACCCGCGCCGAGCGCCGCCTGACGGGCAGGGGCCTGGCGGAGGCCGGCAGGCAGAACACAACCCATCACCACTTCTTCAATGGATTCGACGCTGACGGCTGATCTCTCGATGGCAGCGGCCACTGCAGCCGCACCCAGGTCGGGTGCGGATACCGGAGCCAGTGCCCCCTGAAAACTGCCAATCGGTGTGCGTGCGGCTCCAGTGATGACAATGGGATCATTCTGCATGGCGTCGTCTCCCTCAGACTCCTTCCTTGAACAGTTCACGGCCGATCAGCATCCGTCTTATCTCACTGGTGCCTGCACCGATTTCATAGAGTTTCGCGTCTCTCAGAAGTCGCCCTGTCGCGTACTCATTGATGTACCCCGAACCCCCGAGAAGTTGAATGGCATCAAGCGCCATTTGGGTAGCGCGCTCAGCGCTGTACAGGATGGCACCCGCGGCATCCTTTCGGGTCGTCTGACCACGGTCACAGGCCTGGGCTACGGCATAAACATAGGCTCGACAGGCATTCAGCGTCGTGTACATATCCGCAAGCTTGGCCTGGACCAGTTGGAATGAGCCGATCGGCTCCCCGAATTGCTTTCGGTCGTGAACATAGGGGAGCACGATATCGAGACAGGCCTGCATCAGCCCCAAGGGTCCCCCCGATAGCACGACGCGTTCGAAATCGAGACCACTCATCAGGACACCGACCCCTTTGTTTTCTGCTCCGAGGACCCGCTCCTTTGCGACGGCGCAGTTCTCAAAAATAAGCTCACAGGTATTGGAGCCACGCATTCCCAATTTGTCCAGCTTGGGGCCGGTGGAGAAGCCCTCAAGGCCTTTTTCAATAATAAACGCCGTAATGCCGTGCGCTTTGGCAGCGGGATCTGTCTTCGCATAAACGACCAGCGTATCCGCGTCCGGTCCGTTGGTTATCCACATCTTGCTGCCATTCAGCACGTAGTGATCCCCTGACTTCTCCGCCCGAAGCTGCATGCTGACGACATCGGAGCCGGAGCTATGCTCGCTCATTGCCAGCGCGCCTACTTTGGCCCCGCTGATGAGATCAGGAAGAAACTGGTATTTCTGGGCGTCAGTGCCGTTGCGAAAGATCTGGTTTACGCAAAGATTTGAGTGCGCCCCGTAGGAGAGGCCCACCGAACCGGAGGCGCGGCTTATCTCTTCCATGGCTATCGTGTGCTCAAGGTAGCCCATGGCGGCTCCCCCGAACTTCGGATCGATAGTGACGCCAAGAAGCCCCATGTCCCCCAAGCGAGACCAGAGTTCAGCCGGGAAAGCATTCTCTTGGTCAATCTTTCCCGACAACGGGGAGATCTCGCGTGCGGCAAACTCCGCTACGCTCTCGCGCAGCAGATCAGCCGTTTGTCCAAGTTCAAAATCCAGTCCCATCGGGTATCCCAAAGGATTCAGTGACGAATATTCAGACGATAACAGCGGATTCTAGATTGACGTTTACGTAAACGTCAACTAAATTCGGCCTTGCGCAACAGTTCTTAAACCTGAGCGAGACAGGACTCTATGAACCGTAATGAACTGATCCTGGACACCTGCCGCGGCTATTCTCTGGTCGCCAGAAAGATCGAGGGAAAAGACCCTTGTGTGATTTTTCTCGGGGGTTTTCGTTCTGACATGGAGGGGACCAAAGCCCAATATCTCTCCGACTGGTGTGAAAAAAACGGGCGATCTTTTTTGCGATTTGACTACTCAGGACATGGCGTCTCCGGTGGTCGATTCGAGGAGGGCTCCGTCGGTCAGTGGACGCAGGACGCGCTTGATGTGATTGGCGAATTCTGCCAGGGGTCATGCGTTCTCGTGGGGTCGAGTATGGGAGGGTGGATAATGCTCCGGGTGGCACTGGCCATCGGGACACGTGTTCAGGGCCTGCTGGGGATCGCTGCTGCCCCTGATTTCACTCGGGACCTTATCTCAAGAGACCTTAGCGCCGATCAGCAGGCCCAGCTTGCGCGTGAAGGTGAGATCAGATTGACCAGCGAATATGATCCCGACGGTTACATCCTGACCCAACGATTCATGGAGGATGGCGAAGCATGTTGCCTGCTCGACGCGCCCCTGGAGCTTGCCGTTCCGGTCAGACTCTTGCAGGGATGTAAGGACAGTGAGGTACCTTGGCAGACGGTTCTGCGCCTGTCTGAACGACTTAAGGCAACCGATGTTCGGGTGCAGCTGCTTAAGGATGGGGGCCATCGCTTATCCCGGCCGGAACAATTGGCACTGATGAGTGACACGCTCACTGAACTGATCCACACCGTCGAGTCCGTATCTGCCGGGACAGCAACCGTTTGAAGGCGCTCGGCGACCCTAGGGGGCATCGGGACTTAATATTTTCGAGGCCTTGCACGGCGACCTCTCGTGGGCGCCATGCTAGGATTTGTGAGAATACACGGGAGACAAGGTGCAAGAACTGATCCAAAGAATTCTGGACGAGGGAGAACATGTCGGCGGCGGTATCGTCAAAGTTGACAGTTTCTTGAATCACCAGGTGGATCCACAGCTGACCTGGCGAATGGCCAAGGCCATGCATGATGGTTTTGTGGCCAAAGACGTGCGCCGAATTACCCGAGTGCTGACGGCTGAGGTGAGCGGCATTCCTGTGGCATTGCAGGTGGCTGAGCATTTTGGGGCGCAGATGATATATGCGCGAAAGAGTCACTCGCGGACCATGACGGGCACCTACTATGTTGCCGAAGCGATCAGCCGGACTCGTGGGACGGCGTCGGAGCTGATGGTGGATCGTCGTTTTCTTAAAGTACAGGATCGTGTGCTGATCATTGATGACTTTCTGGCCACAGGGGCAACCTTAACGGCCCTGTCTAAACTGGTAGGCGAAAGTGGTGCTGAACTGTGCGGCATCGGCTGCGTAATTGAAAAGCCCGAGGAGGGAGGTCGCGACGTGCTCGCCGATCTCGATACGCCGATCATTACGCTGGCAAAAATCCGCTTCGATGAGGATGGGTTGCACGTCACTGCCTGAGTTTTTCTGACAGTGAGCAGGCTTTACGAAAAGATTTACGCCCTGGTGAGAGCGATCCCCAGTGGCCAGGTAGTAACCTATGGCCAGATTGCTCGACTCTGCGGATGCTCTGCCCGCCAGGTGGGATACGCGATGGCCTCGACGCCCTCAGATGAGATACCTTGGCAACGGGTAATCAACAGTCGAGGAGAAATCAGCGCCCGCGCTGATGGTAATGCAGACGAGGAGCAATACCTAAGATTAAAACAAGAGGGCGTGGTGTTCGATACCCGGGGCCGGATCGACCTTGCCGTTTTTCAATGGACGGGTCCAGATGGAGCCTGGTGGTCCGAGCAACGGTTAGAACCACCCTTGTAGTTTCTGTTGGCAATTGCTGGATCCAGTAAACGGGAACCTTTATTGGTTTTGATATTAAAAATTTACCCTAAAGAAGAGTAGAAACCAGGAGAGAGGACTTTGAGAAGTCGACGGAATATTCAGGTGGTCAGCGCACATGCGGAAGGAGAGGTGGGTGATGTCATTACGGGGGGTGTCCAACCGCCGGCGGGGGATACGTTATGGGCGCAATCGCGCACGTTGGAAAAAGATACCGATCTTCGCGACTTTTTGCTCAATGAGCCACGCGGCGGGGTATTTCGACATGCCAACCTGTTGGTGCCCCCGGTAAACCCCAAGGCAGATGCAGCGTTCATCATTATGGAGGCGGAATTTTTCCCGCCAATGTCGGGGTCAAACGCGATCTGTGTCACCACGGTTTTGCTCGAGACTGGCATCCTTCCCATGCAGGAGCCTGAAACGGTAATCCACCTGGAAGCGCCGGGAGGCCTGGTTAAGGCAACGGCCAGTTGTGCGGATGGAGCAGTCACTCAGGTCAGAATTCAGAATGTGGCATCCTTTGTGGACCGTCTTGATGCGCCACTTGAGATCGAAGGAATCGGGACTGTCACAGTAGATACCGCTTATGGCGGAGACAGTTTTTGTCTGGTCGATGCGGCTGCTTTGGGTTTTGGCGTGACGCCGGATGAAGCCTACGATATCGTCCGGGTGGGTCGCCAGGTGACGGCGGCCGCGAATGAGCACCTAGGTTTTAGCCATCCAGATAATCCTGACTGGTCGCATTTATCCTTCTGTATGATGACCTGCCCGCCAGTGGATGAAGGGGATGCCTTGCTGGGCCGTCATGCGGTCGTCATCCAACCGGGCAAGTTGGATCGCTCTCCCTGCGGTACCGGATGCAGTGCTCGGATGGCGGCTTTGCATGCACACGGGAGGTTACGGCCCGGCCAGCGGTTTATTGGCGAGTCCATTATCGGGTCGCGGTTTGATTGCCGGATAGAGGAGCTGACCGAGACGAGTAAAGGGCGTCCCGCAGTCGTGCCTTCGCTGGCGGGCCGGGCCTGGATTACGGGAACTCACCAGCACATGCTCGATCCGACAGATCCTTGGCCTGAGGGATACCGACTGTCTGACACCTGGCCGAAAAACGACTAGAGAGCCCAGAGCCCAGCAGCACCTAGCACACCGGCACTGTCGCCATGGAGGTTGCGGCGAATAGGTGTTTCGAGGGCAGGGTTAAAGACGTACTTTGCAATGCGTCGAGGTCCCTCCTCATAGAGTTCCTGAGTATTCGAAAGTCCGCCGCCGAGCACGATAACGTGCGGATCAAGAATATTGATGACCCCTGCCACGGCTTTGCCAAACCGCTCAAGCAGGTTATCGAGTGCTTCTTGTGCGATGGGCTCATTTTCCCGAACCTTTGAGATCACTTCTTCCGCGTTAGCAGCGTTTGCGCCTCCAAGACGCTGGTAGTCTGCAAAAAAGCCCGGTCCCGAGAGGTAGGTCTCGATACATCCCTGTTGTCCGCAGTAACAGGGCGGGCCGTCGGGGTCGAGTGTATTGTGACCCCATTCACCTGCAATATGCTGGGGTCCGGTGTGCAGGCGCTGCTGAATGACGATCCCGCCGCCGACCCCCGTGCCCATGATGACACCGAATACGCTTGGCATGTCCCGACCGGCACCAAAAAGCGCTTCCGCCAGAGCAAAACAGTTCGCATCGTTTTCAACGCGAATCGGCCGGTCGAGACGGGCCTCGAGATCGCTCTGAAAGGCTGTGCCGATCAGGCACTGGGTGTTTGAGTTTTTGACGCGGCCTTGAGCATCTATTGCCCCCGGCGCGGCAATGCCGACTGAGCAGGTCTCGCATGACTCGGATTCCAGTTGAGAGACCAGGGAGGCAATCTGATCGACAATCGCACGATAGCCTTCGGCCCGAGGTGTGGCGAGGCGATGCCGGGAGATGACCCTCCCGTTTTTATCGACTAGTGCGCCTTCGGTTTTGGTGCCGCCAAGGTCAATACCGATGCGCATATTGGCCGGTCAGCCGAAACTGCCGTGAAGAGATCGGGACTTCAGGCGTCCCGATCGAAGGAGATTTGAGCGTAAGCCGAGTGGTTATGGATGGATTCAAAGTTTTCAGCCTCGATGACATAGCGATCTATGCGCTCATCAACATTGAGACGACTGGCGACATCCCGCACCATGTCTTCGACAAATTTTGGATTGTCATATGCCCTTTCGGTGACGAACTTTTCATCCGGCCGCTTCAGTAGCCCGTATAACTCGCAACTGGATTCCTGTTCGACGATATCGATGATTTCCTCAATCCAGATCAACGATTTGGAGCGTACGCTGACGGTAACATGCGAACGCTGATTGTGCGCACCGTAGTCAGATATTTTCTTTGAGCAGGGACACAGGCTGGTGACCGGTACCACCACGCGAACCTCGGTCGAACTGAGATCATCTGAGGCTTCGCCGATGAAGGTCACCTGGTAATCCATCAGGCTCTTGACACCAGTCACGGGAGCTGCCTTTTCCAGAAAAAACGGGAAGGCCATTTCAATGTGGCTTGTGCCCGCATCCAGATGGTCGCGGGTCTCCTGCAGGATAGATCGGAAGGAGTCGACCGAGATTTCCCTCTCATGACGACTGAGGATTTCGACAAACCGGGACATATGCGTGCCTTTGAAATTGTGAGGCAGTTCCACATACATGTTGAAGTTCGCCACAGTATGCTGATCCAGACCATTGCGGTCCTGGATTCGAACCGGATGGCGCAGATCCTTTATGCCAACCTTGTCGATAGTGATGTTCCGGCTGTCTGGACTGCCCTGAACGTCAGGAATCTCAGCCCCGGAGGAATGGGCGTCGTTGGTGTCGAGCATATATGGGTCTTTAGTCGAGGGTCAAAGTGCCGGTATTTTAGCCCAGCTTAGGCGCGGGAGCGTGAAGCAACAGACTGCAGAGGCCGCCGGCGCTGGATGGCAGCCTGGATACCCTGCGCGTCCAGACCAACTTGACTGAGCACGGCCGCGGGGTCGCCCTGATCCACATGCTGATCCGGCAAGCCAAGGATCAACAGTGGCGTGGCACAGCCTGCTTCGGAGAGGACTTCAGATACCCCAGCTCCGGCGCCGCCGCGGACAGTATTCTCCTCAATCGAGACCAGCAGCTCATGGGAGCCTGCAAGATCCAGAATGAGATCCTTATCCAGGGGTTTGACGCTTCTCATGTTGACGACAGTAGCGTCCAGCATCTCGGCGGCTTCCACGGCAGGCGCTACCATGGTGCCAAAAGCGAGCAGGGCCACGCCTTGGCCTTCTCGACGGATCTGAGCTTTTCCCACAGGGATTCGGCTCATTTCCTTTGCTTCGGGCACACCCGGCCCCGAACCACGTGGATACCTGACAGCGGCGGGCCCTTCGTGCAAAAATGCACTGTAGAGCATGTTCCGGCATTCCGCCTCATCTGATGGTGCAAAGATGACCATCCCCGGCACACACCGAAGGAAACTGAGATCAAAAGCACCCTGGTGAGTCGGGCCGTCAGCGCCCACTATGCCGGCCCGGTCGATAGCAAATGTGACATCCAGATGCTGAACGCTGATGTCATGTATTAACTGATCATAGGCGCGTTGCAAAAAGGTCGAATAGATCGCGACGACTGGCTTCACACCATCGCAAGCGGTGCCCGCCGCAAACGTCAACGCATGCTGTTCCGCAATCCCCACATCAAAGTAGCGCTCAGGGTACTGCTCTGAGAACGGCACCAATCCGGATCCTTCACGCATTGCAGGGGTTATGCCGATCAGTCGTTCATCGGCTTTTGCCATATCACACAGCCAGTTGCCAAAGACCTGGGTGTAAGTCCGGCTGCTTGATTTCTTTTCGACTTTGCCGGTGTTGGGGTCGAAAGGCCCTACGCCGTGAAAAGCGATGGGCTGACCTTCAGCAGGGCGGAAACCTTTGCCTTTTTGGGTGACGACGTGCAAAAAGCGTGGGCCACTCATCGCCTTCATGTTTTGCAGAGTCGTCACCAGCGTATCAATATCGTGACCGTCAATCGGTCCAATGTAATTGAAGCCTAGTTCCTCAAACAGCGTACTAGGCATAACCATTCCTTTGAGATGCTCTTCCCATCGGCGGGCAAACGCCTGGACGGGCGGGGCTGTTCCCAGGACGGTTTTGCTACCTTCTCGCACGCTGGTATATGCCCTTCCCGAGAGGATACGGGCGAGATAATTCGACATAGCTCCGACATTCCGGGATATCGACATCTCGTTGTCGTTCAAAACCACCAGCAGGTCTGCGTCCATATCACCCGCGTTGTAAAGCGCCTCCATCGCCTGACCCGCGGTTAATGCACCGTCGCCGATGATCGCAACTACCTCCCGGTCATCCTTATGAAGCCGCGCAGCGACAGCCATTCCCAGTGCCGCACTGATGGATGTGCTTGAATGGCCTGCTCCAAAACTGTCGTACTCGCTTTCGGCTCGCTTTAAAAAGCCTGACAGGCCTCCCGATTTACGGATTGTCCGCATCTCGTCACGCCGGCCGGTAAGAATTTTGTGAGGATAGGCCTGATGGCCAATATCCCAGACCAGACGATCTTTTGGGGTATTAAAAACATAGTGCAGGGCAACCGTGAGCTCCACTGCGCCCAGTCCCGGCGCAAGATGACCTCCGGTTTCTGAGGTCACCTCGATCAGAAAGGCGCGTACCTCTTCAGCCAGCGTCGGTAACTCCTGATGGGCGAGCTGACGCAGCGCCTCAGGCGAGTTGACCGTGTCCAGTGTCGGAAAGTCAGACGGTGTAGTCATGTGCTGCAAATTCAGGCGATGGGATTAACGCAAAACACGAAGCTTTAATGATAATCCTTTTTAGGGACTTGAACCCTAGTGGGAACGCGTCACGGTGAATTGAGCCAGGCCCGCCAGCAGGGTGGTGTCAACTCCGAGGTCATCCAATGCGTCGATCGCTTTATCCTTCAGTTCCTCAGCGTACTTGCGAGCAGGCGCTTCGCCTAGAATGCTGAGAAAAGTGGGTTGCCCCCGCTCTTGATCTGCGCCTGCAGGCTTGCCCAGGGTGACGGTATCCCCAGTCCCGTCCAGAACGTCATCGATGACCTGAAAGGCAAGACCCAGGGGCTGGGCATAGTTTTTCAGGCAGGCCAGGGTGGCAAAATCATCTGTAGCGCAAAGACCGCCCATCAGGACGGCTGCCTCTATCAGTGCTCCGGTCTTGCATCGATGTATCGCGGCCAGCGTTTCCAGTGTTGGTTCTTGGGAGTTCATATTCAGGTCCAGCACCTGACCCCCGGCCAGTCCTAAAGACCCCGATGCGTTGGCCAGCACATTCAGCATGTTAAGTCGCACCTTTGGAGAAAGGGCGTGCCAGTCGGAATCGCTCAGCACTGCAAAAGCAAGGGTTTGCAGTGCATCGCCCGCCAGGATAGCGGTCGCTTCATCGAAGGCTTTGTGGCAAGAAGGTTTCCCCCGGCGAAGGTCATCATCATCCATTGCAGGAAGATCATCGTGCACCAGCGAGAAGGCGTGAATGAGTTCTACCGCACATGCCGGTCGGTCCAGAGCATCTTCGCCGACACAAAGAGCATGGCCTGTCGCGTACACGAGTGCGGCGCGGTAACGTTTTCCGGCACTGATGCCGGAATAACGCATTGCCTCATGAAGCAGCGGGGGAGAGAGGGTTGCATCCGGGATCAGGTCCTCAAGGCTCTTATCGATGCGCTGTCGCCATCTTGGCCAGTGGTCGTGCAGAGCGGCGGACTGATTCACGAGCCCTCGTCTTCTGATGACTTGTCATGAGCGTCATCGGCTTTTTCCAGCAGTTCCTGTACGCGGAGCTCGGCTTTCTGCAGGCTATCCCGGCATTGACGAGCAAGTTCCATTCCCCGCTCGAAATCCTTTAGGGAGGTTTCCAGAGGCTGGTCGCCGGCCTCCATTTTCTCCACGATGGTCTCGAGTTCTTTCAGGGATTTCTCAAATTCCCCGACCCTTGAACGCGTTGATTTAGCCATGATGCATCCTTAGAGATCTGTGCCGCGGTCGACTAGAACGCGGGTGAACATCTACTCAGGGATTCTATCGTAGCATCGGAGTTGTCTCCATTGATCTACGCGCTGATGGACGCGATTCAGCCGTATCCGTCGAGTCCTTCGTGTATCATCGCCTTGCGCTTCACCCACCGGTCGATTCTTGTTATGGCTGAAAATTACGACGCCTCTGCAATTGAAGTCCTTACCGGTCTCCAGCCCGTGCGTAAACGCCCGGGAATGTATACCCAGACGGACCGTCCAAATCACCTGGTTCAGGAGGTTGTCGACAACAGTGTCGACGAGGCGATTGGGGGTTATGCGCATCGTATTTCGGTCACTCTGCATAAGGATGGCTCTGTATCTGTTGCAGATGACGGCAGAGGGATGCCGGTGGATCGGCACAAGGGAGAGAAAGTCAGCGCGGTGGAGGTGATCCTCACGCGGCTGCATGCCGGGGGAAAATTTTCTGACAAGTCCTATACCTACTCGGGCGGTTTGCATGGTGTGGGAGTATCCGTTGTTAACGCGCTCTCCAAGAAGCTCGAGGTGAGTGTCAAGCGTGGCGGTCAGGAGTACCAGATGGCCTTTCGCGATGGCGTACCGATCGCTCCACTCAAGGCTGTCCGGAAGATTGGCGCACGCAACTCTGGGACCATGGTGCAGTTCTGGCCGGACCCGGTATTTTTTGATTCCCCGGGTATTTCGGTTGCGCGACTGAAGCGTCTTTTGCGGGCGAAGGCCGTGTTATGTTCCGGGCTTCGTATTGATTTCAAGGATGAGGAATCCAAGGACAATAACGAAACCTGGGAGTACGAGGACGGCCTGCCGGACTACCTCTCATCCCAGGTCGCTTCCTCTGAAAGGGTGCCCGATCCGCCTTTCGTCGGCCACATCGCCCAGCAGGAACAACAGTTGGATTGGGCGATAAGTTGGCTTGAGGATGATGGAGAGGTCTTCGCCGAGAGTTACGTCAATCTTATTCCCACACCGCAGGGGGGCAGTCACGTCAGTGGATTTCGCACGGGATTAACAGATGCCGTCCGAGAGTTTTGCGACTACCGCAATCTGCTTCCCCGAGGTGTGAAACTGTCTCCCGAGGATGTGTGGCAGCGCTGTGCGTTTGTTTTATCACTGCGCATGAAGGACCCGCAATTCAGTGGTCAAACGAAAGAACGCCTGTCTTCGCGGGAAGCAGCGTCGTTGACCGCGGCTGCAGTGAAGGATGCTTTCAGCTTGTGGCTGAATCAAAATGCCGCCGACGGGGAGCGAATTGCGGCCCTTGCCATCAGCAGCGCACAGTCACGGCTTCGTACGGCCCGGCAGGTGGAGCGCAAAAAGGCTGCCACCGGTCCGACCTTGCCGGGAAAACTCGCGGATTGCGCGAGCCAGGATCTTGAACATACTGAACTGTTTCTCGTGGAGGGTGATTCCGCGGGGGGTTCTGCCAAGCAGGCGCGGGACAAGGACTATCAGGCGATCCTGCCTTTAAGGGGGAAAATTCTTAATACCTGGGAGGTAGAGTCCGCCGAGGTCCTTGCGTCGCAATCGGTGCATGACATCGCCGTCGCACTGGGCGTGGACCCCGGCACTGGAGATTGTTCGGGTCTGCGTTATGGGCGTGTCTGCATTCTGGCCGATGCGGATTCCGATGGCGCCCATATCGCCACTTTGTTGTGCGCGCTTTTCGTTCGTCATTTCCGTTCATTGGTAGACGCAGGCCGGGTCTGCGTTTCGATGCCGCCGCTGTATCGTATCGATGTGGGTAAGCATGTCTTTTATGCGCTTGATGATGCAGAAAAAGATGCCATTCTCGATAGAATCAAAAAGGACAAACTGCGGGGCACGGTTAACGTCCAGCGCTTTAAGGGACTGGGTGAAATGAATCCTGCACAATTGCGTGAAACGACTATGGATCCGGATTCAAGGCGCTTGATCGAGCTTACCCTGGATCAGGGTAAAAAGACGGACGCCATGCTGGATTTGCTGCTGGCGCGAAAGCGTGCTGCTGATCGCAAGGATTGGTTGGGCAAACGCGGCGATCAGGCTGAGGTGGCCTGAGCCGATGCGGCCTTGCCCATCTCTTTTTCTAACTGTCTGAATCTGGCCCGGCATTGGGTGCCGGTCCATTCCAGAAAGGTTCTTGCCGGGGGTCCCGGATCGTGACTTTCTCCTGCCGGTACGGACGAAATCCTGCCTGCTGGTAGACGATGATGGCTTTGGGGTGATCCAGATTGCATGTGTTGACGATAAGTCTCTTGGGCTTGTCGGTCCATGCAGCACGAACTGCCCATTCGAGAAACCAGGGACCGATCCCGCTTCCAATGTGCCAGGGCAAAAGCCCAAAATAGGCAACTTCCGCCTCATCATCATGGCGGAAATCAAGCTCAACGTAGCCTGCAGGTTCTCCACCACGGTAGAGCACATAAACATGCACTTTTTCGTTGGAGAGGATGTCCTGTAGGTCAGAGTCACTCATTGCTCGGCGCTCGTACCAGAGCCAAGGTTGGCCGACCTGGTTATAAAGGAAGCGATAAAAAGGCAAGGCAGGCTGTTTGACCCGAAACACCGCCAGATCGCTGAGTGGCGGTCTTTTGGGTGTGCCGGTCGGCTGGCGCGCCATTTGCAGGTAAGTGATGGTGACTTGCAGGGTGCCGTCGTCGCGGGGTTGTGGCGTGGTTGCGAAGGGGGAAGGATGCTCTTTCATAAAAAGGGAAACTATCAGTTCAGATGTTTTTGGTGTCGTTCGTGGGGGACTCATCGGGATGGGATTTTCGGTCGATCAGCATGGCGATGCCTCCGATCAGCGACCAGATAGCAACGTGAACGCGATGCAGGACCGACAGTGCAACGCCTCGCGTGCGCATGACCTGCTCCGCGTCGGGGATGCCAGGCAGGGCAGAGGCGCCGAATTTACCAATCAGTGTTCCGTAGGCGGCTTCCCCAATACCCCAGCCCGCCGGTGCGATGGGGATGCCTTGGATGACGGAGGCAACGGGTACGATAAAAAACAGGTCAGCGATGCCGATACCGACACCCAGGGCTTCGCTCATGCAGAAAAGGCTTCCGACAAGCAGGGTGTAGATGACAGGGCTCGCCAATATCCAGCCCCCTATGCCCAGAAGATGACCGCGGTAATGCAGTACTGCTGCATCCAAATCCCGGATTATTGCGCCTAATTTTTCGGGCAGTTTGGCAACCAGCGCATCGAAAAAGAGGAGGCGGCGCAGAGTTGGGCTGATCAGCAAGAAACAGAAAACCAGAACACCGAGTCCCGTCAGCCACATGGTGCTGGCGAATACCGGGAAACGATCCATTGCGAGAAGGCTGGCAAGGCTTCCAACAACGAGCAAAGAAACCACGCCCAGAATTCGGTCAACCACAATCGAGACAACAGCCCGCACTTTGTCTCCCGAACAGCGTCTGACGATATAAACTGCCTTGACGACATCGCCCCCCGTCGCTCCGGGCATCACGTTGTTGAAAAAGAGGCCAATCCAGCCAAACTTCTGCGCCTCAATAAACCGAACGCCCAGACCGTTGGCACGAAGCAGAAACCACCAGCGTGAGTTGATCGCCACGATAAAGATAAAAAACAAAAGAGCACCCAGCGAAAACAGCGCAATGTCGAGATTGCGGATATAGGAGGGCAGTCCGGGAGAGACCGCGATCGTCGTGCCGTCCAGTTGAACTCCTCTGCGCAGATCGATCAACTCAGATGAGGCTGTCGGAAGGAATCGCAGCGTATCTTGATCCCAGGCGCCAACAATACCCCCCTCGACTCGCTCCAAAACGACACCTTGCTGATTAAGTCGGCTGTAACTGTCTATCCAGGTGATGTTGTAGAAAATTACCGCAAACAGCACCCCCACCAGGGTTATCTTCAAGAGAATCAGGAGATGCTTCTTAGCAGGCATGGTCGGGTGCTTATGGTTTACTGGATGCGATGGGCGGCCAGGCAAGGTCTGATGACGGGAATTGAGCCCGATAGAGGAAAATACATTTAGTTGTTAGGGGATTGATACCGTCGATTAAGGCAAAAGGCAGAGCTTCAGAGAGTCGTAGTTCAGCCTCTAAGCAATTTTGGATCGAAGTTATAATTTATGTAACAATGTGCCTGAACTGACGCGGAAATGTCTCTTTAGGCCTGAAGGCTGAATCGATCCTAAAGTTTGGAAGCGTCGAGAACTGGCTAATTTTAGGGTAGCGCGAAGTGACTGATCTGCGAACCGCTGATTTTATAGGAATTCGGAATGCATAAAGCACTGGTAATGGAAGTGGATGCTTGCACGGGATGCCATCAGTGCGAGTTGATGTGCTCTTACGGAAAAGTCGGCGCCTTTAACCCGGCGAAGTCGGTGATGGATATCACGATCTACGATGGTGGCGCGATCAACGTTCCCTCCACCTGTACTCAATGTCAGGAAGCGTGGTGCATGGTGGTTTGCCCTGTGCAGGCGATTACCGTCAATCCGGCAACGGGCGCGAAGGAAGTCTCAGCGGAGGCCTGTGTGGGGTGCAAGGTGTGTACGATCGCCTGCCCGTTTGGCGCCATTAACTATGATCCAGATTCTGGTGTCGTGACCAAGTGCGACCTGTGCGGCGGTGAGCCTATGTGTGTGGAGGCCTGCCCGACGACTGCACTAGCCTATGTGGCAGAAGACAGCACGGGCTATGACAAGATGCGTCGCAGCGCGACGCTTGCTGCCGGGCTTGAAGCGTAAAGCGGAAAAAAAAAGAAAGAGAAAGAAAAGAAGAGGGCAAGAAAGCATCGGTTGAAAATAGCCAGACTTTTATGTCTTTGTTGTTATTGAGGAAGCTTTTTGTATCAAGCATTAAGCGTAACGAGTATGTCTGTAGCGGGCCATAACGGCCCTTTGAGTCAAATCCAGAGGAGGCGTAAGCAATGAGTTGGACTGGAAATGTTTTGAGAGTGGATCTGAGTGCGGGTACCTGCACCACCGAACCCACCAACATGGAATGGGCGCATGATTACATGGGCCAAAGAGGGCTGGCGACTAAATACCTTGTGGAAGAAACCGACCCCAAGGTTGATCCGTTGTCTCCCGACAACAAGATGATTTTTGCAACAGGACCCCTGACCAGCACAATTGCTCCAACTTCAGGTCGCTGGTCGGTTGTGTGCAAGGGACCGCTGACGGGTGCGATTGCCTGCTCCAATTCAGGCGGTTTCTTTGGCGCCGAGTTAAAGAATGCCGGCTGGGACATGGTGATCTTTGAGGGCAAATCAGATTCTCCGGTCTATCTCGACATCACTAATGACCAGGCCGAACTCAAGGATGCCTCCGATTTATGGGGTAAATCCGTCTGGGAGACTGAAACCACTCTGCGGGACCGACGCGGAGATCCCGATGTGCGCGTCGCGTCGATTGGTTTGGCTGGAGAAAATGCGGTCTTATATGCAGCCATCGTGAACGATCTTGATCGCGCCGCCGGCCGATCCGGAGTCGGCGCGGTGATGGGCTCAAAGCATCTGAAAGCGGTCGTTGTACGCGGAACAGTTGGCGTGAAGGTAGCTGATCCGATGGCGCTCATGAAGAGCTCCAACGCGGCCAAGGAGATTTTGGCAGAGCATGCCGTTACGGGGACCGGCCTGCCGACACACGGCACGCAGGTGCTCATGAACATCATCAATGAGGTGGGTGCACTACCGACTCGCAACTGTCAGGATGTTCAGTTCGATGGCGCCCATGACATCAGCGCCGAGGCAATGGCCGAGGTACGGGAGAGTGATGGCCAGGCCAACCTGGTCTCCAACCATGCCTGTTTTGGGTGCCCGATTTCCTGTGCACGGCGATCCAAGATAGATCCGACCCACTTCACCGTGAAAGACAAGCCAGAGTATCAGCACGTCAGTGGCGGCCTCGAATATGAAGCGGCTTGGGCGCTGGGCGCGGCCAACGGCGTCAATGATCTTGAAGCGCTGACTTATGCCAACTTTGTCTGCAACGAGCAGGGATTGGATCCGATTTCTCTTGGCTCGACGATTGGTGCAGCGATTGATTTGTATGACTCCGGAGCGATTACGCAGGAGGATACGGGTGGCCTGGCACTTGAATTCGGCAACACAGAGTCTTTTGTGGCCATGGTGGAAGCAACCGCGCGCGGCGAGGGGTTTGGTAAAGAAATTGGGCAGGGCTCGAAGCGGTTGTGTGAAAAATATGGCCGTCCGGAGCTCTCCATGACCGTCAAAGGCCAGGAGTTTCCGGCCTATGATCCGCGCGGTATTCAGGGCATGGGCCTGACCTATGCCACATCAAACCGCGGGGCCTGCCATCTGCGCAGTTACACCGTATCTTCTGAGGTATTGGGACTGCCCGAGAAGACTGATCCTCATGTCACCGAGGGTAAAGCTGGATTGGTGAAAGCGTTCCAGGATCTGACAGCAGGTGTCGACTCAAGTGGTACGTGTATCTTCACCACCTTCGCTTTGTCCGGAGATGACATCGCGCCGATGGTAGATGCGTCCTGTGAGGGAGATTGGAGTGTAGAGCGTTTCGTCGAAGTGGGTGAACGTATCTGGAACATGGAGCGCCAGTACAACATTGATGCCGGTTTTACCGGAGCCGATGACACATTGCCAGAGCGACTGCTGAAAGATGCAGCCAAAACAGGACCTGCCAAGGGCCACGTGAACCGGCTGGATGAAATGCTGCCGGAATACTACGAGCTGAGAGGCTGGGATACCTCAGGAGTGCCGACGAGAGAGACGCTGAGTCGCCTCGGACTCTGATACTTAGTCTAAGGTAAATAAAGTTGTAGAACCCCGGGCTCCCGGTAATCGCGAGATTGCCGGGAGCCTGTTCGTTAAATGGGAACCCATAACCATGCATTATGTAATCGCGGGCGCAGGGCCCGCTGCTATCGCCGCTGCGGAACATCTGCGGGAACTGGATGCGAGTGCTGAAGTAACGCTGATTGGAGCACAGGTGCAACCGCCGTATTCACGGATGGCGATACCGTATTTTCTGACAGGCAAGGTAAGCGAGGAAGGGACTTATCTGCGGCGTTCTCAGAATCATTACGAAGCTCACGGATTGAAGCTGATCCATGGCGAGGTGACGGCGGTCGATCCCAAAGGTCACACCGTCACCTTAGAGGATGGACAGGAAATTAAATATGACAAGCTGCTGCTCGCGACCGGAGCCGAGCCCATCATCCCTCCGGTGTCAGGTATGGACGATCCGCGGGTGCAGCAGTGCTGGCATCTCGAGGATGCCGAGCGAATTATTGAACTTGCGAAACCCGGTGCACGGGCGGTACAGGTGGGAGCCGGGTTTATTGGCTGCATCATCCTCGAGTCCTGGGTACTGCGTGAGGTCAACCTCACCGTGGTGGAAATGGGTCCGAGAATGGTGCCGAGGATGCTTGGGGAAAAAGCGGGGGGATTGCTGCAGTCCTGGTGCGAAGCGAAAGGTGTGACAGTGCACACCAATACCCAGGTGAAAGCGATTGAATCCACACCGAATGAATTACAGGTTGTGCTGGAGAATGGTGAGACGTGTCCCGCGGATGTAGTGATTGTCTCGACTGGGGTGAAACCCCGGCTCCACTATCTCGAAGGATGTGATATCGATATTGACCAGGGTATTGTGGTGGATGTCCATATGCAGACAAACCAGCCCGATGTCTATGCCGCAGGGGACTGTGCACAAGGTCTGGACTTCTCGACCGGCAAGACCGCAGTGCACGCCGTGCAGCCGACTGCAACGGAGCATGGTCGTATCGCAGCTGCAAACATGGTGGGGAATAACAACCTGCCCTATAAAGGCAGTTTGAATATGAATATTCTGGATACTTTGGGACTGGTGACCTGTTCCTTTGGCGCCTGGGAAGGAGTCGCAGGTGGTGACAGTGCTGAGATGTATAACCCGGATAACCATCAGTATGTGAACCTACAGTTCAAAGATGACGTTCTGGTGGGTGCAAATTCTGTCGGCTATCATGAACACCTTGGCGTCTTAAGGGGCCTGATAGAAACGCAGATTCCTCTCGGCGAGTGGAAAGACCGCCTCAAGGACAGCCCTGTAAATCTTGTCGACGCTTATCAGGGTGTGAATCAGGCGGCGTTGCAGAACGGTTGATTTGCTGCGGTCGATTCGCCATGACCATTACTTTTAAACTCTACGCGGGTCTCAGCGAACACCTACCGGCTCACGCCCGTCGGAATAGTGCGGAAATTGAGCTGTTGCCAAACGAGACCGTTGATCAGGTGATTGACCGTCAGCAGGTGCCTCGTGAGGACGTCCATCTGGTTCTGGTGAATGGCAATTATCTGGACGAAGGGCAGCGCGCTACTCATGTGCTTACCAAAGGGGATACCCTCGCCATCTGGCCGCCAGTGGCCGGCGGCTGACCAAACCGTCTGGATCACAACCCCCGGCCATGATCGAAATGCAACGCGAAATGGGCGTCAGCCACGTTGTGTTTTTCCGCTCCTTGGCGCAGTTGCCCGAGGGTTGGGTGCTCGAGACGCGAACGGATGGCGCAACGCTGGGTTATGCGGGAGGCAGGATTGAAATCTTGCTGGGAGACGAGTGTGAGCGCATTCTCGGCCTGATTCGACTGCCCTACACCCTTGTGACCTTCCGCTATACTGGATTGTCTGATGCGGATCGGGGAAAATTTCAAGCGAGATTCGATCTTACGTTCCAACGCGGCGGAGGTTGATGATTTTGATGAGCGAGCACGCCCCAACAAGTAAAGCCGTACGAGACAGGTTGCAGAGACCGTTGCGGGATCTTCGGATCTCGGTAACCGATCGCTGCAATTTTCGCTGCGTTTACTGCATGCCGCGAGAGATATTTGGGCCGGGCTATGCATTTTTACCGCGAAAGGATCTCCTGACCCTTGAGGAAATCGCCCGCGTTGCCAAAGTTTTTTCAGCGCTCGGCATGCGCAAGGTCAGAATTACCGGCGGCGAGCCTCTGATTCGCCGCAACCTCGAGCACCTGATCGAGATGATCGGCGCCACGGAAGGCGTGGAGGACATTAGCCTGACGACTAACGGTTCGATGTTAACTGCAGATCGGGCAGTCTCTTTGAGGCAGGCTGGGCTTAAGCGTCTGACCATCAGCCTCGATGCGCTTGACGATGCTACTTTTAAAAGCATCAATGATGTGGATTACCCAGCTTCGCGAGTCCTCGACGGTATCAATAATGCTCGGGCGGCAGGCTTTTCAGACATCAAGGTCAATGCGGTGGTTCGTCGCGGCCTCAACGAACACGCCGTTTTGGATTTGGCGAAACATTTCCGTCATTCCGGCTGCATAGTGCGCTTTATTGAGTATATGGACGTTGGAGAAACCAACGGCTGGAATCTTGACGATGTCATTCCTGCGGCTGACCTCGTCGATAGGATCGACGCGCTGTACCCCCTCGAAGCGGTTTCTCCGAACTATCCCGGTGAGGTGGCCAAACGCTGGCGCTACCGGGACGGTGCCGGAGAAATTGGGTTTATCACTTCTGTGACGCAGTCTTTCTGTGGGGATTGTTCTCGCGCACGGCTCTCGGCTGTGGGCGAGTTGTATACCTGTCTTTTTGGGACCCAGGGCCACGATTTGCGCAGCCTGCTACGGTCAGGGGCAGACGATACTCAACTGCTCCAAGCGGTGAGCGAGATATGGCAGGCGCGAACGGACCGGTATTCAGAGCTTCGAGCGACAGCAACGGCGTTACCGGTGACGGGGCAGGCCAAGGTCGAGATGTCGCACATCGGCGGATAGAACGGTAGTCTAAAACTTCTCCAGTCAGGTGTAATGCGGTCGAGCACCACAGGCCGGACAGTCGCTGTTTCTCGGCAGGTTAATCATTTGCCAGTCCATTGCGATCCCGTCAAATACCATTACCCGTCCCCGCAAGCCGGGCCCGGTCTTCAGGAGCACATTAAGGGCTTCCAGCGCCTGCATGGTGCCGATCACACCGACAATTGGGGCGATGACGCCCTCCATGGCGCAGGTGGCTGCCTCAACTCCAGTGTCTGGATAGAGACATCGGTAGCACGGGCAGTCAGGGTCCCGAGGGTCAAAGGTGGCGATCTGACCCTCCCAGCGAATTGCTGCTCCTGAGACCAGAGGCGTGCCCATCGTGATGCACGCTTCGTTGAGGACAAATCGTGAAGGAAAATTATCGGTACAGTCGAGAACAACGTCGGCCTCGCCGACCTGTTGCAGCAACTCCTCGCCCTCCAGTTCGTAATCCAGCGCCTCTACCACGCATCGGGGGTTCAGGTTTTCAATCGAACGCTGGGCAGATGCAGCCTTCGGTTCGCCGACAGAGGCCAGGTTATGGATAACCTGTCTTTGCAGATTGGATTCATCCACACGGTCAAAGTCCGTAATGGTGAGGTGTCCGACCCCAGCACTGGCAAGGTAGAGCGCGACCGGCGAGCCCAGTCCCCCCATGCCGATAATCAACGCCCGGCTTGAAGACAACTGCTCCTGGCCGTTAATCCCGACCTGGGGGAGTTTGATTTGCCGGCTGTAGCGTTCCTGGTCGATGGTGCCCATGAGTTTCTGTCCGGAGACGATGCCCGCTCTCAAGGATGCAAGGGTGGTGCTCAGTATAACGACAAGCTTTTTTGCAGACGGGTCAGAAGATAATCTCAAAAACGCGGTAAGCCGTCTCTGACATGCCAAGTTTCCGGTAGACCTCTTGGGCACCGCGGTTATCTTTTTCTACGTAAAGGCGGACCCCCGCCGCATCACCGTCCTGTTTTGCAAGGGAGATCACGTTGTCGTAAAGCAGGCGAAAAATCCCCTGTTTGCGCGCTGAGGGCACAACATAAACGCTCTGAATCCACCACAGATTGCCGTTGCGCCAGTCACTCCACTCGTAGGTGATCATCAGAGAGCCAACTGCCTTTCCATCTGAGCGAGCCACGAGATAGAAGCCGCGGCGATCGTCACTGACGACGGCCGCAACTCCGGCGTGTACGGTTTGTGGATCCAAGGCCAGATCCTCCGTCTCGGCGGCCATCGCAATGTTAAACTGGGCGATCGCTGCCACATCTTCAGTGGCGGCCCTACCGACGGCAATACTGCTAGAAGACACGACAGGGCGAGTTCCGGCTGTTCTGATTCGAAATCAAGGCGTGTGGAGGAATCATTTAGATGGCGCAAGGTTTAGACAACCGCGAGTTTAGCAAAGCTGGATTCATTGGATTGGGTGTGATGGGCTATCCGATGGCGGGGCATCTGGCAAAAAACGGGTTTGAGGTCACCGTGTATAACCGCACAGATTCCAAGGCCCAGAAATGGGTAAAGGAATACGGGGGGAAAAGTGCAACCACCCCGGCGCTTGCCGCTGCCGATGCTCAGATCGTGTTCGCCTGTGTCGGGAACGATGACGATGTACGGGCCATCAGCACGGGATCAGATGGGGCATTCTCAACGATGGCGCCCGGCACAATCTTTGTTGACCATACCACCGCATCAGCGGAAGTTGCCAGGGAGCTTGCTGCCCAGAGCGCCAAGAGTGATATCGCTTTTCTGGATGCGCCGGTCTCGGGGGGTCAGGCTGGCGCTGAAAACGGAGCACTCACCGTGATGGTGGGGGGAGCTCAGGAGAGCTTTGATCAGGCTCGGCCGGTCATCGACAGTTACGCGCGGGCAGTGGGACTGATGGGGCCGGTGGGGAGTGGTCAGTTGACCAAGATGGTCAATCAGATCTGCATCGCCGGCTTGGTTCAGGGCTTGTCGGAGGGCCTGGATTTTGCAAGTCGCTGCGGGTTGGATGTCGGCAAGGTGCTCGAAGTGATTTCCAAAGGGGCGGCGCAATCCTGGCAGATGGAAAACCGGGGCCACACCATGGAACGGGATGAATTTGAATTCGGGTTCGCGGTGGATTGGATGCGCAAGGATCTGGGACTCTGTCTTGATGAAGCCCGGCGGGTAAAAGGGCGATTGCCGGTTACGGCCCTGGTGGACCAGTTTTACGCCGAAGTACAGGCCATGGGCGGCGGCCGATGGGATACCTCCAGCCTGATTCGTCGCCTGCGGGATTCGACGCACTGATATCATCGAAGAGGCCCGTGAAGAAAAGCATTATGAGCAAACTGATAGGGAGGAAGACAAAGATGAATATTTGGACAAACCAGATAGCAGCGGAATCTCGGAAAGAAAGGCGCCGAGTAAGTCGTTTTTTGTTTCTTGCTCCTATGCTGCTTCTGGCCGGCCAGCTTTCTGCGCAAGAGCCTGTAGGGACAGGTTTTTTGCCTTCCGCGGATTACAAACGACTTGAAAAAGTCGATGTCGCTGAAGAGGGGGTCACGTTATATCGGTATCTTAATCCTAATTTCGATATGGCGAAGTATTCAAAAATCATGCTGGATCCAGTGATGCTCTACCAAACCGCGTTTGCCAACGAGGATGGCGAGTCTCTAACCGAAGAGAGCCTTTATAAGGCGCGGGCAAATATTGATGCGGCACTAAAGGACCGGGCCAATAAAAGATTCCCGGTTGTTCATCTCCCTGGGTCTGACGTGGTGAGGGTCAGTGTGGCGATCACCGGTATGGAGGTCGAGGCGGAAGGTTTTAAGCCGAGGAACATATTGCCGGTATCGGCAGTGCTGTTTGCGGTAAAGAAGGTTACGGACCTCGATACCAAGCGGTTGATTCTGGTGGTGGAAGCTAAAGTCCGTGACAGTATGTCCGGGGAAATCATGGGTGAAGGGATCTACACGATGACTGGAGCTAAGTTTCGTCAGGCATCGAACACCGGTGAAGTGCTAAGAGATCTTGCAGTTGAGTGGGCAGCCACCGCAGTCCGTTTGGCTTCAGGTTTGGCCGCAAGCGGACAATAGGCTTTCATCGGCATCAAGGATCCTTGTGCCACTGCTGGATAAGAACAACAGCGCTTTAGTGGTTATTGACGTACAGGAGAATTTCCTTTCCAAACTCCCCCTCGCTGACCGTGAGCCATTGGTAGAGCGCATTGCCTGGATCATCAATGTCGCGAAGGCGCTCAAGATTCCGATCCTCGCCACGGCAGAGGACGTTTCCCATGGGGTCGATATGTTGCCGCGGCTCAAGGCGCTGCTGCCCGAAGGTCAGACGGTGTTTAACAAAATGGTCTTCAGTTTGTACGGGCAACCTGATATCCGCGATGCGCTG